>Ga0070741_10004518_pt1 | contig 32408 bp, 22 predicted proteins | sample Coa_R1_4_FD_66440 | JGI IMG/M metagenome (GOLD analysis project Ga0070741, IMG submission 66440) | Surface soil microbial communities from Centralia Pennsylvania, which are recovering from an underground coalmine fire - Coalmine... | ecosystem: Environmental > Terrestrial > Soil > Unclassified ... | reverse complement strand
TCGGGTGTAGGTCTCCTTTCCAGGAACGGCTTCGCTTGTCAGGCAAAGCCAACTTACACCCTCTCGCTTTTTACACAATCAACGTTACGTCACCTAAAAACAAATACCTGCCTGCCGAAAATTTTTTGAGCCCACTTGTAGCTGTAATTCGCTTTTACCACCAGACGGGAACTGCGGGTGTATAGCTTACCACCTCAATTTTTGCTTTACCTGGGAGGGAAACATGTCTTTTGCCAAGTACGTGCAGCTCTGGGTCTGCAGCAGACTCCGAACACCCATTCGAAGGCGAATCGCACTTTGCGCTGTCGCCTTAACCGTGTTTGCCGCAGGAAGCGCAGTGGCTGATTTTAGCCTTCCTAATCTGTTTCCTTTCCTGAATCCCTCAGGATTCTCCGCCACTTACAGCAATGCTGGCCGGGTTGACCTCAGTGGTGCATTCTTTCAGAGCCTGGGTACAAACGGAAGAACATGCGGGACTTGCCACCAGCCGAGCGACGCTTTTGGCTTGAGCGCGGCGAACGCGCGCCTGCGCTACATCCTAAGCCGCGGCAAAGACCCTTTGTTTGCGCAATTCGATGGCGCGACCTGCCCGACTGGGCCACTGAACAACTCGTTGGTGCTCAAAAGCGGACTGATCCGAGTGGGGTTGACTCTGCCCATGAGCGGTGTGCAATTCACAATCAAAGCCGTGGAAGACCCCTACGGCTGCGCGATCGCGACCAATTCTCAGGGGCAGGAAGAAATCTCGGTTTATCGGCGACCGTTGCCGAGCACAAATCTTGGGTTCCTAAGCACGGTCATGTTCGATGGCCGCGAGTCAGCCTCGTTCCCGCTGAACAACGCTCAAACATTCGCTGCCAACCTGAATGCTGACCTGACGCAGCAAGCCATCGACGCCACACTCGGCCACGCGCAAGCCACGCAGGCGCCCACGACAGCGCAACTTCAAGACATCGTTAAGTTCGAGATGTCACTATATTCGGCACAGCTCGCCGATTTCCGGGCCGGTAACTTGTCGCGTTATGCAAACGGCGGTCCGAAGTTTCTTTCGAGGGAGGAGTATTACCCCGGAATTAATGACTCGCTCGGAGGTGACCCGGAAGGGGACACATTCAACCCCAACGCATTCAACCTGTTCTCCTCCTGGCGGAATTCGCGAAATGCGCAGCAGGCTTCGATTGCGCGCGGCGAACAGATCTTCAACACGCAGCCGTTGACTATAAGCAACGTTCCCGGACTGGTCACCGGAGGCCAGCAGATCATGGGCACCTGCACGACCTGTCATGACTCTCCAAATGTCGGCAATCATTCGTTCCCGCTGCCGCTAGATATCGGCACGAGCCATTCGAGTGATTTCGAAACCGATCCCAATATTCTCGCTGGTCTTCAGCAATTGCAAGCTCCCCCGAAACTCCCGGTATTTGAACTGGCATGCATGCAAGGGCCGCTCGCCGGAAACACGTATTACACGTCTGATCCTGGCAAGGCCCTGATCACGGGGCAATGCAGCGACATTGGGCGAGGAAAGGGGCCAATTCTGCGCAGTCTCGCGGCACGCGCGCCATACTTCCACAATGGAGTGGCGGCAAACCTTCCTGAACTCGTGAACTTCTACAATCAGCGATTTGAGATTGGGCTTTCGCCGCAACAGGTGCAGGACCTGGTCAACTTTCTGCAGAGCTTATAGACGATACGATTTCGTCTTTTGTGTAAGGAAACCCGCGTGCGCTCTTGGGGGAGGGCGCGCGTGTGTTCTTCCTCCACGACAATCGGCAACGCCAGATGCTCGCAATAGGTCGCGGCACTTACAGCTTATGACCGGCTGCGCTACTCTCACCTTTCGGGGTTGGGAAACACATCGCGCTCACGGTTATTGTGGGAGCTGCTGTGCAAGAAAGGAAGCCGCCGTACTCGAAGAAAAATTCGGCGAACTTCTTTTGCAATTTGTTGACATCTCGTAGAAGAGCGAGACGAACTCCGGCATTTACGATCAAATCATGAGTGAAAAATCGAATGCCGCTTGCAGCAGTGAGATATGGTAACCGCCATTGCCTCCCCCGCGGTCACGAGCTCTAGCACAAGGCCGTCTCTTCTGCGCCTGTCAAGTCCGCGCTTGACTTCCGTGGACATTTTGCGCGGAGTTGTTATGGTCCTGATGGCGCTCGACCATACGCGCGACTTCATGACCTACCAGCGGTTTACTCCGGAAGACGTCGCGCATACATCCGGGGCGCTGTTTTTCACCCGCTTTATCACTCACTACTGCGCGCCCGTGTTCGCATTTCTGCTGGAACTGGCGCCTTTCTCTCGACAAGCCGCGGAAAGTCGCTGCAACAGCTTTCACGATTTTTCCTAACTCGCGGCTTGTGGCTGGTGTTACTTGAGTTCACGGTGGTCGATTTCGCCTGGGGTTTCGTTCCCTGGGCACACGGCGGAGTGATTTGGATTCTAGGTTGGAGCATGGTAGCGATGGCGGCCCTCGTGTGGCTTCCTGTGCGCTGGATCGCGGTACTGGGATTGGGCATGGTCGGCACTCACAACTTACTCGACCGGATCACCCCGGCTTCGGTTGGAAAGCTATATTGGTTGTGGATGTTTCTGCACTCGCCTGGACGCATTCCCATCACTGATCATTTTTCATTCTCGGTGAGATATGTGCTAGTCCCGTGGGTAGGGGTTATGGCGACAGGTTTTGCGTTTGGGAAATTGCTGCTCCGGACTGATCGCCGCAAATGGATTCTGACACTCGGTGTCTCTGCGACGGTTCTGTTCTTCGTGCTTCGCGGTATCAACCTTTACGGAAATGGAATAACCGGATTGCCGATGAAGTACCTTTATTCTGCCGGGCCGTGGAGTGTTCAGCCGACGCTCTCTCAAACTGTGATCTCATTCTTCAACGTGCTCAAGTATCCGCCGTCTCTTGACTACTTGCTCATAACACTCGGGCCATCACTCATCCTGCTCGGATTACTTGACGGGACCAAGGCCGAGCATGGGCTGAGCCGAATTCTGCTGGTGTACGGCCGGGTGCCGCTGTTTTATTACGTCCTGCACATCTATCTACTGAATGTCATGGCTAGATTGGTCGCGTGGACCTTTCAACAGCCAATCATTCACGGAACCGTCATCGCAGATTTCGCGCAGAAACCAGCCGGCTATGGTCATAGCCTACCGTTCATTTATGCCATGTGGATTCTTGCCGTTGCAATTCTCTATCTGCCTTGCCGCTGGTTTATGGAACTCCGCAGTCGGCACCGGGATTGGGCTTGGCTAAGCTATCTGTGACAGGGGCCGACTTGGTGGAAGGCGAAAGAAAAAGGGCCAGCATGAAGCCGGCCCTTGGAAAGTTTCTACTTCTGGTTAGAACGTGAAGTGGACGCCAAATTCACTCCAGAGCGAACGGGGAATGAACGTGGCGGCGGGGGCGATGAAACCTATCGGATGGCCGAAAGTGCTGCTGGCAATGTTTTCTCCAAAATTGTTTCCGTAATTAGCCCGATTCGTGAGATTGAATGCCTGCGCGACGATCTGCAGTCTCGCTTTCTCGCCGAGTTTTATGTTCTTGGCGAGTTTGGCATCGAGTTCGAAGAACGCCTGGCCGCGAAGAGGAGCATACTTCGAGATCGTGCAATCTCCTGTGATGTAGTAGCAGATTCGAGCGCCCACATTGTCTCCCTTGAAAGCTAGCCAATTTGTCGGATCGCTCTTCGGTACCACAACCGCAATCGCGGTTGCACCGCCAGCATTAAGGGTATTTGACGAATTGGTGATGGCGTAGGGACGAGCCGTGCCGAATTGAAGGATCGGAGCGAATTCAAACCCTTTTGGCAACTCAGCAACACTGGCCAAGGTGATGTGATGACGCTCATCGTTTACACTTGGGCCCCACTCATACGGCGCAAATAGGTGATAACCGTCGCGGGCGTAATTGCGGAAAATGGTGTTGTCCCCACCTCCCGAATCAAAGCCGTAGGCCCAAGACAAGGTGTAGTTGGCAATGAGCGAGAAATGGTGAGTCATTCTTTGGCGGAAGCTGAAGTTGACGCCATCATAGCGGCTGCGATTGATGGACGCGTCATTGCGGACGCTCGCCAGCACAGGTTGACCGAACTTTTGAAATGGACCGTAGCCTGGCCCTGCTGAGGTTACTCCTGGATCGCCGAGGGGCCGAACGAGTGCCACGTCCCCGGTTGAGGGATCGATCCCGGTCGGGAAGTCAGCATAGTCAACGACCTTCTGATCGATGTTGAATGTCTTGTTTTCGTGCAGCGAGAGCACGTGGGTGTACTCTGCTTCGAAAACCGAGTTGTTATTGAGCGCCCAGGAATATCCGACGTTGAATTCTTCGGAAACCGGGTTGCGGTAGTTGGGATCGATGATGCGGCCCACGCTGCCATCGGAAGGCTGACCCGAAGGAGGCGGCAATGTTGGGTTTGGATCGAGACCGTACCGCCATTGTCCGAGCGGGCACCCGTTCATGGTCGGCGATGGGCATGTGGTCCATCCCGGTACAATATCGCTCGGCGAAGAGAGGCTTAACACCGTCTGAAAGATTGTCGGGTTGGAAAGCTGCTCCATGAATAGCGGAATGTTCTGAAACACATTTCCGAAATACAAACCGAAGCCGCCGCGGACCACGTGCTTTCCCCGGCCCGTTAAGTCGTATGCAAATCCAACCCGTGGGCTGAAGTCCTTTGTATCGTCATGTGGCAGGTTCCGAATGTACGGGTTAGAGAACTGCTGCGCCGACGGGTCTGAGGAGATCGCAACCAGCCCCAGATAGGTGCGGCTCTTCTTGTAGTCCGACATACCCAACATATTGAAGTCGCGGTCCCAGCGAAGGCCAAGATTCAAGGTCAGGCGAGGGGTTACTTTCCAATCGTCCTGACCGTAGAACCCGAGCTGTTTGGTGGCAACCAGGAAATATGGATCGCCATTTGAGAATGACATGCCAGTGACTGCACCAGGGGTAGCGAAACCATTTGCAAAACTAGATGGCCCGCAACCCGCAGTGCTCGCGTTGGCGCCGATTCCAAGGATGCAGCTTGGATCCGCAACGAAATCAAATTCCAGCGTGGAGTTGAATTCAAAGAATCCCCCTTCAACGGGGTTGTGGATGAAATCGACGCCACCCTTGAATGTGTGTTTGCCCATTGTCTTCGAAAAGTCATCCTTGAACTGCCATTTCCGTTGAAACGACTGCTGGGGAACATTGGGATTGGTCCCGAACTGTGCATCAGGGAATGTCACAAGCGGGGCGTTGATCTTGCTGGCGATCAGGTTATTCCAGTACTGGAATCCAGCGGTGAAGGTGTTGATCGCGGTGGGCGAAAGCTGGGAAGTCACCGTCAAGTTGGCAACTTGCAGGTGGTTGGTCGTAAAGTTGCCTTCGGTGAGGTCCATCGTGCCATCGGACTGGTCATTCAGACTGTCATTGGCCTGCGAACTGTAGCTCACATAGGCGTTGTTTCTGTTGTTGATGGTCCAGTCTAAGCGGCCGTTGTACCGCCACTCGTGGAATGGCCGAGGGACCACCTTCGCGGGCTGTGCCGGAAGCCCAGCCCCTTGAGCGGCCACGAGCTCGTCGTATGAAGTAGTCGATTCCGACAATCCCTGGCTCTCGCGCTGGCGCTCCATGGCCCAAAACGCGAAGAGCTTGTCTTTCTTTAACGGGCCGCCAATCGATCCGCCAAAGAACTGGCGACTGTAATCGGGATGACTCGGACTGGATGTGCCGTCTCCATTCGCAACCTTCTCATCCGTGTCCAAGGCTGAGTCGCGGAAGTATCCAAATACCGATCCGTGATAATTGTTGGTACCAGACTTCGTGATCATGTTGATGGCGGCACCCTGCGAGCGGCCGTTTTCCGCGGAGAAGCGCTGAGTGCTGATCTGGAATTCCTGAATCGCTTCAAGAGGCAACTGCATGACCGCGCCGCCGACAGTATTGTCCTTGTTGTCGATGCCGTTGATCGTGGTGTTAACGTTGCGGCCGTCGGACCCGTTGACAGAAAGAATGGCGTAACGGTTCTTGGTCGGATCGTAGGAGTCCGTCGCCCTTACCCCAGGTGCCAGATAGGCGAGGTTGGCCGCATCGCGGCCGACGAGAGGCAAGTCTGCAACTTCCGTTGGCGTGATGTCCTGGCTGACGCTGGTCTTTGTTAAATCCACGACGGGAGCGGTTCCAGATACCTCGACGATCTCGGATGTAGCTCCGGGACTGAGAGTCACGTTGACGGTGGCAGACTGTCCGACGAAAAGTTCAGTATTTTGAATTACAGCTGCGAAGCCCTGTTTGGTGATCTTGATCTGGTAGGCGCCGGCTGGGGCAAAGTCGAATCGAAAAGCGCCTGTGCTGTTGGTTGTTGCGGTCCTGGTGGCCCCAGTTGCCTTGAAAGTAGCGACCACCTCAGCGCCGGCCACCACAGCTTGTGATTGGTCGCTGACGGTGCCCTGGATGGTCCCGGTAGCAGTCGCCTGCGAAAGTACATACTTGCCAGCGAATACAGAAACGAAAAGCGCAATCAGTACTGCTCTTCTTCTTGCGAAGTTCATTATCGCTTCCCCCTTTTCAGATGTGCGGCTCTGATTCGTTCGCTAGCGTTCAGCACGAACCTAAGCCGATGTAGTTTCTGAAGAACCTGGTGCCTTGCCCTGCGTCGATATGTGAAGCCGTATAAAAACTCGCTCAGAGCTACACGTTTTTACAGAGACAATTAATAGCCCAAAACTTATAGCACGTAAGACACTGAATCGAAAATAGAATTTAATTACTGCAGAAAATAGTTTGAAAGTCTCTGCGGCTTTTTTATGAAAAATGGGATTGTCGTGAGCTATGAAATTACATATTTCTGGATAGGTTTGCTGGCAGCAACGTTAATCCACGTTAGTTGAGGTCTTAGGTACGAGGTAGGTGGGCGACTTCTCGACGATAGCGGGCTAGCACCACCCTTCGTAGAGGGATTGACAATGCTTCGCCGTCCGAGGCCGAACTTGCAGTTCTTCAACCCAGAGACGAATGCCAGTTACTACCCGGATAAGTAGTCCAAGTCAGGAGTGTTTCTAGCTAGCGGCAAAGCTTCTTGGACGGCCGAGCAAACCACTTACTGCATTTTCATCAGAGGCAAAGAAAGCCGGACGTGCTGCGAAGAATGAATTTGCGCTCCTTCTCATACTGCAAACATCCACGGCATGGAAGAGATGAAGTCGACCTGCCGCATTAATGAGAAGGAGACATATGAACACACACATTAGAAAACTGGCGGGCCTCACAGTAATTCTGACGGCAATTACCGGCGCGGCGCGCGCAGCGCAGGAGGCGAGCGTTAACGTGCCTTTCGCATTTATGGCTGCGGGCAAGCTTCTGCCTGCCGGTGACTATCGATTCGCGATCGACAGAATGCGGGACATGGTATCCATCAGTTCGCAAGGGCAGCGCGTGGGCGTTTTGGTCACGGGCAGGGGCGAACCGGTCAAAGAGAACCGAACCTACCTGCGGTTTCGGCGCCATGGGAACGAGTGGTTCCTTCAAGACGTCGCCGTTGCCGGGGAGACTGAGTACGTCCTACCCGGACGAGCTGAGAAGGAAGCGACGGCTAAAGGTAAGGTCGCCGAATCCCAGGCCGTCGCAGACGAGATTGTAATTCCCTAGCCAGCAATCGTAGTCAATCCAAATAACGCCCGGAGAGCTTGCATTGTCTCTGGGCGTTTTATTTCGAACCGGGAGCAATTACGCAGTCCGGTTCCCCATCTGATGCGGCGCCAGGGCCAACTGGTGTGAATGCACAGCAAAACGGGTCGAGCGGTTATGACTATTTCGGTGTAATTCTCTCAAACGAGTAGTGGTTTTCCAGGGAGGGTCGCATGAACAAAAAAACTTTTCGGCTGTTCGTTTTGTTCGCGGTTTCAGCTGGAGCTATTGCTGCGTCGGCCCAGAACACGGAAGCTCCATCCACCGCCGATCATACTGCTCCCAGCTATGACATGAGGGCCCAGTCGTTACTCGATCTCGAACGGGTGCAGAAGAAATTTGTCGACCTGGCGAATGAAATTCCGGCTGAGAGGTTTACCTGGCGTCCCTCGGAGGATTCACGTTCCTTCGCCGAAGTTTTCCTGCATGTTGCCGGAGAGCGGTATCAGATTCTCGCCATGATGGGGGCGACGCCACCTGCGGAATTCAACGGCAAGACATTCGAAAAATCGACCACCGACAAGGCGCAGATTATTGCCGAGCTGAACCGTACGTGGGAATTTTCAAAGAAGACTATAGAAGGAATGAGCAACGCGGATTTCGCAAAGTTGTTGCCGAAGCTTGGTCCGCAGGCGAATGCTGGAGACGTGGTTTACATTTTGGTCGCGGACGCGCATGAGCACCTTGGCCAACTCGTTGCCTATGCGCGCGTGAACGGCACTGTCCCGCCCTGGACAGCCAAAAGGCAGAAGAAAGCCGCTGAAAAGAAAACTGAGCAAAAATAGCGGTCGATACTGAGTCCCACAGTCCCTGACCGACGGGAACTTTCGCGGGCGGCTAGCGCGGTCTATCATCAGCCACTCTCCCCAAAAAGGACAAACCTATGGGACTGCGAAAGCTCTGCCGCTGGGTAGATTGCGGATTCACTAAGTGTGCGATCAGCCTCGCTATGGTGTTTCTGCTGGCTTCAATTTGCGCCGCTCAGGTGAAAACACAATCGGCTGAAACGCCCTTGGCCGACGACTTGAAGAAGTATCCTGGGCTCGCACAAGAGTTTGAGAAGCTCTTTAATAAGGTGCAGGAGGAAGTTGATTCCCCGCCGGTGCGCAAGCAGAGCAAGTTATTGCCGTTATTGCCTGAATCGACGCTCTACTACGCTGCCCTGCCAAATTATGGCGATGCCGCTCATAAAGCACTGGTAATTCTTCATCAGGAACTGCAAGTGAGCAATGTACTGCGCGAGTGGTGGCAGCACGGTGAGCTGGCGAAGAACGGTCCTGTAGCGGAACAGATGCTCGAAAACTTCTCCCGGCTTTCGCAATACATTGGCGATGAGATTGTGATTACAGGAAGCACGGACAGCCCCGAGCACAACGTTGTGTTCATGGCAGAGGTGCGGAAATCCGGGTTAAGGGATTTCGTTCAACAAATGCTCAAGCAAATTCCAAGTACGTCGAAGCCGCCAGTGCGCGTGCTGGATTTGCAGGAACTCGCGTCGGCAACGGACGGAGCCGCGTCGCAAGGATTAGTAGTTTTGATCCGGCCGGACTTCGTAATAGCCGCGCCACGTGTTAAGGCGGTCCGCGATTTCAATGATTTGCTGGAGAGCAAAGGCGGCAGTTTTGGATCAACCCAGTTCGGGCAGCGGCTTATGCGGGCATACGACGGCGGCGCCTCAGTACTGGCCGGGGCGGATCTTCAGAAGCTGCTGAAACAGGTTCCCCAAGGAGCGACGGAAAATCAGGAGATCCTGGCGCGCACGGGATTCGGAGATGTGAAATATCTGATTTGGGAACACAAGAATGTCGTGGGCGAGCCCGCTAGCCAAACAGAGTTGAGTTTCACCGGTCCGCGGCATGGAGTGGCTTCGTGGTTGGCTGCGCCAACGCCCATGAACACGTTGAGTTTTGTATCTCCGAAGCCCCTGCTTGTGACCACTCTTGTGCTCAAGAACTGGTCGGAAATTCTTGACGATGTTCGGTCACTCGCTACCGCCTCGAACCCGAATGCATGGGCGTCGTTCGACCAGATGCAGCAGATGATGAACCTGAATGTAAAGAGAGATCTTTTGAGCCATTTCGACGGCGAGATTACGCTGGAACTCGACACTGTTGAGCCACCGAATCCGGCGTGGCGGGCAATTGTGCGGGTAAACCATCCCGAAGGCCTGCAGCAAACGTTAGACAGGTTGCTTGCAACTGGACCATTCTCCGCGGAAAGCTTTGACGAGGGCAATGTTCGCTATCACGCGCTGCACGTTCCTTCCAGAACGAATCCCATGGAAGTTGTTTATGCACTCGTGGATGGATACCTCGTCATCGGTTCCAACCATGAGGCCGTGACGGAAGCGGTTCAATTTCACACAAGTGGCGGGTCATTGAGAGCCTCACCCAAGTTTGTGTCGGCTCTGCCGACTGGTCATCCAGCGGGAGCTTCGGCTCTGTTCTACGAGGATCCGGCAGCGATGACTGCATTCGCGCTGAGGACGGCGTCACCGGAAGCGGCCGGAACATTTCTTCGGTTTCGGCAGGACGCTCCGCCGATCGTAGTCGCGGGCTACGGAGAAGAGACAGCAATTCGCTCCGCCAGCACAAACACAGCGGCTGATGCGGCATCGATCATGATCGTCGCCGCCATAGCAATTCCTAACCTGTTACGGGCCAGGATGGCAGCAAACGAAGCCTCGGCGGTGGCGAATCTGCGGACTTTGAACACCGCAGAAATCGTTTATTCGACAACTTATCCACAGAAGGGTTACGCGCGTGATATGGCTTCACTGGGGCCCGATCCTCGCGGACCGCAATTCACGTCCGCCAGGCACGCGGCTGTGGTTAACGCGGAACTCGGTGGCGAAACATGCACGGCGGGCACATGGTGCATGAAATCGGGCTACAAGTTCACGATCAAGGGAATCTGCGGCCAAGTGGCGTGCAAAGATTTCGTAGCGACGGCGACTCCTGTGGACGCCAATACCGGCACACGTAGCTTCTGTTCTACCTCAGACGGAGTGGTCCGCTACCAGCTTGGTGGACCGCTGACCTCACCAGTGAGTGCGCCGCAATGCAAAGCATGGACGCCAGTCCAGTAATCGGGCCGAGAGCCTGGCTCGGACAGCATTTGGTATAGTTTTACTTCCATGTTTCGCGACTTTCAGGCCTACGATCGCTGGAGTAAGAAGCAGGTGCACTGCATTTATCAAGCTCTGATTGTGGCTGTGGCGACCCGCCACGCCGACGCGGTGGACATCAAATTCCTGGTTGACGGACGCCCGGTGTGGGTCGCGCTTCCTCTTCCCGCCTGGGATGAGTACAAGCGACGCACAGGGAAGATGATGACCGATCCGCTTGCGATCGCGATAGCCGGACATTTTCTGAAGACCGCGCTTGAAACTGGCGAAGGCGTGGGACGTGAGATGTATTCACTGACCGTGCCGCAGACCCTCGAACATCTGGAAGGCGCAGTAAAGCACCTGGAGCCGGTGGCAGCGGAATAGATTTTCTATAGCAGCGCGTGGACAAGAGTGTCCGCGCCACACGTTTACCGAGCCACTCCCACCACTGCCATCATCCTCCCTGTCTTTCCCTTTTCTGCCCGATGCGAGAAGAACAGGTCCGTACGACAGGATGTGCAAAGACGAAGATCTGTAATGTTTCGTGGCGCAACTCCTGCGGCGATCAGTTGACGCCGATTCGCCTCTGACAGATCGAGGAAGATTTTCTTTGGTACCTCGGTATGGCCGGGCGCACGGGCGCTCAGAAAAAAGAGTGGGTATTTTTCGTGCACTTCGTTTCGTTCCTTGGTTTCGCGGAACAATTCACTGGCATAGCTGAATTGCGATTCGAAGATCGACTGCAGCTCCGGCCCAACCTGATAACAGCAGCCGCGAATGCCAGGGCCAATCGCGGCGCGCAGATCAGACGGCTTGCTCCCGAACCAGCGGTGCATCTCGCCGACTCCTTTTTCTACGATGCGTTTTGCAGTCCCGCGCCATCCCGCGTGAAAAACACCTACAGCACGGCGCTTGGGATCAACAAGGATGACGGGGAGGCAATCGGCGGTGAGGATACTGAGTAGAAGTCCTGGTGTGTCCGTGATCAGTCCATCGCCGGCGAGAGGCTCAGAGGGAAGCTCACGGACAAGATGAATGATGTCGGAATGAATCTGGCGGAGCGTAACCATTCGCCAGGGGCTTTGTTGATTCGTGAGCGAAGCACGGTGCCTCACATCACGGCTCAACGCGGAGACAAATGCTTTGCGATTTTTCTCGACGGCGATCTTTGAATCGTGAGCAGTGAGACCGAGATTGAGTGTACTGGCACCATAGGCCTTCGAATTTCCCCCCAAGCGAGTACTGAAACCATGCACCAGCCAGGGAAATCTGGCTAACGACTCAGCGTGAAAAACGTCGATCTTATTTTTGGTCAGAGCTCGCGCTGCAGTACTCACATCACCATCTTAACTGTAGTAGTTGATGTGAGGCGCTTACAGATGCTGCCACGAAGTGAGGGCCGATTCCCGTTCCTGCACGAGTCTATTTGACATGCACGTATAATCTTCGCTTTGTCCTTGGAGAGAATCATGCGTTCATATTTTGTCTTGATTACAGCGGCGGCGCTTATCGCCGGTGCAGCTGCGCAGCAGCAGAATCAAAACCCGCCTTCGCCGCAGCCGCAGGCCCAACCGACTGCACACCGAAAAGAACATAAGCAGGCGCAGCCGCAGAAGCCGGAAGAAACACCGGCTAAAGTAACGGAGCCCGCACCCCCGCCGCAGCAGGAGCCCAAGCCTGGCGAAGACAAAAAAGAAGAGCACTACGACATGACTGAAGTTGCGCCCGTAGTCACCCATCACCAGATCACGCTTGATGGCAAGGCGCTGAAGTACACGGCCACGACCGGGCGGCTCCCGATCAAGCGCGGAGACGGGAAGATCGAAGCTGAGATGTTCTTCGTTGCCTACACCCTCGACGGACAAGATGCGTCGAAGCGTCCGCTGACGTTCGCGTTCAATGGTGGGCCCGGATCGGCATCGATCTGGCTACACATGGGCGCGCTTGGCCCGCGACGCGTGGTTTTGAACCCTGAAGGCTTCCTACCACCTGCGCCGTATAAGGTTGAGGACAATCCTTATACATTGCTCGACAAGAGCGATCTGGTGCTGGTGGACGCGATCGGCACAGGCTTCAGCCGGGCGGAAAATACAGAAACTGCGAAGAAATTTTGGGGGCTCAAGGGTGACATCGAAGCATTTAGTGAATTCATCCGCCTCTACATCAGCCGCTACGAGCGATGGGGCTCGCCGCTGTTTCTTCTCGGCGAAAGCTACGGTACTACGCGCTCAGCCGGAATCGCGGGAAATCTTGCGCCACTGGGCATTTCGTTCAATGGAATCACGCTGGTTTCGACGGTTCTGAATTTTCAGACGCTGATCGACGAAAAGACGAATGACGAGCCCTATGTTTTTCTCGTTCCTTCATACACATTGATCGCGGCTTACCACCATAAGCTGCCGCCGGATTTGCAACAAGACGTGAACAAGGCGCGAGAGGAATCAGAACGATGGGCATCAGGGGAATACGCGCAGGCGCTTGCAAAGGGCGATGCAATGACCCCGGAGGAGCGGCGGAACATCGTTGAGCAGATGTCGCGCTACACCGGCTTGAGCAAAGACGTGATCGATCAGGCGAATTTGCGGATCGACGTGCCGAAGTTCACTCATTATCTGTTGATCGATCAGAAGGTGCGCGTCGGACGGCTCGATGGACGATACACCGGTCCTGACCCGAATGGTCTATTGGACACGCCGTTCTACGACCCCACTGAGGCAAACATCCTTCCGCCATTCAATTCCGCGTTCAACAACTACGTGCGCAATGAGCTCGGCTACAAGGTGGACATGCCGTATTTTGTCTTTGCACGTGAGGCAGGCGTAAACGAAAAATGGGAGTGGGGTTCGGCGGCGGAGGGCTTTCCTGACACCGCGACAGCGCTACGCCAGGCCTTAGTTCGAAATCCATTCCTGAAAGTGCTGGTGATGGAAGGCTACTACGACCTGGCGACGCCCTATTACGCGGCGAACTTTACGTTTGATCATTTGGACCTACCGGCGAAATACCGGGCGCAGGTTTCATTTGCTACTTACGATGCCGGCCACATGATCTATTTGCCGATGGATGGCCTCAAGAAGATGAAGAGCGACGAGGCGGGATTTATTGAGAAGGCGGTTGCGCAGTAGGCTTCATCGTTAGTCCTGGCCAGGCCTCTGTGGCGCTCCTCTGTGTCACTCGGTGTTCTCTGTGGCGAAGCTTTAAAATCAAACCACAGAGGCCACGAAGTTACACAGAGGAACGCTACAGAGGCTCTTCTATGGGCACACCGTTTTTCGCACGGCCGGCTTACTTCCTGCGAGTCGCACGTAACTTGCTTCTCTGGTTGTAATAAGATAAAACCCTCGCATCACCTATGCACCCGCGCCGCTTTGCCCTTCTTCCTTTAATACTGATTGCTACGCTTTCTGCGCAGGTCCCGGCTCCACCAGCGCCGCCTGCGGCGCCAACGACCGTCGTTGACCATTCTCAAGAAGCGTTCGTCGTCGAGAAGCTACACACCACGTACAGGTTCGAGAGCGACGGCACCGGTCGTCGCGAAACCTATGCCCGCATAAAGGTGCAGAGTGAAGCCGGAGTGGAAGAGTGGGGACAGCTCGTGCTCGGCTACAACTCGGCCAACGAGCGGGTCGAAATTCCTTATGTTCGCGTTTTGAAGCTAGATGGTTCGACGGTCACCGCGCCCGCGGATTCCGTGCAGGACTTGAGCATTCCGCTCGAACGAGAGGCTCCGGTTTACACGGATTACCGGCAGAAGCACATCACGGTACCGGGACTGCGCCCGGGCGAAGAGCTGGAATACGAGTTCGTTACGGTTACGGAAAAGCCGTTGGCGCAGAACCAGTTCTGGATGGAATACGACTTCGCGAAGTCAGGCACCGTGCTCGATGAGCAACTTGTGCTCGATGTTCCAAAAGACCGCACCATCAAGCTGAAGACAAAACCAGGCAACGATCCGAAAATCGCAGAGCAAAATGGCCGCCGCGTTTACAGCTGGACCAGTTCTCACGTGGATAAAGATGAGGACGCGGACGACAAGAAGAAAAAGAAAAAGAAAGGCCCGAAAGAGCCCGAAGCTCCAGCCGTGCAGATGACGACTTTCTCCAGCTGGGAGGAGATGGGACGCTGGTACGCGTCGCTCGAGAAAGACCGCCGTCAGCCGACGGACGAGATTCGCACCAGGGCAGCCGAGCTTATTAAAGGAAAAACGTCAGACATCGAGAAACTGCAAGCTCTCTACGATTACGTTGGGCCGAACTTCCGATATATCAGTTTGTCTTTCGGAGTCGGCCGGTTTCAACCACACGCCGCGTCTGAAGTTCTACACAACGCATACGGCGATTGCAAAGACAAGCACACCCTACTCTCATCGCTACTCCAGGCTGCCGGTTACAGTGCCGATTCTGTATTGATCAACTCTGGCCGCAAGATCGATCCCGACATTCCTTCGCCGTCGCAGTTCGACCACGTTTTTACCATGGTGCCTTTGGGCAAGGACGAAGTCTGGATGGACACGACGACTGAGGTGGCGCCATTCCGGTTACTGGCTGCGACCTTACGTAAGAAGCAGGCGCTCGTGATTCCGCAGGATGGCGTTCCGCACCTTGAGGAGACGCCTGCCGATCCGCCTATGGTGAACCGGCAGTTTTCCGAGGTTGACGGCAAGGTGAATGAATTCGGCAAGCTAACCGCTCACGTGCGCTACGAGCTTCGCGGCGACACCGAACTCTACATGCGCATGCTCTTCCGGCGCGTCCCACGCAACAAATGGACGGAGTGGGTGAAGCAGATGAACACCTTCAGCGGCCTGAGCGGAGATGTTTCCGATCTGAAGGTAAGCGACCCAGCCGACACGCACGAAGCGTTTACCGTGGATTACAAAATCGAAGCCGCGAATTTTTTGGATTGGTCGAAGAAGAAGACGGACCTGGTGCTGCCCTTATCGCAGCTGAGTATGGCAGACGCGGACGAAGACGATACCGATCCGGTGAAGATCGGTTCGCCGCTCGAATTTGGCTATCGCTTGCGGCTGGAATTCCCTGCCAAGTACACCGAAACTGCGCCCCTTCCTTTCACGATGAAGCGGGATTACGCACAGTACGAGGCGACGTACAAAGTGGAAGGGAATGTTTTTACTGCCGAGCGAAAGCTGGTGACCAGCATCAATGAGCTGCCATCTTCGCGGGTAAGCGATTATCTCGCGTTCCGGCGCGCAGTAATGACGGATGCGACGCAGCGCCTGTCGATCGACAGCACGGCTGCGGGTTCGCCCACTCTTTCGGCTGACTTGAAGGGCGACGATTTGTACGACGCAGCCAAGGCATCGTTTGATCGGGGAAACTACAAGCTTGCGATTGACCTCTTCAAGCGAGTTGTTGACGCCGACCCGAAACATAAGACGGCCTGGATGGATCTGGGGCGGGCCTACATGCTGGAGCGGCAGACCGATGATGCGATTGCTGCGTTCAAGAAGCAGGCTGACCTGAATCCCTACGATGAATATGCATATGGCGCTCTGGGATGGGCCTATACCACCGCGCGCAAATACGACGACGCGGCCGCGGCGTTCAATAAAGTGCTTGAGATCAATCCGCTGAGTCAGTATGCGCATGCGGCATTGGGCAGCATGTATGCCGAGGCGCACCAATACGACAAGGCTGCACCGGAACTGGAGAAGGCGGTTTCGCTTAAGTCGAATGACGCGGCGCTGCAGATCAGCCTCGGTGATGCATATCTGAATCTCGGGCAAGACGACAAAGCGTTGGCAGCGTTCGACCGCGCCACGCAAATTGCCGCCACACCGGAGGTATGGAACAACATCGCGTACCAGCTTTCACTGAAAAAAGCTCACCTCGATCGTGCGCAGCAGTATGCGGAATCGGCGGTTACTGCAGTTGCAAACTCATTGCGGAATCTTTCGCTCGATCACCTCTCTGATCGCGACCTCGGCATGGTTTCCTCGCTTGACGCCAATTGGGACACCCTCGGCTGGGTCTATTTTGCGCGCGGCGACCTGGATAAGGCCGAGAAGTACGTCAATGCAGCGTGGATGTTAGGCGAGCATGGCGAGGTGGGCGATCATCTGGCGCAAATTTACGAGAAGCGCGGACGCAAGGATCAGGCGATCCGCCAATATGCGATGTCTTTGTCGGGACTTCGTCCTGCGCTTGAGACGAAGGGTCGCCTCTCAGCTCTGGTAGGTGGAGACGGCAACGCGGCGAAAGCCGTTGAACAGCACCGGCTCGATCTGCAGACCTTGCGCACGATCCATCTCGGAAAAATTGCGCCTGCCGGGGGAACAGCGGAATTTTTCGTGATCGTCACGTCTTCTTCAGGCGCCACGACTGTGCAAGCTGCGAAGTTCATCAGCGGAGAAGAAAAGCTGAAGCCGCTGACGGAAAATTTGCGAAGCGCAAGAATCGACTTCCCCTTCCCCGACGACGTGCCGACGAAAATCCTGCGAAGAGGGATTCTCTCCTGTTCGGCATCCACAAAGGAGTGCGATTTCGTAATGATGCTCCCCGAGGACGTGCATTCGGTGGATTAGGCGTTCCTGATTCTGCATTCTTCCTTCCGCGTGCGTTCGGGGCCCTAGTGGGCTCAAGGATAAAATCCATGCACCACCACGGACACGAAGTTACACGAAGGAATTCAGTTTCCTTGTTCGTATGTGTGTGCAACCTGCAACACTTTTTCTTCCCCGTTCGGTGGGCCAATGATCTGCAGGCCGATCGGCAGGCCTCGTGACGTGAATCCACAAGGCACGGAAATAGCGGGCACGCCCCAAACATTGACTGGACGGGTGTTCCGCAGTAGCAACACTTCCGCCGGGCGCAACTTCGATATGTCTTCCAGCAAGTCTGAAATGCGAGGGGCGGGTACGGGCGTAGTCGGAGTTATCAGGACGTCCACATCGCGAAACATTTCGTCCGCTCGCCCGCGCGTTTTCTGCAGCTGCCCCAGCGCGTTCCGGTAGTCAACCTCGCTAATGTCGCCGCCATTGCGGACCCGTCGTAAGGTCTCAGGATCATAGAGCTCCGGCGACGAAGCAATCTTGTCGTGATGGTACGCATGCGACTCTGCGAGAAAGACTGTGCGGTCTTCATCAACGGGGCAGTCGACGTTGCGGACAGCTTTGGCGCACGCCGCTAGGCTATTGATTGCCTGTTCGACGGCTGCTTCGACTTCGGCATCCAGATCTTCGAAAAAGTATTTGCGGGGAACGCCGAGGACGAACTTGCTGATGTCCTGCAGCAAATCAATGTGCGTGACTGACAGCGCTCCAAGAACAATCGCCGCGTCTTCAACAGTTCGCGTAATTGGTCCCGCGTGGTCGAGAGAGGTGGAAAGCGGAATGACTCCACGGGTACTCACCAAACCGTAGGTCGGCTTGAGGCCCACGACTCCGCAGAGCGCGGCCGGTTCACGGATCGAGCCGGCGGTGTCGGTTCCAATTGCGGCGTAACACATACCCGTGGCGACGGCGGCCGCTGAGCCTCCGGAAGATCCGCCGGCGATGAATTCGGGATTGACAGGATTCCTCACAGGTCCGAAATGGCTGATTAGCGAACTACCGCCGTAAGCAAATTCGTGCAGGTTCTGCTTGCCGATGAGTACCGCGCCGGCAGCTTTCAGCTTTTTAACCAACTCGGCATCTTCAGAGGGAGTGCGGTCACGAAAGACGGCCGAGGCGGCGGTGGTTGGTACTCCGGCGGTGTCGATCAAGTCTTTCAGACCGATTGGGATTCCGTGCAGCGGCCCACGCCAGTTCCCGGACTGGATTTCGCGTTCCGCTTGGTCGGCTTCGGCAAGGGCAGAGTCGGCGGTCACGGTGATGAAGGCGTTCAGTGTGGGATGGAAGCGTTCGATTCGGTCGAGGCACTCGCGCGTCAGCTCGACGGGAGAAATCTCACCTCGGCGAATGTGTTCCGCAGATCCGCTGATAGATTGCAGCCGCATTTATTAACGACAAAGGACACCCTCGACTTCGCTCAGGGCAGGCTTCGGTAAACGAACGAAACCACAAAGGACACGAAGGTACACGAAGAAAAATTTGCGACTGTCATTAGAATGAGCACGTGAGGGCAAGCCAACAAAGACGAGAATTAAGCTCACAGGGAAGTTGAAGTCCCTTCGTGTACCTTCTTGTCCTTCGTGGTTGAATTCTCTTATCTTTTCAAAGTATGCGCAATCTTTTTTCCGCTTGCCTATAATCGACCTGTCCGGAGGTCCTTATGGCGGAGATGACGACCGTTCCCGTCCGCACGCGCGGTTTCTACTTGGCGGGAAAATGGCTGGAAGAAGGAAGTCCGGTTGAGATTCGGTCTCCCTACGACGGAACCCCATTAGCAGAGGTGCCTCAGGGCACGGCGGAACACGCCGAGCGAGCGATTCAGGCCGCGGTCCGCGCATTCGGCAGCACGCGCCGACTGCCCGCGTTTGAGCGCCAGCGGGTTTTGCGTTCGATTGCACAACAGATAACTTCACGCAAGGAGGAATTCGCACGCACGATCGCGCAAGAAGCCGGCAAGCCGCTCAAGGCGTCGCGGACGGAAGTTGAGCGCGCGATCTTCACGTTCACTGTGGCTGCCGAAGAAACCACGCGCATTCCCGGCGAGTATCTTTCGCTGGACTGGCAGCAGTTCACCTCCGGGCGATGGGGGATTGTGCGGCGTTATCCGATTGGGCCGGTCGCGGGAATTACTCCTTTTAACTTCCCGCTCAATCTCGTGGCACACAAGGTTGCGCCCGCCATTGCCGCCGGTTGCTCGATTATTTTGAAGCCGGCGCCGCAGACGCCGCTCACGGCGCTGCTTCTTGCCGAGACGGTCGAACAAGCCGGCCTTCCCGATGGCGCGTTTAACGTGCTTCCGCTCTCGAATGAAGATGCGGGTGTGCTGGTGGCAGACGAGCGGATCAAGCTCATTAGTTTCACCGGTAGCGCGGCGGTCGGCTGGGAGATCAAGCGTCGCGCAGGTAAAAAGAAGGTGGTACTGGAGCTGGGCGGCAACGCGGGCGTCATCGTACATAGCGATACTGATCTTGCCTGGGCGGCGGATCGCTGCGTGGCGGGCGGATTCAGCTACGCTGGGCAGACCTGTATTTCAGTGCAGCGAATTCTGGTTGAGCGGCCAGCGTTCAAGAAGTTCACCGATCTTCTGCTGGAAGCGGTGAGCAAGCTAAAAATTGGCGATCCGCTGGATGAAACCACAGATCTCGGGCCGTTAATTCGGGAGAGCGATGCTGTTCGCGCGACCGAGTGGGTGCAGGAGGCCGTTCAGGATGGGGCGACTCTGCTTTGCGGCGGGAAACGGCACGGCTCGATGATGGAGCCGACTGTGCTCACGGGTACACGGCCAGACATGAAAGTGAACTGCCAGGAAATTTTTGCGCCGGTAGTGACAGTCGAGCCCTACGATGATTTCTCGGCGGCACTGCGGAGGATCAACGAATCGCCCTATGGGTTGCAGGCGGGCGTGTTCACCCGCAACGCGAACAGAATCTTTCAGGCGTACGAAGAACTCGAGGTCGGCGGCGTGATCGCTGGCGATGTGCCGAGTTTCCGCATCGATCATATGCCGTATGGCGGAGTGAAAGACTCCGGCTTGGGACGCGAGGGTCTGCGATACGCAATCGAAGACATGACGGAGCCGAAGTTGCTGGTGATGAATTTGAGGTAAAACGGTCGTTGGTCATCGGTCGTTGGTCCTTCACGAAGTCTTTAACCGCAACGCTCGCTAAGCACGGCGCGAAGGCGATTGCAGTGACCTCGGTAGCAAAGACCAACGACGAACGACCAAAGACGAATGACCAAATGACGAATTTGGAACCACCAAATTAAAATTTTTTCATCCAGAACACGAATCAACACTTTTCATTCCTCGCGAGCTGCTATAATTCCCAGTTTCAAAAGACAAGCTGCAATTCTTTCGGTTAATTCGTTTCGGGTTAAACAACGAATCCCGCTGTACTTAAAAATCCTGATCGATGCAGATTTTCCATCGCAGCGCTAATGTAATTTCCCGCACGTCGATCTACGCGGGCATTTTCACGCTCGCAGTCGCCCTTTGGGCATGCGTGAACTTTCAGCGCTCGCCGTATGTCACATACGCGGCGACGGCGCGGTCGCAGCCGGTTCCGTTCAGCCATCAGCACCACGTGGGAGGCCTGGGAATCGATTGCCGTTACTGTCATACCTCAGTTGAAACGTCAGATTTTGCCGGTATTCCGCCGACCCGCACCTGCATGAACTGCCATTCGCAGATGTGGACGGCAGCGCCAATGCTGGAGCCGGTGCGCGAGAGCTACCGGACGGGCAAGTCGCTGGTCTGGAACCGGGTGAACGATCTGCCTGACTTTGTTTATTTCGATCACAGTATTCACGTGAATAAAGGCGTGGGTTGCAACGAGTGCCATGGGCCGGTCGATCGCATGCCGCTGATGTTCAACTATGCTTCGCTGCAGATGGAATGGTGTATTCAGTGCCATCGCGGGCCGGAGAAGGTTTTGCGTCCGCGCGAGCAGGTGTTCAACATGCGGTATCAGCAGCCGTCGTCGGCCTCGCCGGTGGTCGTGGATGGAAAGAGTTATACCGACCAGCTTTCGTTGGGAAAGTACCTGGCGCATAAGTACAACCTGCGTAGCGTGATGGACATTACGAGCTGCTCGACGTGTCATAGGTAGGCAGCTATTAGGTTTTAGCTCTTAGCTTGGGTAGTCCGTAGGAGCGAATGAATTTAGCCCAGCGCTTTTAACGCTGGGTGCCTGAGAAATTGAACAGAGTCCCGGTAGGGACGGCGCCTAGATGAGCGAAGAGAAAAACAAGCCGCACCACGAAGCTGTTTGTCCCGGCAAGAAGGACAAGCTTGATCTCGTGCAAGTGCAAAAGGAAATCGAGCAGAAGAACGCGCCGGAGTTCTGGCGTTCGCTCGAAGAACTCGCGGGCAAGTCCGAGTTTCGCGAGATGATGCACCGCGAATTTCCGAAGGGCGCTTCCGAGTGGGTGGATGCCGTTTCGCGCCGTGGTTTCCTCAAGCTGATGGGCTCATCGATGGCGCTGGCCGGCATGACTGCCTGCACCAAGCAGCCCATGGAGCCGATCGTTCCGTACGTTAAGCAACCCGAGGATTTGGTTCTCGGCCGGCCAAAGTTCTATGCCACCGCGTTTACGCTCGGCGGATACGCAGCGCCTCTGCTGGTTACGAGCCGCGAATTTCGTCCCATCAAGATCGAAGGCAATGATCGCCACCAGGCGAGCCTTGGCGGCACGGATGTTTACGCGCAGGCTTCAATCCTGAATTTGTACGATCCCGACCGCGCGCAGAACGTTACGAGTCTCGGCGACGTCACCACCTGGAGTGAGTTCGTTCATGCGCTGCAAGGGCCGTTGAGCGCGCAGCAGGCGAAAGGTGGCGCAGGGATTCGCATTCTTTCAGGCGATTTTTCCTCGCCGACGCTTGTCGAGCAGATGCAGGCGGTGCTCAAGCGTTTCCCGCAGGCGAAGTGGCATTTCTGGGAGGCGATTAATCGCGACAACGTGTATGAAGGTGCGCGTATGGCCTTCGGTCAGCCGGTTGAGACGACGTACAAGCTCGACGCGGCTGATGTAATCGTTTCGCTCGACGCGGATTTCCTCTACGCTGGATTCCCCGGCATGACACGCTATGCGCGCGATTTCGCCTCGCGCCGCGATCCCGATTCGGGCAACATGAGCCGGTTCTACGCGATCGAGAGCGCGCCGACGAATACCGGGGCAAAGACGGACCATCGGCTGGGGGTGCGAGCGGCAGACGTAGAGGCGATTGCGGTCCATCTGGCCAATTTATCTGCAGGGCTTGGTGTCCGGCTGCCCGGTACTGCTACCGCTTTCCTGGGCGGCCTTACTCAAGATTTGAACGACCATCGCGGTGCTAGCGTCGTCATCCCCGGCGACCACCAGCCGCCTGTGGTTCACGCGCTCTGCCATGCGATCAATCAGCAGCTCGGCAATGTCGGCAAGACGGTTTTCTATTCCGATCCGATTCCGAGTTTCACCGGTAATCACAACGATTCGCTCAAAGAACTGATCAGTGATCTAAAAGCCGGCAAAGTCGAAGTGCTGGTGATCCTCGGCGCGAATCCTGTTTACGATGCGCCATCTGACCTTGGCTTCTACGATGCGCTCAAGAACAGCAACACGCCGCTGCGGGTTTATCTCGGCTCGCACTACAACGAGACATCGCAGCTCTGTCATTGGCATGTACCTGAATCCGACTACCTCGAAGCATGGGGCGATACGCGCGCTTACGACGGAACCGTCAGCATTGTGCAGCCGCTGATTGCTCCTCTTTATGGCAGCAAGAGCGCGATTGAGCTGGTTGCGCTATTCGCCGGGCAGAACGAGCCTACCGGTCACGAGTTGGTTCAGAACTATTGGAAATCGAAGCACTCCGGCGCGGACTTCGACCTGTGGTGGCGCAAATCGCTCGAACAAGGCTGGATCGACGGTACTACTTCCCAACCTAAGAGCGTCACGCCGAAGACAACGAATTTCGCATCTTCGATTCCGCCACAGGGCGCGATCGAGATCAACTTCCGCCGCGATCCTTCGGTTTACGACGGCCGCTTCGCCAACAACGGCTGGCTCCAGGAACTTCCTAAGCCGCTGACAAAAGTCACCTGGGATAATCCATTGCTGATGTCTCCGGCGATGGCCGACCGCCTCCACGTCGAAAAAAAAGACATGGTGCGAGTCGAGCTGATGAATGGCAAGTCTTTGGACCTTCCGGTTTGGGTGCAGGCCGGCCATCCCGATCAATCCGTCACGGTCTATCTCGGCTACGGCCGCGAAAAGGCTGGGCGCGTCGGCAATTTGCAGGGATTCAACACGTACGTCTTGCGCACCAGCGATGCGCCATATTTCGCCAGCTCAGTGAAGTCGATCACGAAGCTCGGCAAGACTTACATCCTCGCCAGCACGCAGGGATATCAGACGATGGACGTTGGCGATCAGCATCGTCCAGCGGTCCGCGTGAAGGATCTCGAAGATTTCAAGAAAGAGCCCAAGTTCGACGACGAGGCGCCGCATCCAGAAGAGACCCTGTATCCCGGCTTTGACTACAAAGATCAGCCATTCGCCTGGGGCATGGCGATTGACCTGAACAAGTGTGTTGGCTGCAATAACTGCATTGTTGCCTGCCAGTCGGAGAACAACATTCCGATTGTCGGCAAAGAGCAGGTGAATCGCGGGCGCCACATGCACTGGCTGCGTGTGGACGCGTACTATCAGGGGGACCGCGATAATCCGAAGATGCATTTTATGCCGGTGCCCTGCATGCAGTGCGAGAACGCACCGTGCGAGCTGGTTTGCCCGGTCGGAGCCACCACGCACTCGACCGAAGGCCTGAACGACATGATTTATAACCGCTGCGTGGGGACGCGCTATTGCTCGAACAACTGTCCCTACAAAGTTAGGCGGTTCAACTTCTTCCTGTTCCAGGATTGGGACACGCCGCAGTTTAAGATGCAGCGCAATCCGGACGTTACGGTGCGCAGCCGCGGCGTGATGGAGAAATGTACGTACTGCGTGCAGCGCATTAATCATGCGCGAATCGATGCGGAGGTCGCGGCGACGAAAGCGGGAGGGGCGCTCACGCCGACCAGTATTAAAGATGGCGAACTGCAGACTGCCTGCCAGCAGTCGTGCCCGGCGAATGCGATTGTGTTCGGCAACATCAATGATCCGAACAGCGCGGTTTCGAAGTGGAAGGCGAAGGAGCGAAATTACAGTTTGCTTGCCGACCTGAATACGCGTCCCCGGACAACGTATGGTGGTGAAGTAAGGAATCCGAATCCGGAGTTGAAAGAAGGCTCTTAGCCATTAGCTTTTAGCTCTTAACTTGAACGGTGGGTTCGCGAATGAGCTGAAAGCTAAGAGCTAATAGCTAAGAGCTGGTTTATGGCGAGACCAACTGAAGTCGAAATTGGCGAACAGAAAGCGCCGGTAATACAACCCGGGCATTCGTTTGCCACCATTACGGACAAGGTCGCATCCATCGTCCTGCGCCGGCCGATCACCAACGGCTGGCTGTTTGGTTTCGTGCTCTGCTTCCTGATCCTGCAGTGGTTTCTGCTGGCAGTTTGCTGGCTCTTTTATCGGGGCGTTGGCGTCTGGGGCGTGAACATTCCCATCGGCTGGGGATTCGCCATCGTCAATTTCGTTTGGTGGATCGGTATAGGCCACGCCGGAACGCTGATTTCCGCCATTCTGCTCCTGCTGCGACAAGCTTGGCGAAATTCAATTAATCGGTTCGCGGAAGCGATGACGCTCTTTGCGGTCGCTTGCGCCGGTATGTTCCCGCTGCTGCACCTTGGCCGTCCGTGGCTGTTCTATTGGCTCTTTCCATATTCGAACACCATGACGTACTGGCCCAACTTCCGCAGTCCGCTGGTGTGGGATGTGTTCGCAGTTTCGACGTACCTGACGATCTCGCTGGTGTTCTGGTATGTAGGCCTGATTCCCGATATGGCGAGCCTGCGCGATCAGGCCACAAACAAGATCGTGCGTGTTGCTTACGGGTTGCTCTCCATGGGCTGGCGCAACTCGGTCCGTCACTGGCATCGCTATGAGACGGCTTACCTGCTGCTCGCCGGTCTGGCGACACCGCTTGTGCTCTCGGTGCACACCGTCGTGAGCTTTGACTTCTCGATCGGCATCGTTCCCGGATGGCATACGACCATCTTCCCGCCCTATTTCGTTGCCGGCGCGATCTACTCCGGTTTCGCAATGGTGCTGGTGCTCGCGATTCCCATCCGTAAGTTCTACAACATTGAAGATTTCATTACCGACCGGCATATCGAGAACTCGGCCATGGTCATGCTGGCGACGGGGTGGATCGTCGCTTACGGTTACGCGATTGAAGCCTTCGTGAACTGGTATGGCGGCGATCCGTATGAAACTTTTCTGCGCTGGAACCGATTGCACGGGCCGTATGCCTGGTCGTATTACCTGCTGCTGTTTACCAACCTGGTCGTTCCGCAGGTATTGTGGGTGCGAAGGATCCGCACAAATCCGTTCTGGCTGTTCCTGGTTTCGCTCGATGTCCTGGTCGGCATGTGGCTGGAGCGTTTTGTGATCGTAATTGTCAGCTTGACGCGCGACTTCGTGCCGTCGTCGTTCGGCCAGTACTATCCGACATGGAATGACTGGTCGATCCTGTTAGGCACGCTCGGCTTCTTCGCGGCTGGCATGTACCTGTTCCTGCGCCTGCTACCGGCAGTTTCGATTTCCGAACTAAAGACGCTGATCCCGCAGGCGGAAGTCACAGTTGCGCATGCGGAGGAGGTCCACGAATTATGAAGGACCCCAAAATCTTCGGATTGATGGCTGAATTCGACAACGTGAATGACGCGGTTGTCGCGGCGCGGCAATCGTACAGCGCGGGATATCGCAGGATGGATGCCTATGCGCCATTTCCGGTCGAGGAGTTGTCAGAGGCGGTCGGCTTTCACCGGGACGGCGTAGCGTTGGTTTGCCTGGTTGGCGGTCTGCTGGGTTGCACGGCGGCGTACGTCCTGCAGTGGTGGATCAACACGATCAGCTATCCAATTAACATTGGCGGGCGCCCGCTACATTCCTGGCCTTCATTCATCATCGTGAGTTTCGAGATGACGATCCTCTTCTCGGGCTTGTCGGCTGTGTTCGGCATGTTGTCATTGAACGGGCTGCCTATGCCGTATCACCCGGTGTTCAATGTGCCGCGATTTGACTTGGCGTCAAAGGATCGTTTCTTCATTGTTATCTTCGCCTCAGACAAGAATTACGATGCCGTGCGCACCCGCCAGTTTCTCGAAGGCCTGAATCCGATTTCAGTTTCGGAGGTGCCCAGCTAGATGGCGCACCTTGCTAAGTTAATGTCACCCACCCTACGAAAGCCGCGTAGGCTGGGCCACCCTCGACAACTTTTCGGGCTCGTGTTACTGGGGGTTGTGGCAACAGCCGGTTGCCGAAACGATATGCACGATCAGCCGCGCTTCAAGCCGCTGGCGGAAAATGATTTTTACGCTGACTTGCGATCGGCGCGTCCGCCCGTCGAAGGAACGGTGGCGCGCGGCGAAGTGCATGAAGATACCTATTTCTACACCGGCATGGTGGGAACGAATCCGGGTGACTATATGCCATTCCCGGTCACGCAGGAGGTGCTCGACCGCGGGCGTGAGCGATTCAATATCTATTGCGCTCCATGCCACTCACGGCTTGGCGACGGCAACGGAATGATCGTACAGCGCGGGTTCCAGCGGCCGCCGTCGTATCACACGGATCGCTTGCGCAAAGCGCCGCTGGGATATTTCTTTCACGTCATGACGGACGGCTTCGGCGCGATGCCCGAGTATTCGCAGCAGATAGAGCCGCGCGACCGCTGGTGCATCGTTGCCTATATTCGCGCGCTGCAGTTGAGCCAGAATGCGAGCCAGGCAGACGTTGCCGGACATCCTGTCCCATCGCCAGCGCCGCAGATGGAAGAGCCTGGTTCAGGCGCTACGTTGCCGGTCCCGCAACCGCAGTCCGGCGAAGAACAGGAGCAGAAATGACCGCGCCGCGCACTGATGCTCGTGAATTCATGGCGCCTGCAATCGCGAACACTGTCTTGCAGCGGTCATTGGGCGTCGGCCTGCTCTTTGGTGTTGCATCGCTCATCTTTGCTTTGGTGCCAGCAACGCGCGAGCAGTTCTTTCATGCTTATCTGGTTGGCTTCATGCTGTGGTTGGGAGTCAGTCTGGGCTCGATGGCGATTCTCATGCTCCAGCACCTTACAGGCGGCAAGTGGGGCATGGTGATACGGCGGCAGCTCGAAGCCGCCATGAATGTGTTGCCGCTGATGGCGGCGCTGTTCATTCCGATCGCGGCCGCCGGGATGTATTACCTGTACACCGGCAATCATGAAGCAGTTGGCGGATGGGCCGGGTGGCTGAACCCCGATCCCGCTGACGAGCACCTGAAGGAAATGAGCCGGGTATTCCTCACGCGATGGGGAACGTGGAATTTTCTTTTTCTGAACGGATACATCGGGCGCGCGATCTTATATTTTGCGATCTGGCTTCTGCTGGCACGTGTCTTGACCAGATGGTCGGCGGAACAAGACAATCCTCCGGTGCAGAACCTTGCCCCGCGGTTCCGCACACTTTCCGCGCCGGGAATCATTCTCTACGTGTTCACGATTTCCTTCGCGGTGATCGATTGGGTGATGTCGATCGACCCCCACTGGTACTCGACAATCTTTGGCTTCATCTTTGTGGTCGGGCAATGCCTTTCGGCGATGTGCATGATGGTCATTGTCGAGCGGACTATGGTTCCGTATTCGCCGACAGAGTTCCTGCTAAAGCCGAAAGAGGTTCATGACCACGGCAAGCTGATGCTCACCTTCGTCCTGTTGTGGGCGTATTTCAGCTTTTCGCAGTTGCTCATTATTTGGGCCGGCAATCTGCCGATGGAGATCCGGTTCTTTGCCCGCCGTCTGAATAGCGGCTGGCAGTACATTGGACTCGAGCTGGTGATTTTTCACTTTGCGATACCGTTTTTGGTCCTGTTGTCGCGGCCCTTCAAGAAGAATCCTTACGCTTTGGTGAAGCTGGCGGCGTGGCTGATCTTCATGCGCTTTGTTGACTTGTTCTGGTACATCGAGGCGAACTTCCACAAGAGGCTGGAGTTCCAGTGGAGCTACGTGCTCGATTTAGTTGTGCCCATCGCAATCGGCGGATTCTGGGTGACATTTTTCTTCCGCAATTTGAGATCGCGGCCACTGCTGCCTCTTTATGACATGCACGCGCAGGAATTTCTTGAGTATGTAGGAGCGGCCCATGACTGATCATCGCCATGGAGCGCACGGCTACGAGAACGGGGCTGATCTTGGCTTTGAACGCGAAGACATGGGGTCCAAGCCGGTCTTTGGCTTCATTATTTCGCTGATCATCGCTGGGGTGTTCATCTATTACGCGATTTGGGGGGTCTTCTACTTCCTCGATAAGTTCGAGCTGAAGAATCAGCAGCCACGTACTCCCTTAATACAGGTTGAGAAGGCAAATCCTCGCGACGTGCGGGCAAATGAAATCCAGCGTTTTCCCGAGCCGCGGCTGGAAGAAAATGAACGTACCGAGCTCGGAAACTTTCGCTACGGCGAAGAAGAAAAGCTGAACAGCTATGGCTGGGTTGACGAGAAGGCCGGAGTTGCGCACATCCCGATTGCCGATGCGATGCAGTTGATTGCGCAGCGGGGACTGCCGACGACGCCGCAGACAGGTACGGTGCCACCCTCGCCGGTGAACCTGGCGCGGGCCGCAGCCGCAGCCTCTGACATGAGTGCGGCACCGGTTCCAACTCAGCAAAAAGGAAAAAAGTAGTGAGAAGTAGATTCAACAATTCGGGTTTGAGTCGGGTCCTTCGCGAACTTGGCGGTTATGGTTTTACCGCAAAGAGTGCTAAGGTTTCGCAAAGACCGCAAAGAACGGCTTTCGCAATCGCATTGATTGTTTTGGGCGTGTGTGGCGCCTCGTATGCTCAGAATATGAACTCGGGCGGAATTCTTGCTCCTCCTGCAAGTGTCAAGCCGCCGGGGATGGAGCACATCGGAATCGAGCAGCGGTTGAACGAGCAGATTCCGCTTGACCTCACCTTCCGCGATGAGAGCGGTACCAGCGTTCGTCTGGGCGATCATTTCGGCAAGAAGCCCGTCATTTTGAGCTTCGTCTATTACAAGTGCCCGATGCTTTGCCCGGAGTTACTGGTCGGATTGCAGAGTTCACTGCGCATGTTGAAGTTCGATGCCGGCAAAGAATTCGACGTGATCACAGTCAGCTTCGACCCGAGCGACACGCCGCAAGTCGCGGCAGCAAAGAAAGCCGAGATTCTCTCGCGCTACAAGCGAGCGGGCGCCGAGGCAGGCTGGCACTTCCTGACCGGTTCGCAGGAGTCGATTGCCGCGATCACGAAAGCGGCGGGATTTGAATACCAATACGATCCGAAGACAGGCCAATTCGCCCACGGCACTGCGATCATGGTGCTGACCCCGGCAGGGAAAATCGCGCAGTACTACTATGGCGTCGACTTTCCGCCGAAGGATTTGCGCCTGGCGCTGGTGCAGGCCTCGAACAACAAAATCGGAAATCTCGCCGATGCCGTCATCTTGTATTGCTTCCACTACGACCCGGTGACCGGGAAATATAACGCGGTGATTGGGCGTGTTGTTCAGTTGGCTGGCGGACTCACGATTTTATCGATAGGAACAGTATTGATTGTGCTGTTCCGGCGCGGCCCGGCGCACGACCCGAGGAGGGAAAGCAGCTCTCATTAATTATGTTCGACAATCTTCCATTTTGGCCGACCAGCGCTTCCACCCACGCGCGTTACGAAGACGCATTGTTCATCTTCCTCGTAGTTGTTTCCGTGGTGATGACGGTGCTGATCTTCGTGATGATCGCGATCTTCGCGATGAAGTATCGCCGCCGCCATGGCCGCGAGGCGACGCAGATCGAAGGCTCGTTGCTGCTTGAGATCGCCTGGTCGGTAACTCCGCTGGGAGTCATGTTGCTGATGTTCGCAGGTGGCGCAGTCTTGTATTTCAACATGAGGACGCCGCCGCGAAACGCAGCCCAAGTCTACGTGGTGGCAAAGCAATGGATGTGGAAGCTGCAGCACATGGAAGGCCCGCGCGAGATCAACCAGCTGCACGTGCCGGTGGGGCAGGACGTTGAACTGATCATGACCTCGCAGGACGTGATCCACAGCTTCTTTGTTCCTGAATTTCGGTTGAAGCAGGACGTGTTGCCGGGCCGTTACACTACGCTGTGGTTTCGCGCTACGCGTCCGGGAACGTATCACCTATTCTGCGCGCAGTTTTGCGGGACCATGCATTCCGGAATGATCGGACAGATCATTGTGATGGAACCGCGCGAGTACCAGGCGTGGATCACCAACGGCGCCCCCAGCGGCTCGCTGGCACAGACGGGGATGACGTTGTTCCAGCAGCTCGGATGTAATACTTGTCATCAGACGGAAAATCAGGGACGCGGCCCGGTATTGAGCGGAGTCTTTGGGCATCAGATTCAGCTTGAAGACGGTCGGACTGTGACCGCAGATGAAAACTACATTCGCGAGTCGATTTTGTCGCCGGCGGCGAAGGTCGTCTCCGGATTCAAGCCGATCATGCCGCCGTTCCAGGGGCAGGTGGATGAAGAACAGCTGAACCAGCTGGTCGCATACATAAGGTCTTTGAGTCCGCCTCCGGCAGGCGAGGCGCCAAATTCCGGCGCGCCGGGCGGCACGCAACAGTCGCAGGTGCAGTAATTGATGTAAAGGAACCGAAATGGCTACCGCAGCAGTAAGTACCGAAAAACCGAATTACCTGAACGCGGAATATGGAATCCGCTCGTGGCTGCTTACCACGGACCACAAGCGTATTGCGCTTCTTTATCTGATTTCCATCACCGCGATGTTTTTCATCGGCGGGTTCTTTGCCCTGCTCGTTCGGCTTGAGCTCCTCACGCCTGCCGGCGACCTCCTGACCGCCGACATGTACAACAAGGCCTTCACCATGCACGGCCAGATCATGGTCTTCTTTTTCCTGATTCCCTCGATTCCGGCCGTGCTGGGAAATTTCCTGGTCCCCATGATGATAGGGGCCAAAGACCTGGCGTTTCCGCGCATTAATCTGCTGAGTTGGTATATCTACATCGCTGCAGCGGTTCTTTATCTCTGGTGCATTATTTCGGGCGGAGTGGATACGGGCTGGACCTTCTACACACCCTACTCCAGCCTGTTCAGCAATACCCATGTGGTTGAAGCCGGGCTGGCAATCTTTATTTCAGGTTTTTCGTCGATACTTACGGGACTGAATTTCGTGGTGACCGTGCACCGCATGCGGGCGCCGGGAATGACCTGGTCGCGCCTGCCGCTTTTCGTGTGGTCGCACTACGCCACCAGCATCATTATGCTGCTGGGCACTCCGGTGATTGCGATCACGCTGGTGTTAGTGGTCCTTGAGCGTGCGCTCAATCTTGGAATTTTCGATGCTTCTCGGGGCGGCGATCCGGTGCTCTTCCAGCACCTGTTCTGGTTCTATTCGCACCCTGCGGTTTACATCATGATTCTGCCGTCGATGGCGGTGATCAGCGAGATCGTGCCCTGCTTCTCTCGCAAGCGCATCTTCGGCTACAGCTTCGTGGCGGCGTCGAGTATTGCCATCGCCGTGATTGGCTTCCTTGTATGGGCGCACCACATGTTCGTCGCCGGAATTTCGCTCTACTCGGCGCTGGTGTTCTCGTTCCTGAGCTTCCTGGTAGCGGTGCCGTCAGCGGTGAAGGTATTCAACTGGACCGCCACCATGTACAAGGGCTCGGTCTCGTTCTCTACTCCGATGCTCTATGCATTTGGCTTCATCGGACTGTTCACGATTGGCGGCTTGACGGGATTGTTCCTCGCGACGCTGGGCGTTGACGTTCACGTGCACGACACATATTTCGTGATCGCCCACTTCCATTACGTAATGGTGGGCGGCGCGATCATGGGATATCTCGGCGGAATGCACTTCTGGTGGCCGAAGATCTCGGGCCGGATGTATCCGGAAGGCTGGGGACGTTTTT
>Ga0070741_10004517_pt1 | contig 32410 bp, 26 predicted proteins | sample Coa_R1_4_FD_66440 | JGI IMG/M metagenome (GOLD analysis project Ga0070741, IMG submission 66440) | Surface soil microbial communities from Centralia Pennsylvania, which are recovering from an underground coalmine fire - Coalmine... | ecosystem: Environmental > Terrestrial > Soil > Unclassified ... | reverse complement strand
CGTCGGGGTCTTGGGTTGCTTGATCGGCTGCTGGACCATCCATAATCGCCTTTGCCAAATCCTTTGCTCGCGGTGTTGGAAAACCTTCTTGCAGCGACGCGTCGAATTTTCCGAATTGGTAAAACGAATTGAGTTTGGCTGCCGCTTTTTCCGCTTTTTCGCTACGAATGAGGATGCGAATCGTCTTGCCGTAGTTTGGCTCAGCCGGCTGAACTTCGATCAGCACATCATCGCTCACGCCCCATTCAGTGAAATATTCTTGTAGCTGCTCCGCGATGGATTCCCCCCCGTTGTGCAACGGTAATGTCCACACCGGCACGCGATGCCCCCACCAAAGCTGGCGCGAGATGCACCAGTCCTGAATGTTTTCCATCCAGTGCTCGTAAACTTTCGCCCAGCGCTCGGGGAAAAACTTCATCGCGCCGCTCGCCACCACGTCGCGTGATTTTTCCGTGCTCGGATATTTCAAAAACCACTGCTCGCTCAGGCGCGGCTCGATCGGCACGTCGGCACGTTCGCTGTAGCCGATGTTGTTTTGATACGGCTCTTCTTTTACCAGCACACCGAGCTGGCGCAGGTGATCGACGGCGACGTTGCGCGCTTCGAAACGGTCGAGGCCGACGAGCGATTCGCCCGCGAGCGCGTTCATCGTGCCGTCGGGGTTCATGATGTCCACGGCCGCGAGGCCGTGGCGCTGGCCGATATCGAAGTCGGCCTTATCGTGCGCGGGCGTGACTTTCAGCACGCCGGTGCCGAACTCGAACTCCACGTGCTCGTCGCCGATGATCGGGATGAGCTTTTGCTCGTCAGGGATGTTGATCGGCAGCGGACGGCGCACGTGTTTGCCGATCAAATGCGCGTAACGCGTGTCCTTCGGGTTCACCGCGACGGCGGTGTCGCCGGGGATCGTCTCCGGGCGCGTCGTGGCGATCGTCAAAAACGTGCCGGGCGTCTCGGCGACTTCCACTTTGAAAAAATACATCGTGCTGTTTTGCGGCTTCATCACGACTTCCTCGTCGCTGAGCGCGGTGAGCGATACCGGGCACCAGTTCACCATGCGTTTGCCGCGATAGATCAGACCCTTTTTGTAAAGGTCGACGAACACGCGCTGGACGCACTTTGTGTAAGCCTCATCCATTGTGAAGCGCTCGCGCGACCAGTCGCACGATGCGCCGAGTTTCTTGAGTTGCTGGATGATGATGCCGCCGTGCTTCTCTTTCCACTCCCAGACTTTTTCTAAAAACGCATCGCGCCCGAGATCGTCGCGGTGCTTGATGATGCCCTGTTTTTTCAACGTCCGCTCCACCACCGTCTGCGTCGCGATGCCCGCGTGGTCGGTGCCGGGCAGCCAGAGCACTTCGTGGCCGAGCATGCGCGCGCGGCGGGCGAGGATGTCCTGGATGGTGTTGTTTAATACATGGCCGAGCGTGAGGACGCCGGTGACGTTCGGTGGCGGGATCACGATGCTGTAGGCCGGTTTCGGCGAATGCGGGTCGGCCTTGAACGCGCCTGCTTCGAGCCAGCGCGCATACCATTTCTCTTCCACTGTTTGCGGCTCGTAGGTTTTTGAAATCTCGGACATGGCTAAAAGGGTCGCTGAAATCTTGCGAAAAGTCGGCCTTTGTAAATGCTCGCGTGCCGCGCGGCGAGTCTGAAAACACTTGCGTTCATGCGGCTCCGCGCGCACTTTTTCGGCTTTCGATGCGCCGGCTGCGATTCATTTTGATCCTTCTCGTCTCGCTCGCGACCGCGCGCGCGGGCGACTGGACGCTCGTCAAATACGGCGGGCGCGATCACGTGACGCTGCAAAACGTCGCCGACTTCTACGGGCTCGGCCCGATCAAGCGCGCCAGTCTTTCGCTCGAAATGGGCCAGCCGAATCGCAGCCTGCGCGGCGCGCTCGGCTCGAACGAGCTCTACATCAACAATCTTAAGTTCATCCTCAGCTATCCGATTTCCGAGGTGAACGGCCATCCGATAGTCTCGCGAATGGATTTAACGAAAGTGATCGAGCCCGTGATGCGCCCGAGCCGCATCAAGGACGCCGCCGCCATCGACACGATCGTGCTCGATCCCGGCCACGGCGGACACGACAACGGCGCGACGAGTCTTTGGGGAAACGAAAAGACATATGCGCTCGACGTGGCGTTCCGCGCAAAATCGATCCTCGAACAGCATGGGCTGAAAGTGCTCATGACGCGCACGAGCGACGTTTTCATTCCGCTGGAGGAGCGCGTGCGCTTCGCGAATCAATTTCAAAACGCGCTGTTCGTCGCAATTCATTTTAACTCCGGCGGCTCGAACGCGAGCGGCATCGAAACCTACACGCTCGCGCCGCGCGGTGTGCCATCGATGGCCGCGGATGGGCCGATGCTGTCGGACTTGCAGCCGTGTGCCGGCAATGTGCGCGACGCCGAAAATATGGCGCTCGCCACGGCGATGCACGCGTCGCTCATCTGCCACTCGCAGCTTTACGACCGCGGCATCAAGCGCGCGCGCTTCGTCGTCATCCGCGATATCAAGATTCCCGGCGTGCTGATCGAGGGCGGGTTTCTCAGTAATCCAAATGACGCGCGAAAAATTTCCAGCACGCCTTATCGGCAAAACATGGCGTTCTGCATTGCCGCCGCGATCGACAACTACCGTCGCGCCGTCGCGCCGCAATCAGCCCTCGTCGCCGGCAGCGGCGTGATCGTTCGCGACGACGACAAAAAATCGGACACACCGGTAGTCGTCACGCCGACGGCGAATTAGTTTCAGCGAGTGCCAAACGCGAACCTCAAGCGCATCTCGCGCGCTTCAAAAAAGCCTTCGACCAAAACACCGCCCATCGGCGTTTTCGACAGCGGCATCGGCGGACTCACCGTCGCCAGCGCGATGCGCGATCTTTTGCCGGGCGAAAACATTTTTTACATCGGCGACACCGCGCGTGTTCCCTACGGCGGCAAGAGCCAGGACACGATCGAGCGCTATTCCGTGGAAATCACCGGACTGTTGCTCGCCGAAGACGCGAAGATGATCGTCGTCGCGTGTAACACAGCGTCTGCGCTCGCCATTCCGCGGCTTGAGGAAATCTTGCGCGTGCCCGTCGTCGGCGTCATTGAACCGGGCGCGCGCGCCGCCGTCACCGCGACGCGCAACGGTCACATCGGCGTCATCGGAACGCGCGCGACAATTTACAGCCGCGCTTACGAACGCGCGATCCACGCGCTGGATCCCGACGTGCGCGTCACGAGCCAGGCCTGTCCGATGCTCGTTCCGCTCATCGAGGAAGGCTGGCTCGACGATGCGATCACCGACCAGATCGTGCGGCGTTATTTGGAAAAACTCGTGCGCGACGGCATCGACACGCTCGTGCTCGGCTGCACGCATTATCCGCTGCTCGCCGACGCCATCGCGAAATTCGCCGGTCCTGAAATCAGGCTCGTCGATTCCGCAAAAAACTGCGCGCTCGCCGTGCAAAAACTGCTCGCGAAGGAAAAACTCGCCGCGCCAAAAAACCATCTCGGCAAACTCGAAATCGCACTCACTGACAAACCCGACGGCTTCCTCCGCGTCGCGGAAAACGCGCTCGGTTTGCAAGCTGGAGACATCCAGTTGCGCAGCGTGCAGGGCGTCGCCGTTAGCTGAGCAATTCGTAGCTCAGCACGCTCAGGCAATAGATCGCGGCAGTTTCAGTGCGCAGCACAATTGGCCCTAGCGTGATGGGCCGGCAGCCGTGGCTTTTCGCGAGCGAGATTTCCGCCGGCGTGAAATCGCCTTCCGGACCGACGAGCACGAGCACGCGCTTTGGCATTTTGTCGCCAAACTCCGCGAGCACTTTTTTCAAGTGCATTGCGTCAGGCTGCAGCGATGCGATGAGCGTCACATCGAAACGCTGTCCAGTCTGGAAGAATTCCTTCGGCGAAATCGGTCGCTGAATTTGTGGCAGCCAGTTTTGGCCGCATTGCTTGGCGGCTTCGATTGCGATTGCCTGCCATTTTTCCTGCTTCTTCGCGATCTCGGCCGAATCGCACTGCACGACCGTTCGCTCGCTAAGCAGCGGCACGATCGCAGCCGCGCCAAGCTCCGTCGCTTTCTGGATGATTAGATCCATGTTTTTGCCCTTCGGCACTGCCTGTCCGAGCATGATCTCGCAGCCGAGCGGCGCGGTTTTGGCGTGATGCAGCGGCTTGAGTTTGACGAATTTTTTCGTGACGTCAGTCAGTTCGACAGTGGCCTCCACGCCGCGGCCGTTAAACACCACGGCGCGCTCGCCGGCCTTCATCCGCAGCACGTCAACAGCGTGGTGCGCTTCGTCGGCGTTGAGCGCGAGGTGGTCGAGGTTCCAGTCGTCGGACGGAATATAGAAGCGGTGCATCGCTATTTAAAAAACTCCTTCGCTTTCTCGAAAAAACTTTTGTGCAACGGTGTGTTTTCCTCGCCCATGAGCTCGGCGAACTCCTCGAGTTTTTTGCGCTGCTGTGCGTTGAGTCTGCTCGGCACTTCCACGAGCACGCGGACCATCAAATCGCCGCGCGAGCTGGAATTCAGTGTCGGCATGCCTTTCCCGCGCAGTTTAAAAACTGTAGAGCCTTGTGTGCCGGCGGGAATTTTCAGCATCGCCTGTCCTTCGAGTGTCGGCACTTTGATTTCGCCGCCGAGCGTTGCGATCACGAACGACACCGGCACTTCGCAGAAAAGGTTGTCTTCCTCGCGCTCAAAAATCTCGTGCTCCTTGATGTGGATGACGACGTATAGGTCGCCGGGCGGGCCGCCGCGAATGCCGGCTTCGCCGTTGCGGGAGCTTCGCAGCCGCGAGCCGTCCTCGATGCCGGCCGGAATTTTGAGTTTGATGCGCGAAGTGTTTTCGAGGCGACCTTCGCCGTCGCATTCGCGACACGGTTTTTCGACGATCTGACCAGTGCCGCGGCAGCGCGAGCATGTTTGCGAGACCTGGAAAAATCCGCGCGAACTGATGACCTGGCCGCGTCCGCCGCAAGTCGGGCAACTTTGCGCGCGCGAACCGGCTTCCGCGCCGCTGCCCGCGCATCGCGTGCAGGCGTCGAGCTTCGTGACTTCGATTTCTTTTTCGCAACCGAGCGCAGCTTCCTCGAGACGGATTTGCAAATCGTAGCGCAAGTCCGAGCCGCGCTGGCGGCCTTCGCGATCACGCTGGACGCCGCCGCCGAAAAACTGCTCAAAAATTCCGCCGCCACCAGCACCGCCTTGCGCTCCCATGCCGAAAACTTCGCGGAAAATATCAAACGGATCGTGGAAACCGCCGGCACCCGGCCCGGCATGGCCCTGCGCAAACGCAGCGTGCCCGTAGCGGTCGTAAGCACCGCGCTTGTCGGCATCCATCAACACATCGTAAGCCTCGCCGAGTTCCTTGAATTTTTCCTCGGCGTGCGGATCGTTCGGATTTTTGTCCGGGTGAAATTTGACAGCGAGCTTGCGATACGAGCGCTTGATTTCATCGGACGTGGCAGTCCGCGTCACCTCGAGCACTTCGTAATAATCGCGTTTGGTTTTCGACATTTTCTTCGGCGAAAAAAGTGAGACTAAGCAGCCGGCTTGCCTTTTGAAACAATGACGTTCGCCGGGCGAATCAGCCGATCTTTCAGTTTGTAGCCTTTGCGCAATTGCCGCACGACGCGGCCCTCGGCGACATCGGCGCTTTCCTCCTGGCCGATCGCTTCGTGCAAATTCGGGTCGAATTTTTCCCCGGTCGCGTCAATCGCGGTTACGCCGCTCTCGCCCAAAAAATCGGCGAGCTGTTTTGCGACCATTTCCATTCCGGCGAGGATCGGCGATTTTTGCGCCTCGGTTTTTGCGGCGGACAGGCCGAGTTCGAAATTGTCGAGAATCGGAATCAGCCGCTCGAGGAAACTCGCGTTCGCGAATTTGATCGCGTCCTCTTTTTCGCGCGCGGCGCGTTTGCGGAAGTTGTCAAAATCCGCCTGGCTGCGCATCGCGAGGTCGCGGAAGCGATCGAGATCCTGCTGCAATTTTGTGAACTCGTCCTCATCCGGCGCAGGCGTCCCGGTGATCTGCTCGTCGGCCGTTTCGGCTGTTTTCGTTTGTTGATCTTTGTTTTCGTCACTCATTTTTTGCGAATTACTATCACGGTGATGTCATCGTTCTGCGGGTAGGTGCCGATGAAATTTAGCAGATCATCGGTGAGGCGCTTTTTGATGCCCGCCGCACCTTCATTCGCGCTGGCTTGAATGGACTGGATCATCCGTTTCATTCCGAATTCCAGTCCCTTGCTGTCCAGCGCCTCCGTCACACCATCGGTATATAAAATCAAACAATCGTTTGACTCGAGCGTGACGGAAAAATCGCCGGTAATCCTGTCGAAAACATCGCCGCTGTCAATGCCGAGCGCCATTCCAGGCGGATTCAGCTTTTCGACGGTCTGATTGCGCGCTGAGTAGAGCAACGGCGCGTCGTGACCCGCACGGCAAAGCGTTACGGCGTTCGAAGCATCGTCGAGAATGACGTAGGCCATGCTGATGAACATGTCCTCCTTGATGTCGGGAAAAAGCTGGCGGTTTACTTTTTGCAAAACATTTGCTGCGCTCGGATTTCCGCTCGCATTGCTGCGCAGCACGCTGCGGCACATCGCCATGATCAGCGACGCGGGCACGCCTTTGCCGGAAACATCCGCAATCGCGACGCCCCATCGGCGCTCGTCGACTTTGATGTAGCCGTAGTAATCGCCGCTCATCTGCCGCGCGGGCAGGTTGATGCCATCGAGCTCAAACTGCTTCAGGGTCGGCGGCGCGGACGGGAGTAAAATGCGCTGGATGTCCTGCGCGAGCATCAGGTCCGTATCGAGCCGCTTTTTTTCGTCGGCTTGCGAATAGACGATCGCATTGTAAAGCGCGAAGGCCGACTGCTCGCTGATCGCCTTGAAAATAGCAAAGTCGCTTTCGGAAAATGGCGTGCTCATCGGACCGTTTGCGACAGCGAGGACGCCGAGATTTTGCCGGCCGTAAATCAGCGGCGCGAACATCGCCGATTCGGTTTTTAACGTTGTGTCGCGGAGTTGCGCGAGTCGCGTATCCACGCCATTGAGCAGCAGCGGCTCCTTGTCGCGCCACGTTTTGCCGATGATTCCTTCGCCGGGCTCGATCGCGTGCAGGCGCAAATAGCTCTGCAGCGCCTGCGGGGTCGCCTCGACCTGCTGCAAAATGTGCGGCGGCACCTCGACGAGCGGCGGACAGCTTTTCGAAATAAAACGCGCCGTCAACGCCGTCGATTCCCGGTTTGCCATGTAAAGCGCGCCGCCGTGCGCATCGAGAATCCGCACCGCGCCTTCGACGATCAGTCGGTGCAAATCGTCCGCGCGAATTTCCGTGGAGAACGCCTCGCCGAGTCCGTGCAGAAAATCGAAGACGCGGCTTTCCTCCAGCTCGATGTCCTGCCGCGCTTTAACCGCGGTCGCAAGCAGGCCCTTTTCTTTTTTTGTCCAAAAGAAAAACCAGACCCAACTCGCGACAAGCAGCCCGAAGAAAATGAGAGACCACGACATGCGACCGGCGGGTTAGTCCGATGCGTGCAGGTCTTGCTTGAGGTATTCGAGAACGTCCTTGAACTTTGTAATATTCTCCGGGTCGGCTACGACCAGCGCCTCGTGTGCTTCGAGCATTGTTTTTGCCTGTGCGTTTTTGTCCGGGGTAGCCGTGGGTAAGGCTTGCTGCGTCGGCTCGGCGGGGGGCGTCTTGACGCCGCACATGTCCATCGCGAACAACTGATCGAGCCCGAGATTCGAGAGCAGATCAAAGTTGCGCTCGTTCAGGTTGATCACGTGCAAATGTCCCTGCCCGAGATCGCGCAACCGCAGCGCGATCATCGCGAGCGTGCCCATGAACGTCGAGTCCATGACCGGACAGTTTTTTAAATCAACGACGAACTCGCGATGGCCGCGGTTGACCATCTCCTTCGAGAATTCCTTCACGCCTGCGCTGTTCAGGAACGAACCTTTCCCCTCGACTTTGATCCAGACGATCTTGTTCGCGCAGCCTACTAAAATGGACGGTGTCGTGCTCACCTTCGGTCTAGGAATAAGTTGCTCTGTGTTTTTCGCCTGTCAAACAGACGACCACGGGCTCCACTCGCGGTGTGCCGATGAGTATTCAATTCCACAGATAGGATTGTGTCAGGCCGACAACTCTCCCCTCTTCGATCAAAAGCGCACGCCATGCGGTAATGCGTCCGTCTTCGAGGTAATCATCGCCCACAATTTGAAACATCGTTTTCATCGAGCCCTTTGCGTGTGGGCAGGAAACTTCGCGCGCCTGCACATGCGCGCCGAGATTTTCCTGCCGGTATTCAAGCCGCACGGTGATGTCCGCCGCACGACCCGCACGCCAGAAGAACGTGAAATACTGGCCGCGGCGCTCGAGCCGGTCGACATTCGTCACCGCGCCAAAATTCACGCGCTGTCTTTCAAACTGCAGCATCGGGTCCGTCGTCGGCTTGATATACTGCGGATCGTTTAAAAACAGCTCGGTCTTCCTGAATTGAAAATGGTCGTCGAGCGCCAGCGGGAGAACCCTGGCAGTCTCGAGAGGTCGCGGCGTTTCCGCACGCAACGCCGTCGCGGCAATCAACGCAGCCGCGAGGCCTACAAAATATTTCATGGCGTAAATAAAAGCGGCTCGCATTTGCGCTGTCAATCATCGCGGCCATTCCGGACTCGCGCGCCCGTGCCCGCGAATTGTGCAATGTTAACGCAATGATCCCCGTCCGTTTCAACCGCGGTCTCGAGCTGCCGGAGCACGGCCTCTGGCTCGATCCGTGGGACGCGAAGCCGCTCGCGTTCGTCTCGCACGCGCACAGCGATCACACGGCGAAACACGACGAAGTCATCCTGTCGAAAGCGACCGCGCAGCTCATGCGTGAGCGCGTTCCCGGCGAACGCGTCGAGCACGCGCTCGATTTTGGAGCGACCATTCGCATGCGCGAGCTGGATATCACGCTGATTCCAGCAGGCCACATCTTCGGCTCCGCGCAGATTGTTTTGCAAAACGAGCGCGGCTCGCTGCTTTACACCGGCGATTTCAAATTGCGCCACGGCCTTTCCGCAGAACCCGCGGAATGGCGCAACGCCGACACGCTGATTATGGAGACCACGTTCGGCCTGCCGAAATATCGCTTCCCGCCTGCCGGCGAAGTCATCGCAAAAATGGTCGCGTTTTGCGCCGATGCGCTTTCCGACCGCGCGGTGCCGGTGCTGCTCGGTTATTCGCTCGGGAAGTCGCAGGAAATTCTCTGCGCGCTCGTGAACGCCGGCATGCGCCCGATGCTCCACGGCTCGGTTTTTCGCATGACGGAAATTTACCGGAAGCTGCGCCCGGATTTTCCGTGCGACTACGAACGCTACGACGCGGACGCCGTCGCAGGCAAAGTGTTGATCTGTCCGCCGAGCGCGAACCGCAGCGCGATGCTCCGCAAAATCAAAGACTGCCGCACGGCGATCCTCACCGGATGGGCGATGGAGCCGGCGGCAACGTATCGTTATCAATGCGACGCGGCGTTTCCGCTCAGCGACCACGCCGATTATCCCGACCTGCTGCGCTACGTCGAACTCGTCCAGCCGCGCCGCGTCCTCACGTTGCACGGCCACGCGAGCGCCTTCGCACGCGACCTGCGCGCCCGCGGCATCGAGGCGTGGGCGCTGACGGAGGACAACCAGCTGGAGTTATTGCAGGTTTCAGATTTCAGATCGCGGATCGAAAAGAATCGCACTCCCGACGCAGCGCAAAAGGGGAACGACGATAATCCAAATCCCACTCTGCTATCTGAAATCAGCAATCTGCAATTCTCCGCCTTCGCCTCGCTCTGCGAACAAATCGCCGCGACCGCGAGCAAGCTGAAAAAGATCGAGCTGCTCCGCGATTACTTCGCGCAACTTCCGCCCGACCTTCTGCCGATTGCCGCGACGTATCTCACCGGCAAAGCCTTTGCGCAAACCGATCCGCGCACGCTGCAGGCGGGATGGGCCGTTATCAAGCGCGCCATCGCCGCGGTCGCCAAAACCGACGAGCAGCACTTCCGCGACGTCTCGAGTTTCCACGCCGATGCGGGCAAAACCGCATTCGAAATTTTGCAAGGCCGCACGCAACCCGCGCCATTCCCGCTCGCCGATTCGCGCACATTTTTCGAGCAACTGCAAAACGCGCGCGGCCCGATCGCCAAAACCGCACTGCTGCAAAATCAGCTCGCGCGCATCACGCCGCTCGAAGCGCAATACCTCGTCAAAATTCTCACCGGCGACCTGCGGATCGGCTTGAAGGAAGGCCTCGTCGAGGAAGCGATCGCCGCCGCGTTCGACTGCAATCTCGGCGACGTAAAACAGGCGAACATGCTGCTGGGCGACATCGGCCGGACGGCGGTGCTCGCCTCGCGGCACGCGCTCGATGAAATCGAGTTGAGCCTTTTCACGCCGATCAAAGTCATGCTCGCCAGCCCCGAGCCGGACGCGGAAGCCATCGCCGCGCGAATCGCCGAATTTTCCGGCGCGTGGGCCGAGGACAAATTTGACGGCATTCGCGCGCAGCTCCATCGCGCGAATGGCCGCGTTGAGATTTTCACGCGCGACTTGAAACGCGTCACCGTGCAGTTCGACGAAATCGCGCACGCCGCGCGCGCGCTACACGACGACGTGATTTTCGACGGCGAGATCGTCGCATTCGAGCACGGGCGCAAGCTCACGTTCTTCGACCTGCAAAAACGGCTCGGGCGCAAAATCTCCGGCGACCTTTTTTCCACCAGCGACGCCGGCGGCGTGCCGGTGCGGTTCATGATTTTCGACCTGCTCTGGCTCAATGGCGCTTCACTTTTAAAAGAACCGCTCTCACGCCGCCGCGAACTGCTCGAAACCCTGTCGCTGCCGCCGGAGTTTGAGCGCGTCGCCATCGCGCCCATCCATTCCGCAGACGAAATCGAGCGCGCCTTTGATGCATCGCGCGCCCGCGGCAATGAAGGCCTCATCGTCAAAGACACAGCTTCCGTTTACACGCCCGGCCGGCGCGGGCTCGCGTGGTTGAAGCTAAAAAAAGAGCTCGCCACGCTCGACGTCGTGGTCGTCGGCGCCGAGCTTGGCCACGGCAAACGCAGCAAGGTCCTGAGCGATTACACATTTGCCGTGCGCGACGAAAAAACCGGCGCGCTCCTCACCATCGGCAAAGCTTACTCCGGCCTCACCGACGCGGAGATCGCGCAACTCACCGCGCATTTCAAGGCAAACACCATCGCCCAGCACGGTCGCTACCGCGAGGTCCGCCCCGATGTCGTCCTCGAAGTCGCCTTCAACTCAGTCCAGCCCAGCGACCGCCACGAAAGCGGTCTCGCACTCCGCTTCCCGCGCATCAAAGGCATCCGCACCGATAAAACCGTCGACCAAATTGACACACTCGAATACGCGCGCAGCCTCGCCGATTCTCCGCACGCGCAAACCGGCTAGCGCAACGGGCGATTCATCGCCGGCTGGCCTAGATTAACCCGTCAGCTCGCGCCGCACGTTCCAGGAGATAAAACGCCAGCGCTAGAGCGTTCCCGTCCAGATGACGATAACGCATCGTGTAAAGCAGGTTTTTGTAGAGATGAACGGAAACCTTTCCCGGACTGACTTTGATGAATTTGAGCGCCATCAAAATCGCAAAATGTTCATTAGCCAACAACGCGCGCACGCTGCATTGGTCGCTGGTGATCTGCACCGGCCTGTAGCGCATGATCCATTTCGCCATATAACCGGCTCGCTTATGAGCATCGGCGTATTTGATTCCGTGGAACTCTTTCTTACGATCCAGGTCCTTGAAATAGGATTCCGATACCGCAGTTACGAGTTGACTGTTTAGTTGCACTGAACCGCGATCTTCTTCAGGCCAGTCATCGACCATCAGATGATATACCTTGGTGAGCAGCTTCTTGCGATACTGCGCTCGCGTCCGGAAATTTTCGTCTCCGGAGCCCTTCGATGACTCCTCCATTTAGACCGATATTTCCTGCAATACTTCGCTGAGACGAATGTTCCCCTCTTTGACGTGCTCCTCAATCCCATTTAAAAACTCCTCGTCTTTGAACTCAGCATCGGAATTGCCAAGCTTCCAGTTCAAGAGAGCCTCCAGGCTTTCTTCAGGATTATGCGAGCGTGTGTCCATGGCGGAGAGATTGTGTAACAGTGTTACAATGTCAAGCGGCTTTTATACCATCATTGGAATCGAATTCCGTTTTCGATACGGACGCGAATGTTGCCCTGCAGTCGACTCGTCGTCCCCTTCCCCAGCACCCATCACACAAGCCGGAAATCGTCGCGTTTTCCAACATTGGCGAATACCGTTAAACCGGCTCGCACCTTTTCCCCATGCACTTTTGGCAAACTGTCGAACTCACCTCCGGGATGCCGGGCGTATTTTCATGGGCGGTGATCGCGTTTCTGGTCGGCGCTTCGGTGCTTTTGTATGCGGCTCCGAAAGAGCGCCCGATCACCCGCACGGCGTTCATTCTGTTTTTTCTCTCGCTAGCCGCGCTCATCTCCGCGGCGGGCATTCGTTACGAGGGCGGCGCGGTGGACGGGCTGGCTTATCTTTGGCTGAGCCGCGCCGGGTTGCTGCTGGCCGGAATCGCGGCCGTCAATCTCGCGAGCGTGGTCGTCTTTGCCAAAATTTTGCGTCCGGCGCGACTCGAGCCACCGCCGCTCGCGCAGGATTTGTTGCTGGCGCTTGCTTACCTCCTCACCGCCTTTCTCGTTCTCTCGCACACCGGTTTCGATATCCGCGGCATCGTCGCCACGTCCGCGGTCATCACCGCCGTCATCGGTTTTTCGCTGCAGGACACGCTGGGCAATATCATGGGCGGCATGGCGCTGCAAATGGAGCGCACCATTCGCGCCGGCGACTGGGTCCGCGTCGATGATCTGGAGGGCAAAGTGAAACAGATCCGCTGGCGGCAGACTTCCATCGAGACGCGCAACTGGGACACCGTGGTCGTTCCGAACAGCGTCTTGATGAAAGCGAAGGTCACCCTGCTCGGCCGGCGCGCCGGCGCGGCGCTGCAACGCCGGCAATGGGTCTACTTCCGCGTCGATCTCCGCCATTCGCCGACGAAAGTCATCAGCACCGTCGAGGCCGCGTTGCAGGCGGAAAGCAATCGCTGCATCGCCACCGAGCCGAAACCGCATTGCCTCGTCACCGACATGAAAGACGGCGACGCCACCTACGCCGTCCGCTACTGGCTCACCGATCTCTCGCAGCCCGATCCCACCGACTCGCTTGTGCGCACGCGCATCTACGGAGCGTTGCGCCGCGCGAATATCCCGCTCGCCATTCCATCGCAATCCATCCATCTCACGCAGGAAAGCGAGACCGACCGTGAGCGCGAGCAAACCCTCGAAATGCAAAGCCGCATGGAAGTGCTGCGCAAGCTCGAGCTTTTCCAGTCCCTGACCGACGAAGAGCGCAGCGAACTCGCCGCCGGCCTCATCACCGCTCCCTTCGTGCAGGGCGAGGCCATCACGCGGCAGGGCGCGCAGGCGCACTGGCTCTACATCATCGTCGAGGGCGACGCCGCCGTCGAAGTCAGCATCGATGGAAAAACGAACGAAGTCGCCGCGCTGCACGCCGGAGATTTCTTTGGTGAAATGGGCATGATGACCGGCGAGCCCCGCACCGCCAGCGTCTTCGCCCGCACCGACGTCACCTGCTACCGGCTCGGCAAGGAAGCCTTCGAGGATATCCTGCGCCGCCGCCCCGCCATCGCGGAGCAAATCTCCCTCATCCTCGCCCGCCGCCTCCTCGAGCTCGACGCCGTCCGCGAGAAAGTCAGCCAGGAATCCCTCGACGACCGCATGCGCAACATGCAAGGCGCATTCCTCACCCGCATCCGAGACTTCTTCGGGCTCACCGGCGCCGCGAAGCCATAGGCTGGCCGAGGACTTTTACTTTCGCCGATTTTGATTTTGGTTCGCGGTCGGCGCATGATGCGGGAGGCGCTTGTCGCTCCAGCGCCCGCACGATCCGCCCCGCGATGCGCGGCCAGTTCGCCTTCTTCGCCAAGTCGCATTCCCAAATCCGAGTCACGCGCCAGCCTTGCTTGCGCAGCGTCCGCGTCACCAGCAAATCCCGCTCACGATTCCGCTGCAACTTTGCCGCCCACCATTCAGCGCGGTTCTTTGGCATCGGCGAATGCTTTGGCTTCGGGCAGCCATGCCAGAAACAGCCATCCACAAACACCGCTACGCGATTCTTCGGAAAGACAAAGTCAGGTTTTCCAAAAAGAGGTCTGTTCCGCCGCCAGCCGCCAATGCGGTGCTCACGGAAAAGTTGAATCAGTCGCAATTCAGTATCGCGATTTCCGCTCCCGCGAATGCGCGACATAACGTGAGAACGCTTCTCCTGTGTGAAAACGTCAGGCACAAGCGTCCACCGCTTCTATATGCGTGTAAATTTTGGGAATGTTCTTGGATTCGATTCTGAATTGGCTTCGGCGTTTTACACTAGGTGCCGTCGATGCTTGCTCTAACTTGATTCCGGGATCGTAAAAGACGGCTCCATCTGCGAATGCATTCAGAAGCGACAGAAAGTCTGGTTGTTTGGCCAGACGAACTTGTCGCCCGAATTGATATGCAAGGGGTGGTTCAGCGCGTTTAATTGAAGGCACATATACCGCACGTGCATGTTTCCGCGCCCAATGAGTCATTAGTCCCGCATAGTCCCATGACGCGGCTTCTACACCATCGTCATCAATTAACGCGATTCGCCCTTTTTCGTCCGAGATCATCCGTTTGGCCGAGCTATATCCGATCAACGTTAGCGTCAATTTTGTAAGTGGATGCTCTGCGCCTACACGATGAACGCCGCCGAAATTCAGCCGATCCGCGCGATCTTTCTTGTCGGGATAACCGTAACGTCGAATGAAATCTTCGACTCCAGCGGATTTGTAAACGCCACCCGTAGGTTCCGGTGTGAGTAAAGTTATTCGACCGCTTTCCAGCTTTTCTAGCCCGGTGACATTATGCTGTTTTACCTCATAACCGAGAAAATCCGGTTCTGAGCGACCATTAGGAATTATGCCTAATTCAGCTTCCAAGGTGTAACCACCACAGTTAGGCGCATTACAAGAGACGACCTTTCCAGTAGCATCTAATCGCTTTGAATCTATCCAGCCGATTCTATGAATTCGACACAGCTCATGCAAAAGAGCAATCCGCGCATCAGGGGCAGCTACTGGCAGCGGTAATGGGAGTTCAATAAATACTCCAAGCGTCGCCTGTAAATTCCGCGACAAATAATCCAACGCGAGTTCGGAATCTCCCGCAGCGGCATAGCCGATTATCCGCTGTTCAGGTGTAACACCTAAAAACAGGACGCGTCCCTTTAGTCGCCCGTTAAAAAGGTTGCCAGGGCGGTTAGCACATCCTTGCAAGAAACCGGAGAACCGGACCTCCGGATATTGCGGATACAATATGAGCTGTGCGCCGGGAGCGGTGCAGGTGCCGCCATTCTCGTCGAGCCAGTTAAAGTCCAGCTTCGCTTTGTAAATGAGATTCTTCGGGCTGCTATCCGAAAAAACGCCTTTGTTTGGGAATAGACTTAGCGCGGTAAAGTCGGGACCAAAATAGACTTGGTTTTTAGAATTGTCGTTTTCCGCCAGCGGTTTTGCATATAGGCGGTTGCATCCAACTCGAGCAAACAAACTGATTAGCTCTGAGAGTCTCATGCAGCTTTGCGACGAGTAACTTTGGCCCTATAGCGGATTGGCTTTTCCGCGACGGCAAGAGTCAAATCCGGAACGGCATCTAACCGTTGATGCAATGTGCGAGAAACAGCGCCTGCTAGCGCTTCTACCACGGGCACGACGACGGAATTGCCGAACTGACGATATGCTTGCGTATCCGATACGACTATCTTGAAGCTGTCCGGATAACCCATGATACGCGCACATTCTCGCGGAGTAAGGCGTCGTGGATTCTTGCCAGCTTGCTTGATTAAGATTTCGGAGCCATCTTTGTGATAGCGAGCGCTAAGCGTCCTCGCAACGTCATCTCCGGTAAAAAGGCCATAACCGAAACCATTGCCCGCTGCTTTATGCTTTGCCGCATAGTCGCGGAGATATTTCCAAAGGTGGTCTGTTAGCGTGTATTTGGATGCTGGTTGTTGTTCCAGAATTGTCCGTAGCTTAGGCCCCTCTTGAACAAATTCTGGAAACTCGAAGTATCGCGGTTCACGAAATCCAACCATAAAGATACGTTCGCGGTGCTGAGGCACGACTGCTTGTGCATCGATGATCTTGTAATAGACCTTGTAACCTAATGCTTCTTCGAGCGTGTAGCGGATGATCTCGAAGGTCCGTCCCTGATCATGACCCTTAAGGTTCTTGACGTTTTCCAGCACGAATGCTGCAGGACGATGGTATTCGAGAATATTTGCGATTTCAAAGAAGAGATTGCCCTGTCGCTCATCTTCAAAGCCGTGCTTCCGTCCTAGACTTAGCTTCTTGGAAACACCTGCTATACTAAATGGCTGACAAGGGAATCCCGCACAAAGAATGTCATGCTGCGGAATGTCAGCAACAGCTAGAGCGTGAATATCACCGTGTGGTTTCTCGCCGAAGTTTGCTTCATAGGTCTGCTGACTGAACTTGTCCCAATCGGAAGAGAAAACGCACTCGCAACCTACACCTTCAAAAGCTATGCGGAATCCTCCTATACCGCAGAAGAGATCGATAAAGCGGAATGGATTGCTCCCGTTGGCATATGACGGGGAAGTTTCCCGCACTCGCGGCGCTTTGGATCGCCGCCGCTTCATTGATCAATTCCTTGCGTGAGCTCGGAAATAGATATGCCGAGTGCTTTTGCGACCTGAACAACATTCAGAATACTTGGGTTCCGAACGCCGCGCTCAATCCCGCTCAGATAAGTCCGATCGACGTCAGCTTTTTCCGCTAAGGATTCTTGAGATAGACCGGACGCCTCCCTTAATCGACGAACGTTTAGACCTAATTGACGAAGAGGGCGCGGACGCGTGGCAGACGGCATGCCGCATCGTGCGCCTCACCAATTAAATTGTCTGTGGACGATGAGTCACATCGTTTGTCGCATTTTGGCGCTGTGAGTTCGCTTGCCTTGGACAAAAAAAAGCCGTGACGCGCAAGGGCGCGTCACGGCTGGTTGCGGTTGACGGGTTGGTGCTGTCGCTTACGCGTGCGGCGGGGTGGCCGGGGGTGCGGGTGATGGCGGCGGCGGGGTGTTGTTGTCGCTGCTTCCGCTGGCGGGCGGGAAGGTGGCGAAGCGGAACTCGGTGCGGATGGCGATGCTGTTGGAATCGTCTCCCGTGAACTCGAGGTTCGCGGCGTTTTGGATGGCCAGCAAGGCATCGTAGAACCGGTTGGCGTCCGTATTGCGGTCGCCGGTGCTCTGGAGGCGGTTGCCTTTTTGGGTTTCCTGTTCCTTGTCGGCGTCCTCGACGGCCTTGATGGCGGCGGCGAGGGCGGCGGTGTCGGGTGCGATCCAGCCGACGAGCGCCAGCGCGGCGGCGTTGGCGGGGACGTTGCACGAATCGTGGACGATGCGTGCGCGGGCGAGGATGCTGCCGATGTCGCGCGGGTCGTTGATGCCGACTTGAAACTCCTCGTGAAGTTTCACGTCCTGGCCTTTGAACGCCTTTTTGGCGCTCTCCCTTGCGTCCTTGAAACGCCCGGCGAGCACGGTCAGCGCTGCATCCTGCGCTTCGGTGAGGCCGCCGAGCGATCCGCCCGCGGTTTTCTGGGCGGAATCGCCGCTGGCGACCGAGGCGTAGAGGCTGCGGATGTCGGCAGTAAATGTCGGGCCGCGCGCGGTGAGGCGCGGGGCGAGACGGGTGCTGTATTTTTCCAGCGCGCCGACGATGAGGTTTCCTTCGTAGAGAAGGGTTTTGACTGGGAAGGCGAATTTAATGTCTTCCATGTTTGTTTTTATGGCTCCTTTTGTTGAGTTTTTTGTTAAAGGAGGCGCTTTCCGGTGCGGAAAAATCAACGTCTCCTATACAGAATAGACGGACGAGAATGCGATTCTTGCAAAAAATGTTGTTTTTTATACAAAACAGCCAAAAAACGGGGTTTTGAGGTTAAAAGTGGTCAATTTTCGCCAATTCGGCGTCGGCTTACAGACCACTGGAGCCTTTCTACATTTTGCTGGAGCGTTTCCACACTTCACTGGAGGGGTTCCACATTTCGCTGGAGAGCTTCCACATTTCGCTGGAGAGCTTCCACATTTCGCTGGAGAGCTTCCACATTTCGCTGGAGCGGTTCCACAGTTCCGTGGAGGGGTTCTCCATTTCGCTGGAGGCGTTGCGCACTTTGCTGGAGGGCCTGCACATTTCGCTGGAGCGGCTCCACACTTCGCTGGAGGCTCTGTGCAGTCCGCTGGAGAGGTTCCGCAGTTTACTGGAACCGGTGTGCGGTGAGCAGGAGAACGCGCGCCGGCGGGCGATGAGGGTCAGCCGGCTGGTTGCGTGCGATCGGGGTCGATCGTCCCTGCCGGGACGGTTCGCGGCGGCTCGGGAGCGTCCGCGGTCTTCAGTGTCACCGTGAAAAGAGTCCCCCTGCCGATGCCGGCGCTCTGCGCGCTGATGGTTCCGCCAAGGAGTTCGATGAGGTGTTTCGCGATGGTCAGGCCCAGGCCAATGCCGCCCGAGCCGTGAGGTCCACCGTGCGTGCCTTGTTCAAAGGCGTCGAAAATTCCAGCAATGTGTTCCAGCGCGATGCCAATGCCGGTGTCGGCGATTTGGATGCGGATGAGGCCGCCGACATTGGTGGTGGAGATGGTAACCGTTCCGCCGACGGGCGTGAACTTCACGGCGTTTCGGGTGAGGTTCCAGAAGACCTGGGCGAGCCGGGCAAAGTCGGTGCTGACCACGGAGTGCGGGGCGTCGAGCGACAGGACGATTTGTATGTGGCGTTTGTTGATCTCGTCCTGGACGACTTCCACGGCATAACGCAACAGCTCGTGGACGTCGCACAGCTGGAAGTCGAGCTTGATCTTGCCCCGGACGATGGCGGTGACGTCGAGCAGATCGTCGATCAATTGTGTCTGGATATCGAGGCTGCGCTGCATGATCTCCAGGTCGGGTATAAACTCGGGCGGCAGGAGCTTTTCGCTTTTCCAGGCATGGATCATCATCATCATCGGGTTCAGCGGCGTCCGCAGCTCGTGGCTGAGCATTCCGATGAAGCGGGTCTTGGCTTCATTCGCATGTTCGGCCTCTTCCCTGGCCCGGCGCAATTCATCCACCACATTCTTGCGCGCGGTAATGTCGCGGATATTGCACTGGATCACACTGCAGCCATCGACCGAATAGACGTTGCTGACGAACTCGACGGAGATGGAGCGACCGTCGCGGGTTTCCAGCGGCAGGTCGTCATAGCGGATGTATTCCTTTGCCTTCAGTTCTTCAAAGGCGGTCTTACTCGCAGCCACGTCCTTGAAAGGGCCGACTTCCCAAAGCTTCCTGCCCATGAACTCATCGCGCGAGTAGCCCAGTAATTCGACCAGGAACGGATTGACATCCTCGATCTGCCCGGTGACGGCATTGAGAATCAGGATTCCATCCCTGGCTGCTTCAAAAAGCCGGCGATATTGCTGCTCGGAACCCTGCAACGCTTTCAGCTTCGCTTCGTTTAGTTTTTCACTGTCCGACATAAATAGACCTCGCGTTCATTCGCTGCTTGGAAAAACGATCATAGGGATAAACGGTTGCTGCCACGAGAAGAATAACTTCCCCCGCCCGCCGTCAAAATACGAAGCCACGCAATTGCGTGCGCGTCTGCGGATGAAAGCGGTGTATTCTGCGGGATGAACAATCACCTGCGAGACTTTGCCAAGAAGCGCTTCGATGCGGATTTTGAAGCGCTGCCGGATCGTGAAAAACGCGTCATCCAATACTTCAGCGACCGGCTTCACATCAGCCGCAATACCAATCGCGAGTTCGAGCAGAAGATGACTTTCGGGCAACGGCTGGCGGACAAGGTCGCAACGTTTGGAGGTTCGTGGACTTTCATCATCCTTTTCGGGGTGACGCTTTGTGCATGGATATTAGTCAACAGCCTTGCCCTCGCCCATCGCGCACCGTTCGACCCCTATCCTTTCATTCTGCTGAATCTTTTCCTCTCCATGCTCGCGGCGATCCAGGCGCCGATCATCCTCATGTCGCAAAACCGGCTGGCGGTCAAAGATCGCTTCGATGCGGCGCATGACTACGAGGTGAACTTAAAGGCGGAACTCGAGATCCTCAGCCTGCATGAAAAAATCGATGAGCTGCGGGAGAAGAACTGGACGGAGTTAATCCAGATGCAGCACGAGCAAATGGCCCTGCTGACGCAACTCGCGAGCGCGCGCGTCGGTGGAATCACCGGAGGATAAAACCGAGGAATGACTCGCGATGTAGATTCGGTGAACTATGTTGAGTCATGTCCAACAGTCCAAATAAAGGTGGCGGCGGAATCCCGGCGAGGAACAACAATCCGAAAGGGAACAAGCTAAACTCCAAGAATACAAAGGCGCTGGCGCATAGAGCACCAGAGAGGCGCAATGAGAATAAAGGGAGAGGCCGCTAGCGCGAGTCTTTCAAGGTTCTCTCTGCCGGCACGCTACTGTTTCACGCAGCGAGACTCATGATCGCCTCGGCCAAATTGTCATAGGTCGTTGACCTGACCTCGGGGCCGTAATGAAACAGTGAGAGGAGATCGTAACCGATGTCCTTTTTAGTATCGGGAATCACACACACGGCGCTTTTGATCTTCTTTTCATTGCACAGGTTCATGATTTCTCCCACGTAAAAGGCGCACGCGGTTTCCATCGAATCGAGGCCGCTCAAGTCGGTTAAGAGCTGAAAGCCGGGTTGCATGTGATCGAGGACATCGCGAACCGTTCCCAGACAGCGCCGCATTTCGTCGGCAACGACATGGTGGCTGTAACTCATGGTGATCGTCCGGCCTGATTCGTCCGCAGAAATTTCAAACATCGTGCCGCAGTATCGCACGGTATTCGGAATGGCAGCATTAAATCGGCAACTTTCGCGCGGCTCATCGGTTTCCCGGGCAAAATCGCATGCAATCCGCGGTGGAGAAGGGGGTGTCGGCGGCCGAGGATTTTAACCTCACCCGGATTCTCGCCCGGGTTTCAACGGAATCGAACCGCTGCCGCCGATATGTAAAGCGCTGCGCTCGTCGATGTGTTTTGACGGAGGCGCCGGCTTTTTATTGCAGAAAATGTGCCGGGAGTTGCGCCGGGTATGCGGCGGCGACGGAAGTGCAGTCAGGTCCGCCTGTGAATCTCGCGGCGATTACCGACACCCACACTTCACGCTGGCGAGGAATGTGGCGGTGACGAAGACGAGGCCGACGAAGGCGTTGCTGGCAAAGAAGGCGCGGTTGATGGCGTCGAGGTCGAGGCGGCGGGCGACGCGGTGTTCGTAGATGAGCGCGGCGGCGACGAGCGCGAGGCTGGTGAAGTAGATCGGGCCGAGGTGCGCGGCGATGCCGAAGGCGACGAGGAGCGCGGCCATGACGAGGTGGAGCAATTGGGCAAGCGTGAGGCTTTTCACGATGCCGAGGCGGACGACGAGCGAGTGCAGGCCCTCCTTTTTGTCGAAATCGAAATCCTGCGTGGCGTAGATGAGGTCGAACCCGGCGACCCAGAAAAGCACCGCGGCGGCGAGCACGAGCGGCGCGAACGCGAAGCTGCCGGTGACGGCGAGCCATGCGCCGACGGGCGATACCGCAAGCGCGAGGCCGAGGAAGAAGTGCGAGAATGGCGTGAAGCGTTTCGTGAGCGAGTAGAAAAAAACGATCGCCAGCGCGACGGGCGCGAGCGCGTAGCAGAGCGGGTTGATGAAGAACGTCGTTGCGACAAAGGCGGCGGAGCTGACGAAGAGGAGCGCGATCGCGCTTTTGCGCGGGACGAGCCGGTGCCGCCCGGCGGTGCGCGGATTGCGCTTGTCAATTTCCCAATCGGCGAGCCGGTTGAAGCACATCGCGGCGGTGCGCGCGAAGACCATCGAGAGAATGATCAGCGCGAAGATTTTTACCGACGGAATGCCGTGCGCGGCGACGAACATCGCACCGAGCGCGAACGGGAGCGCGAAAATCGTGTGCGAAAACCGGATAAACGTGAGCGCGTTTCGCAGCACTAGTTCGACTTCGGCCAGTTCGTCGGGCGCTGCGGCGTCGCCTCGGGCGCAGTTTGTTCGCCGAACAAATCGGCGAGCCGGTCATCGACGCGAATGTCGATGAGCTTCCACGCGTCGCCGCTGCGGTAGTAGTAAAAGCGCCAGCGCAGCGGGAAGTCCTTGCCGAGCGAAAGGAAAGTGACGCGCAGCAAATGCGCGCCGACGTTTTTCACATCGACGATTTCGTGCCCCTGCAAATCGCCGAAAAGCTGGATCGCCTGCTGCGTTTTCGATTTGAGCGTCGTGATGTCGTCGGAGCGCTCGCCGATCTTGGTGTCCTTCGTGAGCTGGTCGTAGGCGGCGTCGATCTGGTGGTTCTCGATCGCGGCGAAAAAGTCGTCGATCTGTTTGCGCACGCCGAGGTCGGCGCGCGGCGCGGTCGCGGTGTTTTTTTTGTCCTGCGCCAGTGCGGGAACGGCGAGGAGAAGAATGGCGGCAATGAGCGGACGGATGTTCATGCGAGCAGTTGGGAGAGCCGGCTTTTCGCTTTGGTGACGAGCGGCAAACCGTGCGCGAATGTCATCAGTTCAAAGTCCAACTGCAATAGTTTTCGCAACGAGCGGAGCGCGAGTTTCGCGTCGGCGCAGTATTTCGCAGGGAGCGGGATGAAGCCGTGCGCGGAGAGGTTGATCAAGGCGTCGCCGACGTGGAGCGCGCTTTCCTGCGCGTGATGCAGAGCGATTTCGCCGGGCACAAACCCAGGCAGATGCACCGCGCGCAACGCGTCGAGGATCAGCGCGTCGTCGGCGACAGTGTGATCGACGCGAATCGTGAGTTCCGGTTGCGCATCGCTGTGCGCGAAAACCGGGACGGCGAATTTATCGCGGAACAACGCGGCGGCGCGTTCGTGGTTTCCATTCGTAAGCACGACGGCGGCGGGCGTCCTGTTTTGCAGGAGCTCCGCCAGCGGCTCGTCCGCGAGCGGGATCGGGTCGATGAAAACAAGACCCGACGGAAGCTCGATCGCGCAGCTGCTCAAATCGACTTTGTTCGCCGGATCGTAAGCCTGCCAGAACCAGAGGCCGTCGCGAATCCGCTGCAACTCGTCCGCCGCTTTCATCGTGCGAATTTTAGACTTCGTGCAGCGCGACATCCGCCGCGCCGCCAAACTCGATGTCGTCGATGTCGGGATTCGCATTAAGCGGCTCAACGAAGCCGCCGACTTTCATTGCGTCGATCTGGTGCGCGACGAAGCCGAATGCGTCGCCAGTCGCCGTCGTGCCGTAAACATGTCCGCCGATGATGATGCTCGCGATTTTCGTCACCGGATCGCCGACGTTGATGAAGCGGTCATGCAAATCGCCGAAGTTCACGTTGTCGGCGTTCACGCCGCTGCCGCCGGTTGCGTCGTCCGCGCCGAGATTTTTTACCCCGGCGACGAGATCGCTGGCGATCCAGTTCCCGCCAACGGTGACTTTGCCTATGTTCGCCTTGCCGTTGGTCGGCGTCTCGCTGAGCGGATCGAACCCGGCGAGGATGCGCGCGTTATCGACCTTGCCTTTGACGGTGAGGTTGTCGAACGCGGTGTCGCTGCTCAGCCCATCCTGCGCCGTCACATACACGGGATGTGCGGCCATGCCCTGAAGATTGCCGTTCACAGTCATCGTGCCGATTTTTCCATAAACCCGGACGGAGCCGCTAAGCGAGCCGGTGCCGGAGAAAATGGAACCGCCGATGGTGAGGTTCTCGATGATGCCGGTGGTGTAGATCATGCCGGTGTCAGTGAATGCGCCGCCGATGATGTTGTGGCCGATTTTGATCGTGCCGGTGTCGCTCTCGCCGCCATAGCCGACGATGCGGCCTGCGTAGTTCGCGGTGCCGCCGAAAATCGAGCCGCCGATGGTGACGCTGGCGATCTCGCCCGTCGCGGAAACATCCCCGGTGTCGCTATGTGAGCCGCCGACGAGATTGTGCTTGATGATGACGTTGCCAAGGGAGCCTTTCGAATTGAACACGCCGCCGCTGAACGAGCCACTGCCGCCGAAGACCGAGCCGTTGATGGTGACGTTGCCGACTTTGACGGAACTGGCAAACGGATTGGCGAGGACGGCGCCGGTGTAATTTCCGCCGCCGCCGAAAACGGAACCGCCGATGGTGACGTTGTCGATTTGTCCCTGGCTGTCGATCGAGCCGCTGAGTTGATCGCCACCGCCGATCACGTCATGTCCGATTTTAACAGTGCCGAGTTTTGCGACCGCTGCGATCTCGCCGCCATCGTTGCTGCCGCCGCCGATGATCGAGCCGCCGACGGTGAGAGTATCAACGGAAAAGAGGCTGATGAGGCCGGTATCGCCGTATCCGCTGCCGCGCAAGTCGCCGCCGATCTTCAGCGAGCCGACGCTGTGCGCGACGAGGGCACCGGTGCTGGCGGATTTGCCGCCGATGAGCGAGCCGCCGATGACGCCGCTCGTGAGATTGTTATTGATGTAAATTTCGCCGTTGCCGTTCTGGCTCGTTGCGCTCGTGCCGCGAATGTCGCCGCCGATTTTCAACGTGCCGACATTTCCGCCGATATGAACCTGGCCTTCGTTGCTGGCGAGTCCGCCGAGCACCGAGCCGCCAATGCTGAGGCTGCCGACGTTGCCGCTGCCGGTGATGTTGATGTAGCTGCCATCGACATCGTGTTTAACATTAATCGCGCCGGCGTCGCCGTTGATCGAAATCGCCGAGCTGGTGACTTTGTAACGTCCGAGCGAGTTGACGTTCAGCGCGGCGATGGCGGGCGTGCCGCTGGTGTTCGTGCCGACGGTCAGGTAGTTCAGGTTGCCCTTGACGGTCACGGTGCCGAGATCGAGTCCGGTGGCGTCGATTTTGTTAACCGCGACAAGTCCATCGCCGCCATTTTTCTGCACGGTGATGGAAACATTCGCGCCGTTAAATTCAGTGCCGGAGAAAGCGAGGTTTAGAAAGAGTTCGTTGCCGGTAAAACTGACGCCGGAGGCCAGATCCGCGCTTTTACCAAGCGAGGCATTGATCGTGACCTTGTCGCCATCGCCATCAACGAACGAAAACACGGCGGCTGGCGCGATGCGGCTTTCGAGTGGTTCGATGAAATTCATGGTTTTCACAGGCCGAAGTTGACGATGTCGAAGTCCGCGGTGATGCCGACCGGAATATCGAGCGCGCTGATCAGGATATTGTTTCCGCCGATTTTTACGGGTCCGATGTGATGCGAGACAAAACCGAAGTGATCGCTGTTGCTGATGCCCGAGGGAGTGCCGAGCACTTCGCCGCCGATGGTAACGCTCGCGATTCTTACGGACTTCGTCGCATCGATCAGCGTGTCGTTGCCATCGCCGAATTTCGGCTTCCCGGCATTTTGCGCACCGGCGACGATGCTGCTCGCGATCCAGTCGCCCTTCACGTTTACCGCGCCGATGCTCGCGCCGCCATTTTTCGCGGTGAGGAAAATGTCGTAGCCCGCGAGGATTTCCGCGTTTTTAACTTCGCCTTTAACGGTGATTTTACCCATCGCGATTTCGGTTGCGATTCCCGACGAAGTCGCGCCCTGCGCCGAGATCACTGCGGGCTGTGTAGATTCGCCGACGATGTTTCCGTTTACAGTGAGCGAGGTAAAGCTGCCGTTGCAGCGCACAGAACCACTCGTCGAACCGTCGCCCGATGACACGGAGCCACCGATCGCGACGGTGCTCATGTTGCCGTTGCAGAAAATGATTCCAGTGTCGGTGAATGCGCCACCGACCACATCGTGTCCGATTTTTACCGGGCCGAGTGACGAAAAAACCGCGAGGCCGGAACCAGCACTGATGCGTCCTGCGTAAGCCGCGGAGCCGCCGATGAGCGAACCGCCGACCGTCACGCCGGCGATACTGCCTTGCGCGGAAATGTCACCGGAGTCAGCGTGGCTGCCGCCGACGAGGTCGTGGCTGATTTTGACGACGCCGACCGGGCCGCTTGGATTGTAAACACCGCCTGTGAAACTGTCGCTGCCGCCCATCACCGAGCCGAGAATGGTGACGCTCCCAATGCTTTCCGCGATCGTTCCATTCGTTTTGATCGAGCCGGAGCCGCTGCCTGAGCCACCGATGATGTCGCCACCGATAATGACGTTGGAAATTTTGTTCGTGCCGGCTTGAGAGGAATAAAGATAAACCGAACCGGAGTCGATCCCCCCGCCGCCGCGGAGATCATGCAAGATTTTTACGCTGCCGATGCTGACATCAGAATTGATGTTGCCGCTGTAATTTCCCGTTCCGCCAATCAACGAGCCGCCGACGGTGACGGCGCCGAGCGCGCCTCCTGCAAAAATCTGGGCGGAAGCCCCGCCGCTGCCGCCGCGAACATCGCCGCCGATACTCACCGATTTGAGATTGTGCTGTGAATTGATGATGCCGGATGAACTATTCGATCCGCCGATAAACGAACCTTTGATAGTGATGGTTCCAATGTTCCCATCGCCCAGGATTTCGCCGGTGGAAGCCGCGGATCCGCCGATGAGATCGCCATTGATTTTCACCGAGCCGAGATTCCCCGGCGCATAAATTTGGCCCTCTGTCGAACTGCTGCCGCCAATCAGCGAACCACCGATGAAAACGCTGGCGATGTTCGCGCCGGCTCCGGTTCCACCCGAAACGATTTGGCCGCGAACGACATCGCCCGCGATATTAATGGCACCCATCCCGCCTTGGGGTCCGATGCCAATCCAGCCCGCGCCAGTAGTGGTTCCAAACGACCCGACCGACTGCACATTCACAGACTTGAACGTTACTTTTGTGGCGTCATTGCCGCCATCGATCGCGCCGACATCCCCATTCACCGTGATTTTGCACCCATCGACGGTGGTATAAATTTCCCCTACGTTGACCAGCCCGTCGCCGTTTCCGATTTTTTGCGCGGTGATATTGATGCCGATTCCATCGTGCACGTTCGAGGCGGAGCTGAGATAGAGCTTCTGCAATTGCCCGCTTGAGACTGTGATCACATTCGCGAGATTCGCCTGCGTCAAAATCGGCTGCGTGAATTTCACCGTCACTTTGTCGCCGTCCACATCGGAAAACGTCGCCGTCATCGGATTGACGAAGGTCAATCCCGCAGGCGCGATTCGCGGCTCGAGCGGCTCAATGGGCATCGCGCGCATCTAGCGGAGTCGGGTCGTTACGTCGATGCCAAAATCAACGCGCCGGCTGTTTAATTGCGCGCTCATATTGCCGCGTGCGAACCCCCCAGACGATGAACGCAGCGCCAATGGCGACGAAGAACAGCGACAAAAATTGTCCGCGCGTGAATGGCCCCGTCAGCGGGGCATCGGGCACGCGGAAAATTTCACCAAAAATTCGCAGCAGGGCGTAAAGCACGAAAAATGCGCCGGTGATTACGCCGCGCGGCACGCGCACTTTCGTCCGCAAAAACCAGAGCGCGCAAAAAAGCACGAGACCCTCGAGACATGCCTCGTAGATCTGCGACGGATGACGCGGCGGCAGCAGCGTGCGCAGCATTTCGACGATGCGCGGATCGTGTCGCGATGCATCGATGATCGCGCCGACGGTGTCGTAGTGAGAGTCAATTTGAACCGACGCGTCGAGCGCGCGTTCGGCGAGCGCCCGTTCATCAAGCAGCTCTTTTGGAAATTGCACCGCCCATGACACGGTCGTCGGATGTCCGTAAAGTTCGCCATTGATGAAATTCGCGACGCGTCCGAAGAACAATCCGACCGGCGCGACGACGCACAAATTATCGCCGATGCTCGTCCACGACAGCCGATGTTTGCGCGCGTAAAAAAGCGTAAACAAAATCAGCCCGATCATTCCGCCGTGACTCGCCATGCCGCCTTCCCACACGCGAAAAAACAGCAGCGGATCGTGTCGCCACGCATTGAAATCGTAAAAAAGCATGTGCCCCAGCCGGCCGCCGAGCATCACGCCGAACACCGCGCCCCACGTGATGAAGTCTCCGACTTTTTCTGGCGGCAACTCCGAATAGCCGCGTTTCGATAGCCACGTGTAAAGCCAGTAGCCAACCGCGAACGCGAGCACATACGCGAAGCCATACCAGCGCAGTCCGAAGCCGGGCCGGATTTCCCAGATAAACGGGCTGAGCGTGTGCAAATAAAACGCGAGCATCGCTGGTGAATGCGAAATCGCCGCGCTCGACGCAACTGCAATCCGCGTCAGTTCTGCAAAACCTCGCGCAAAAACGGTGCGGTGCGGCTCGTCTTGTTTTTCGCGACCTGCTCGGGCGTGCCCGTGGCAACGACTTCACCGCCCTTTTCGCCGGCCTCCGGGCCGATGTCGATGACGTAGTCGGCGTCCGCGATGAGGCTGAGATTGTGCTCGATGACGATAACCGTATTTCCGTCGTCAGTCAGGCGATGTAAAACTTTAAGCAGCTCCTCGACGTCAGCCATGTGCAGGCCGATCGTCGGTTCCTCGAGCAAGTAGAGCGTCGATTTCGGCTCGCGCTGTTTGCGCAAGCGGGACGTGTCACTGCGCGCGACGCCGCGCGTGAGCTCGGTCACGAGCTTGAGCCGTTGCGCTTCCCCGCCGCTCAGTGTCGGGCTCGGCTGGCCGAGCTTCAGATAGCCGAGACCGGTCTCGCAGAGCAGCCCGAGCGGGCGATGAATTTTCGGGTTCGCTTTAAAAAATTCCGCGGCTTCCTCAAACGTCATGTCGAGCACGTCGCCGATGCTTTTATCGTTGTATAACACTTCGAGGGTCTGCTCGTTGTATCGCTTGCCGTGGCAGTCGCCGCACGGAATGTAGCTCGCCGGCAGAAAATTCATCTCAATCTTGATCACGCCCTGCCCCCCGCACGTTTCGCAGCGGCCACCCTGGTTGTTGAACGAAAAGCGCGACGCCGTGTAGCCGCGCATGCGCGCGACCGGCAGCGTGGCGAATTGCTTGCGGATTTCGTCGAAGAAACCGATGTAGGTTGCCGGCGTTGATCGCGAGGTTTTACCGATCGGCGATTGATCGACTTCGTAAATCGCTTCCAAAAATTCCGTGCCGCGAACCGACTCGAAATTGTGCGCTTCGGTTTTTGAGCGAGATAGCTTTTGTTTTACAGCAGGCAAAAGAACGCTGCGCATCAGCGTGCTCTTGCCCGAGCCGGAAATACCGGTGATAACGCTGAATCGCCCGACCGGGAAACGCACGTCGACGCCCTTCAAATTGTTCGCGCAAGCGCCGTCCAGCTCGATCCAGCGCGTGACGTCGTGCAGCGAGCGGCGCGTTTTGCGCGTGGGGTGACAGAGCGGTTCGCGCAAACAACGCCCGGTCGCGGAGCGCGCGATCGTTTTGATTTCGTCCATGGTGCCGATGCCGACGACTTCGCCGCCGCGCGAGCCGGCGCACGGGCCGAGATCGACGATGGTATCTGCGCGGCGCATGGTGTCTTCGTCGTGCTCGACGATAACGAGCGAGTTCCCTTTTTGTTTCAATGCCTCGAGCGTGTCGAGAAGCGCGCGGTTGTCGCGCGGGTGCAAGCCGATCGTCGGTTCATCGAGCACGTAAAGCACGCCGCGCAAATTCGAACCAAGCTGCGCCGCAAGCCGGATGCGCTGCGATTCACCGCCGCTCAAAGTTTTCGCCGAGCGATTCAGCGCGAGATAATCGAGCCCGACTTTCGCCATGAAATGCAACCGCTGCGTGATCTCGGGCACGATGTCCTGCGCGATGATCTGCTGAATATTGTCAAACTTCATCTTTCCGAGCAGCGACTCCGCGCGACTGACCGAGCATGCGGTAAACGCGTCAATCGTCAGCCCGTGCACGCGCACGTTGCGCGCGATCGGATTTAGTCGCGAACCCTTGCAGAATGGGCATTCCACGGTCTCGCCTTCCTCCAGCGATTCGTGCTGGCGCTCCTCGTCGAGCTCGGCTTCAAGCAACGATTCGCTCTCGCTCTCGGGCGCGTCCCAGACTTCACCGAAGCCGTGGCATTGCGAGCACCAGCCGTGCGGAGAGTTGAACGAAAAAATGCGCGGATCGAGTTCCTCGAACGATTGCCCGCAGCCGGGGCAGTTCATTTCCCTGCTTAAAATCGTCGAGCGATTTTTCGCATCGAGCAATCGCGCCGTGCCTTTGCCGATTTCGAGAGCGCGTGTCACAAGTGTGCGCACCTCTTCCGGGTTGGACGTTTCGCCGATGAGCACGTCGATTGTGTGTTCACGGAAGCGCTCCAGTTTTGCAAAACCTTCCGCCGCGACGAATTTACCATCGACAAACAACGTGTTAAAATTTTGTCGCAAGGCCCATTTCGCGACGTCGGTGTGAAAACCTTTCCGTGCCTTGATCACCGGCGCGAGAATTTTGACACTGCCTTTTTGCGCGAGTTCCGCAGCTTGTTGCGTGATCGATGCAACGCTCCGGCCTTCGACCGGCACCTGGCACTTCGGGCACCATTGCGTGCCGAGCTTCGCAAAAAGCAGTCGCAGAAAATGGTAAACTTCGGTGACGGTCGCGACGGTCGATTTTCCGCCGCCGCGCGTGACGCGCTGCTCGATGGCAACCGTCGGCGGCAGCCCGGTGATCAAGTCCACATCAGGCTTTTCGAGCTGCTCGACGAACTGCCGCGCATAAGGCGACATGCTGTCGAGAAAGCGCCGCTGGCCTTCCGCGAACAGGATGTCGAATGCCAGCGTCGATTTGCCCGAACCGCTCAGGCCGGTCACGACGACCATTTGATCGCGCGGAATCGAGAGCGAGATGTTTTTCAAATTGTGCTCGCGCGCGCCGCGAACCTGGATCGAGTGATTGCTGAAATGCGGCGACTGCTCGGCGATGCGCAGCGATTCGGTTTCATCGTCAATTTCGAACGATGCCTTTTTCGATCCGCGCAAAGTTTCGCGCAAAAATTTGCCGGTGTGCGATTCGTCGATTTGCGCAACTTGCTCCGGCGTTCCTTTCGCGACCACGAGCCCGCCTTCATCGCCGGCCTCGGGCCCGAGATCGATCACGTAATCGGCGCACTTGATCACCTCGAGATTGTGCTCGATGACGACGAGCGAATTCCCCTGCTCGACGAGCCGGTTAAACATTTTGAGCAACAACGCTACATCGTCGAAATGCAACCCGGTTGTCGGTTCGTCGAAAATGAGCAGGCTGTTTTCGGAGTCTTCGCTCGTCAGATGGCTGACGAGTTTGAGTCGTTGCGATTCGCCGCCGGACAAGACGTTGAGCGGCTGTCCGAGCCGCAGATAGCCGAGCCCGACTTCCTCGAGCAATTTCAGATTTTGGAATTTGGACTTTAGATTTTTTTCCTCGGCAAAAAACGCGAGCGCATCGGTGACGCTCATCTCGAGCACGTCGGCGATCGATTTGCCGCGGCGTTGGATTTTCAAAATGTGCGGTTGATAGCGGCGGCCGTTGCACTCGGGACAGCGCACGAACAAATCGCTCAAAAACTGCATCTCGATTTTTTCAAAACCATTGCCGCCGCAACGCTCGCAGCGGCCCTTGCCGGAGTTGAATGAAAACGCGCCGGCGGTGAGGTTTTGCGCGCACGCTTCCGGTGTGTCGGCGAACAGATCGCGAATCGTGTCGAACACGCCGAGATAGACCGCGGGGCTGGATCGCGGCGTGCGCGAGAGCGGCGATTGATCGACCATGATTACGTTGTCGACGCGATGGGCGCCGTTGATTTTTTTGCACACGCCGATGATGTCTTCGCCGACGCTCTCGCCTTTTAGCGCGCGTAAATTTTGATACAGCACGTCATGCACAAGCGTGCTTTTTCCCGAACCGGAAACGCCGGTGATGCACGTAAAAACATTGAGTGGAAAATCGACGTCGATGTCCCGCAGATTGTGCTGCAGAGCGCCTTGCAGCTTCATCCACGACTTCGGCGCGCGTCGTTTTTTCGGAATCGGGATCGATTTACGGCCCGTTAAATAATCGGCGGTCAGCGTTTTTGTTTTCTCGAGTCGCGGCAGGCTGCCGTTGAAAACCAGATCGCCGCCCTCTTCGCCGCGTCCGGGGCCGAGCTCGATGAGATTATCGGCGGCGCGAATGATCGACTCCTCGTGCTCGACCACGAGCAGCGTGTTGCCTTTGTCGCGCAGATTTTTCATCACACGAATGAGCCGGCTCACATCGCGCGGATGCAAACCGACGCTTGGTTCGTCCATGACGAACAACGCATTCACGAGCGATGCGCCGAGACATGTCGTGAGATTTACGCGCTCAATTTCGCCGCCGCTCAACGTCCGTGTCGCGCGGTCGAGCGTGAGATAGCCGAGGCCGACCTCGACGAGATAACGC
>Ga0070741_10004516_pt1 | contig 32410 bp, 33 predicted proteins | sample Coa_R1_4_FD_66440 | JGI IMG/M metagenome (GOLD analysis project Ga0070741, IMG submission 66440) | Surface soil microbial communities from Centralia Pennsylvania, which are recovering from an underground coalmine fire - Coalmine... | ecosystem: Environmental > Terrestrial > Soil > Unclassified ... | reverse complement strand
GTTCGCAAGTAGAAACGTGGGGGACCGACCTCAACCCCGGGGTTGAGAACGCCGCTCCGCGATGGTGGGTTTCCAACCGGAGAGGCGCACCACAACAAAGACCTGCGAAATGTTTGGGATAGAAGACGCGCCGGAACCCGCTCCTGTCAACTGAAACGCGCCGTGCGGGTTCGCAACGAGAACGTGTGGCTCAATTCTCACCTGCCACAATGCGGTTCACAGCCCTTCTCTAAGTTCTTGGAAACACGGGTTGGGCAACCGGTTTCAATTCAACTGACAGCCAGCCTGACCGGCTTGCCCACGCGGCTGAGCATTTCCACTAGCGTATCGATAGTGAACTTCGCCGTCTTCTTGTTCACCACATCGGAGACGCGTGGGCGCGAAACCATCAAGATCTCCGCGGCTTCGGACTGCTTCAGGTGATGTTCCTCTATCCAGACCGACAGCTCTTCCATCAGTTGCTGCTTCAGCAGCCGGGCATTATTGATCTGCCTGCGGGACGCGGCCTGCAAACGTCTAGCCTCGTCGGGTGGAAACCCCAGTTCCAGAAAGAGGTTTGCACCGGGCTTGGTCACGTGCCGGATTTTGGTATCGATCTTCATTTCCTCTCCTTTCTCGCACGCGCCACGGCTCGATAGCGCGCCGCAGCGATGGCTTGGTCCTGTTTGCTGGTAGCCTGGGTCTTCTTCTGGAAGCAATGCAACACATAGATGGCTTCCTCGAACTTGGCCACATACATCACCCGGTAGGCGCCGCTCGCATCCCGGATGCGAATCTCTCTTGTCCCGGCGCCCACACTGTCGAGCGGCTTCCAGTCGGTCGGCTCAAGTCCCGCCTGAACCTTGCCCAACTGGAAGCCCGCTTCCTTGCGGGCGTCTCTTGGGAAGGCCAACAGATCGTTGTAGGCCGAGCCTACCCAACGGATCTGTTTTTCACCGTCCATAGAGCCGCATGTATAAAATATTATACACGCCTGCGGCCGGGCGGCGCCGCCGACCGGCGATGCCGGCCCATACCCGGAAACCCCGCATCACCCGCCCGAGGAGGATGCAGCCTGGGCCAGTTTGTAGGAGGCGATGTTGTAGTCCTCAACTTCCCCCTTTCACGTGTGCGCGCTTCCTTCAACCGTTGGGAGGAGCCGCACACGGACTCCCCCATCGCGGTGATCGTAGATGACGACGTCAATCAAGTCGAGGATTTCTGATTCCTGATTGAGCCGCCGGGAGACATTCACCTCCACGGAACTCTCAATCGCCTGCGCTGAAACCTGGTGACCGCACGGCGTTCGGCCTCCGGCCGTCGACCGGCACCGGTAGTAACGGTAAAGGATGTTCCGGTAACGGATCGTGTGCGGGCTCATCGGTCTCTCGCAAATGGCGCAGAGGATGCGTCCCTTCAGCGGCCAATGGATCTCGTAGCGCCTTCCAGGGGTGCGTGTTCGCCGGCCTTCGAGCTGAGCCGCCACGGTATCGAACACCTCTCTGTTGACGATCGGCTCGTGGTGGCCGATCCTCGTGCCGCTCTTGTCTTTGAACTGCCCAACATAGACCGGATTGCGCAGGGTTGAGAGCACCCGGCGCGCCGTCCAGATGTTGGCGCGATGCCCTTCGTTTGCGGCGGCGGCAATTGCGGCTGGCGTCTCACCCGCAGCGGCATGGTCGAACATCCATCGGACAATGACGGCCTCCCCCTCCACCGGCACCAGTTGTTTCGTACGGGGATCTGCACGGAAGCCAAAGGGAACCGCACCGGCAATCCGCAGCCCACGGGCCTTGAGCCGCGCACGGGACTCCGCGATCCTCCCCGCAATCATCTCGCGCTCGAACTCCGCGAATGAGGCCAGGATGTTCAAGATGAATCCGTCGTGGGCGTTAGGCCCAAGCTCCAACGCCGTGACGATGGCCAGGCCGACGCCGAAGTTTCGCAGTTCCTGAAACAGGGCGGCGCAGTCGCGTACGCTGCGTGAGAGGCGGTCCAACCGGTGGATCACAACCTGATCCACTTTGCGAGCCCGCACAAGGGCTAACAGCCTCTGAAGTGCCGGACGCTCGATAGTTGCGCCGGAATAATCTTCGTCATCGAACCGCTCTGTCAGGAGAACCCAGCCCACCGAGCGTTGCGAGCGCACATAAGACTCGCAGGCCTCGAACTGAAGCTGACATGTGGAAACGCCGTCTTCTGAACTCACCGATTGCCGGGTGTAGATGGCGCAGCGGACCAACCGTCCGCCGGCCAGCAGGAAGTCCGCCAGGTCACCCATCTGAAATCGGTTCGTTTAAGACCATCCGCTCTCATGGTAGTCCGCCGCAGGCAGTGTTGGAAATCGGCTAGGAAAGGACTCCCAGGTTGGACGGGGCTGTCAACAAACGCGACCTGTCAACCGAAGAAACGTGAGAATTCGCAAGTGAAAACGCGGGGGCCGGCCTCAACCCTGGGGGTTGAGCGCGCTGCCCCGCGATGCTGGGTTTCCAACCAGAGAGAACGGCCGCAACAAATGTCCGCGAAATGTTTGGGTTGGACCGCAGGCCGGAACCGATGCTGTCAACTGAAACGCGCCTCGCGGGTTCGCAACAAAAACGTGTGGCTCCCCGGCATGGATTCGAACCACGAACTTGACAACATTTTGAAGTCTCGCAACTTATTGATTCTACAAAGTCGTTGAAGTCGTCAAAACCATCAAAAACAGGGTCTCGGTACAAAATCGGTACAAAAAATTTCGGGGTCGATCACTTTGCACGCCCGCTGTCGCCGTCAACCTTCCGCGCCCCGGACTTGGTTTTGAGCTTCAGAGGCGGCTTCACTTTGATGGTGTGATCCAGCCCCTTGCTGATTGCATCGCCGATGGCGTCGAGTTTCTTTTGCTTGAATGCAGCAACCTGTTCAGGGTTAAGCTCCTCGCCGTCGATGTACCACTCTTTGGTCCCATCGGGGAGTTCGAACGCAGGGCCGTCTTCACGGTGGCGCTTTCCGTTACGAAACCAGAACCTGCCATATGGCCCTTCCCTCGCCGGACCGTCTTCGCGATGAAGCTTTCCCCGGCGATACCACGCCTTGAAGCCGTCTGGATGTTCGACCGCTGGGCCATCATCCCGGTGCAGTCTTCCATTGCGGTACCACTCTCTTGTGCCATCGGCCTCCACGATTGCGGGACCATCGTCCCGGTGAAGATGCCCGTTCCGGTACCACCGTTGTTGCGTCGGATATTCCTTCGCGGGGCCGTCCTCGCGATGAAGCTTGCCTTCCTTGTTGCGCCACTTGACCGTGTCATCCGGGAGCAAGGCCTTGACGAGATCGGCGTCTCGTTTTCGCTTCATACGCGAATTGTCGCGCAGAACGGGTAATCCCGGTTAATGCACATCCGTATCCGTCTTTATGACAATTCATGACCGGTCTTTTCCGGAGGACGCGACTCACCTACAATCCCGCTCATGGCTGTGAACCGGAAGCAAAAAAAACTTCAACGCGAGAACCTTGAGCGGATGAGGGCTGTCCAGCAATCCGCCCAAGGGATCATCACCGCGCAATTGACCGACGACCTGGCGGCAATGGCCGCTTACGGCGGCATCGCCGCGTCTTACGCGCTTATCATGTTGGGCTACAACGCGCTGCGCCAGTATCTTGCCGCACCGCAGGCCCGGCACGATTTCATGGCATGGGCCGCGCTTGCAAAACAGGACAGGGTCACGACATCATTCGTCGCAAACGAGGTGCCGCAGGATTACCGCATTCTTTCCGATGGAAGGCGGATGCAATTCGTGCGCAAGACGGCGCGCGAGATCCTGGCCAAGCGCCTGGCCAGTAAAATATCAGGATGCTCGCTCACGCAGGGAGCCTACGTCGCGATCGTTCTGGCTTACAAAACGTTGCGGCAGGACCTCAACGAAGCGGCGGCGACAAAGGCCTTAGACAGCCTGGCCCTGTACGCCCTTCACGACGTCGAGGGCGGACGGACGCGCTACTCCAAACTCCACTAACCTTTCTTCTCAGGTTTTGCGGAGGTCTTGCTTTCAGCGGCAGGCGCAGCCTTCCGATGATGGCTTCTTCTCGATTTGGAATTCGCCTGGTAGCCCAGCTTCGCGAGCTTTTCGTCAAAAGCGGCGATTGCGGCTTCCTTCTGCTTCAGGAGATCGGCGATGAGGGCCTGCTTGCGGTCCTCGATTGCCTTCTCGTCGGCAAGAAGCTTTTCGACATCGGCACTGCGGCTTTCGTCGGGCATGCCGCCATTTTAGCTTGGCGCGGAAGCGCCCCGTTGGACGCGCGGCAGCGCTCGACGGACCTTCAAGGCGTTCCGCAAGTCGCCTGACTACGCTGATCAGCGGATTTATTATAATGAGACGGGACATGAAGACATTCGGAACGATTATTTCCGAGGCGCGCCGGGCAAAAGGACTGAGTCAGAAGGAACTGGCGGCCAAGGTAAAGAAGGAAGACGGGCAGGCGATCTCCGCGCAATACCTCAACGACATCGAGCATGACCGCCGCAATCCGCCCAACGAGTTTTTGATAGCACAATTCGCCGCCGTCCTGGACCTCGACAAGGATGTTCTATGCCTTGCCGCCGGAACGATACCGCAAGACGTGCAGAAGATGGCCGCCGCGGACCCGGACAAGGTGCAGCAAGCGTTCAGAGCTTTCCGAAAGGCGGTGAAGAAATAGGCCATGAAATGGGTCCAGGACAGGACGGGACGGTTTGCCAGGAGGCCGCACTATTTGCCCGAGGAACTCGATGAAGAGTGCGAGCGCATCATCGTAGAGTTCCTGACGAAGAAATACGGCAAAGCCGAATTTCCGGTCAGGACCGACGATCTTACGGTACTCATCGAGCAGAAAGCGGACCTCGATTCCTACGCCGACCTCTCGGAAGAGGAAGGCGAGGTCGAAGGCGTGACGGAATTCACGCCGGGCCAGCGCCCCGTCGTCAAGATCGCGGACAGGCTTAACGCGCCCAACATGGAGAATCGCCTTCGCACCACGCTCACTCATGAATGGGGACACGTCCATTTCCACCAGTTCATGTTCGACGTGGACGCAAAACCGCGCTCGCTCTTCGGCGACGACGCGCCGGCCGTATCGAACAAGTGCAAGCGCGACAAGATCATCGGCGCTTCCGAGACGGACTGGATGGAATGGCAGGCGGGTTATGTCTGCGGGGCGGTCCTCATGCCGGCGGGGCCGCTGATCGACACCGTTCAGGCATTCCGCAAGGAAAACGGACTGCTTCTCAGCAATCTCGCGCTCACCTCGGAAGCCGGGCAGCGCCTCATCGATACGGTCGCGGCGCGGCTCCAAACATCGAAGGATGCCGCGCGCGTACGGCTCCTGAAGAAACAGCTCCTGACCGATTCCGGGCTTGTCCGGGCGGGCGAACTGTTTCAAGGCAAGAGCCTGTTTTAGGCGAAATTTTTTTGAAGATAAAATACCCAAATCAGCGGACCCGCCGATTTTGGTATAATGAAGTTGAAAGGATACAGCAGATCGCGGGTGCCAGGGCGGTTCCAAGGCCGAAGCGGTCAAAAGGAACATTCAAAGATGATTGCGACACGTCAACCAAATACGACGACCCGCGGCTCCGGCTTCGATCCGGCGACCATCCGCGCGGTCTGGAACAAGGCGCAGGGCGTTTACGGGGTGGACCCGAACGTCCGGCGCAAGGATAGCTGCGGCGCCTGGATCGACTGGGCGGCCTACGGCAAAACCGGCGACTTCGGCTACGGCTGGGAAATCGACCATATCCGGCCCGTTTCGAAGGGCGGCTCGGACGACCTCAGCAACCTTCAACCGCTTCAGTGGCAGAACAACCGCACCAAAGGCGACACCTGGCCCTCGGGCTGGACCTGCGCCGTGGTGGCGAAGAATTAAGGAGGCTCAAGATGGCCGACGTCCAAGTTACCTGCATCACGAAACCCCATCCGCAAAGCCCCCACGAACACATCACGCATCTTGGCAATCCTTCCGCAGGGTGGAAATGGACCCGAGAGCAAGTCATCGCCAGCATCGACGCGCGCACCAATACCTTCTTCGTCCTCGATCCGAAGAACGGAAAGCGCTCCGATGTCGGCGTCGTCCGCGAACCCGGCAAAGCCCCCTACGTCCGCACCCACGCCGACGGGGACTGGAACAACAACCTGTTGTCCCTGAACCAGTGCCCGCTTTAGAAATGTAAGGGGAAGGCGAGCGGCAGAGTTTTCCTTCCCCCGCACCTCACCGTTATGGACGATGCACTTATCATTCTCGACTGGCGGGACGTGAACCACGGTTCCGGCCGCTGGGACCACCGCTGGGGCTACAACCTCGCCCTTTACGCCGTCCTTCATCCCCGCACGGATGAAATTCTCTATCTCGGGAAGGCGGACGGCAGCACCGTGAGAGCCCGTTGGAATGCCGCCGACAAGCACGACCGGGTTTGGCGGCGCATCGAGCAGGAACGCGGCCTGTTCGAGCACGGCTTCCTGATCGGCGAATTTCAAATGCCGGACGGCATGCGGCTCACGCGCCAGCTCGTCTGCGATATCGAAAGCATGCTGATCTACGCCCTGCAGCCCTGGGCAAATACCTGCAATTCGGCGTCTCGCGGGATTTATTCCCGCCCCGGCATCGTCGTTTCGTGCCGGGGGCACTGGCCGCACCCACGCAAGACGTTTCGCGACCGCTAGGCGTTGTTTCTCGCGATCACGTTAATCCATCGAATTGTGCGCCGTGAGACGAGCGTATCTTCGCTGATCCACCGCTCTTCGACAGTCATGCCGGACGCCTCCACAATGCGCAATAGCTCGTCAGGATCGTAGTAGGCGAAGAAGCGACCGTCAGGCGAGAGGTGCTCACCTTCGCCGATCTGAACGGAGGCAAACAGCACACCGTCCTCAACAAGGGACCTGCGGAGGCGCTGAAGCACGGGGAGCATTTCCGTCTTCCGGAGATGAAGGAGCGACGCGCAGGCCCACACGGCATCGAATTCGCGATTGAAGTCCACATCCTCAAGGCGAATTTTGAAACAAGGGGCGCCGGAAAACTCTTGCGCAAGAGCGACAAGGGCCTCGGCGGCATCTATGCCCACCGCAGCGAAGCCGCGGGACCGAAACGCCTTCAGGTCGCGCCCGGACCCGCAACCGGCGTCCAGGATGCGCCCACCGGGACGGACATGCTTCAAAAAGGCATCGTACAGAGCGGAGAGGTCCGCGCGTACCGTCCGGTCAAAATACTCGCGCGCGTGGGCCTCGTAATAATCCAGGGTCGAGGTTTGCAGATCGATTGCGTCCGCCGCAGCGCTGTTCGCCGGTGCGTTTGTTTTTTTCATGGCCACTCTATTTTCATGGCCACGCTAGGCGACGGCCTTCTGATGCCACTGTTCAATGTCGCTCGCAAGAGCATCGAACCCTTGATTAATCAGCGTATGAATGACTTCAGGAAAGGCCGCGGAGACGTTAACCTGCAACGGCGGTGTCGGCGTCGCAGGCCCCGCGGTTCCGCCGGGTTGTCCCGCGACATTGGCCTTCGCCGCTTCGTGCACGGCCTTGAGAACGGCATAGTGCGCAAGGTACTTCCCGAACACGCCCATCAAGTCCTTTTCCTCGGGCCGCGCATAACCGGCATGCTCCTGGATGATCTTTACCATCTGGGAGCCTATTGAAACGATTTCATCAAAATAGGTATCGACGCCAAATCCCTTCCCGTAAACTTCGAGAATGTGTATTACCGTCCGGAAACGCGTCCAGTTGCCCGGCGACGTTTCGACTTCAAACTCCTTCTTGTCCGGATCGGTACCGGTCGGATTGTACCTGAACTTGTCGGTGCGGGTAAGAAGGATCGTATTCATTTCACGGTACAACCCGAACGACTGCCCAAGAAGAGCACGAAGCGGCCCGTAAAGAAGGGATAGTTGTTTCAGTTTCCAGTCGATGACAGCGCTGCCAATCTGCAATTTCGCCTGCTTGTCCGATAGTGCCTTCTGAAGTCGTCCATTGAGCAACCCGCCGGCCAGAACGCCAAGCAGGCCGGCGAGCGCCGCGATCCCGGAGGGTAGAATTGTCGTCAAGAACGACGGTGGTTTGAGTTTATCGACAGCGTCGCGAATGTCGGCAAGGCGGGCGTCAATGCTCGTACGGTTGAGCGTTTGTTCAATCGCGGCCAGCCTGCCCTCGATTGCCGTCAACTCCGGCGGCGGGTTCGATGGCGTCCGCGATCCCGGCGGCTGGACGGGGTTCTTCCTGGATTGCGGCGATTGCGCATTTGCGCACCAGAACGCCGAGCAAGCGACGGCCAGCGCCAGCGTTGACCGGGCAAAGGTTTTGAAGCACGCGGCCCGGCGCGCCGACCGTTTTGCCGTAGCGTCAGCATTCCTCAATGTCATACTCCTTGAGCGTCAAGCCCCGTTCGGCAAGCGCCGCTTTCCAGCCGTTTCGAGTGCCTATATCCGAGCGAGACAGCAGCCCAAGGGCTTGCTCTTTTTCGCTCAGGCAGACCAACTGCCGATACTGCGGATGAAATTCGTCGAGGAAGGCTTCTTTCCGATGAAGGAGCGGCGGATTCGTCGAATCCGCGTAATCGCGAAAGCTATGCGCGGCCTTCGGAAGATAGACCTTCACGCTGTAGTTCAGCTCCGGGTGCGGAACCCGGTCGAATTCAGGATAGCGAAGGAACGATACTTTCCTGCCGTCGGTCGAAATCTTGATAAGGTCGCATTCGACATCGCCCACGATCTGGCGCGCGGCGAAGACGACGAGGCGCAGGAGCGGCGGCAGCAACGGTTCCTGTGACAGGTGGAAGTAGAAATCTTCCGGCAGTTTCTTGCCAAAGTTCACCCCGTCGATCGCCGCCCTCATGAGCGCCGGATTGCCCATGCCGAACAGGAAGCCGTCGGCTTCCTTCAAGGATTGCTGATAGCTCGTCCACAGCGATTTGATATCGGCCTGCACGTCCGGCGGCAGCATCTTGAACAGCATGGCCTTCGATCCCTGCAGCCGTATCATCGCGAGCGCGACCAGCAGCTCGTCGCGCCGTTGCCGCTGCACCTCGTCCAGCGTTTCGGGATGAACCGTCTTCCAGACCAGCCGGGCGATGCGCGCGCGGGAGCCGAAACTCTCTTCGAGGGCGCAATAGCCCTCGAATTCCTCATCGAGCGGGAGGCGTCCCATGTCGCGAACGCGGGCGATGAGGGCCGCGCCCGTCTCGTCCGCCGCGAATTCCTCGACGGCATCTTGTCGGTAGTTTACGGTGCGGCGAAACGCCGTATCCGCGACATATCGCTCTTCTTCCGCCCTTTCCTTGAAAGCATAGGTGACACCGAGGCCCGCGACATGCGGACGCACGCCCAGGGTTTCGCCCACGAACTGCCGGAACTCGGATTGCGAATAGATTTTCTGGAAAGCGCCCCGGCTCGTAATCAGGCCGTCCTCGAAGGGGATGCCCTTGTCCAGCGACTGATCGACCCGGACCGCCACGACCAGGGCGCGGACGGCCAGCGCATAGGCTTTGCGCAGCGTCTCCGAGCGTTCAGACGGGTTTTCGATGACGTTCAGGACGTAGCCGAGGTTGACCACGTCGGCGGGCTTCAGCGGTACATCGGGCCGAAAGTAAGGGTCCCAGCCCTCCGCTTTCAGCCCGTTCTTCTGAAGCAGGCTGACGTCCTCGCCGCGACCGCAGCCGTAATCAAGGACGGTGCAATCTTCGCGGATGAGGCGATGCGACACGGCCAGCGAAATCGGTTTCGAATACTGAAACCGCCGTATCGCGGTGCGATGTCTTGCGATGGATACCTTCATACAGCGGGACTTCAGGCCGCATCGCCGCTCGCTTCGACTTCCTTGACCGTCTCGACCATCGCGGCCTCGACCTGTGCATCGGCCTGAGCCTCGGTTTCCGCTTCCTCCGGCGTTTGCTCCGCGGATTTGTTGCGCGCGCAGGCGAGCAGGATTTTGAGGCGCGCTTCGACGCGGCTCGCGATCGTCTTTTCCGAAAGCTCCTTCTCGCCGGTCTTCACCAGAGGCACAAGCCCTTTCGCGACCGCATCGAGGGATTTCTTGCCGTTCGGATAGCTTCCGGCGGCGGAAGCCTGGTTGAGCGCCTTCATGAAAGCGCCGGGACGGTCCAGCTCGTTCATGTAGAAATACCACCAGAGCGTCAACATGGCCGAGAGCCGCGCGACGGCGGCTTCGGACCAGCGGACCGACTGATTGTCCGAATTGATGCCGATGCCGGCCCAGATGAACTGCTCCTCGGATTGATGCTTCACGCGGAGCAGGCCCCGTTCCCAAAGCTCGTCGAGAAAAGCAATCCAGGTCTCGATGAAAGGCTTCTCGCGCTTCTTCGCCGGGATCGCGTCGTAGTGCAGGTAGGCGTTTTTCGTCGCGCGGAAGAGCGCTTTCTGGAAGACCGCGTAGAACGGCCAGTCGTCCGTCTTCAGCTTTGCGAGTTCCGCCAGCGGCCTGTCCAGCTTTTCAGGCCGGGCTTCGCCCCATTCGTCCACCTGTTGCTTTTGCGCGCGTTCGGGCAGCGCGAGATAGAAGGCAAGATCGCCGTCGATGCCGCCCTTCTCGCGCACCTTCGCGACGAAATCCTTGTAGGGCTTGAATTCAAGCAGCAGATTCACGAACATGGGGCGCCAAAGTTCGTCGAAACTGTCCGCGCAGACGCGGATGTACTGCGGCGGCGGATTGACGAAAGGCGATTCAAAGCCTTCCTTCAGGTAATTCTCTTCAACGTAGGTGCCGAGCGGCGCAAGGCCGGGGAAGCGGTTCGGGTTCTCCTTGATGTGATCGGAAACGCGCAAGGAATCTTCGAGCGACTGAACGAATTTACGGACCTGGCCCTCGTCGAGCGGGTCTTTCGGGCGCTCCAGGTCAAGCAGGTCCCGGATGATGAGGTTCAAAAGCTCGACCGTGGTGATGAAGGGAGCCGTATTCGTGCCGGTGTTGAATTTCGCGCTGACGTTGTGCTGCCAGTGGACGAGGCCCAAGGGGAGCTTGTCGGGCTGGTCCTCGCCGATGCGCGACGCCAGCAGCGTGCGCAAGCACACCGATTCAATCTCCTGATCGTCCACGAGGATTTGCCGCGAGCGGATGACGGGCCGCGCGTTCATGTTCAGGTCGATGAACACTTCGCGCACGATTTTCAGGATCGGATTTTCGTTGGCCCCGAAGTGGGCGGGGTCGATGGAAAGGCCCGCGCGCGGATCGAGGATGAGGAAGATGATGGAGATTTTCGTATCCAGCATCGCCTGGGTGAGGTTCCCGCTGCGCACGAATTCCTTCAGCGCCGCCAGCCGGTGCTGGCCGTCAATCGTGGCAGGGAAGATCCTTTTCGGGTCCCACCGGATGTAGGCAAACGAGTTCTTCTGGTGGCGGAAGACCTGGAGGCCGCCGACGTTCACGTTCGACCAGGGATCGGCCATCAGGTTGGACGGGGCGGAAGGCGGCTTCGCGGTGTCGCCATAGCTGGAGTCCAGCATGCCCTTCTCGTTCGTCGGGAGCAGCGCGACGGTGATGGAGTTGAAGAATTTAATCTTGTTCGCCCGCTTCAGGTATCCGCGCAAAAGCTGGTACTGCACGCGGTCCCAGTCGATTTCGCGCTGGAACAGCTCTTCCAGCGTCCATTTCGACCGCAGGTCCGACGGCAGGTTCTCGACAAGGTCCAGCTCCGTCGCGACTTCCTTCAGCGTCATGAGCGTCTGGATGTACGGAATTTCCGTCTTCGACAGGTTGAAACTGCCGTGCATCGACGGCCTGAGCGCGGTGTAATGCGGCCCTTCGTCCACGAAAATGTCTTCAGCGGGAGTCATATTCTCTTTCGTCCTTTCAACCGATGCGCAGCACGAAACCGGGGCGCAGCACGCGGGTAATGATGTCTTCGATCAAAACCAATGCCTCGTCGGTCAGATTGTCCATGTTCTCATCCAGAAGGCAGTAAACCAAAATACACCGGTCGAGCGGGATGCCGACCTGGCGCAGGCGCTTCCGCAGCGGCGACAGCGGCTTGAAGTGCTGCTTGATGCGGTCCTGAAGCCGCCGGGCCTTTCCCACGTAGAGCGGGCCTTGAAGCGCGGGAAGCTTCTCGAAAACTTTGCCGACGACGCGGCGGAACTCATCGGATTCAAGCCATGTATCGAGCTGGGCTTCCCGCGTCTCGGTAAGCTTCGAGAACGAATAGAGCGACATCGAATGCAGCGGCCCGATGTTGGCGTCATGGTCCGGCGCGGCATGCTCGCCCACCGTGGAGAGTATGGTTTCCCGGAAGGCCTGCTTGTCCGCAACGGGCAGGGCGGGAATGCGCCGAAAAAACGCGTAAACGCCGGGCGCGTTGGGCAGCTTGTCGCCTGCGGCCCCGAGCCCGCCGGGAATTTCCGCGAGGTCGATGCGTATGAACTCAGGTTCGAGCATTTATTTGTGTCCGGCATGTTCTATAGATTGCAGATCATGCAGGGTTCCGTGTCGTCTTCCTCATCGAGCGCTTCCGAGAAAATCTGGAACAGTTTCTCCGAAGGCGCGCGCCGCCGGGCGTTTCTCAAAGCGTCCTCCTGCTTGCGCTTGATTTCCGCGACCCGTTGCGGCTGCTCCAGTTCCGACAGGCTTTCGCTCTGGCTCCAGGTGTAGCGGATGCCCTTGTCCTCGTCGATTTTTTCGTAGCGCTTCGCCAGCTCGAACAGCTCCGGATGGTTCTCCTTCAAGCCGACCCATTCCGCCTTGCGCTGGAAGAAGCAGAAGTAACACCCGGAGCGCGTGCGCCAGCGGTAATAGCTCGGAAGCCCGAGGCCGCAGTCGTCGAGAATGCGGAACACGTCCTGCTTCGCGATGCCGTGTTCCTTGAACGGATACACGGGCGTGATATTCGGCTTCGTCGAGATATAGCCGTCGCGGTCTTCATCCGCGCGGATGGCGATGTAGGTCATCGTCGGATCATCGCCGACGTAATGCTCGAAAGGCTTCAGCTTCAACATGCGGGTGCACCAGCGCATCCGCTGCGACGGCAGATAGCCCCCGTAGATGTTCAGCCAGTGGTCGAAATCCCGCTCCGGGTTCAGCCGCACGACCGGCTTGCCGAGAAAGGCTTCCAGCCGCTCGATGTACTCGTAGGTCTCCGCAAGCTCGTATCCCGTATCGCAGAAGAAATACTCCATCTCAGGAACGCGGTCCCGCATGAACAGCGCGAGCGCCGCGCTGTCCTTCCCGCCGGACAGGCCGAGGACATGGCGCATCGGCTTGTCGGCGCCCGGCTTCGCGTCGGGCTTATCCATGCGTCACGCTCCTTTCAGGCGCTGCTTCTTTTTTCCTATCGCCCTTGTCGTCGGGAATATAGTCCTGTGCGATGGTGCCCAAAATCGCGAGCGCGAGGTCCCGGTTCTCTTCCAGCCCAAGATCGGCCAAGGCCTGCCTGACCTGCACTATCCCTAAGGCGAGCACGTCCCGGTCGCGCTTTTCGACCGTCACCACGGCTTCGCGCTCCGCGCTGAATTCATCCGTCACGCTTACGCGCAGCAGTTTCGCGGGCGCATCCGCCATCTCGCCGCGTTTCGATTTCTCGAACACGATGGCCTCGATGTGCCGGAAGCTGCGCGCCATTTCGCTTAAGGAGATTTCGAAGCGCGCGCGGTCGCTGTCGATCCAGCTCTTGGGAACCTTGCCCACCAGCATCGTGCCGAGGGCTTCGGCCCATTGCGTATCCGGCGTTTCGCCTTCGCTTAAGTGATGCGCGAAGGCACGCAGCCGCGGCTCGATGCAGTTTTCCGCGACGACGGCGGCCCGCCGTTGCACGAGCGCGCGGCCATGGTCGGACGAGACGTTGAATGCGCGCAAGACCAGATTGCGGATGTCCGCCACGAGGTCGTCATAGGCGCGCTGCAATTCGATCAGCGCCGCCCGCCAGGCCTTCATGAAGGTGGCGACATTTCCATTGGCGCGCGCGCCGGGCTCGAAGGGCGGCAATCCGAAAAGCTGCGGCAGGTCCCGGAACAGGAGCAGGTCCGGCTCTTTCGCGCCGAACAGGCATTCCCGCACGCCCAGCGCTTCGGAGGAGAGCGCGCGCGTCTGCTTCGTATAGCCTGGAAGCCGATGCAGGAACTTGAACAGGGGCCGCATGAGGGCGACGAGATCGCCCCGGTTCTCCCCGGCGGGGGAAGCCCCCAGCACTTCCGCCATTTGCCGGAAGACTTCCTTGCGCACGCCCTCGATACGGTAGCGGCGCAGATGAAACCGCTCCGGGTTTTTCAGCAGGCGCTCGAACAGCTCGATCGAGACTTCGGGGACGAAACCCCCGTCCTCGTAAAAGGCGACTTCCGTATCGAAATGCAGCACCGCCGCGCAGAGCAGCAGCGGCAGCACGCCCATCTTGATGCCGTAAGGCGGGTCCTGGAGCTTGCGGAAGAGGTCCTCGACCGGGCGACGCTCGACCTCGCAGGTGGAGAGAAAATCGTCAATGGCCTGCCATGCCTCATTGAGGGAAGACCCGCGCCGGGGCGGCCCGAATTCATAGGCTTCATCGCCTTTGCGGTGAATGCCGGTCTCTTCGAGGATGGAGGCGTAGATGCTGACCTCGGGCGGAAAGCCCTCCAGTCCGAGACGCGGTTCCGCGCCCCGCTGGATCATCGCGTCGAGAAGGTTCCGCCTTGCGGCGGCGGCGGCGGACGACAGGAAGCGCCGGTTAATGAGTTCATTCCTTAAGACCGGCGATTTATCGAAAATCTTGTCGCAGAGGGATGAAATGAAGGCGCTCAAGCGCCGCGCGTCAAGCACCTGGAGCTGCATGCCGTGATGGAACCAGCGCGTGGCATTGTTTTTCGCCGCTCCGGGCGCGAACAGCCGCTGCACTTCGGCCGAGGCTGTGTGTTCCGCAAGCGCGAGCATCGCGCGCAACTCGCGGCGCGCGACGGCGTCCGACTGAAGCTCCGGCGTATTGTGCTGCACCCAGCGCAAATGCTCCAGTTGCCGCACGGCATCCCGCAGCGCGTGGCATTCGTCGGGAACAGCAACCAGCACGTCGATGCGCTCCCGCACGTCCGACGACGTGGCGAGTTCCCCCAGGTCTTTCGCCTCCGCCTTGGACGACGGGACGCAGTAGATAAGGATGCCGTCGGCCTCGCTCGCGGGCGCGAGCTGTTTCGGAAAGGCGCTCAAATCCGCGAACCGCACCTCGAAATACCGCAGCGTGCCCTTGACGTAGGAATGCCGCTTCGCCACCACGGGCCGGGGACGCCATGTGTCGTTCAGGCGCTGGGCGACGCTGAATTCTGTCACGCGGCGGGACGCTTCGCGCAGGCGGCTCTCCAGGTCGATATCGCTGCCTTCCCAGAGCGCCAGCGTGTCGTTATAGCGCCGCTCGACGACGAGCGAGCGCTTCACGAGCGCGCTTTTGAGGGCGCTTGTCTCCGCGAGCGCGGCGGAGGTCGTGAAGCTCAATACGGGAAGACTGGGCTTCAGCTCGCCGATGCCGCCAAGCGCGCTCAAGAGCCCGATGTTCTTGATGAGGTTTACTTCGGCCTCGCCGCATTGCGCGGCGCGGTCCAGCGCATTCTGCACTTCGGACCACCGCGCGGCGGCATCGCCGACGTTCAGCCCGCTGCCGAGGCTGGCGGTCACATAGTCATAAAGATCCGAAAGCCGGTAGCACGGGGCGTCGCCCGAAGTCCGCGCCTCCTGTTCGAGAAACTCGACGAAACCGAAGGGCTCCCGCGCCACGAGGAAGGAGAAGAGAGACCGCTGGTTCTGCCCGAATTTCCGGCACAGGCGCGCGAGCGCCAGCACGGTCGCGGGATGCAGCGGCGCGCAAGATTGCATGCGTGCGATGAAATCCTGCTTGTTCAGCCCGCGCGGGGCAATCCCGAGCTTCCAGGCGTCTTCCGCCTGTGCTTTCGCGATGGCGCGATAGCGCTTCATCGCGCCGTCGTCCGCCTGCTGAATGGCGGCGGCGAGCAAATCCGTGAATTCCTCCGGCGGGGCCTGGTAAGCCACGTCCTCGAAACGCCCTTGTATCTTGGCCCATTCGGCGCGGAGGTTCGGGCGCAGGTTCGCCGCGTATTGCTCGAAAGCCTGATGCAGCACGGTCACGAGCAGCAGGTTTGCGCCGGCATTCCCGGCGGTCGCTTCGGCCAGCAGTTGCAGGACGAAGATATCGCCGCGCTCCGGGTCGCCCGCCGCGAATTCGAGAAATTTCCCAAGCTCGTCGATGACGAGCAGCACGCCTTGCGCGCGCCCGCTTTCCTGCAAGATCACGGTCAGGCGGCAGATGATGCGAACGAGTTCCTGCGCCTCGATGGCCCCGCCGCGCTCCGCTTTCCGCTGCATCGCTTCGAGTTCCTTCAGCAGCGCGGGCGGACGCCCGACCTGGAAGTAAGGCGCGGCATCGCGCAAGAAGGCTTCCGCGATTGCCGGCAGCAGCGGCCCCGCCGACCCGCTCACAAGCACCGAGCAGAAGCCGATCTTTTCGACGCGGCCCCGGTGCTTGCGCTCGAACAAATCCTTGTAGCTCGCCGGATGTTGCTCCTTCAAAATGCCTTTCGCCTTGCGCCCGCTGTCGAGGAAGGGGAAGCCGAGCAGGTTGGCGAGAAACAGGGCAAATGCCGATTTGCCGGAGCCGTAAGGGCCGGTGATGGTCCAGGCGCGGTGGCTCAGATCGTCGCCCAGCGCGCCCGCGATGCGCAGCAGGGTCCGATGGGCCGTCGCGGTGACGATATAGCCGTCAAGCGCGGACGCCGAGCCGATATCGCGCTCGATGTTGATGGACCGCGCGTAGCGCGGGGCGATGCTGATGAGGTCGCGTAACAGCACTTAGGCCAGCACCTCCAGTTCGCGGAATTCGCCCGCTGTCGCGTAATGCTCTTCCAGAATGTCCTTCGGACTCAGGTCGGCATGCCTGTAGACCTGCCGCAGCCCCGCCGTTTCCGTATAGACGAGCTTTCCCTTTGTGAGCGTATCAAGCCGCTCCAGCCGTTCCGCGATGCTGTTCTCGTCGAGCCGGAACACCGTGCCGGGACTTCCCTTGCGGTAGGCGATGTCGCTGAAGGCGAGCGTTTGCTGCGTTTGCGAAATCCCGTTCCAGAAGTCCGCGAGCCCGTAAAGGAAAGCGTAATCGGCGAGCGTGGGTTTCGGGTTCCGCTGAAGCTGGTAAAGGTCGCTTCCTTGCCGTGCCTCGATGAGGCTCAGTTCCGATAGAGGGCAGTCGAAGGCGTCCTCTCCGAGGCCCGTTCCGCGCATGTCCGAGGAGCCGACATAGGTGCGCAGGAAAACTTCCACATCGCGCCTGATCGAGTTTTCCGCCAGATCGGCGGCATCGGCGCGGCGCGCTTCGTCGAGCACGAATTGCGCAAGGTTCCCGCGCGTGAATTCCGCCGCCGGGTAGCTGTTGAACACGAGGTGCCAGGTCGTGCAGCGCTGATCCTGCCGCAGGATGTTCCAGTGCAGCAGCCAGAGCGTGGACGGGTCTTCCAGGTAGGGATCGAAGCCCGAAGGCCCCAGCACCGCGCGCCCGAAATCGGAGACGGCAAGCCGCGTGCCCCTGCTTTTGGGCTCTTCGGCAAGAATGCCCGTCGCCAGGCCCCAATGCCGGATCGACCGCACCATATTCTTGCCGACGCCGAGCGTCACGATGGCATTGTCCTTCGTGAACACTTCCGGGTCTTGGCTAACCGCATCGACGGCTTTCTTCAGCCAGGAATGCCGAAACACGAATGTTTCGTGGCCGGAGAACGAGAGACGAGGCCCTTGGCTAGGCGTCTTTTCCTTGCGCGGTCTGGTTTCGCTCATCTCATATCCCGAGTGGCAGTTCGAGTTGCCCGCTCTCCAACTGCGTCAGCAGCCGTTCCACGGCGAGCCGGATGATGGAGGATTTCCCGACGTGCCGCTCCTTCGAAGTGGCGTTCAGGCGGTTGTTCAGGGACTTGTCCAGATAAAACGTGACGGGAACGCCCGACCGATTGGTTTTCGGGCGTGTAGCTTTACGGTGAGCCGTTTGTCGCATGGCCGAAGTTCAGTACAAGTAATGACACGTAAATGCAGTTATGTCAATTCCCCTCAGATCAACAGGTTTCGGGCCGCTGAAAGATCCCACTATAGCTCTTTGCGCACCTGCCGGGTGCAATCACTGAACGGCCCGAAATCCCGCTGCGCTCGCAATCGCCACTCTTCTATTAAAACAAAGATCCCGGAAATGTTTGGGCGAATCCCGCCGGTGGGCGGGACCGGGCTTTACTCGCGGCCTTCGGCGCGCTCACCGAGCCTCCGCTTAACTATGGTTCGCCGCAGTCGCGGCGGCGCTCAGTCTCGGCCATTCGGTGACAATCCCTTTCGCGGAAAGGCGGAATTCAAAACCGTTGCTAAGGGGCGCCGCCCCTCGCGCGCGCAAGGGTTCGGACCGGGTTTCCCCAGCCTTCCGCGCCCGGCATTTTTTTGAAAGACGTTTTTGATGCCGGGCTTGTGCAGGCCGGGTGATCCCCCTCCCGGATCGCTTCACCCTTGCACTTGCTACCCCCGTTCTCGCCGAAGGGCAGGGTTGCATGCGCGCCATGCAACCCATTTCCAAGGAGGAAAAAACCAATGGCACCCAAAGACGGAAACACCGAAAGCAAATTCAACCGCAAGGACGTTTACACCCGCGTTACGGACCGCATCATTGCCGACCTTGAAAAAGGCCTTCGTACATGGATGAAACCATGGAGCGCCGAACATGCGGCGGGAAGGATTGAACGGCCCTTGCGCCACAACGGGACACCCTACAGGGGAATGAATGTCCTTTTGTTGTGGGGCGAGGCAGTCGAGAAGGGCTACACCGCGCCAATCTGGATGACGTTTAAACAGTCTGTAGAACTCGGGGCGCATGTCCGCAAGGGCGAACACGGTTCGCTTGTCGTTTACGCGAACAGCATCACCCGCACGGACGAGGGCAGCGGCGAAGGCCCAGCCGGACCGGACGGCACCACCGAACGCGAAATCTTCTTCATGCGCGGCTACACGGTTTTTAACGTGGAGCAGATTGAAGGCTTGCCCGCGCATTACTACGCCAAGCCTGAAAACCCGCTTCCCTTGTCGGAGCGCATCGAGAGCGCCGACCGCTTCATGACAGCGACAGGGGCAACCATCCGGCACGGCGGGAACAAAGCGTTTTATGCGCCGGGACCAGACCTTGTGCAAATGCCGCCGTTCGAGGCGTTCCGCGACAAGGAGAGCTATTACGCCACCGCCCTGCACGAGTTGACCCACTGGACGAACCACAAGAGCCGCCTTGACCGCAGTTTCGACGCGAAGCGCTTCGGCGACGAAGGCTATGCGCGGGAAGAACTGGTTGCGGAATTGGGAGCCGCTTTCCTTTGCGCCGACCTCGGCATTACGCCGGAAATCCGCGACGACCACGCCGCCTATCTCGGGCATTGGCTCAACGTCCTGAAAGAGGATAAACGCGCCATCTTTTCGGCAGCGGCCCATGCTCAACGCGCCGCCGATTACCTCCACGGCTTGCAACCGCGTTCGACTGAGGACGCGGCGGAGCCGGAAGCGGTAGCGGCTTAAGGGAGTGCGAACAAATGAACGCCGTGAGCCATCCCTATCGCGTACAGCCCCGCTTTGAGCTTGGCGCAATTGTCGCCACGCCGGGAGCCTTGGAAGCCTGTCACGCCGTGTATCTGCAAAAATGCCTCGCCCGTCATGTGACGGGCGATTGGGGCATCGTGTCCGAGGACGACAAAGAGGCGAATGAGGCCGCGCTGAAGCGCGGAAAGCGCATCCTCTCCGCTTATCCCATCAACCCCGCGAAGCCGTGCGAAGGCTTCGGGGAAAACACCCTCTGGATAATCACCGAGGCCGACCGGCGCGTGACCACGTTCCTGTTGCCGGACGAATACTAACCACCCGCGCCGGACGCGCCGTTCATGGCGCGTCCGGCGCATTTTCTAAAAACCCAAACCCAAAAGGAGAACGACCATGACCACGACCACCACGACTGAAATCCCCCTGAATAAGCTCATTCCCTTCGCCGGGAATGTGCGCAAGACGCATAACAAGGCCTTCATTGCGGAACTCGCCGCCAGCATCCGGGCGCATGGATTGCAGCAAAACCTGATCGTCAAGAAGAACGGCGGCAAATACGCCGTTGTCGCGGGAGGCCAGCGCCTGAAAGCGCTGCTGCAGCTTGCGAAGGAAGGCGATATCAAGCTGACCTACCGCGTTCCCTGCAAAATCGCCAGCGAGAGCATGGACGCGGAGGAACTGAGCCTTGTCGAAAACGTCATGCGGGACGACATGCACCCCGCAGACCAGTTCGAGGCCTTCCGCGACCTTGTTGACAAGGGCCTGTCCATTGCCGACATTGCCGCCCGTTTTGGTACGACCGAAACCCATGTACGGCAGTTGCTCAAGCTTGCCCGCGTCAGCCCCGTCATTCTCAAGGCCTACCGCGAGGGCGCTTTGACGCTGGAACAGGTCAAGGCTTTTGCCGTATCCGACGACCACGCCGCGCAGGAGCAGTTGTTAGCGAGCTTCGGCCCGCATGGACGCGACCCGCGTTCCATCCGCGCCGTTCTCACGCAGCACGACGTCTGCGCGACCGACAGGCGCGTAAAATTCGTCGGCCTGAAGGCCTACGAGAAAGCGGGCGGGGCCACCCGCGCCGACCTCTTCACCGAGGGAGCCGCCAGCATCTTCATCACGAATTCCGCGCTTCTCGACAAGCTTGCCGCCGAAAAACTCGACCGCATCGCCAAGCTACTTGCGAGACAGGGCTGGAATTGGACGGCGGCGCGGCTTGAATTCGGCCATCAGGAGCAAGGCGATTACCGCCGCATCCACCCGACCATGCGCCTGCCCGCGAAGCTTGCGAAGGAAGCGGACAAACTCAACGCCGAGTACGAAAAGCTCGTCGGGGAATGGGAAGAAGCCGGAGATGAAGCCGAATGTCCCGAGCGCCTCGCTGAAATCCGCGATCGCCTCGACCAGATCAGCGACAGCCGCGAAGAGGAATGGACGCCCGAACAACTTGCCATAGCGGGCGCCGTTGTGACCATCGGCTTCGACGGCAAGGCCGATATCACAGGCGGTCTCGTGCGGCCCGAGGACATGCCGAAGAAGGCCAAGGGAAAACCCGCCGCCGGGAGCGGCGAACAGGAAGGCGCGGCGGCGCAAGCCCCCGGCATTTCCGCAGCGCTGCTAGAAAACCTGACCGCGCAGAAATCGGCGGCGCTTGCCGCCACGCTTGCGGAACAGCCCACCGTGGCGCTTGCCGCCGTGGTGCATGCCTTCGCGTCCCGCATCTTCCTGAACGGGCATCATGAGGACCGCGTGTTGCAGCTTGCGGCATTCCCGCAATCGCTGCACCGCGTGGAAGGCTCGAAAGCGGCGGCGCAGATGGACGCCAGCCGCGAGAAGTGGCGCAAGGCCATTCCCGCGAGCGCCGAGGCGCTATGGGCCTGGTGCCTTAAGCAGAAGCAATCCGTATTGCTGGAACTGCTGGCCTTCTGTGCCGCCGCTTCCGTCAACGCGGTTCAGACCGGACGGGATAACCAGTCCGACCGCTTGCAACAGGCGGCGCAGCTTGCCGCCGCGCTGAAGCTCGACATGCGCCAGTGGTTTGTACCGGATGCCGGGAACTTTTTCAGCCGCGTGAGCAAACCGCAAATCCTCGAGGCGCTGAAAGAAGGCCGGAACCAGCCTCCCGCTCCCGCGTGGGAGAAGCTGAAGAAGCCGGAACTGGCCGCGCTTGCGGAGCGGGAGCTTGCGAGAAGCGGATGGTTGCCCGAGGTGCTGCGCACCGCTGCCTGAAAATCGGCAAAACCGGCGAAAGCCGCCCGCGAGAGCGGGCGGCTTTCGCCTGGACTTTGGCCCTTTTCCGCTTCAATTTTGGGCATAGAGTAAGGCGGAAGGAAGGTGAGAACGTAATTTCTCGGGGCTCGCGGCTGGGGGAGCGCAGAGCACTAAGTCGGAGAAATTCGTCAAGCCCAAAGCACGACCCCAGACCTCGCCGCGAAGTTGACTGATGCCGCGCTGAGTCGATTGCCGCGGGGGCGTTCCGGTGGCAGCCCATTTTGGGAGGGGCAATGTGTCAGCGCGCGGCGAGGCCGCCGACACGCGGGCCATCGCCAACAACAACATCGCGTACGAGGCCACCTGCAGAGCGGGTACATCCTGCACCGAGTTGCGATTGCGCACTTCGGCTTGACCGACGCCCAACAAGGTTTTCTCCTCACGGAAGTTCACTTCGATGTCCCAGCGCTGTACGTAGCCTTGCACCAAAGTACGGAGATCCATGTTCGGGTCGGTAGAGATGAGAAAGGCCGGCTGGCGATAGAGCAACTTCGCGCCCTTGCGCAGCCGGTATCCCAACGGAGCAATCACGACCAGTTGGAGAGTGTGGAGCAACCCGGCCGTGCGCCAGAGTAGATTCCGTCGGACTTTCAGGCGCAGCTTGTGCTCCGCGCCAGAAATGAGGATGGTAAGGGTTTGCCAGGGAAATGACTCGTCAGTGCGCACTTGTTCGGGAGTTGGTGCAGGGGCACCGTAACGGCGCGGGCGCCCGCGTGTTTTCCGAGCTTGCGAGTCTGGGGGAAGCAGGTAGAGCTTAGCGTCCTTGCGGATACGGCCAATGAGAACGGTATTGGCGGGAAGAGGTTTCAAGACGGTGGAGTTGGTGTAGCCGCCGTCGACGAACAGATGAAGAGGCCGATCTGACCCGCCGGGTTCAGAGTCGAGAGATTGCCGGAGAGCCGCGATCTGTTGTGAAGCTAACAAGGAGAGTCGGGCCAGGCGTGCTGCGTTGCGGTAATCGGCGTGTTGTTGTGGGCTAGCCTTCGCGGACGGTTTGACGGGCGTGGGAGCATGCAAGAAAGCAATCGGAACCATGCGATGGTGGCCGGCCGCAAGGGGCAGGTCGGCGGAGAGTTGTAAGGCGCGTTGAGCGCGGACGAAGTTGGTCTGGAAGCGAGGGCCGAGGGGATCGCGGCGCCACGCAACTCCAGGTATGCGGATACCGGTTTTGCGGAGGAGGGTGTCATCGATGGCAATCGAAAGCGGAGCCTGCGGAGGAAGTTGTTGGATCACGGCGCGGCGGACGACGGAGAAGATCTCGGCAGTTGGAAGCCGATGCTGAGAGAAGATTCGATAATCAGCAGACCAATCGTGGAATTCCTGACCACAGGTGGTCAACAGGCCGGTCACGGTGTGACGTCCCAAGCAGAGCAGACTGCTTAACGAGAGCGCTTCGGCGCGTTCGGCGACGCGCTGCTGGGAGAAGGCGGGGGCGCATTCTCGCCAGAGCTGCTGGACGGAGGAGAGGATGCCGGCAGAGTTTTTTTTAGAACGGAGGGCGGCGGGTTGAGCCGGCGGAGGGCAAGGAGACTCTTGTCCTCAATGGACCACTCGACGGTTTCACCGCGGGAGAAGTCCAGGGCCTGCGCGACGGCAGAGGGGAAATTGATATACCACTGCTCGCTGGCTTTGCGCCTGATGAGTTGGACTTTAGTAGGGAAGCCCATGGCATTATCTAGTCAATCAACTAGATATCACACCAAAGGCGCCGTTGCAACAGGAAACTACAAAAATGTTCTTTATCTAGTTAAGAGCCAAAGTCCAGGCGAAAGCCGCCCGCGAGAGCGGGCGGCTTTCGCATTTTCTAACGCGGCTTCCCGCCGCGAGACCCGGAGCGGCTGTCGTCCTTGATGAAAGCGGCCACCAGTCTATTCAGGGAAAGGCCATAGAAGTCGCAAAGGATGTAGGCGGTCAGGAGATCGGGGACGCTGCGTCCGTTTTCGAGGAAGGATATACCGCCGCCCCACAAGCCTGTTTCGGCTTCGACATCCCGCAAGGCCAGTCCCCGTTTTTCGCGCTCGGCGCGGAGCAGGTTTCCGACATGGGTTTCGTGGGCAGGAGGTCTCTTTGTTGTACGGGACTTTGTCCTTTTCGTTGATCGCTTCATGCTTCAGCCTTTGCTGTGTTGCCCACGCTCCGGGCAGCCTGCCCAAGCTTAATGACGGGACGTGCTTTGTCAATGGAGCCCGTCCCGCTGAAAGGAAAATCGAAGTCATTTTCGGTTTTTCCTCGGGCTGCTTAGAACGGGATTTGTCGCCGCGCCGGACGAGCTGAGGGCTGTACTTCCGCTCTTCTGCTGCGAAGCCGTTGTTTCCCGCTGATTGTGCGACCCACCCTTGGTGCGAACCTCGCAGGTGAAGCTCCTCTTGGTCCCTTGGTGGTCTTTACGGCGCTTAGTAAGCCTTTGGCCTAGTCCGTAAGCCTTGCTGTTCCGCTTCGCCTCTTAAAACCAGAGCTTGCGTCCACCTTCTGTTTTTTCTTCAGCGCGGTTTCCTGATGTGGCCAGCTCTTCATCCTTCTTTGCAAAAAACCCTTCGTGCATCTTCGAGCCCCCTTGTGCCATCCGCGTGCGCTTCCCGCGTCAACAGGAAGAATCGGTTCCCCCTAAAGGTCCCCCCCAATTTTCCTGTGTGACGCTGCGCAGCGCTCCTGGCAGCGGCGGAGGCATCGCCCGAATGGGTAATGCAAAAAGGAGAAAGACCATGACCACGAAAAACGACAAAGCCGAAGAAAAAACCTCGGTGGACTACATCGCCTGGAGCGTCGAGAAGCGAAACGGCAAGACGTACTGGACCCGCGTCGGCGTCGCCTACAAGCAGCACAAGGACGGCGAGGGCTTCACCGCGAGGTTCGCGGGCGGGATCGCCGTCAGCGGCGAGATCGTCTTCCGCAAGCCGAAGCCGCAGGAAGCACAGGAAGTGGCCGGCACCGACGAAGACATTCCGTTCTAAGCAACCCGAGGGGAAGGCGCGAAATTGCGCCTTCCTTCTCCCTTTCAGCGAAGGAGTACATAACATGAAAATCTCAGCACTGCCCCTCGAAGAAGTCCTCAATCAGCTTCAGATACTCGAATACATCGAAACCAACACAACGGAGGGTCTCACCGAGGGCGATCGCACCTTCCGAGCCAAGCTCCAAAAGCGAGAAAAGCATCTCCGCGAGACCGTCAGCGCGAGCAAGCAACATCCGCTACGCGACAAGCTCGAAAGCGCGGCGCGCGGCTCGATCACTTCCTTGACGCGGTTCCCGGTGATGAAATCCGGCGCTTCGAAGCAACGCTTCTCGCGGCGGCACGCGAGATCGCGCAGGCGATAGAGATAGTCAGCACCGGCGCTTGAGGCTGAGCCCACGCGGCGCGGGCGTTGCCCCGCGCCGCTTTTCATGCTGTTCAAAGGCGCATGGATTGGCTACAGTTGGCGAGGCGCTGGAAAGAAGCACGGCCTTTTTCCTCGACAACTCCTCGACAGGAGAAATCCGGCTGAAATTAGGCAATTACATCAAAGTGTTATCTCAGCCATCACCTCTTTGGGAGAGGAACAGACTTCATTAACTAATTGACAACTCATAGTTATTTCTCTACAAGTGTCCTCGACAACGCCTCGACAGGAATAGGCAAATCAAGGGCTTAGTCGGCGCGTCTCGACAGAACCTCAACAGAAGTGATTGTCCAATGAGAATGGTCAACAAGCAAGAGCTAAAACCGGGACTGGTTGTTTTTCAAAGGTCGGACGTCACCCACAAAGAGTGGCACTGCCGAATAAAGGTTCCCGATCAGGATCGATACAAGCTCTTTTCACTGAGGACCACGGACCTGAATGCCGCGCGAGATATGGCGTTCAAACATGAGACAAGGATGCATATCAAACTCGAAGAGGGTATGCCGATCTTTGAAAGATCGTTCAGCCAAGTCGCAAAGGAATATTCCGATTTCCAGAAGCAGCGGGCGACCGCCGGCGAGATTACGATGAAACGGTGGCAAACTGAGGATGGTTACATCCGTACCCAACTCAATCCATATGCAGGTAATACGCAAATCGCTCTGATTGGCGCCGAGAAGTGGAGAGCCTATCCGCTCTGGCGGCGCAGCAACGGCAAGGGCCGAGGCTCCGACAAGCGCGTGAGCGACTGGACCATCCGCGCCGAACTGGCCGTCTTCCGCTCCGTGATGCTGTTTGCCTCGCGGAAAAAATACACCTCCGGAAACGCAGCGGACTTCAACATGCGCCACCTGAAGCTTGGGAAGCCACGCGGCGAAGCGTTCACGCCGGAGGAATACCGCACTCTCTACACATATGCGCGGAAGTGGGTCAAGAAAGCGGAAAACAAGAAGGCGCAATGGTACAGGCAGATGTTCCAGAAATTCATGCTGTGCATGACGAACATGGGATTGCGCCCGCCGGAGGCCCGCAATCTTCGCTGGCGCGACATCGGCCAGCCGAGAACTGGCAAGGACGGCAAGCCCTTCGTCCCGATCAGCGTTCGCGGCAAAGGCAAGCACCGCATTCTCGTTGCTCCAATCACCGTTGCCACCTATCTGGAGGACATTCGAAACATCTCCAAAGCGACCGCGCCGGATGATTTCGTATTCACGACGTACGACGGTAAACCAGCAGAGACGCTCTATGCGTCCTTGCTGGACGATATTCTGAGCGAGAAGGAAACGAAACTGCTTTACGGCGCTTCGGGCAAGCGCCGAAGCACCTATTCATTCCGCCACACCTATGCGACCTTCCGTCTTATGCACGGAACGGACGTGTACATTCTCGCGCAGCAGATGGGCACTTCCGTTGAGATGATCGAAGCCTATTACGGCCACGTCGAAGCCGTCAGGAACCCCGACCTTATCCTGAAAGGCGTTCCTGGTTGGGAAGCAGCCGACGACAGCCCCGGCGAAAGCGCGTCCGGCGTGAACGCCGACGCGGCCAGGGCGAAACAAAAGCCACGCAGGGGGAAGGATTTGCCGAAGGCCGGGAAAGCGTCGAGATCGACGCGGCGGCCTTAAAGCACGGCAAATCCCAAACGCGCGCCGCAGATGCGGCACTTCGAGCGCGTTTGGATTAGAATTCGCCATGCGCCCGAGCGGCGCACACTGGCGAATTCGATTACAACAGGCGAAGCAGATGCTTCGCACCACCAAAGCAGTTTTGACCGCATACGACGGGCTCGCTATACTTCCGCTAGGTTCCACCCTGCTGTTCCGCAAGTAAAACCAATTGAGGCGCTTTGAATGACTGATACCCCAGAACAACGCGATCTGGTCCGGGAGGCAAAGGCCATCGTGGCCCTTGCCTTCCGCAATGGCCCGATCGAGGATATTCACAGCGGCAAGGCATGTCCAACTTGCAAGGGCGAAGCCGGATACTCGCGGATCACGGACGCCGAGATGAAACAGATCATGCAGAACGCCGTCAACCGCGTCTACTCGCTGTTGAGCCTGAAGGCTACGAACCAGGCGGAGTACGAGCGGCAAATCGCGTTCGGCGCGCGTTATACGGTGAATTGGGACGACCCGGAATAGATTAGGAAATGCGGGCCGCTTGCGCGGCCCGCTCTCGTTCCCGAAGCCTTACGGCTTCGGCATAAGCCGCTTCGTCAGTTCGGCGCGAACGTTTTGGAGCGAGGCTTCGGCCATCGGCAACTGACCGCATTTCTGCCGCAGGCGATTGACATCCGCCTGCATCTGGAAAAATTTGGATTGCAGTTCGGCGGTCGGCAGGTCTTTCAGTTCCGACGAGGGAATGAACGTGCTGTTCATGGGGCTTCTCCATCATTTCGTAGTAAGTCCGCGACCATCGCGGCCTTCCTGAGCGGAGGCCGGCAGCTCGTTCGGCGGCTGAAGTACGCGCCTTCGCGCGAAACGCCAGTGGAGAACTTGGGGCTTGCCCCAAGTTTACTTCGCCAACGAACAGATGCAGGTTCAACGCTAGAAGGACGAGGTGGGCATGGACTTCCACAGAAATGACGAGAAGCTTTTCAATGGACACGCGTCATTCCGATGGAGGGGCCTGGAAGACGTTTGGCCTAACGCCGGATGGCCAGCCAATCTTCGATGCTCGCGGTTCATTATGTGAGCGGAGGCGGCAGGGCGGGCGGTTGCGGAATGACCGGGCCGTTGCTTAGGGATACGATGCGCCGATGCTTAAGCGGGGAATGCGATGAGGACGCGCGCCTTCAGGGGAGAAACGCGCTGCCTCGATGGACCCGGACATTTGGCCAGTCCGAGTTGACCTCCGATATTGCGACATGCCAAGTCTCTTACTGGCTCACTGCTGACGCCAAGTACTGGAATTCATTTATCTTTACTTGCACCTCGGAACGAGCCTCTTGTCAGAACGAGTAATATTCGGTATTACAGAGTCCGATCGGGGCAAATAAATGAATGATTTCGGTATAGATACGCTTGAAACACGTTTACGCTTTAAAGTGGATACGTTAAATCGCCGGTGGTCTAACGCCAGCTTGCTCATTCACCGTTCATTTGATGGGCACATTGTTTCAATGCAACAGTCGGGAACGCACTGGCTGAGAAACATGCTGGCAAATGTGTTGGTGCAGCTATACGACCTCCCTAGGCTGCAACATATTCAAGACGACAGTATCATAGGCCATACCAAGTCGCCCCCAATCTATAAGCATATCCCTCAAATCGTTCACAGCCATGGCTGTCCGCATGCACTTACAATGCGACTGCCGGGGGTTCACTTCCCAAAATATTTGGTCTTAGTACGTGAACTTCGGGCATCCTTAATTTCGCATTACGAGCGATTTAAGGGTGACTACGGCAATCCTGAATTCGCTGTATTCCTCCGAGCCGATCTAGGCACAAAGAAATACTACAGCGATATATGGACACGCATTCGCTTCATGAATGAGTGGGGCCGCATGCTGGAAGGTCATCCTGAGGGCACGAGGCTTATACGATATGAAGATTTAAGAAAAGATACTTCGACGAAGTTGCGAGAGGTGTGCGAATTTTTCGGTATCCGAGGTGTCACCGCCGATGTCATTGAGCGAGCGATTGCTGATAGCCGCCCTGAAGAGATGGCTGCAAGACCGAACCCTTCGGTTCCGACGACAGTCGTTCGAACTGGAGACCGAAAACCCGTTGAGGCGTATTTCGATCCAAGCAACGAAGAATTCTTCGAGAAAATCGTCGCGCGCTATTTGCACTATGATTTCGGTTATGGCTATAAGCTTCGGACATCGAAAATCAATGAAGTTAGCTCTAGCGGCGCCGGGGCGAGAGTATTTCTCACGGCGGCAAACGATAAAGCCATAGCGCAAGTCGCGACGGAAACAGAAGCCGCGCGGCAAGCGGCGCGTGACGGCGCAGGTGCTGGAGATCGACAGCCGGGACTACGTCCGGCTGTCCGTTGAAGCGCATGCGGCATCGGGCGCCGGCCAGATGGCTTCCGCCCAGCGGATCACATCGCCGACGACGAGCTTCTTCCCGCATTCCAGCCACTCCTGTGTGTCCTGCAACATTTGTCGGCACCCTTACGGTTGCGCTAAGCTTCGCTCAAAGAGCGGTTTTGAAGTTGACGATAGCCTATGGCGTTGCGTATGAGAATGGCCATCATCGATTTCCGCAAAAGTGGAAGGTGTGCAAAGGCGTTCGACGAACGCCTGTTCACGAACTCCCCCCCAAGAAAGGCAATGAGCAAGACATGACCCAGGACCGAGGCGATGAGCTGTTTGCGCGGTTTCAGGAAACCGATGAGATGCAGGATTGGGACGACTTCGTTGAGGGCGTGAAAAAGGCGCTTGAAGACGCGCCCAACGCCGAAACCGTTGCCGTTCCGGCCGGTTTCTTGCGCCGCGTCATCGAGGAGATAGGCGCAACGCCGCTTATGTTCACGGCCTACCGGAACCGCTTCAACCTGCTCTGCGACGAGATGGGCGTGCCGGAAGAAAAGGTGCCCGTTCCGGCCCCGCCCCAGGGGGCGTCAGGGGAGACGTTCTGAAAACCCTGGTCCTTATCCCGGCCCTGCTGTTTTGCGCGGTCCTGCCTGTGCGCGCACAGTACCAAAACCCTGACCGGCAAGTGATCGCGGATGCCATCGAGGCCGCGAACTGGCAGCTCAGGATTGAGAGCGGACGCGCGCGCAGACGGCAGTACCCGAACGGCAGTTACACGGAACAGACGTTCGAACGGAACGAGAAGGAAGCGCAGGAAGTCATCGAAAAACTGCGCGATCGATGGACCTGGACGCCTTATTGGTTCGCGTTCAACAGCGACTACAAACGCGCCCTCCGGGACCCGTACTACCGGGCGCTGGCGCTCCAGCGGTACGATGCCAATCCCACCTCGACTTTTTCCATCGGAAGCGACCCCATCACGAATTGGTTTATTTTTCTCGGCGGCATATTCGCCGTGCTGATGCTCATGGGCATCGGCGCGGCCTTTCTGAAGGCGCGCAGCCCCCGCGCCGCGAAGCCCGAGCAGACCAGCGATACCTACGGCACCGCCTCTTTCGCGCCCGCACGCACCTTCCTGCCGGCGGGCGAGGATTATGTGTTCAAGGGCGTGTTTTTCGGGAAGTCCAGCCAGCCGGGCTCCGAGAATATTTCCGTCGAGAACCATGCCGGCGCGCCCGTCTGCTCATTGCCTGAGAACCACACGCTGATCGTCGCGCGCACCCGGACCGGCAAGGGCACCCGCGTCATTATCCCGACCTTGCTGCGCACGCTCATGAACAGCGCCCTTGTGATCGACCCCAAGGGCGAGTTGGCGGCGGTCACTGCCCGGACCCGCCGCAGCCCCGGCAAGGGGCTGACTTCGCCCGTCCATATCCTCAACCCCTGGGGCGAGCTTGCCGCCACCTTCCAGAACCTCGGCTTCGCGCCCGCCACCTACAATCCGCTCGACATTCTCGACCGCAACGACCCGAACGTCGTTTCGACAGCCCAATCCCTCGCGACCGCCATTTGCCCTATCGGACCGGGTGCGAAGGAGCCGTTTTGGAGCCAGGGCGCAGGCACCGTCCTCACCGCCGTTCTGCTGTGGTTGACCTACCAGCCGGGCGAGCAAAAGACTTTGGCAAGGGCGCGCGAGATCGTGACCCTGCCGCGCAGCGATTTCCGGCGCGACTTCCTTTCCAAAATGGCCGCATGCAACGCCTTCGGGGGCGCGATCCGGGAGCATGCCGCGACCTATGTCGATCTCGCGCAGGAGACGTATTCGGGCGTCATGTCGAACCTGACCGAGCACACGAAATTCCTCTCCGACCCCCAAATCAAGGCGGCGACGGCGACTTCAACCTTTTCGATGAAGGACCTCATGGACCTGATGACGGTCTATCTCGTCATTCCGCCCGACAAAATGGCCGTGCAGCATACCTGGCTCCGATTGCTCATCGCCGCCGGCATGCAGACCTTCAAGCATCGGCCACCGATGGGCGAGCCCGGCCCCCGATGCATGTTCCTGATCGACGAGCTGCCCGCCCTCGGGCGGCTCGACGATCTGCCCCGCGACATCGCCACCATGGCCGGATACGGCGTGGATTTTTGCCTCGTCATCCAGGGGCTCGACCAGCTCCGCAAGGTTTACGGGGACGACGCCACCACCATCGTGAACAACTGTTCATATAAGTGGTTCTGCAACATCTCCGACCTCGAAACCGCCCAATATCTGAGCAAGACGCTGGGGAATAAGACCGTCGGGACCGTGGGCAGTTCCGCCTCATCGAACTTCAGCCCAGGGGGCAGCTCTTCCGGCAGCAGTACGAGCTATGGGCAAACCGGCAGGGCGCTCCTGATGCCCGACGAAATCCTGAACCTGGGGCGCGAGACGGCGATCCTGCTGGCGCCGGCCGAGAAGCCCAACTACCTCCGGCCCGTCGATTACTGGAAGCTCGGGACCGCCTTTCAGTCCATGCGGGAAGACTACCCGCACCTGTATTGGGAGCCCGACCTGACCTGGGACGAAAATCCGCTGCCCCATTGACCACCATCAAGCGGATTGAACTCTGCCGCGCACGAAACAAAATTACTCGTTACGGGCGAATGCCGGATGATCGAACGCCCACGATCCGCCCCAAGCAAACACCATGGGGATGCCCCAACCGCGCCCCTCACGATGGAGAAGGGCAACTTCCCTGCGCCCCTATACGCCCGCATTCAGACCCACTCGAGGTCCGGCTTTCCATTCAGAGTTGTTGACACCGGCAACGATTTGCTTTCCGAGGGAATGTCACGCCGCTCTTGTGGCGGTCCGGCAGGTTCGTGTATAACCCGAGCCACTCCCGCCAACTCAGTTGGCGCACCTGGGAGAGTTGCGGCTTAACGGTCGCAGCTCTCCCAATTTCATTTGAACATCTGCTCATTAACCGAAGCTTCAACAGAATCAGGCAATCTGATCCTATACACGTTGAAGCTGTGGAAGGTGCGAGTGAATATCCCGGTATGCAGCGCATTTAATCATTTACCAGAACACGCAAAACTGGTATTCTAAACCTATACGGTCCAGTTTTGGAGCACTTGCTTGCAAGCCATTCGCGGTATTACCGCGAACGCCCCGTAGCCGGGGCTTGGCTTGGCAAAGGGAGGCGGCTTCGTCCTCCCGTTTGCATTCCCTCCAGACCAGGGTTTGGCACCCGTGGACCCGCCCGGAGGCTCTGCCTCTGCGACACCGCTCAAGG
>Ga0070741_10004515_pt1 | contig 32413 bp, 29 predicted proteins | sample Coa_R1_4_FD_66440 | JGI IMG/M metagenome (GOLD analysis project Ga0070741, IMG submission 66440) | Surface soil microbial communities from Centralia Pennsylvania, which are recovering from an underground coalmine fire - Coalmine... | ecosystem: Environmental > Terrestrial > Soil > Unclassified ... | reverse complement strand
CGGTTCGTGAACGCGCCCGTGATCAGGGCCGGCGTGATGATCGCGAACATCATCTGGTACGCGACCAGCACCACAGTGGGGATCCCCGAGGGCGCGTAGATCGAGTTGATGCCGATGTGGCGCAGGAACGCGAGATGGAAGTTGCCGTAGATCCCGTCCGAGCCGCCGCTGAAGCACAGCGAATAGCCGACGAGCCACCACATCACGGTGGTGATGCCCATCGACGCGAAGCTCTGGATCATGATCGTGAGCGTGTTCGACCGGCCCACGAGGCCGCCGTAGAAGAACGCCAGCCCCGGCGTCATCAGCATCACCAGGCTCGCCGCGAGGAGCATGAAGCCGGTGTTGGCACCGTTGAACATCTGGTGTCCTTTCTTTTCCCGGGTGCCTGCCCGGCGCGACCCTAACTCCGCATGCGCGGCGGCACAAGCCCGCGGATCAGGACACGGGCGAGCCGGCGATCGAGCCGCTGGCCCGGTTGGACGAGCCGAGCCGGAGGTCGATCCGGACGTGCACGGTGCGGCCGGACTGGGCGGCCAGGTCGCTCTCGAGCCGCGTCCCCGCCAACCCGGTGACGGTGCCCGACGCCCACGCCGGCGCGCCCGTCGGCAGGAACCCGACCACGCTGTCGGTCATCTGGACGCCGCCGCCCTCGACCGGGAAGCCGCGGAGCGCGATGTGCACCCGGCCGTGGAAGCCGCCGCTCGCGGTGCCGTCGATCGTCACGACCACGAGCCCGCGGTCGGTCTGCTGCTCCGAGATGTGGCCCTGGAACCGGGCGGTGAAGGAGTGCGCGGGCAGCGACGCAGGCTTGGTCTTGGGGACGGTGCGCTGGACGGCGATCGTGCGGGCGTGAACCGTGAAGCGGCGGAGGATGCTGGTCGGCGTCCCGGCGCGCGCGGCCCACCCGCGCTGCAGCGGCCCGTCGACGGCCCAGACCATGAGCCCGATCAGGACGCCGAGCGTTGCGAGCAGGGCGCCGGCGCGGACTACCGGCTCGGCGGTGGCCGATCCGACGAGCCGCCAGACGATCGCCGCGAGAACGGTGAGCCCGCACGCCACGCCGAGGAAGAGGAGCCAGCCCTGCTTGGCGTCGGTCCCCGTCCCCCACGAGTGCAGCATCGCCACCGGCCAGCTGGCATAGGCGAGCCAGTGCACCGCCTTCCAGGCGCGCGTACCGATCCGGCGGCGAAGGAAGCTCGTGATCACGAGGGCGAGCAGGAGGTCGAACGCGAGCGCTCCGAGCCCGAGCCAGAACGGGCGGTAGGGGGACAGGAACGGGATGAAGGCGTCGAGGATGCCGATCGGCGCGAAGGAGTCGACGACGGTCGTCAGGACGTGCACGGCGGTGAACGCGACCGCGAGCAGCGTGACGTTTCGGTGCAGCCCGTAGACGAGGAAGCGCGGCCAGCGCGTCGTCTTCCAGCGCGTCGTGTTCGCGACGCCGAGCAGCACCGAGGCGGTGAGCAGCAGCAGCGCGACCGTCCCGGAGCCGCGCGTGACGTACCACATCACGAGCCTCCGGAGGTCACGACCGGCGGCTGCCCCGTCTGGGCGGGCGGCGCGGACGGAGGAGTCGGCGACGGAGCGGGAGGGGGCGCCGACTGCCCCTCGTCACCGCTTCCGAGCGGCGGAAGCCCGGGCGGCGCGGGGACGGTGGTGGACGACGTCGTCGTCGGGGGCGCCGTGCTCGATCCGGAAACGGCCCGTTTGTGGTGATGGCCCGAGTTCCCGGCGGCTGCGAGCCCTGCGAAGAGGCCGGCGAGCACGGTGGTGGCGATCCCGACGCGCTTCGTGATCGAGCGCAGCCGCTGGAGCCCGGCGTTGCGGGCATGCATCGCGGCCCGCCTCTGGCGCGCGCTGGTCACCTATCCAGTGCAGCACACGCCGCCTGAGAGACCCCTGAGAGTTTCGCGCCAATTCGTTACCAGACGTTGTCGATTCCGGCGCTCGTCGATCGTCATGATGCTGTCACCAACCAGAAGGAGGCAGTGTGAGCACGCAGGTCACATCTCGGATCGGCACGTTCGTCTGGCACGAGAACGTCTCGACCGACCCTGCGAAGGCGCAGGAGTTCTACGGGCAGCTGCTCGGCTGGGGCGTCGAGGTCTACAAGAGCGGCGACTTCGAGTACCCGATGATCGCCGTCGACGGCCAGATGCACGGCGGCTTCCCGCCGGTGCAGCCCGGCACGCCGCCGCACTGGGTCGGCAACGTCGCCGTCGAGAGCGTCGACGACACGGTCGCCAAGGCGGAGGGCGCCGGCGGCCGCCTGATCCACGGTCCCCAGGACATCCCGGACGTCGGCCGCTTCGCGGTCCTCGGCGATCCGCAGGGCGCCGTCGTCGTCGCGTTCCAGGCGGCCAACGAGCCGCCGGCGAGCGCCGGGGTCTTCGTCTGGGACGAGCTCGGCACGCAGGACGTCGAGGGTTCCGAGACGTTCTACAACGCCGTGTTCGGCTGGACGACGGAGGAGATGGGCGAGGAGTACGGCGGCTACAAGATCTTCAAGGCCGGCGAGACGCGAGTCGGCGGCCTGATGAAGATGCCCGACCAGTCGATCCCGTCGATGTGGTCTCCCTACGTCGCCGTCGAGGACGCCGACGCGACCGTCGCGAAGGCGGGCGAGCTCGGCGGCTCGACGCTGATGGGCCCGATGGACGTCCCGAACGTCGGCCGGATCGCGGTCATGAAGGACTCGGTCGGCTCGGTCTTCGGGATCATCAAGGGCGCGTCGCAGGCGTAGCGATGTCCGACTGGGCCGTGGCCGCACCGGCCACGGCCCAGTGCCTGTCCCATGAGACAGGCACTGCGACAGGGCTCGGGAGGACGGTGGCGGTCACGTCCCGTGCGGACCGACGGACATAACCGTGCGAGCCACGGCGGCTCGACGTCGACGACAGGCACAAAGCCTGCAAATCGCCCGCACACCGTCCAGATCGAACCTCGCTCCTTGCGCCATGTCGGAGGGACAGTCCCTCGGACCTGGCTGGCGCGGCCCGGTGTCAGTTGCCCAACAGAGCCCGCACTGCCCGCGCGGCGACCACGTCCTCGCGGGCCCCGACCACCTCGATCCGGAAGTCGCCGAGGAACCGCAGACGTTCGCACACGTCCGTGCGGACGCGCTCCGAGTGCTCGCCCACGCCGCCCGTGAACGCGATCGCGTCGAGGCCGCCCAGAGCCGCTGCCATCGCCCCGACGGCGCAGGCGACCCGGTAGCAGAAGACGGACAGCGCGAGCCGCGCCGCGGAGTCGTCCGAGGCCTCGAGTTCGTCGACCCGCGACGACGTCCCCGACAAGCCGAGCAGCCCCGACTCCCGCTCGAGCGCTCCTTCGACCTCCTCGAACTGGAGCTTCCGCGTGCGGAGCAGATGCAGCACGACTTCCGGGTCGATCGACCCGGATCGCGTGGCCATCGGCACGCCCTCCAGCGGCGAGAACCCCATCGTCGTGTCCACCGAGCGACCGTCGCGAACGGCAGTCACGGAGCAGCCGCCGCCGAGGTGGCAGACGACGAGTCGCGGCACGCGAACCTGCTCGGAAGCCCACTGCACGGACAGTCCGTGGAAGCCGTAGCGGCGGATGCCCCACTCGTCGCGCCAGCGCGCGGGCACGGCGTACGCGTGCGCGAAATCCGGGATGGTGGCGTGAAAGGCGGTGTCGAACACGGCCACGTGCGGGACGTCCGGCAGCGCGCGCCGCGCCTCGTCGAGCGCCGCCAGCGCCGGCGCGTTGTGCAGCGGCGCGAGCTCGGACAGCTCCGCAAGCTCCCGCTCGACCGCCGCGTCGACGACGACCGGCTTACGGAACCGTGCGCCCCCGTGGACGATCCGGTGCGCGACCGCCCCGACCCCGGCGGGCACCTCGGCGAGCGACGCCACCGGCGCGGACGCGTCCTCCGCGGACACGACCGACAGCTTCAGGCTCGTGGAGCCCGCGTTGACGACCAGGATCAGAAGGGCCAAGTCCAGCCGGCGATCGCCGGATCGTCCTCGCCGTGCTCTCGCGTGTACGCCCGCGCGCGCAGCCGCCGGTCCTCCATGTCCTGACGGAGGTGCGCGGCGTGCTCCGCCAGCCCCGGCACGCGGTCGATCACGTCGATGACGAGGTGGAACCGGTCGAGGTCGTTGAGCATGACCATGTCGAACGGCGTCGTGGTCGTGCCTTCCTCCTTGTACCCTCGCACGTGCAGGTTCCCGTGGTTCGCCCGCCGGTAGGTGAGCCGGTGGATCAGCCAGGGATAGCCGTGGTAGGCGAAGACGACCGGCCGGTCCGTCGTGAACAGTGCGTCGAACTCGGCGTCGGGCAGGCCGTGCGGATGCTCCGACTCGGGCTGCAGCCGCATCAGGTCGACGACGTTCACGACGCGCACCTTCAGGTCGGGCATGTGCTCGCGGAGGATCGCCGTCGCGGCCAGCGTCTCGAGCGTCGGGATGTCGCCGCAGCAGCCGAGCACGACGTCGGTCTCGCCGCCCTCGTCGTTCGACGCCCACTCCCAGATGCCGATCCCGCGCGTGCAGTGCACGATCGCGTCGTCCATCGGCAGGTACTGCAGCGCCGGCTGCTTGCCCGCCACGATCACGTTCACGTAGTTCCGGCTGCGCAGGCAGTGGTCTGCGACAGACAGCAGCGTGTTCGCGTCGGGCGGCAGGTAGACGCGGATGATCTCCGCCTTCTTGTTCACGACGTGGTCGATGAAGCCGGGGTCCTGATGCGAGAACCCGTTGTGGTCCTGCCGCCAGACGTGCGAGGAGAGCAGGTAGTTGAGCGACGCGATCGGCCGCCGCCAGGGGATCGTGCGGGTGACCTTCAGCCATTTCGCGTGCTGGTTGAACATCGAGTCGACGATGTGGATGAACGCCTCGTAGCAGTTGAAGAGACCGTGCCTGCCCGTGAGGAGGTAGCCCTCGAGCCAGCCCTGGCACAGGTGCTCCGAAAGCACCTCGACGACGCGGCCCTCGGGCGCGAGGTTCTCGTCGGTCGGCAGCGTCTCGGCCTCCCACTGCCGCGCCGTGACCTCGAAGACGTCGCCCAGCCGGTTGGACTCGGTCTCGTCGGGGCCGAAGAGCCGGAACGTCTCCGGGTTGCGCGCGATCACGTCACGGAGGAAGCCGCCGAGCACCCGCGTCGCCTCGCCGAGCTCGGTGCCGGGCTTCCCGGCCTCGACGGCGTAGTCGCGAAAGTCAGGGAGCTCGAGGTCGCGGAGGAGAAGCCCGCCGTTTGCGTGCGGGTTGGCGCTCATCCGCCGGTCGCCGGCCGGCGAGAGCGCGGCGATCTCGGGCGAGAGCCGGCCCGCGGCGTCGAAGAGCTCCTCAGGACGGTAGCTCCGCATCCACTCCTCGAGGATCCGCAGGTGGTCCGGGTTCTCGCGGGCTCCGAGCACCGGGACCTGGTGCGAGCGCCACGTTCCCTCGACCGGCACGCCGTCGACCTCCTTCGGCCCGGTCCAGCCCTTCGGCGTGCGCAACACGATCATCGGCCACGACGGCCGTCCGGTCGCCGACCGCCGGATCTCGGCAATGCCGTCGAGCGCGTCGTCCAGCGCGGCCGCGAATGCCTGGTGCACGGCCTCCGGCTCGTCGCCGGAGACGAACAGCGGCCGCCAGCCGTAGCCCTCGAGCAGGGAGCGGAGCTCCGGCTCGGGGATCCGCGCGAGGATGGTCGGGTTCGCGATCTTGTAGCCGTTGAGGTGCAGGACCGGCAGCACGGCGCCGTCGCGCCGCGGGTCGAGGAACTTGTTCCCGTGCCAGCTCGTCGCGAGCGGGCCCGTCTCGGCCTCGCCGTCCCCGACGACGCACGCCACCACGAGCCCCGGGTTGTCGAAGGCGGCGCCGAACGCGTGGGCGAGCGCGTACCCGAGCTCGCCGCCCTCGTGGATCGAGCCGGGCGTCTCGGGTGCGGCGTGGCTCGGGATCCCGCCGGGGAACGAGAACTGCCGGAACAGCTCCTTGAGCCCCGCCTCGCCTTGGCCCACGTGCGAGTAGAGCTCCGAGTAGGTGCCCTCCATGTAGGCGTTGGCGACGATCCCCGGCCCACCGTGGCCGGGCCCCGTGATGTAGATCGCGTCCAGGTCACGCGCCCGGATGGCCCGGTTCAGGTGCGTCCAGATCAGGTTGAGGCCGGGCGTCGTGCCGAAGTGGCCGAGCAGCCGCGGCTTGATGTGCTCCGGCCGCAAGGGCTCGCGGAGCAGCGGGTTGTCGAGGAGGTAGATCTGCCCGACCGAGAGGTAGTTGGCCGCGCGCCACCAGGCGTCGAGGCGCCGGAGCTCCTCGGCCTCGAGCGGCCGCGGGGTCTCCGGCGTCGCGACTCCTGTGTCAGTGCCTACGACCGTTCTCCTCCAGCCACGTCAGGTCGTTCTCGACCGAGACCGTACCGGGTACGCGCCGGGTGAAGGCTTCGATCAGCTCCGCGTCCGACTTCGTCTCGACGCTGCCGCCGAGCCGCACCCGGCCGTCGTGCACCGAGATGTCGAGCGCCTCGGGCGCGATCCACAGGGTCTTCAGGACGACGTCCTCGCGGATCTCGTCCGCGATCGCCTGGTCGGAGCGCACGAACGCGCGGACGAGATCGGCCCGGGTGACGATGCCGACCAGGGCTCCGTCGTCGTTCACGACGGGGAAGCGGTTCACGCCTTCCTCGAGCATCCGCTTGGCGGCCTCGGCGACCGGCCGCTCCTGGCCGATCGTCCTGGCCGGAACGGTCATCGCCTGCCGGACGCTCGTCGCTTCCAGCTTGTCCGGCCCGTCGGGCTCGAGCAGCCAGGCGAGTACGCCTTGCGGCCCCTGCTCGCCGCACTCCTTGAACAGGATGTCGGCCTCGGAGATCACCCCGAGCACCGTCCCGTCCGCGTCGACGACGGGCAGGCCCGAGATGCGGCGCTCGACGAGCAGCGTCGCGACCTCCTTCAGCGACGAGGCCGGCTCGACGGTCACCACGTCTTTGGTCATGACGTCCTTGATCTTCATGGCTACTCCTTCCGCTACCAGCTCTTCAGGGGGCGAGTGTGGGGTCGTGCGTGGATCCGCACGCGGCTGTCGACCGCGAGGCACCGGTCGGGCAGAGCGACGACGGGGTTGAGGTCGGGCTCCGCGACTTCAGGGAAGTCGTCGGCCAGCCGGGCGAGCCGCAGGACGAGGTCGACGAGTGCCTCTTCGTTGGCCGCAGGGGCGCCCCGGAAGCCGCGCACCAGCTTCCCGGCCTTGCCGGAGAGGACGAGGTCGCGCGCCTCGGCGTCGGTGAGCGGCGCGATGCGGAAGCTCGCGTCGCCGATCAGTTCGGCGAGCACGCCGCCCGGGCCGAACGCGACCAGCGGGCCGAACATCGGGTCCTGCACGAGTCCGGCGAGGAGTTCGGCGCCGCCCTTGACGAACTGCTGCACGAGGACCGGCGCTCCGACTCTCGCGACTGCCGCGCGCACCTGGTCGGCGTCGCGAAGGTCGAGCGCCACGCCGCCGCTCTCGGTCTTGTGCGCTCCGGCGGCAGCGCTCTTGACGACGACCGGGAAGCCGAGCTCCGAGGCGGCGGCGACGGCTTCGTCGACGCTCGCGGCCGTCCGCTCGGGCACGAGGGGGATCCCGTAGGCCCGGAGGAGCCGGCGCGCGGCGGCCGGTTCGAGCCAGGTCTCGGTCGAGGTAGCAAGCGCGTCCTCGACGGCCTGCCTCGCGGCGTCGGCGTCGACGTCCTCGAGGTCGGGGAACGATCCAGACGGCTGTCGCAGCCACTCGGCGCGCTCGGCGGCGAGGCCGAGCGCGCGGGCTGCCGACTCCGGATAGGTGAACGAGGCGACGGGGCAGCCCGACTCGCGCAGCGCTTCCGGAGTGCCGTCGGCGCTGATCACGACCGCCAGCACCGGCTTCTCGGGCCGGGCGGCGGCGACGGCGTCCGTGACGGCGCGCGTGACCTCCTCGGCGCCGACGACGACGGGCGGGACGAACAGCACGATCGCGGCGTCGATTCGCGGATCGGCCACCACGAGCGGGACGGTTGCCTCGTAGGTGGCTGCGGTCGCGGAGCCGAGCAGGTCGACGGGGTTGGCGACGCTGGCCTCTTCCGGGAGCGCCGCGGCCAGCGCCGCGCGCGTCTCCGGCGACAGCTCGGGCAGCTCGAGCCCTTCCGCTTCGCACGCGTCGGCGCAGAGGATGCCGAGGCCGCCGGCGTTCGTCAGCACGGCCACTCGCCGTCCGCGGGGCAGAGGCTGGCTGGAGAGCAGCGCCGCTGCGTCGACGAGCTCTTCCAGCGTGCCTGCGCGCAGGACGCCCGCTTGCCTGAAGAGCGCGTCGACAGCGGCGTCCGAGCCGGCAAGCGCGGCGGTGTGCGAACTCGCCGCACGGGCGCCTGCGCCCGTGGTCCCGGCCTTGAGAGCCAGGATCGGCTTGCGCCGGGCGACTCGCCGCGCGAGCCGGCCGAACTTCTTCGGGTTGCCGAAGGACTCGAGGTAGAGGAGCACGACGTCCGTCTCGGGGTCGTCCTCCCACCACTCGAGCAGGTCGTTCGAGGAGACGTCTGCCTTGTTCCCGATCGAGACGAAGGCGGAGAAGCCAAGTCGCCGCTCGGCGGCGCGCTCGAGCAGGGCGAGACCGAGCGCGCCGCTTTGCGACGAGAACCCGATTCGCCCCGGCGGCAGCGCACGGGGGGCGAAGGTCGCGTTGAGCTGTGTCGCGTTCGACCAGATGCCGAGGCAGTTCGGGCCCACGAGCCGTGCTCCGTGGGCCCGAACGAGCGCGAGCAGCTCTTCCTGCCGCTCGCGGCCGTCGGCGCCGGTCTCCGCGAAGCCTGACGAGATCACGAGCAGGGCCTTGATCCCGGCGTCGAGCGCGGAGGAGGCGGCGTCGAGGACGCGCGCTCCCGGCACGCAGATCACGGCGAGGTCGACGGGATCGAGGATGTCGGCGCAGGAGCGATACGCGCGAACGCCGGCGACGGGGTCGCCGCTGCCGTTCACGGGGTAGACGGCGCCTGTGAAGTCGGCGTCGAGGATGTTCCGGAACAGCTCTCCGCCGATCGACCCGCGGCGCCGCGAAGCGCCGATCACCGCCACGCTCGCAGGTGCGAAGAACGGCCGCAACGACGCCGACACCGCGACGTGGTCGCGCTCCTCGACCCGCTCGCGGAAGCTCTCGGTGGCGTCGATCGAGAGGCGCACCTCGACGATCCCGCCCTCGAGCTCGCGGCCGATCTCGAACCCCGCGTCGGTGAAGACGCGCAGCATCGCGCGGTTCGCGGGCATCACCTCGGCGACGAACGTGTGGACGCCCACGTCGGCGGCGCGGGCGGCGAGCTGCTCGAGCAGGCGTGTCGCGATCCCACGCCCCTGGTGCTCGTCCGCGACGGCGAACGCGATCTCCGCTCGCCCGGGATCGCGCAGCCGCGAGAAGCTCGCGAGCGCGACGACCCGCTCCCCGAGCGTGCCCACGAGCACGCCCTGCTCGACCCAGTCGGGCTCGAGGAACGGTGCCACGAGCCGCCGGTCGACCGTGCGGGCGCCGTGGAAGCGGAAGTAGAGGCTCTGCTCGGAGAGGCCGGCGAAGAAGTCGACGACCGCGTCCGCGTCGTCCTCGGCCGGCGTTCGGAGCCGCAGCGTCCCGCCGTCCCGCAGGATGACGTCGACCGCGCCGGCGGCCGTCTCCACGGTGTCCACGTGCTCGATCATCTCGCGAGCGACGTTCGCTCGATCTGGTCGAAGAGCTCGTGGAGCACCGCGGTTCCCTCGAGGCTCGCGATGCAGAGCGGCGGCCGGCCGATCCGGCCGAGTTGCAGGACGGGCAGTCCGCGGAGACGGGAGGCCCGGCCGCGCTCGATCGACGCGTCCTCGACCTCCGCGAACGGGATCGAGACGTGCTGCGTGCGCGTGTCGAGCTCGAAGCGGTCGCCGAATGCGTCGAGGCGACCCGACGCCGTGCTCCCGTTCTCGCTCCAGACGACTGCGTACGTACGGCTCATGTCGGAATTTTCGGGGCCTGCGGAGCGGACGGCGTCGGACCGGAACCGCAGGCAAGCTGCGGCTTTTCCACAAACGCGAAGGCCGCTTTCGCGGCCTTCGCACCGCCTCCGCTAGACGAACGCGAAGGCCGCTTTCGCGGCCTTCGCGCGGGCGGATGGAGCGGGACTGCTAGACGGCCGGAACGGTCGTCTTCTCCGCAGGGTGCGCCCACTTGCGGAGGAACGTCAGAGCCGTGTCGGGCGCACGGAGCGCTCCGCCGATGGCGAGCACGCCGAACCCGAGGCCCGAGAGCAGCAGGGCGATCCCGACGACGATCCCGAACAGCGAGATCTGGGAGGCCATGTAGCTCGAGTTGAGGGCGGTGGTCAGCGCCGTGTAGGTGACCCACAGGTCGCGCCGGCCGTTGTTCACCGGCTGCTGGGTCTTGGGGTCGAGCAGCGCGTACTTCGGATCGCTCGTGGCGCCGAGGCCGTCCGTGAACTTGAACGGCGTGCCCGGCTTGGCGATGTAGCGGTTCATCTGCGAGTACGTGAGCCCGCTCGACGCCGCGAACGTGTGGATCCGCATGTACTGCGCGAAGCAGCGTGCCTTGTCCCCGTTGTCGACGAGCTGGCCCGCGACCGTGCAGGTCGGCGTGTTGATCGGCGACGGCGTCAGCTGCACGCCACCCTTGCGCAGCTTCGCGAACAGCGCCGTCTGTGCCGTCTGGTCAGCCTTGACCTCGGCAGCGATCCCCTTCGGGGACATGTCCGGCGTGCCCGTGATCTGCTCCTGCTTGAGGCTCGAGTTGACGGTGCTCTGACCGTCGGAGCCCATGACGATCGCCGCGATGCCGAAGGCGATCAGCACCGCAGCGGCGACGACTCCGCCGATTTCGAAGATCTTGCGCATGGTTCCGCTCCTTCCCTTCTCCCGCCGGGCCGCCTGTCTGGCCCGGCATGTTTCGTCGGAGTGTCGGGCGACTGCGCCCGAGCGCCATCCGGGCGGTCGCGGAAGTCTTTTGCGGGGTTTCCGTACCGGCTCGACGGGCAAGCACGAACTCATGTCGTACGGATTGCTCGTGATCAGGCTCGTGCTGGGCGGAACAATGGCTGCGCACGGGGCCCAGAAGCTGTTCGGCTGGTTCGGCGGGCCCGGCCCGCAGGGGACGGCCGGCTTTCTGTCCGAGCTCGGGTTCGGTGCGGCGCCGCTCCTGGCTTTCGCGCTCGGGACGGCCGAGCTGGGCGGCGGGCTCATGCTCGCCCTGGGTCTCGCCACGCCGTTCGCCGCCTTCCTGATCGCCGTCGTGATGGTCACGGCGGTTGCGACGGTCCACTGGAAGAACGGCTTCTTCGCCACGAGCGGCGGCTACGAGTTCAACCTGTTGATCTACGCTGCCTGCGTCGGGTTTGCGGCCATGGGACCAGGACGCTTGTCCATCGACTCCGCGGCGTCGTTGGCCGGCAGCATCAGCGGGCTCTGGTGGGGTGTCGGGGTTCTGGGCGCGAGCCTGCTGGCGGGCCTGGCGACGGTCGAGCTCGGCCGCCTCGGCAGACGGCGCTGGAGGACGCTTCCCGCCTAGCGAGACCATGTCCGAACGGTTCCCCTGGCGCGAATCCGATTCTTCGTCTAAGCTATCGGAGGTAATTACCGGAATTTGCAGGTTCTTTACGTTTCGGGGTTGGAATGTCGGATGGCCCCGCGTCGTTTACCTCTGTGACGGACGGCGACCCGGTGACGTAAGGCGCCGGAGGGACGCAACGAAAGACTGCGCAAGTGCGAAAAGGAGTGACTGAACTGAGCAATCTGCTGGAAATGGATGCCCGGACATTCCTCGACAACGCCGAGGATCTCGGCCTGCTCGACGAGCACGCCATCGAAGCCTTCGCAACCGAGCACGACCTCGACGAGGACGAGATCGCGCAGCTGCGCGCCGAGCTCGAGGCTCGCGGAGTCGAGCTCGTGGAAACCCCGTCCGAGGAGGACGGACCGGTCGCCGAGGGCGAGCAGCCCCGCGTCCGCGTCACGCACGAGGCCTCGGGAACGACCGACTCGCTGACGCTGTTCATGAACGCAGCCGGCCGGTACCCGCTGCTGACCGCGTCGGAGGAGGTCATGCTCGCGAAGCGCGTCGAGCGCGGCGACGGCGCGGCCAAGGAGCGGATGATCAACTCGAACCTGCGCCTCGTGGTTTCGATCGCGAAGCGGTACCAGGGCCACGGCCTGCCGCTCGCGGATCTCGTCCAGGAGGGCGTGATCGGCCTCAACCGCGCGGTCGAGAAGTTCGACTGGCGGCGCGGCTACAAGTTCTCGACCTACGCGACCTGGTGGATCCGTCAGGCCTGCCAGCGCGCCGTCGCGAACCAGTCGGCCACGATCCGCGTCCCGGCCCACGTTCACGAGCGCCAGGTCAAGCTCGCCCGTGCACGGCAGCGGCTGGAGGCCAAGAACGGCGTCTCGCCGACCGACGAGGAGCTCGCGGCGGCCACGGGTCTCGACCTGCGGCACGTCGAGGAGGCTCTCGGCACGGTGGAGGCGTCGGTCTCGCTGAACCAGACGGTCGGCGACGACGACGGCGGCGAGCTCGGCGACCTGTTCGCCGACGCGAGCGCGACCGACCCGGCCGAGGCGGCCGGCGACGCGATGCGCCGCGAGTCGGTTCGAACGGCCGTACGGCGCCTGCCGGAGCGTGAGCGTCGCCTCCTCGAGCTGCGGTTCGGGTTCGACGGCGAGCCGACCTCGCTCGAGGCGATCGGCAAGGAGCTGGGGCTGACGCGCGAGCGCGTCCGCCAGCTGGAGGCCCAGGCGCTCAACCGCCTGGCCGGTCAGCTCGAGGGTCTCGTCGCCACCGACGAGGACCTCACCAACGCCGCCTAGAGGACGTTCTTTCTAGCCCCGGGGCCACTCGCCCCGGGGCTAGTAGTTTTGGGCCATGGCTGCACGGAGCCCGGCCTGGCGTTTTCTGCTGCGCGCGATTCGCGAGCAGCGCGGCGGCGTGGTCAAGGCGGTCGTGTCCGGCTTCACGTGGCAGGCAGCGGCTGTCGCGGCGCCGTTGTTCGTCAAGCAGGCGGTTGACACCGGCGTCGTGAACGGAAACCGCACCGCGCTGTACGCATGGTGCGGCGCGATCCTCGGCGTCGGCGTGGTCGAGGCGCTCGGCGGCGCCTTCCGGCACTACTACGCCATTCGCAACCGCGCGCGCGGCGACGCCTACGTCCGCGACCAGATCTACGGGCATGCGCTCGAGCTCGACGTCGCCTATCACGACCGCGTCGGCGCCGGCGACCTGATGAGCCGCGCGTCCAACGACTCGGAGCTGATCGCCCGCGTCCTCGACGCGTTCGGGCATACCGTCGGGTACGTCGTCACCGTGATCGCGGTCGCGATCGTGCTGCCGATCCTCGACTGGCGGCTCGCGCTCGTCGTCCTCGTCCCGCTACCGCTGATCTCGGTCGGTTTCTGGCGCTACTCGGCCCGGTATGCGGAACGGACGCGTGTCCTGCAGGAGGAGCTGGCGGTCGCGACGGCGCTGGCGGAGGAGACGATCGCCGGGATCCGCGTCGTCAAGGGCCTCGGCGCCGGGCCGGAGCTCTCTCGGCGCTTTCGCGCCGCGAGCGACCGGATCGTCGACCGCGCGCTTGCGGTGGCGGACGTGGACGCGCTGTTCCTGCCCGCGCTCGAGGCCCTGCCGCTCGTCGGGACGCTCGCGGTGCTCTGGTACGGAGCCCGGCTGACCGTCTCGCACGACCTGACGATCGGGAGCTTCACGGCCTTCAGCCTCTACGTGGGCATGCTCGTCTGGCCGCTGCGGACGCTCGGGCAGCGGATCGGGACCGTGCAGCGCGCGGCAGCGGCCTCAGCCCGGGTCGCGGAGGTGCTCGACGCCCGGCCGCGCGTCGTCGACCCGGTCGAGCCGCGCGGTCTACCGCCCGGCGGTGCCGACGTCTCGTTCGACCGCGTCCGTTTCGGCTACGACCCGGACAGGCCGGTTCTCGACGGGCTCGACCTGGAGATCCCCGCGGGCACCTCGCTCGCCCTCGTCGGCGCCACCGGTTCCGGGAAGAGCACGGCCGCCGCGCTGCTCGCGCGCTTCTACGACGTGCAGGAAGGCGCCGTGCGGGTGGGCGGCGTCGACGTGCGGGACCTCCCGATGGCGGAGCTCAGGCGGGCCGTGGCGTTCGTTCCCGAGACGACGTTCCTGTTCAGCGACACGGTGTTCGCCAACATTGCCTTCGCGCGGCCCGACGCGAAGCGGGAGGAGGTCGAGCACGCGGCTCAGGTGGCGGGCGCGGCCGACTTCGTCCTCCGCCTGCCTGACGGGTACGCGACCGTCCTCGGCGAGCGTGGCTTCTCGCTCTCGGGCGGCCAGCGACAGCGGCTCGCGCTGGCGCGCGCGATCCTCGCCGACCCTCTCGTGCTGGTGCTCGACGACGCCACCTCTTCGGTCGACGCGACGAAGGAGCACGAGATCCGCGCCGCGCTCGGGACGGTGATGGAAGGCCGGACGACGCTCGTGATCGCCCACCGGCCGGCGACGATCGCTCTCGCCGACCGGGTCGCGGTGCTCGAGACGGGCCGGGTCGTCGAGCAGGGGACTCACAGAGAGCTGCTCATCCGATCCGCGCGTTACCGACTGCTGTTGGCCCTGGAGGCGGCCGCGTGAACCGCGATCTGCCGAAGGGCGTTGTCCGGCGGCGGACGATGGCGCTGCTGCGGCCGTACCGCGGCCAGATCGCGATCGCCGCCTCCGGGATCTCGGGCGCCACGCTGATCACGATCGCCGGCCCGTTCCTCGTCCGCTACGCGATCGACGACGGGATCCGGAAGGGCGACGCCGGCTACGTCGACCGGATCGCCTTCGTCTATCTCGGGCTCGTCGTGCTGCGCCCGTTGCTCGAGCGGGCAATCGTCCTGGCCGCGGCACGTGCCGGCGAGCGCTTCCTCGGCGACCTCCGCGTCGCGGCGTTCGAGAAGCTGCAGCGGCTCTCGCTGCCGTTCTTCGAGGGGGAGAAGGCCGGCGTGCTCGTCTCCCGGCTGACCGCGGACGTGCAGACCCTGACGACGTTCACGCGCACGGTGCTGATCGAGGTCGTGGGCAGCCTGCTGCTGTTCGTCGTCACCTTCGCCGTGATGCTTGCCCTGTCGCCGCTCTTGACCGCGATCACGCTCGTCTCGACGCCGCCGCTCGTCCTCGCCGCCGTCCGCTATCAGCGGAAGTCCCGCCCGACCTACCTGGTGCTTCGGGACCGTGTCGCCGACACGATGACGGCGCTCCAGGAAGGGCTGAGCGGGATCCGCGTCGTCCAGTCGTTCGGGCGGGAAGAGGATCGCTACCGGCTGTACAGCGAGCGCTCGAACGCGCTCGTGTCGGCATGGCGGCGGGTATCGCTCGTGAACATCGGGTTCTTCCCGGTGATCGCAGGTGCCCAGGCGGTGGCGACGGCGCTCGTCGTGGCGGCCGGGGGCGTCCTGCACAGCCGCGGCCAGATCAGCACCGGCACCGTCGTCGCCTTTGCCCTCTACCTGTCGAGCCTGTTCGACCCGATTGCACGGCTCGGAGACTGGTTCAGCGAGTTCCAGTCGGGGAGGGCGGCGCTCACGAAGATCGTCGGCTTGCTCGAGTCGCCGGTGACCGTCGCCGACGGGGCGAACGCGGTGCCGCTCCCGGCCGAGGGCGAGCTCGTCGGGACGGACGTCGACTACGCCTACGGCGAGAACCCGAACGTTCTCGACGACGTGTCGCTTCGGCTGGAGCCGGGCGAGCACCTCGCGCTCGTCGGCCCGACCGGCGCAGGAAAGTCGACGCTGGCCAAGGTGCTGACGCGCCACTACGACCCGGTCGAGGGGGAGGTCGCGTTCGGCGGCGTCGACCTCCGCGAGACCACGCATGCAGGGCTGCGGCGGCACATCGTGTTCCTGCCGCAGGAAGGGCACCTCTTCTCCGGCACGATCGCGGACAACGTCAGGCTGGGGCGGCCCGACGCGACCGACGAGGACGTCGGCGCCGCGTTGCGCCGGATCGGGGCGTACGACCGGTTCGCGTCGCTGCCGGAGGGGCTGCAGACGGACGTGCGGACGCGCGGCGTTCGCCTGTCGTCGGGCGAGCGGCAGCTCGTCGGGCTCGCCCGCGTCGCACTCGCCGATCCCGAGGTGATCGTGCTCGACGAGGCGACCTCGAACCTCGACCCGCGGACGGAGGCGCTCGTCGAGCAGGCGCTCGCCGCCGTGGCCGAGGGCCGGACGATGATCACGATCGCGCACAGGCTCTCGACGGCAGAGCGGGCGGACCGGGTTGCTGTTCTCGACCGCGGCCGACTCGTCGAGGTTGCGTCGCACGACGAGTTGCTCGCGCGGGAGTCGCACTACGCGCGCCTGTGGGCGTCGTGGCAGGCCGGCGTGGGGGAAGTCCCGCTCGAGCCGGACGGCCGCGAGCGCACCGAGCCCCCGCCGGACGACGACCGAGGCCACGCGCGGCGCCCGACCGAGCCGCCTCCCGGCGAGCGCTGAGCTCCTCCTCGGGGCGTGCCGGCCATGTCCCGACGGGCCGTGTCCGAGGGACAGTCCCTGTTAGGGAGATGTAAAGGCGCGGAGGCTTGCTCGTGGCGGTGCCCTCGGCTCCACCGGACGCGCGCTTCGTGGCTTGCGGAGACGTGGCCGATCGGCCCGGAGGACCGGTCCGGCGGAGCCGGGCCGGGCGCGCTAGATCGAGGCGCGGGCCGCGATCGCGGCGTGGCGGGCGCGGCGGGCCCGCACGCGCGCCTGGATGAGCGTGCCGCAGAGCGAGACGGCCACCGCGACGTTTACGGCCAGCGCGATCTCCTTCACGCGGCCGGGATGCTTCGAGAGCCACCAGACCTCGACCGGGATCAGCGCGAGCGTCGTTGCGATCGTGAGGTAGACGGCAGCCCGCAGGCGGTACGCCAGGCCGATCGCCTCGACCGCGTGCAGCCCCCCGAAGGCGAGCGCGATCACGCCGAGCAGGAGGAAGTCGTGCGGACTGACCCAGCGCACGGTGCCCGAAAACAGGTCGTAGAAGTGCTGCAGCGGATTGATCGCCAGGTCGGTGCGCAGGGCGGTGTTTCGGATCGACAGCTCGGGATGGTGGCGCAGGAGGACTGCGCCGAGGCCGGCTGCGATCAGCACCGCCGCCCGAACGGCGCGCTCGACCGCGACGAGGGGCAGGAACGGGCTCGTCTTCACCGTCGGCTCGGCTTCCTGCTGCGCGGCGGGCGGGAAGACGCGCGTCGGCCGCGCGAACGCCTGTGTGGCGGCCGCGTGGAAGACCTGGGTCGTCGCGACGTCGGGCTGCAGCGCCGCCGCGAGCTCGCGGACGAACTCGCGCGCGGTCGCGAAGCGATCCGCCGGACGCGAGGCGAGCGCCCGCGACAGGACCTCCTGCAGCTCCGGGGCGCGGTCGTTGACGTCGTCCGCCGACGCGAGCAGGACGCGTGCGACTGCGCCCAGCCCGTACACGTCGGCCGCCGGCGTGACCGGCTCGCCGGCGAGATGCTCGGGAGCGATGTAGCCGCCGGTCCCCTGGATCAGGTCGTCGGCGAGATCCGCACCGAAGCTGCCGTTGAGCCCGGTTGCGATGCCGAAGTCGGTGAGCCGCACGTTGTCGCGCGTGTCGAGGAGCAGGTTGTGCGGCGTGACGTCGCGGTGCACGATGCCCAGCTCGTGCGCCGCGTCGAGCGCCACGGCGGCCTGCCAGAGCCAGCGCAGCGCAAGCTCACGCGTGATGCGCCCCCGCTGGAGGCGCCCCGCGAGCGTGCCCCCGCCCAGGTACTCCATCGCGATGTACGGCCGCCCGCGCCAGGAGCCGACGTCGTAGACGCTCACGACCTCCTGCACGTGCGACAGCCTGGCGACGGTCATCGCCTCCCGCCGCAGCCACGCGCGGAGCTGCTCGTCGCGCGCCGAGCCGTCCCCGAGGATCTTGATCGCGACCTTTCGGCCGAGCTCGCGGTCGAGCGCGGAGTACACGTCGGCCGTCCCGCCGCGATAGACGCGTTCCGGACCGACGTAACGAGACGGAAGCGGAGAGCCCATTCCCGACGAAATGTAGTTGCGAACGACCCCTTTTGCCTGCAATTTGGTTCTTCGTTAGGGTCGCTCGCAGCTGAGAACGCTCTTTCTCGCCGCCCTGGTCGGCCTGGCCCTAGCCGTCTCGAGTTCCCCGGCGGGGCCTCTCCTCAACGCGGTCCAGTCCGAGAACGCCCTGCCGGGTAGCGTCGGCTGGCGCGCGCCGGCGGCGCCGCTGCATGCGATCGAGGGCTACACGTCCCAGGTCAGCGTCGCGCGGGGCGACACGCTAGAGCTCCACGTCTCGACCGCGCCCGCAGAGCGCTACCGGGTCGAGATCTACCGCCTCGGCTGGTACGGCGGCGTCGGCGGACGGCTTCTCGCCTGCCTTCCGTCGTGCACCGACGACGAAGCAGGCACACCGGAGCCGACCGGCCGGCCGCAATGGGACGGCTATCTCGACGCCGGCTGGCCGGCGACGGACGCGCTCCGTGTCCCTGCGAACTGGGTCAGCGGCTACTTCCTGGCCGTGCTCCGGCTGACGAGCGGCCCGGCGGCGGGAAGAGCCGCCTGGGTGCCTTTCGTCGTGCGGGCCCCGGCCGGTCAGCAGTCGCGGATCCTCGTGCAGGCGGCCGTCAACACCTGGCAGGCCTACAACCGGTGGGGCGGGACGAGCCTGTACAAGAACGCAGCGGGCGACAGCTGCAAGGGCGTCTGCACGCGCGTCTCGTTCGACCGGCCGTACGACCAGCTGACCCCAAACTTCTGGGAGTACGAGCTGCCGCTCGTCCACTTCCTCGAGGAAGGCGGCTACGACGTCTCGTACACGACCGATGTCGACACCGACCGCGATCCGGCGGAGCTGCTCCGCCACCGGCTCGTGATCGTCGCCGGCCACGACGAGTACTGGACGAAGGTGATGCGCGACGCCTTCGACAAGGCGCGGGCGCTCGGCACGAACCTCGCCTTCCTGGGTGCCAACACCGGCTACTGGCAGATGCGCTACGCGAGCAACCGAAGGACCATCGTCGAGTACCGCCTCGCGAAGCTCGATCCCGAGCGCAACCCGGCGCTGAAGACCGTCCAGTTCCGCAAGCTCGTTCCGCCCCGGCCCGAGTGCGAGCTGGAAGGCGTCCAGTACTTCCGCTCGGACATCGAGTCGCCGGGCGGGCAGCACGCATTCGCGGTCGCGCCGGCCGCGTTGGCGAATCCGTGGTTCGCGGGGACAGGCTTCGGCTCGGCGAGCACGGTCCCGGGCATCGTGGGCTACGAGTGGGACGCCGTCAGTCCGGGCTGCAGCACGCCTCCGCTGACCGTGCTCTTCCACTTCGCGGGTCCGCCTGCGCCCGCCGACAGCGTCCGCTTCGTCGCGGCCTCCGGCGCGCTCGTCTTCAGCGCAGGGTCGCTCAGCTTTGCGAGAGGGCTCGACGACTTCCGCTACCACGCGGACGCCCCGGCGAGCGGCGACCCGCGGCTGGAGGCGTTCATGCGGAACGCGCTCGCGGACCTCGTGCGCACTCCCGCGCCGCTCGCGGTGCGCACGGCGTCGACGCGGCTCGGGGTCACCGTGACCGTCCGCCTCGCACCGGATCCGCGGATCGAGGCGATACTCGTCTACCGCGGCCCGGTCACGAAGACCCTTGCCCGCGGCAGCCGCGGCCTCCTGCTCGTCTGCCGAAACCCCGCGGCGGCGTGCCTCGACCGGGGCGCGCCGCGGGGAAAGCCCGTCCGGTACGTCGTCGCCGTTCGCGACGACTGGGGGACGTCCGTGCCGTATGTGACGGCGCCCGTGACCGCGCGCTGAAGGCGTTTCGCGGGTGCCCTCCCGGGTAGGGCAATTCGTGACCTGAGCGTGGTCACGAACACGAGAAGGAGGTGCCCCCATGCCCTACTGGGGATGGATCGTGATCGGCATCGCGGCGGCGGTTCTCCTGGCGGTCATCGTCCTGAGCGTCCGCGTCGGCCGGTCGAAACGGCTTCGCACGGCCTTCGGGCCGGAGTACGACCGCACGGTCGACGAGGCAGGGAGCCGTAGCGAGGCGGAAGCAGAGCTTCGCGACCGTCAGAAGCGTCACGAGGAACTCGATCTGCAGCCGCTCGCGCCGGAAGCGCGCGACAGCTATCTCGAGCAGTGGCGCTCGACACAGGAGCGCTTCGTCGACGACCCGCGCGGCGCCACGATGGAAGCCGACCATCTCGTCCTCGAGGTGATGCGGGCCCGCGGCTATCCGGTCGAGGATTTCGACCAGCGCGCGGCCGACATCTCGGTGGACTACCCGGAGCTGGTCGGAAACTACCGCGCTGCGCACGACATCGCCGTCCGGCAGTCGCTCGGCGAGGCCTCGACGGAGGACCTGCGCCGGGCGGTCCGCCACTACCGTGCGCTCTTCGACGAGCTGCTCGAGACGGGCGCCGAGGAGCGACTCGTGCGCTAGCTGTGGGCCCGCCACCGAGGGCTAAGCTGGCCGCGTGACTCGATCCGTCATCGTCGCGGCCGTTCGCACGCCATTCGCGAAGCTCGGCGGCGGGCTCAAGGACTACGAGGCGACGCAGCTCGGGGCGCACGTGATTCGTGCCGCGCTCGAGCGCGTCGGCCTCGGCCCGGAAGAGCCGGAGTACGTGATCATGGGCCAGGTGCTCCAGGGCGGCGCGGGCCAGGCGCCGGCGCGCCAGGCGGCGATCGGCGCCGGGCTGCCGAAGGAGACGCCGGCGGACACGATCAACAAGGTCTGCGCGTCGTCGATCCGCGCGATCGAGATCGCCGACCTGATGATCCGCGCGGGCGAGCACGAGCTGGTCGTCGCCGGCGGGATGGAGTCGATGTCGCACGCGCCGTATCTCCTCAAGCGCGCACGGTTCGGCTACCGGCTCGGGAACGGCGAGCTGATCGACTCGATGATCTTCGACGGTCTGACCTCGTCGTTCGACCAGCTGCACATGGTCCAGCAGAACTCGCAGGTGTCGCGGGCGCTCGGAATTTCGCGCGAGGACCAGGACGCGTGGGCCGCCCGGTCGCACGAACGGGCCGCGGCGGCGCAGGACGCGGGCCGGTTCGACGACGAGATCGTGCCGGTCGGCGAATTGCGTGCCGACGAGAGCATCCGACGGGACACCTCGTACGAGACGCTGTCGAGGCTCAAGCCGGTGTTCGACCCCGAGGGCACCACGACCGCCGGCAACGCCCCGGGCGTGAACGACGGCGCGTCATGCGTGCTCGTGTGCTCCGAGGAGTTCGCGAAGCGGCGCGGCCTCCAGCCGCTGGCGACGATCCTCGCCCAGGGCTACGTCGCGGACGACTTCGCCTACCTGGCGCGCACGCCGGCGCGGGCCGGGCACGTCGCGCTCGAAAAGGCGGGCAAGCGGATCGAGGACGTGGAGCGGGTGGAAATCAACGAGGCGTTCTCCTCCGTGGCGCTGAACTCGACGCGGATGCTGGGCGCGGACGAGGAGCAGACGAACGTGAACGGCGGCGCCGTCGCGCTCGGCCACCCGATCGGGGCGAGCGGCGGCCGCATCGTCGGGACGATGGTGCACGAGCTGCGCCGGAACGGCGGCGGCCTCGGGCTCGCGGCGATCTGCTCCGGCGGCGGTCAGGGCGACGCGCTGCTGATCGAAGTCTGAGTAGCCTCCCGGCGTGAGGTTCGAGCACGTCCTCGTCGTGGGCTCCGGCCAGATGGGGGGCGGTATCGCCCAGGTCGTCGCGGGCTCGGGGCGGCGCGTGTCGCTCTACGACGCGGCGCCCGGCGCCGTGGATCGGGGCCTCGCCGCGATGCGGAAGAGCCTGACGAAGCTGGCCGAGAAAGGCGGCGCCGACCCGGACGACGTGCTCGGACGCGTCACACCGGTGGACGATCTCGTCGCGGCCGACCTGATGGTCGAAGCGGTCGTCGAGGATCCGACGGTGAAGGAAGCCGTCTTTCGCCGGGCCGACGAGCTGTTCACCGCCGAGGCGATCCTGGCGTCGAACACCTCGTCGATCCCGATCTCCTCGCTCGCGGCCGTCACCGGCCGACCCGACCGCGTGATCGGCATGCACTTCTTTAACCCGGTGCCGCTCATGGGCCTCGTCGAGGTTGTCCGCGGCCTCGAGACGTCCGACGAGACCGCGGCGGCGATCGCGGAGCTGGCGCGCGAACTCGGCAAGACGGCCGCCGAGGCGCAGGACTTCCCCGGATTCGTCTCCAACCGGATCCTGATGCCGTTCGTCAACGAAGCCGCATACGCGGTGATGGAGGGCGTCGCGGACGCGGAGTCGGTCGACACGATCGCCAAGCTCGGCTTCAACCACCCGATCGGCCCGCTCGCCCTCGCGGACCTGATCGGTCTGGACACCTGCGTTGCGATCATGGAGGTCTTGCACGCAGGCCTCGGCAACCCGAAGTACGCCCCCTGCCCGCTGCTCCGCCAGTACGTCCAGGCGGGGCGGCTCGGCCGCAAGTCCGGCCGCGGCTTCTACGAGTACAGCTGATGGACTTCGAGCTCTCACCCGAGCAGCGCGAGATCCAGTCCGTGGCCCGCGAGTTCGCGCGCGACCGGATCGAGCCGAACGCCGCGGCCTGGGACCGCGACCACGGCTTCCCACGCGAGCTCCTCGGCGAGCTCGCCGAGCCCGGCCTCCTCGGCGTCTGCATCCCGGAGGAGTACGGCGGCGCGGGCGCGGACTTCCTTTCCTACATCCTCGTCCTCGAGGAGCTCTCGCGCGCCGACGCGGGGGTGGGCGTCACCGTGGCCGTGCACACGAGCGCGGTCACGCTGCCGATCCTCGTCTTCGGGACGGACGAGCAGAAGTCGCAGTTTGTCCCTCCGCTTGCGCGCGGCGAGGCAATCGGTGCGTTCGCGCTCACCGAGCCCGAGGCGGGGTCGGACGCGGGCTCGCTTCGAACGGCAGCGGTCGAGGACGGAGACGGCTGGTCGATCTCGGGCTCGAAGCAGTGGATCACGAACGGCGGCTTCGGCGGGACCGTGCTGCTGTTCGCGCGCACGGACCAGTCCACGCCCGGCGCGGCCGGCGTCTCCGCGTTCATCCTCGACGGCGATCAGGTGCAGGTCACGCGCGAGGAGGAGAAGCTCGGGCTCAACTCGTCGTCCACGGTCGACCTGCTCATCGACGGCGCTCGCGTGAGCCGCGATCGGCTGCTGCACGAGGAGGGGAAGGGGTTCGCCGTCGCGATGGCGACGCTCGACGGCGGTCGGATCGGCATCGCGGCGCAGGCCGTCGGGATCGCGCAGGCGGCCTACGAGGCGGCGAGGGAGTACGCGCTCGAGAGGCGGCAGTTCGGCAAGCGAATTGCCGAGTTCCAGGCGATCCAGTGGAAGCTCGCCGACATGGCGACGGAGATCGACGCGGCCAGGATGCTCGTCTACCGCGCCGCGTGGCTGAAGCAGCAGGGCCTGCCGCACACCGAGGAGGGGGCAAAGGCGAAGCTGTTCGCATCCTCGGTCGCGCGCCGGCAGACCGCCGAGGCCATTCAGGTCTTCGGCGGCTACGGGTACACGAAGGAGTTCCCGGTCGAGCGCTACTACCGCGACGCGAAGATCACCGAGATCTACGAGGGTACGAGCGAGATCCAGCGCCTGGTCATCGCCCGGTCGATCCTGGGCCTCAAGCAGCGCCAGCTGGCGCAGGGCTAGACGGCTCCGGCCAGCGCGGTTCCCCCACCCACGGGTGGGGCGTCGACCCTCCGCCCACGCCGGGAGCGTAACCGGAAAATGCGCACGTGTCTCGCGCAATTTGGTGCCGATTTGCAGGTCTTTGTGGCAATTCAGCGGCCCGCTGAATCGTCCGGGCTCCACTCGTAAAGCGCGTCCGGCTCGTTCTCCATGTTGTCCGCGCCGTCCGTGAGGCGGGCGAGGACGAATCCGTGGCGCTCGTAGAACCGGCGCGCGCCCTCGTTCTTCTGGAACACCCAGAGCTCCAGGCGGTCGGACCGCAGGCTCTTTGCATGGTCGAGAAGCGCGCTGCCGATTCCCCGGCTCTGCGACCGCGGCTCGACGTAGAGGTGGGTGACGACGTCGTCCTTCAGGCCGAGGAACCCGACGATTCTGCCGTCCTCCGCGACCCAGATCTCGTCGCGGTCGATGAACCAGGCGCCCAACAGCGGCCGGTGCTCGTCGGCGATCCGGGGCAGGTAGGTCATCTCGTCGCGTGCCGCGACGAACACGCCGCTGACGGCCGCCGCATCGCCCGGAGTCGCGCGTCGGATCACGACCGTAATCTTGGCGGATGCCTCGCAAGCGGGACGAGCCGGTTCGGCTCACGAAGATCTACACGCGCGGAGGCGACGCGGGGGAGACGAGCCTCGGCGACGGGTCGCGTGTCTCGAAGCTCGATCCGCGGATCGAGGCGTTCGGCGCGGTCGACGAGCTGAACTCGTGCATCGGCCTCGCGCTCGCCGCGGAGCCCGTCCCCGACCATCGGGCGACACTCGAGCGCGTCCAGAACGAGCTCTTCGACGTCGGCGCCGACCTCTCGGTGCCGGTCGAGGTCGAGGGCCGGCTCCGCATCGACCAGGTCGCGATCGACCGGCTCGAGGAAGAGTGCGACCGGTTCAACGCGGGCCTCGAACCGCTGAAGAGCTTCGTGCTGCCCGGTGGAGCCGAGGTCGCAGCCCGGCTCCAGGTCGCACGTGCGGTCTGCAGGCGCGCCGAGCGCGAGACGCTCCGCGCGTCCGAGCAGGTCGAGATCAACCCGCTGGCACTCGTCTACCTGAACCGGCTCTCCGACCTGCTCTTCATCCTCGCGCGCGCCGCCAACACCGCTGCCGGAGGCGCCGAGCCGCTGTGGAAGCCGGGCGGCAACCGCTGACCGTCGACTCTGCCGCTCGCGCGCGGCGGGCGCTGATCGGCTCGGGGCTCATGCTCGCGGCCGCCGTCGGGCTGGCGAACGCCCTCAACGCCGTCTTCCAGTTCGGCCTCGCGCGCATCCTCGCGCGCGGGGAGTACTCGCTGCTCGCGGCGCTGTTCGCGGTCGTGCTGATCGGCGCCGTCCCGCCGCTCGCGTTCCAGGCGACGACGGCGCGGACCGTGGCCTCGAGCCTCGCCGAGGGGCGCGAGACGGACGCGGGCGCCTACCTGCTCGGCATCCTCCGCGCGGTCCTCGTCTGGACGGCGGCGCTGCTCGCGCTCACGCTCGTGCTCGTCCCGATCGGTGCCGCCCTGGGCCTCGCGCACCCGCTCGCGATCGGAGCGACGGCCGCGACGGTCGCGATCGCGCTCGTGATCCCCGTCGTCTGGGGAGGGCTCCAGGGCGCGAACAGGTTCCGCGACCTCGCCGGCGCGACGCTCCTGTTCGCCGGCTCGCGGCTCGCCGTCGGGCTCGTGATCGGAGCCGCGGGCGGCGGCGTCGGCGTCGTGATGCTCGGCGTTGCGGGTGCCACGGCGCTGACCGCCGCGGTGTCTGTCCTTCCGCTCCGCGGCTTGCTCGGCTACACGGGCTGGCGGAGCCTCGTCGGCCGCGAGAAGCTCGCGACCCTGCCCAACGCGGCCGCGGCGGTCGGCCTGACCGCCCTCACCGCTCTCGCCACGAGCGACCTCCTGGTCGCGAAGCTCGCGTTCCCGAGCGCGCAGGCCGGCGACTACGCAGCCGCGTCCGTCGGAGCACGCGTGCTCCTGCTGATCCCGATCGCGGTCACGACCGTCCTCTTCCCGCGCGTCGCAATCCTGCGCGACCGCGAGCGCGAGCGGGCGCACCTGCTCGCGGGCCTCGCCGCCGTCGGGATCACCGCCGCCGTCGCGACGGCGCTTCTCTGGACGCTGGCCAAGCCGCTGATCGACATCACCTTCGGCTCGAAATACGACCACGCCTCGTCCTGGCTCGGGCCGCTCAGCCTGGCGATGGCGCTGTACGCGCTCGCGACCGTCTACCTCTACCACTTCCTCTCGCTCGGGCGGTCGCGTTTCGCCCTCGTGGTCGCCGGACTGCTCGTCGCGCAGCTCGCGATCTTCGGAGCGCTGCACGGCAGCCCGCGCGAGCTGATCGGCGTCCAGATCGGAGTCTCGGCCGCGACTCTCGCCGCCGCGGAGGCGTGGCACCTGATCAAGCACCGCTAACGGGCACAATCTGACAAATGGCCACGACCGAGAACCGAGCCAAGACCGAGGAGCTGCGTTCGACGATCTCCGGCATCGATCTGGAGCCGCTGTACACGCCGGAGAACGTCGAGATCGACTACGAGCGCGACCTGGGCTTCCCGGGCGAGCCGCCGTTCACCCGCGGCGTGTACCCGTCCATGTACCGCGGCCGGTTGTGGACGATGCGGCAGTTCGCGGGCTTCGGGACGGCGGCGGAGACGAACGCGCGCTTCCGCTACCTCCTCGACCACGGCCAGACGGGACTGTCGACGGCGTTCGACATGCCGACGCTGATGGGGTACGACTCGGACCATCCGCGCTCGCTGGGCGAGGTCGGTCGCGAGGGCGTGGCGATCGACTCGCTCGCCGACATGGAGACGTTGTTCGCCGGCATCCCGCTCGGCGAGGTGTCGACGTCGATGACGATCAACTCGCCGGCGGCGATCCTGCTCGCCTACTACGTCTGCGTCGGCGAGCAGCAGGGCGTGCCGCGCGACCAGCTCCGGGGCACGGTGCAGACGGACATCCTCAAGGAGTACATCGCGCAGAAGGAGTTCATCTTCCCGCCCGAGCCGTCGATGCGGCTGGTCGTGGACATGATCGAGTTCTGCTCGCGGGAGCTCCCGCGGATGCACCCCGTCTCGATCTCCGGCTACCACATCCGCGAGGCTGGCTCGACGGCGGCGCAGGAGCTCGCGTTCACCCTGGCGGACGGGTTCGCGTACGTGGACGCCTGTGTCGAGCGCGGCCTCGACATCGACGACTTCGCGCCTCGGCTCTCGTTCTTTTTCAACGCGCACATCGACTTCTTCGAGGAGATCGCCAAGTACCGGGCCGCGCGGCGGATCTGGGCGCGCGAGCTGCGCGACAGGTACGGCGCCAAGGATCCGCGCTCCTGGCTGATGCGCTTCCACTCGCAGACCGCCGGCGTCTCGTTGACGGCGCAGCAGCCGGAGGTGAACATCGTCCGCACGGCGCTCGAGGCGCTGGCTGCGGTGCTGGGCGGGACGCAGAGCTTGCACACGAACTCGTTCGACGAGGCGCTGGCGCTGCCGACCGAGCACGCCGTGCGGATCGCGCTCCGCACGCAGCAGGTGATCGCGCACGAGTCCGGCGTCGTGAACACGGTTGACCCGCTGGGCGGCTCGTACTTCGTCGAGGAGCTGACGAACGAGCTCGAGCGGCAGGCCTACGAGTACTTCGACCGGATCGAGAAGCTCGGCGGGGTCGTCGCGGCGATCAAGGACAACTTCTTCCAGCAGGAGATCGCGGACGCGTCGTTCCGCTACCAGGGCGAAGTCGAGCGCGAGCAGCGCGTGATCGTCGGCGTCAACCGCTACTCACTCGACGACGAGCCCGAGCTGGAGATCCTGCGCATCGACCCCGCCCTGGAGCAGAAGCAGATCGACCGCGTCCAGGCGCTGCGCGCCCGCCGCGACTCGGCCAAGGTCGAGCAGCGCCTCGCCGAGCTCAGACGCGCCGCCGCCGGCGACGAGAACCTGATGCCTGCGATCGTCGACGCCGCCCGCGACTACGTGACCATGGGCGAGATCTGCGACGCCTTCCGCGACGTCTGGGGAGTCTGGCGAGAGACGCCCGTCTTCTAGAGATTTTTACGTTCTAACTTTCCATCCCGGCGCTAGTCTCATTTCACAGTGGGGTCTTTCGAGAAGTGGAACAACTCGCCGAGGGCGCAGCGCCGCTTCTTTATCGGCAGCCTCGGTGTCCTCGCGGCCGGCATCGTCGCGCTGATCGTCTTCGTCATCCTTCCGAACAAGCCGACGAAGGACCAGCCGATCTCGAACGTGCCGGCGCAGCTCGTGAAGCCCGATCCGAAGCGACCGGTCGACCCCGCGGCGATCAAGATCGCGCGCGAGTTCCTGCTGACGGCGGTCATCCGCAAGAACCTCAACTGGGCGTACGACCACGTGCACCCGAACATCAAGGGCCGCATGTCCCGCAAGGAATGGGACTCGGGCAACATCCCCGTGATTCCGTGCGACGCCCAGAACGCGAACACGACCGCGTTCATCACGCAGTTCTCGTACCAGCGCGAGGTCGAGTTCGAGATCGCGCTGATCCCGAAGGCGCATTCGATCTACTGCGGCGAGCGTCCCGTCCGGTTCTACATCGCTCTGCAGCGCGACCACGACAAGCCGAACGGCCGCTGGCTCGTCAGCTACTGGGAGCCGCACTGGCGGCCGCCGGTGCTGGCACCCGCCTAGACCTCCGCGCTACCCGATCTCGATCACGAGCCCGTCGTAGGCGCGCTCGAGCCCGTCCTCGAGCGGCAGCTCGCCCGGCCGGTGCGTGATCAGCAACCGGCGGGCGCCGGAGTCGCGGAACGCGTCGACCGCCTCGGTTGCGGCAAGGTGCCCGCGTGGCCTGCCGTCGAGCTCGGGCCGCTCGAGGGTCGCCTCGCAGACGAAGAGGTCGACGTCGCGGGCCAGTTCCGCGAGCGCGGCGTCGGGCCCGCTGTCGCCCGAGTAGGCGAGCGAGTGCGCGCCGTTGCTGACGCGCAGGCCGAACGTGAGCAGCGTGTAGTGCGGCAGGCGGTGGGCCAGGACAGTGAAGCCGGCTGCGGTGAACGGCTCGTTGGCCGGGTAGTCGTGGATCACGAAGTTCTGGTCGAACATGTCGTCCCAGCCGAGCCGCGCGCCGAAGTCCCGGATCCGTTCGCGGCCTTCGGGTGGCAGCCAGAGGTCGGGACGCTCCTGTCCACGGCCGGGACCGTTCAGGTTCCCCCAGACCCAGGGCACGAGGTCGCCCCAGTGGTCGAGGTGCCAGTGCGTGATCACGATCGCGTCGATGTCGGGCCAGCGGCCGTCCAGCTCGCGTAGCCGCGCGAGCACGCCCGGGCCACAGTCGAGAAGGAGCCGGCGCCCGTCGTCCTCGACGAGATAGCCGGATTGGGCGCCGCCCGCGTTCGGCCAGGCAGGCGACGAGCCTACGACGGTCAGCCGCACGGCCATATACTGCCGCCCCGATGGCGCGCAAGACCCGAGTGGTCATCGCGAAGGTCGGCCTCGACGGCCATGACCGCGGCGCGAAGGTGATCGCGCGCGCGCTTCGCGATGCCGGCATGGAGGTGATCTACACCGGCCTCCACCAGACGCCCGAGCAGATCGTCGAGACCGTGATCCAGGAAGACGCGGACGCGGTCGGCATCTCGATCCTGTCGGGGGCGCACATGACCCTGATCCCGCGCATCCTCGACCTCCTGAGCGAGAACGACGTGGACGACGTGCTCGTGCTCGTCGGCGGGACGATCCCGGCGGGCGACGCGCAGGAACTGCGGGAGGCGGGCGTGGCCGAGATCTTCACGCCGGGCGCACCGACCAGCGCGATCGTCGAGTTCCTCCGCGAGAAAGTGCCTTCGTAGGACGCGCGGAACTTTGCAGCCGGCCAGAGGTGTTTCCGGCTGCAACGACTCCCGTACGCGCGCGAACGTTCGCGCGCGGGGAGAACTTTCTCGCACGCTCCGGGCAATCCGGGGCATGCACGAACTCGATTCCGGCTCGGACGGCCGCGTCACCGCCGCTCGCTCCCCGACCCTCATGCGTTCGGGACGGCGAGCATCACGAGCGGCTGACGCTGCTCCCCAGTCGGTCGTCGACGCGGCGAAGCACTAGGCTTCGCCTCGTGATCACGGTCACGCGAGACGACGCCGTCGCGACGGTCACGGTCGACCGGCAGGACGCGCTCAACGCGCTCGACCTGCCGACGCTGACGGAGCTCCGCGACCGGCTCGCCGAGCTCCGGGACGACGACTCGGTGCGGGTCGTCGTCCTGACCGGAGCCGGGGAGCGGGCATTCGTCGCCGGTGCCGACATCAAGTACATGAGCGGGCTCGACGTCGCCGGAGGCACCGCGTGGGGCGAGCTCGGGCACGAGTGCGGCCGCCTGCTCGAAACGATGCCGAAGCCGACGATCGCCGCGGTGAACGGCTTCGCGCTCGGCGGCGGCTGCGAGCTCGCGCTCGCCTGCGACATCCGCTACGCCTCTTCGAAGGCCAAGCTCGGGCAGCCCGAGGTGAACCTGGCGATCATCCCCGGCTGGGGCGGCACGCAGCGGCTGGCGCGGGTCTGCGGCCTCGGCGTGGCGAAGGACTTGATCCTCACCGGCCGGACGATCGACGCCGCGGAGGCGTTGCGGATCGGGCTCGTCAGCGCCGTCTACGAGCCCGAGGAGCTGATGGAGAAGGTCGGCGAGGCGGCGAGCGCGCTGGCCGCGAAGAGCCCGGTCGCTCTGAGGATCGCGAAGGCCGCGCTCAACCTGGCGCTCCAGGGCGGCCACGAGCAGAACCTCCGCGCGGAGATCGACAGCTTCGGCGAGCTGTTCTCGAGCGAGGACGCGAAGGAAGGCATGTCCGCGTTCGCCGAGAAGCGCGAGCCGGAGTTCACCGGTCGCTAGCCGTCTTCTCCTGCCATGTCGTCCGGGCCGAACGGCCATGCCCGTTGCGGCGACCACAGCCGGGGCCGCTTCAGCCGGTCGCCGCCGCGCTGTGCAGCACTTCTGTCTCTTTACAACTCCCTAACAGGGACTGTCCCTCAGACAGGGCTATAACGGACTAGGGGCCGCCGTGGGCAACTGTCCCGACGGTGGCGACGCGGGCCGCGGAGATCGCGCCCGGCTTCGCGAGCGCGACGGCGAGCGTGGCTTTCGCCGGAGCCGTCAGCACGACGACGTTCCGCCCGGCGAGGTCGGCGAGTGACATCGAAGACGTCGAGCCGATCGTCCCGTCGCCCGCGTCGATCTGGGCCGTCGCCGGCACCGCGACCACGAGCGACTTGATCGAAGCCGCGATCTTCTGCGTCCCCGGCAGGAGCGTCACCGAGGACGGCGCGACCGTCAGGAGGTTGCCGGCGGACCGCACGACCTTCCCCGCGACCGAGAGCGAGACCACCGTCTTCGGGTTGACCGGAACGAGCAGGTGCACAGCTTTCTGCAGGTACGGGAACGGATCCGCCGCCGGGCCGTCGTTCGGGTGCACCTCGAAGTGGAGGTGGTACGTCCCCTGCGCGTCACCCGAGTCGCCGACGAAGCCGATCTGCTGGCCCGCCTGGACGGTGGCCCCGTCCTTGAGCCCGGTCATGTACGCCGTGCCCGCGACGCACTTGCCCTTGTTGTCACCGTGGTCGGTGAGGTCGTTGTTGAGATGGATGTAGAGGTAGGTCGTGCCGCTCTTGCCGTAGAGGTAGAGCATGCAGCCGGCCGTCGCCGAGTGGGTCCAGAACTTGATCTTCCCGGCCTCGGCCGCAACTGCCGGCGAGAGCCGCGCCGCGAGCAGGTCGTTCCCCTCGTGCTTCCCCTGTGGCCGCGGATCGCCGAAGTCGTCGTGGTAGGTCGTCGGGCCGACGACGGGGAAGATCAGCTGCGGGACCGGGCCGCGCGACGTCGCGCCGACGCCTGCGACGAAAGTCGCAGCGGTTGCGAGGGTGGCGACGAGGGCGACGCCGAGTGCTGTTGTCCGGCGGTGGATCACACGCACGGGTTCGCGCTACGGAGGCATGACCCTAGCAAGCACCCCGGCGATCCGTCGGGTGCGCTCGGATAGATTCAGCGCCGTGAAGATCGCCGTCTGCGTCAAGCAGGTCCCCGAGGCGGGTGCCGCGAAGCGGATCGACCCCCAGTCGAAGCGGCTCGACCGCTCGGGCGAAGCGGGGCTGAACTCATTCGACGCGAACGCCGTCGAGGAGGCGCTGCGGATCAAGGAAGCGAGCGGCGAGGGCGAGGTCGTGCTCGTTTCGATGGGCCCGGCCCGGACGCTCGAGGCGATGCGCAAGGCGCTGGCGATGGGTGCCGACCGCGCGCTTCTGGTCAGCGACGACGGGGCCGCCGGCTCCGACCTCGTGGCCACGAGCCGCGTGCTCGCGGCGGCGCTCGAGCGCGAGCAGCCCGACCTCGTGCTCTTCGGCCAGCAGGCCTCGGACTCCGACGGCGCCGTGCTTTGGGCCGCCGTCGCCGACCGCCTGCGCCGGCCGCTCGTCTCCCAGGCGGCCGAGCTCGAGGTCGCCGACGGCAAGGTGCGCGTGAAGCGGCAGACCGAGTTCGGGTACGACCGGATCGAGGCGCCCCTGCCGGCCGTCGTGGCCGTGTCCGACGCGATCAACGAGCCGCGCTACCCGTCGCTGAAGGGGATCATGGGCGCGAAGTCGAAGCCGCAGGACACGCTCTCGCTCGCCGACGTCGGCGTCGACGCCGGCGGCGCCGGCGAGGCCGGCTCGCAGACCGAGGTGTACGCGCTGCAGCCGCCGCCCTCCCGCGGCGAGTCGGTCCGAATCGAGGACGACGGCACGGCCGCCCAGAAGGTCGTGGACTACCTGGTGGAGAGGAAGCTGATCTAGTGCCCGGCAGCCTCGTCTTCCTCGAGCACCACGACGGCGAGATCGTCAAGAGCTC
>Ga0070741_10004513_pt1 | contig 32419 bp, 40 predicted proteins | sample Coa_R1_4_FD_66440 | JGI IMG/M metagenome (GOLD analysis project Ga0070741, IMG submission 66440) | Surface soil microbial communities from Centralia Pennsylvania, which are recovering from an underground coalmine fire - Coalmine... | ecosystem: Environmental > Terrestrial > Soil > Unclassified ... | reverse complement strand
GGCTCTTCCCATCCTGGTTCTGCAGCAGGAGCCAAGGGTGGGGCTGCTCGCCCATTAAAGGGGAACGTGAGCTGGGTTTAGACCGTCGTGAGACAGGTCGGTCTCTGCCTGACAGGGGCGCGGTTGTCTGAGGGGAAGTTGCCCCTAGTACGAGAGGAACAGGGCAGCGCAGCCTCTGGTTTATCAGCTGTCCGACAGGGCACGCTGAGCAGCTAAGCTGCTTAGGATAAGTCCTGAAAGCATCTAAGGACGAAGCCTTTCCCGAGAAAAGACAGCCTTCCGCAAGGAGAAGGGCGGCTATAGAAGATAGCGTTGATGGGATGGAGGTGTAAGCACCAAGCTTCGGCGAGGTGTTCAGCCTGCCATTCCCAACAGCCCAACGCACTATACCGGGATTTGTCCGCGCCACCGTCGTTGGTGGTAAGCCACTGATAGGTGGCAGCGGGCGCGCCATGGAATTACGTGCAGTCTCCGGAAATACGTAAAGAACAACCGTAAAGCAACGCTGTGATCCTTTGCACGACGGTAGCGTTTTCCTTTTTTCATTTAACGAACCATTAAATCAGGGCTTCAAAATTTCAGAATAATCCAGATGTCTGTCGTTTGCATGTCACACAAGGAAGACGCCGATGGAGTATGCTCTGCCGCGATAATCAAGGCGGCGTTTGACGCTTCATCAGTAGTGCTTGTCGATTATGCCAACATCATCAGCAAGCTGGAAAAGGTCGTCGCTTCAGACAAGATCGAGAAACTGTTCGTGTGCGACCTCGGCCTCTCTAAAAAGAACGAAGCCAAATTTGTCGAGCTGTTGGAAAAGGCAGCGTCTGCCGGCGCCGACGTGACTTACATCGACCACCACGACATTAACAAAGAAGTCGTGCAGGCGCTCAAAAAGGCAAGAGTCACGCTTGTACATACCGTGGACGAATGCACCAGCGTTCAGGCATACAGCAAGTACAGGAAAAAGCTGCCCGAGCACGCCGCGTTTTTCGCGGCAATGGGCGCTCTTACAGACTACATGGAGACCCGGCCGATTGCATCCGGCATAGTCCCGCGCTTTGACCGGCAGTACCTAATGCTAGAATCCACCGCATTGTCGTACATGATATCTGCCAGCCAGCACAACGACGAATTTCTGGTAAAAATAGTAGACACGCTTGCCAAGATGAAGTACCCGCACGACATCAAGGATGGCTTTGAGATAGCCGAGAAATACGCCAAGAAAGTGGCAAACGCCGTCGAGTCTATCAAGGAGTCTATAGTAGAGCTGGACAACCTTGCACACGCACCAAGCACGGTCGAGCTGTCGTCAAGTATGGTGGTCAACTTTGTTCTCGGCTCTTCAGGCAAGCCGGCCGCGATGGTCTACAAGCTAAAAGAAGATATCAAGTCCTATGTGGTGTCGATACGCGGCTCGGCTGAATGCAAGGTCCACCTTGGCAGACTGGTCAATGAAGTCGCCTCTTCGCTCGGCGGGAGCGGCGGCGGCCACGACAGGGCGTGTGGAGCAGTGATCCCGAAAGACAGGCTTCAGGAATTCATCAAGATTCTGGATGGCAAGATATCCTAGATTTCTACTATAAACTCCACTTCAACCGCGCTGTCTAGCGGCAGGCTGCTGACGCCGACTGCCGCCCTTGCGTGCTTGCCGCTTTCGCCAAATACCTGCACAAGAAGGTCCGATGCGCCGTTTACCACCTTTGGCTGTTCTGTGAATGCTGGATCGCAGTTGACAAACCCCGTGACTTTTACGACGCGCTTTATTTTGTCAAGGCTGCTAAGGGCAGTTTTTAGCTGCGCAAGCGCGTTTATTGTGCATAACCTGGCTGCCTGCTGGCCTGCCTCCACTGTCAGGTCCCTGCCAACCTTGCCCTTGAATTTTACCTGTCCGCCCTCTGCCGGGATCTGGCCGGCCACAAAAGCAAGGTTTCCTGACATGACTACCGGGACATAAGACCCTGCCGGTGCTGGCGGCACCGGGAGTGCTATGCCAAGGGAAGCGAGCTTTTCCTCTATCATTTCAGCTATAATCAAAGAACAGGCATTATTTAGTTGTCGAAAATGCTGCGATTGTCGAAATGTATCAATGGCGCGAGCCGGCCGAAAATGCGAAAATTTTTAAAGCATTCATTATTGAAATTAGCACGCAAATGTGCGCGCATCATGAATCTGAAGGCGGGTACGGCAACAGCCCTCACATGAGGACAATTGCATGGTCAATACTTGTCATGGGCATTTCGATCGCCATCGTGATCCTCCTCTACGTCTGGTTTGGGTGGGAAGCGGGATCAAACTTTTCAAACGGCGTCATGAAGGAGCAGCAGACCACGCTTCGCGAGCAGTACGGCCTTCCGCCTTTGCCCGAGGTCACACCAAAGCAGGCAGAAATCCCGCCCTCGATGAGGAACCTACAATAGATCCTCGTCTATCTTTTCTATCTTGTCAACATACTGCGCGCACTCGCATTCCGGCACAAGACATCGGCCGACGCGCAGGATGGAATTCATGCCGCCCTTGTTGAATTCATGAATCTGGTGCGGATGGCGGCACTGTGAACAGTTCATCGCGCTGCAACAATGACCTTGCTGTTAATTAAACGTGCGGCTAAAAAACAAAAGATTATAGAGGATCAGCCTACACGCAGGTACGTTCATGCAGGATGGCTATGTGAAAAACTACAGGCGCGGGACAGAAAAGTCAAGGCGCCTGTATTCTCGCGCTGCCAAGGTCTTTCCCGGCGGCATCAGCCACAACATTCGCTATTTCGAGCCTTACCCGTTTTTCGTAAATGCTGCAAAAGGCAAGCAGCTGAACGACGTTGACGGCAACAAATACGTCGACTACTGGATGGGCCACTGGGCACTCATACTCGGCCACTCTCCAAGGCCGGTCGCTGACGTGCTTGTACAGCAGGCGCGAAACGGCACGCTCTATGGCACCGTCAACGACACGAGCGTCGAGCTTGCAGAGACCATCCAAAAGTTGATGCCAAGGGCCGAGATGATGCGCTTTAGCACCACTGGCTCTGAAGCCACGATGTACGCAGTCAGGCTCGCAAGGGCAAATACCGGCAGGCGAGTCATCGCAAAGGCGATAGGCGGCTGGCATGGCTTTAACACAACCCTGATGCAGACAGTGAACTACCCATTTGAAGCAGAGGAGGGGCCGGGGCTGGTGCAGGACGAGGGCCAGTACGTAGAGTCGATACCGTTTAACAACCTTGAAGCTTCGCTAAAGGTGCTAGAAACCATCAAGGATGACCTTGCGTGTATCATCATCGAGCCGGTGCTGGGAGGGGCAGGGTGCATACCTCCCGCCGACGGCTACCTGCAGGGGTTGCAAGAGTTTGCCAAAAAGAATGGCAGCCTGTTCATCCTCGATGAAATAGTCACGGGCTTTAGGCTGTCGCTCCACGGCGCGGCAAGCGTCTACAAACTAGAGCCGGATCTGTTCACTCTGGGCAAGATTGCGGGCGGTGGAATGCCCATAGGCATTGTCTGCGGAGACAAGGAGATAATGTCGCTTGCCGACCCTGTTTCAATAAAGGAAAAAGAAGCGCGATGTGCGATAGGAGGCGGGACGTTTTCTGCAAACCCGATGACGATGGCAGCAGGCCTAGCCACTCTGAACTTTTTGAAGAAAAACAAGCAGGTCTATAGCAAAATAGACAGGCTGGGCAATATGGCAAGAAAAGGATTGAGCAAGATATTTGTCGAAGAGGACATCTCCTGTCAGGTGACTGGCCTCAACTCGATCTTTTTGACCCACTTTGGCGTTGATACAGTCAAAGATGCAAGCGATGTTGCAAATTCAAACAAAAAGACTCTGGCAAAATACCACCTTGCATTAATGGCTGACCACGGGATATTCTTTCTCCCTATGAAGATGGGGGCGTTTTCATACGCACACGACGAAAGTGACGTAAAGAAATTACTGGCTGCCACTGAAAAGATTGCACAGTCAGGCATACTAGAGTAGGCTTTTCAAGAGCGTATTTTTTGGTGGCCTAGCAAACCAGGCTGTGCCCTCGTAGTCTTCTCGAAATAAATTAAGAGTGCCACTGAAAATAATGAAATTGGCTCGCAGCTCTGCCTTGCCACTTTTGAGAGTCATTCGCCGGATGCCCTTGATGCGGGCAATGCTTGCAGCTATGCCTATTGAATGGAGATGCTGGTTAAGCGCATTTTTGTAGTCAGCGCCTCTGCTAACAGGTACCATGGGCAGAACCCAGTGGCCACCTGATTTTTGCAGCAGTATTTTGTTGTTCTTTTTTACCACTGCCGCTGCAGCCTTTAGTACAAACTGGTTGCTAGACATCTTTTTGAAATGCGACATCTGCTCTGGGGTTATGCGCACGACTTTTCTGCCAGACGGGATCTTGTTCTTTGACAGCTTGCGGTAATTCCCGCGTGTATAAATGAGGGGGAATTTCTTGTCGTCAAATCTTGCGCTGACTGCCTCGCCAACCACCATGATGTGGTCGCCCATTTTCTGGATTGTCGTCACCTTGCATTCGGTGTTCAGCGCGCATCCCTTTACCATCGGGACGTCGATCTGTTTTGCCCTGTATGTTGCAAAAGTGCCAGGTATTGCAAGTTTGTTGATCTCGGTGCCAGAGTAGCCGCCGGCGATGTTGACGAGCTCTGCTTGGTCTTCTGACGCGATGTTGACCCCAAAGACCCGGGTTTCCTCGATGTTCCAGTATGTCGGCGAGTCGTGGATAAAGACAGCTACCAGCATCGGCTCGTAAGAGATGTGCATCGTCCACTCGGCAGCCATCACGTTTGGCCCGTGCCTGCCATTTGTGGTGATCAGGCCGACAGTCGTCGCGAAATAGCGGTGGACGTTGTCCATGATGTCAGGCATCATCAGCATTTTGAAAATACTTCTTAATCAACCATAGCTATCATTCTGTAGCTGGGCTAATATCCGATTTCGTACCGGCAGTTGCATGAACGCTGTCGTAATCATTGGCTTGATGCTTAGCCTTGTGGCGTCCCTTATGATAGGGTACGGCAGGATATTCCGGACTAAAGATACTATTCGCGAAGAATCTAAAACGTCGGGTAGTTATAACATGAAGGAAGCTCACCATAGGCTCGTCGAAACGAGAGTAGCGCAGGCTTGTGCGGTGCTCCTTGCTGCAGGGTTTGCGATGCAGCTGGTCGGAAATATTTTCTTTGAATCGTAGATTTATTTGCACAATTATCGACAAGAAAAATTGGCGCGAAATTCACGATACACGAGTGTAGGGTTTCAACTGGCTTGCAAATGGTATATTTGTTTGATAAAGATGGCACAAAATTGAAGAACTACCAATACAAACCATCTTCAATCGAGCTTGGCAGATAGATCATTATCTGTGGCTATCGCGATAAGGCTAACTGCAAGGTTGACATGATTGCAGCTAATCTGATTTTGCATGATGTTTTTCCAATTATGCATTTTTCCATGCTCAGATTTTGGCTGTATGCAAAATTTGTGCTCATGGTTACGCGTACTATGAGATGGATCATGCCAAGATGCACCATCAGCTAGGAATAATATTCCAACATCAAAGCATTATTCCCAACCATGCTTGTATTATTCCGGTGCCAGGCTGCCAGCAATTAAATAATTTTATACCCCACACGCCGAATGAAGTGTATTGGACCTGCCAGCGCAGGAAGAGATGCTAAAGACAGGCAAGGTGGCGCTGTCGATAGTGCTTCCGACCTACAACGAGTCGCAGAATATTGCCAAGATGCTTGACTCCATAGCCAGCGCTCTCCCTGTCGACACTGCGGCAGAAATAATAGTCGTGGACGACAACTCGCCTGACGGCACAGGCGACATCGCCAGTCAGCACGGCCAGAGCATCTGCAACGGCAAGCTGAGTATTCAGGTTGTCCGCAGGCAGGCAAAGCTCGGGCTGAGCTCTGCCATACTCGCAGGGGTGCAGTCAGCATCCGGCGATATTGTTGTAGTAATGGACGGCGACTTTTCCCACCCGCCGCAGACAATCCCCCACATGGTTGAAGAGCTCCAGAACTCAAAATGCGACATTGTAATCGCATCAAGGTACATCAAGGGCGGATCTATAGCAGGGTGGCCTTTCAAGCGCAGGCTGATGAGCAAGGGCGCGACCAAGATAGCCAAGTATGGCCTCGGGATACAGGTACACGACCCGATGTCCGGGTTCTTTGCGTTCAGGCGCCAAGTCATAGAAGGAGTAAAGTTTGACGCCATAGGATACAAGATGCTGTTGGAGATCTTGGTCAAGGCAAAGGGCGCGCGTGTCCAGGAAGTCCCGTACACGTTTACCAACAGGAGGGACGGCACAAGCAAGCTCGACTCCTCCGTCATGCTTGACTACATAAGGGCGGTCTGGAAGCTGTACCGCTACGGTAAGTCACTGAGGGAAAAGGAAAGGCGCGCGTCTGTCAGGTTCTTCTCAAAGGCAGGGAGGTTCTACACGGTCGGCGCGTCCGGCCTGCTCGTGAATTTTATAGTGTCATTTCTGTTCCAGGCAATCGTCCCGGAGCTCTGGTACCTCTACACCACGATCATCGGCATACTGTTCTCGATGACTAGCAACTTTATGCTCAATAAGGTGTGGACGTTTGAAGACAGAGACTTTGCAGCCAAAAAGACTTTGTTCCAGTACGGCATGTTCATGGGCTTTAGCTCTCTGGGCGCGCTGATCCAGCTGGGCGTGGTGTACGCGCTTATCGAAAACTACAGTGTCAGCTACCCGATCGCCCTCATTCTCGCAGTGATGTCCGCCTCGATAGGCAACTTTTTGCTCAACAAGAAATGGACATTTAAAGAGAAAATATGGAGTTAATTGTTGTTTGCGGCGATACTATCATGGAATTAATAAATATACATGCAAAACCTTAATTATTTATCTATCTATATAACTTGCAACTGAAAGAATGTCCGCTAACTAGGTAGAGACCCTCCGTATCAAAGGAAAATATTTGGGGATTCCTACGATGGGAGGACGACTCTATCTATTTCCGTATTTTCTATTCAGAACCTAGCCTCACAACTTTTTTAATTTTCATTTCCTGCATCGACTTGTTGGATTTGTTTGAAGCGTCCGCCAAGATGCTTGCCCTTGCGGCAAGCGGTGCATCCCATACCAGGATTATGGCTATGCACCACGACATGAGGCAGGACGAAGTAAGGATGCTGATAAAGACGCTTGTCGATAAACATCTGATTGAGTTGGACTCTAATTCGATTTACTGGACTACAGTTGAGGGCACCAAGTTTCTGGAGCTCCAGTTTCACATAGAGCGCATACTTCAGGCGCAAAAAAGCCTAGTTTGAGCGCCGCTTTCTTGGTTCCATCAGGCCCATCAGCTGATAGCCATATTCAAGGTTGTGCTTGACATGGTTTATGCCATGGGTGCCATGAGGGACGAACTTGCCGTCCAAGACGTTTTCGATATAGGTCTTGGCCTTCCTTATTGAGTTGATTGCGTGCTGGAGCTGGTTATCGGTCAGCTTACGGCCAAGGTCCTTTTCAGCTTCCTTCTTGAACGCCCCGGGATTTGACAGTAGTTTACCATACTTTTGCAGGCGCTTGTAGTTGACTGACAGATCGGCGATCTTTTTGATGTCTGCAGCATGCAGGCTGGCAAGCGATCGCTCTAGGTCTTTTCTTGATCTGCCTGTCACGTGCATCAGGTTTTCCACCAGCTCGTCGCTGTATGACGGCGCAGCCGCTGTGCTTGGTGCTGCTGACTGCTTTTCGCTTATTGGCCTTATGACATAGCTTGCGGCAGGGTCTTCCTGAGAGGCAGTTGATTTTCTTTCCTGATAGTACCGATCGATGCCATAGATTCCAACGGCCTCGCCCCGCGTATCGACTCCCTTGTCAAGGGCAGAAATAGTGTCAACGATTACCCTTGGGTAATGCATCTTCAAGTTATCGTCGGCCTTTTGGTAATTCTCCATGATGTCTACATAAATGTGAAAGGTGGCGTCGCTTACCGCTTTGCTTCCTGCCCTGTTCGTGTCAACTCCCTTGGCAGCAACTGTCAAAAAGTCGCACATGTCAGATTGTGAAAATGTCTTGCCGCTGACGGCGCATGCATCGGCTATGGCCTTGACGGCAGTGATCCACTTACCATAGGCGTTTACTGTCCCAACTGAAAGGCTTCCGACGAATTCAACCGCTTTTTTGCGGATCTGTGGGTCTTCAATCTTGAGCATGTCAAGGCATGACGTGAGGACATTGCCAAGTGATTCAGACTGGGTATTGTCGTCTGCTTCTGGAGAAGGAGAGTTTGCAGGTGCAGTATGCCTGCCAGAAGAGGAAGAAACCATTGCCATAGCAAATAGCTTGTACATGCCTTAAAGCTTTCGCAGACGCCTCTAACTTTCGTCAATAGTCGTGCTATTCCGAGAACCAAGCCTTTTTACGCAACCAGCCGGCTATTTGCAGGTTGATGGACACCCTTGAAGCCATCTTTTCAATGCAAAAAGAGCTTGCGTCCATGATGGACCTATCACGGTATCCTGCCTCGGTGGAGGGCAAAGTATCTGCCCTGTCTACTGCCATAATTCATGAAGCCGTAGAGCTCCAGCGGCTTACAAACTGGAAGTGGTGGAAAAAGTCGGCTGTATTTGACAGAAATGCTGCAAAGGAAGAACTCATCGATATATGGCACTTTGTCATCCAGGCGTCGATAGAGCTTGAAATGAGCCCTGCAGACATACTGGACGAATATACCAAAAAGAACAAGGTCAACCGCGACAGGCAAACTTCAGGCTACTAGGGACATTATCTTTTTGATTTCGACAGTTCCAGTCATGTCTGTAATTGTGATCTGCCTTCTAAATGCTTCAACATCGCGCATTGGCGACTTTAGTATCGGGTATGGGCCGATTGCTCCAATTATCCTGCCACTCTTGTTGATGCCATTTTTGTAGAGCGAAAGCAAGGCCTGACTTGACTTGTGTCCCTTGACCTCCTGCCCGCAGACAATGATGCGCCTGAGCGCAGGATGTTCAAGCGTGAACTTGATCATGGCATCTATGCCCCTGTTTTCCGAAAGTAATCTGCCGGCTATTGCAACCTTGTCCATGATTTCAGATTTTGAAACTTGTTCAAGCAGATCAGTGCTCGAAAGTGTGCATATCGCAAGCTCTTTTCCCCTGCCTATGTAATATTCATACTTTATTGGCAGGATTATCTCGCATACCTTGCCTGCAGCATCGTCAAACTTTTTTCTTATGATCATTATTTTAGACCCCAGCTTGTTTTATGGGTAGGAGTTACCCTGACAAAAGGCGCGTCACCTTCTTTCCACGGGTCTTCTCTGACCCATTCAAAGCACTTGTGGAATATCTTGTAGAGCCTTGCAAACTCGTCGCCCTTTTCTATCAGCTCTGCAGTTCCCTGCACGCACACCGCCTTGTTTCCGACAGAGCTATAGACATCAACTGCAAGCGCTATTCTGTTGTTTTTGCGAATATTTTCGTACTTTTTCGTTTCATAGTCTGTTGCAAAAATAAAGACATTATTTTCAAATACATACGAAACTGGCACAACGTGAGGGACATCATCATGGCACGTGGCTACTCTGCATGCCTCATTGCGGCTTAGAAATTCTTTTTCTGCCTTGCTGAATGCGATCTTGCCCAACACCATAAAACCGATAACTTCTACTATTTATAGCCCGCGCATTGTTATACTCATTATATACAATGCTTGCGTACTAATTACAATGGAATCCCGGGCAAACGTTGCTCAGGTTACTTGCAGCATCTGCGGTAAGGTTTTTATGACGCAGACAGAAGTGGATGAACACACAAAGCGCGAACATATCCAGCAAAAAGAGCCTGCTGGTGTGAGCTAGGCGCCATTTTCAGTTTTTTTAGAACTACGCCATCTTCCGTATCTAACCATCAATACTCCTGAAGCAATTATCACGAGCGAAAGCGCAAGAAAGCCCGGCTGGACTATCGGCTTCAGCTGTTCCGGGGCACTGGAAGAAAATGAGCATTTCTCGTTATTGCACTCTTTGACTACTGGAAATATCAGCAGGACGGCTACAAATGCTACAAAAAGCGCAACCCCGGCTGAAGACACTATCGCGCCTGATTTGGTTAGCGTTTCCAGCGATGACACCAAACAGCAAATGATTTGCTGTATGAGATTGATATTCGTTGCCGTTCAGAAGAGCTCTTCTGGGTCCAGCGTCACAAACTTGTATGAATCATCTTTGCTTACGCGCTTGAACTGGCTATCAAAGTAGAGGTATGGGAGGATGTCAGTGGTATGCTTGTCCCATAACTCGTGTACCTTGCCAAAAAAGTTCTTTTTGGTCTTTCCCTTTATCCGAAGTAGCTCATGTGCCAGAACATGTGAAACTCTTGGGCAGTTTTTGTCAGCGTAAAAGGCATGGCGCTTGGTTTCTGAAGTATTTTCAGCCGGCCTTTGCCACCACGATATCCCAATATTTTCTGCAGTGTATCCTTCTGTATTGCAATCAGTAATAAAGGGCTTGAAGTATGAAAGATAAAAGTGGTAAACGTCCTTGTTTCTTTCCGAATGGTCTCTTACAAGGTAGGCAACTGACATCCTATCAAATAGCAGGCCCGGGACCACAGGCAGTATGTCGGCTTCGACTGGCAGACTGATGTCAAAGTAACGCTTGGTCCACCAGTGGTAGAACCGGGCCATTGCCGAGACGTAGCCCCAATCTTCTTGCTGCATTTTCTCCCATTGGTTGTTTTTTGCAACGTAAATGAAGAATATCTTTTCTGTTTTCAATGTCCGCTAACCTTGATAGTCAGTGCGCTCCATGAGTGTGATGGCCGCCGCAGCTGCAAGAATCTTCGCCTTCACCGCCTATCCACCCAGACTTTTCTGCCTGAAGATGATTCTTGCTCATGTGTTTTAACAGCTTGTAATCAGAATCAAAACCTTCTCCACAAATTGAACAATTTTGCAATACCCGAAATTCTTTCAACAGATCAAGATTAAATTAAAAAGGCATTTAAGCATAACTAAAATGATTGAATTGAAGAGGTATTTGAATAATCGACTTGAGCATCACGTGCTCGCTCATTCACCCTTCAAAAATACCATGTCAGGCAGATTAGCATGAGGATCTTCTTCACGTGCCTGTGCGTGAACTGTTTCTATAAATTTCCTTGAACGGTTTAGATCGGCGGTAGTGAAAATAAACAGGATTTCATCTGGATCATCTGCGTTTCGCCACAAATGTCTTAGAATCAGCCCCTGTTCAGCATGCTTTTGTGCGTCTGCTTTTAGTGCATTTTTGATATCCTCTAGTTTCACTCCTTTGATCCTTGCTAAAATATGATCCATGATCACGACTCATAATCACATAAGTAAATAAATTTTAGGACGGATTTGTAATGGCTGTCTATGCAAACCCGTTCATCGGATTTAATATTAAATTTTTAAAAGGCATCAAAAATATTACAACCTGATGGCTATCGGCTACGACCCTATCAGATACAAGATAGCCGCAAGGGACAACTGGAACATCGTTGCTTTTGAATATGATAATGACTGGGCCAGTAAGGATAAGGGCCCTTTCAAGTCTACCGCAGAGCTAGTCGGTGCAGCAGACATTAGGCCCGGCGACTTTGTGCTGGATGTCGGATGCGGCACAGGCGCGGTGGCAAGACAAGTAGCGCGCCGGCTCCAGCCTTCTGGCATGCTAGTTGGAATTGACTTTTCAAGAGGAGCACTTAAAATAGCAAAATCTTCTGCTCCTGAGGGAAACTTTATCGAGATGGACGCCGAAAATATTGGCCTGCGCACAAAGTTTGACAAGATACTGTGCCAGTACGCGCTGATGTTCTTTCCGGATTCTGTCCAAGTTCTTGCACGTTTAATGATGCTCATGAAGGAAGGCGGCAGATTGGCAGTGGCAGTCCATGGGACTTCGGAGGGCGTGCCATACTTTGGCACTGTAATGGATCCTGTCTTGTACCACATACCGGACATCCGGCCACAGGGAACACCCACGGTTCACAGGTTTGGCAAGCCCGAAGACCTTCGGCAGGTGATCGCTTCAGCAGGATTTTCAGACATATCGGTGAACGAATTTACTTTTGAGTATCATGCGGGCACTTTTGAAGAATACTGGCAGGACTATATGTCCACCACGGCGGCCTCGATACGCTCCAAGATTGAGGAAAAGGGAGTGCAGGTAGTTTCTGCAATAAAGTCTGAAGCAGAAAGTAAGGCACAGAGGTTCATTGAAGATGATCAGCTACGCTTTCCTTGGCAGGTGCTTATAGCTACTGCACATGCGCGCAAGACTGATGTATCCCATGCAATTCAGTAGCCTATATGTCAGGGCAGAAAAAGCAGCTTTTCCTCTATGCAGGCATTGGTTTTGTTGCCGTAGGCATCGCTTCCATTGTTTTCATTTACCTGTTTGTCTATCAGCCACTCTCAAACCAGACTGGCAATGACAAATTTACGCTTGAAGAAGTTCATGCGGATCCTAGGTTGGTGATTCATGACCATGTTTCCCTCGCAATGATATTGAATGGCCAAGAGGCCGTAATCCCACAGGGGATCGGCATAAAACCCGAGCTGTGGAAGGACCACTCCCTTGACAAATACGGGCCAACCGGGCTGTCGCCGTTGCATACACATGACACTTCTGGAATCATACACATAGAATCGACTACTAACAGAGAATACACTTTTGGCGAGTTCCTGCAGGTGTGGGGAATTGACACAAACAAGATATCAAGCGTGACTGTCAACGGAAGCAAAGTGCCCGACTATAAAGATCATCCTATGGAGAATGGCGAAAAAGTGCAGATGGAAGTTACTGAATGAGAGATTAGTCGTCTGTCTTGTCTTTTATTTTGTAAGCAACATTTTGTGGGTTTAGATCTTTTTCAATTTCTGAAGAGCTCTTGCCAGCCTTGGTTTTTCGAGCTCCTTGGCTACCTTGCCTACCATGTAGACTACATAGTATTTATCAAGAAGTCATCTCATAAATGGCACTACAAAGCAGCCGTTGAATGATTGCTAGCTAGTTCTAAGTCCTTTTTCATGCCATACCAGATAATTTTTCTGTATTGTGATTGTTTATGAGATGGCTACTAGTCAAACTAGACAGTTGGGCAAGCCTGCAGAAGAAAAGTTCATTATTTACCCTTTACAGAAGTCTCATAGGTGCGCTTGCTTGACCTTTAGCAAAGTTGGGGCTGTAATTCTGCTTGTGTCAAACATGGAAAAATCAATAAGGTTCTACAGAGATACTCTTGGACTGCCGGTAAAGACAAAGTCCAAGGACTGGACAGAGTTCTTTAACAATAATACCGTGCTTGCACTGCATCCTGCAAAAAAGAAGAGCAATCTCAAGACTGGATCGGGTATGCTCGTAGGATTTGAGGTGAGCGACCTTGACTCTACTGTAAAGAGGCTGAATGACAAGAAAGTCAAGTTCTTTAAAAAGCCAAAACAGGAGCCTTTTGGCAAGCATACAATAGTTCAAGACCCTGACGGTCACCTGATATCAATAGCGGAGATAAAAGCAAAGTCGGTGGAAGGCTTTGATCTGCTCGGTCTGATAGGCGCGGAATAAGCATTATTTCCTTGCGGTCACCAGGTACAGCGCCCCGCCCAGATCGGTAAACTGGATTGCCTTAAATCCTGAAGCTCTGAGCAATCTCCGGATTTCCTTTGCAGTCATGAAATTGTGTCCCTGCAGGGCAAAATCAAGCTGCATGCCCATTATCAACCTATTTTCATTGCCCTGCAAGTTTGATTCTGGCAGCAGCCCCTCAACTATTGCCAGTACGCCATCCTTTTTCAGAGCACGGTGGCAATTGTATACTATCCTTTGCCTGTCTTGGGCAGCATAGAGCGACTCACCAAGGTATATCGCGTCAAATTCGTCTGAAAATTTCATGACCTCTCCCTTCTGTTTCAGTATTTTGACAGGCTTGTGCTCTGCCATCTGGCGCGCCGCCCTGACGGCTTCATTTGAGGGGTCAATGCCCACGAAAACCGACTTGGGGTACTTGTCATGCAACTTGGCAAGGAAGCTGCCAGTCCCGCAGCCAACGTCAAGCAGCCTGCACCCTTTTGATAGGAGCAGGTGTATCTTGTTGTTTTTTATGGCAGTAAGAAATGCATTGTGGTCCCAGTCTGTTGCCTGCTGGATCGCTTCAAAGGTAGATGTCATGTCACGTGTCAGGCCATGCCTGAAGAGGTCATCAAAAGCGCCATATTCTAGGCTTCTTAGGGCAAGGTACGAGAACTGTCCGCCAAGATAGTCAGGATTTTTTGTATCAAGGAGCATCGCCTTCATATTTTTTGCTAGGTGCAATTTTCCACTTTTTTTACTGACAAACTTGTATGCGATGGCGGCTGAGCACCATGCCTGCACAGCCGGCCTGTACAGGCAGGTGGCTGCTGCCAGATTGTCAACAGTAGCCGGAGAGTCAGCAAGCCGGGCAAGCAGACCGGCCCGCCTTCCGATATGGACTATCCATACCCCGTAAAACCCGACAGAGTAGCTCCACAGCCTTTCAAAGTCGGCCATGCGGGACTTCAAACGACAACTGGTCAGCCTGTGCCATTCTTAAATCATTGCTGTACCAGGACTTTTTTCCCGGGGTTCATCGTAAAGCCAGGATCAAAAAGCTTTTTGACTTGTGAGAAAAGCGCTGTAAGCTGCTTGCCGTACATCATTTCAATATATCCAACCCTTGCAAGCCCGTCGCCATGCTCTCCAGTAATGGTGCCCCCGCTCTTTATCACTTTGGCAAATACGCTGTCGGCAATTCTTTTTATCATCTCTATTTCTGGCTCTGAATCGAGATCTATAATGGGTCTGGTGTGTAGGTTACCGTCTCCCACATGACCAAACATCACGTAATCCAGCCTGTTTTCTCGATAGGTTTGTAGCAGGCTGGCAGCGTGTTCTGCAAGGTAGTCAGGGTGGACTACTGTATCTTCTATCAGCCCTATTGGTTTTCTGTTGCCGATCGTCATCTTCATGATGTCATTTAGTGCGCCCTTTCTCGCCTGCCATATCTTGGTCAGGCTTTGGTCGTCTGAAGCGTATTCAAGCACAGAACACTGGCCGGCAAGATGCTGCCTGCATTGAGTCAGATGTTCTTCTGCATTGCTGCTGTTTCCTACAAATTCTACAAAGAGCAGGCAGCCTGTATTGCCTGTTGCTTTGCCTCTAAAAGACACTATGGTATGATCCATCATTTCAAGAGCGACTGGCGAGAATTTCAGGATCGCCGGCACTGTCGAGAGTGCGGCAAGCATGTCCTCAAAGCCAAGAACCATGATGTACCGGTGAATTGGGATGTCAAGAATCCTCAGCTTTGCAGACGTCATGATTCCAAGTGTTCCCTCGGAAGCGGCAAATGCCTTATGCGGCTGGAACTTGCCTTCCGTCATTACTGCATCAAGACGGTAGCCGCAAGAGTTCTTGCTTACCCTTGGATATCCATCCCTTATGATACCAGTAAATGGCGATAGCAGTTCAAAAAGTTTTTTCATTTGTGAGTCAAATTTGCCAGTGCCTGCAAATCCTCTCTTGCCATCAGGATATACAACGCTAATTTCCTCAATAAAATCAATAGTATTGCCATATCCCAGGCAATGGATGCCGCTAGAGTTGTCTGCAATCATGCCTCCTATAGTGCAGTAGTTGCTGCTTGCAGGGTCCGGCGGCAGGAACTTGTTCTTCTTTTTCAATTCCTTATCAAGGATTCCTTTCACTATCCCGGGCTGGACTATCACGTAATCATTTTCGATTTCCACTACCCTGTTCATGTGTTTTGTAAAATCCAAGATTATGCCGCCATCTGAAAGAGACTGCCCGAGGAGACCTGTTCCCGCGCCCCGGGCAGTTATTGGAATCCTGTTTGACGAGCTATATTCGCATATCTGCGAGACATCTTGCTCGTCCACAGGATGCACAATTGCCGCAGGAGCAATCTCATAATAGCTTGCATCCACGGAATACACATGCCTGTTCCAGACATCGTCAAGAACTTCACCCTTTGCGATGCGAAGCAGGTCGTCAGCTATCTGCAATAAGCTTAGATGGTCATACACATATAATAACAAAGATACGAGATTGTGAAAATTTACTGAATCGTTGATTGCCTATGATAATAGAGCTTGCATAGAAAACTATAAAGGCGGATCATAATTGCAATACTTTGAACGAACGTCTATCTATACGCAAGTTAAAAATTGTGAAGATTTAGACGAACGGAGATGAAAAATCAAAAATGGAAACAGCGACAACACTTGCAAGAAAAGAGAACAATGGAAGGATATCAAAACATGTTACCTTTACCCTTTGTGGCTCTTGTTATTGGTGCGCCTCTTACCTAGACGGGCGTGGAACTGAAAGATGTCCTTCATGCAACAGCGACACGGTTGAGTCATTACCTGTAGCTGGAAATGAAGCATATGTTTTCGACCACGATTCAAAGCGCGGAATAACAGTTGACTTTGTACCAATGAAAGTCTCTGCTTAAGTCAGAGACATTTTTCTTTCCTTAATAGCTTTACGCTATGGAGAACACAATAATTTTTTCAGTTTGGATATCTTGAAATCTTCTTGGCAAAAAACACAATTCCACAAACTTTCCTTCTCGTTGAGCTTCTCTACGAGACTGCTGCCACAATTGGGACAATGGAACATCAAAGTGAAAATGCTTGCAGAACTTCAAATATCAGATGATGTCTTGTTCTATATCTATTCAATATGGCTTCAAATCCTGCAGCTTATATCAACACGTGATAATGATCGAATACGAGCAGTCGCGGTGACAATCACAATAATAGTTTCGACAGCCTAACGAAATTGATCGAAGAAAGCAATCGACTGCTGCACGAGAATAGTATTCTTTTAAAAAGCATTGACGACAGGCTGAGGAGAATCAGCATTTCTGGCCGCGAATGGTAGTCTCCCAAAGTTTCATTGCTAGGTTTATCGTTTACTGGTAAGATATTCTAGAACATTGTATTAATTATAATTTCTTACATGCATCAAGTTTTACAGACAAAGTACGAATTTAACACAATTGGCTTGAAACCCGATAGGCACCAGTCTGACATAGTTTTGAGAATGGCCTTAGATGATACTTTGAAGCTATTTGGAGAGTCGAATAAGAGAATGCTACTCTATGCTTTTGGCGTTGAGGATACTGATAAAATAGCGATCGCCTTGGATGCTGACGGATATCTTGAATTTGAAAAAATTGCTCAAAACATGAAATCTATCCTTGGTAATAAGGCTGCAGAAATAATTTTGGAGCGAGTAATGATAAAGATGGATGAGTTCTGTTCTGCAAATAATTATTCCGTCTAGGAAAGTGGTTCTTTTTGTCGTAGCTCGGTCATGCAAGATCTGCAAACTCTATTCTTCGTATTCTGAAAGAATTAGTTTGCCGCCGCATTGTGAGCATTCAGAAAAAGCAAGAGGATAGCGCCTGTTACACTTTATACATTCCATATGCGACATAGGATTATGATGGGAATGCATCGAACGAGATACAGAAGCAGGAATTATAAGAATATTTAGGACAGAGTAGGCTTTTGCTTTCACTCTTCGAGCCCGTGCTTTAGAAATTCTCTCTTGCATTTCTCTGAGCAAAAGTTGTAAACGCGCTTGGACTTTTGAGCACTAACAAACTTTTTGTTGTATTCTTGACCGCAATTGTCGCAAAGCAATTATGATGCGGCTAAATTTGCAGTATAAAAAAAGAAATGATACCAACATACGGATACCAAATTATAGGCTTGAATCATTCAGAGGTTTAGCTAGCGTAAGAGCAAGCACAATGATTTTCTTTTCTTTTAAGAATCAGAATAAAAGGTGGATAAAGGAATGTCACATGGCAAGCTTGAATAAAACAGCAACGTAGCAAATGTAGTCAGTCCCCAGATCGAAAATCTATAGTGCGATTGTTTAACATTGAACAATCATTATATTATAGTATAATTCACCTATGGAGAGATGGCTCAGTCTAATGCCCAGCAGAACTGCCCCGTGTGTTCCGGCAAGGGCGCAATAGAAATTACAGATTCTGATTGCCCGTTTTGTAACGGCACTGGTGAATTCACCAAGGCCGCCGAGAGTTACATGAAGTCCCACATTTGCCAATGTGTCTTCCTTGACAGGAAGAACTGTCCCCTATGTGGCAAAAAATGCCACCACAATACGCCGAACAGGCCCAGAATTTTGATAGCCCCGATGTGACAGGCAAGATTTAAAAGAGATCTTGTCCTGTTTGCACCTGTTGGAGACTTCTGTCAACACTGCAGCATGTGTTTTTTGTAATGCCAAGATACCTTTTGGTCAGAGCGCCTGCTCTGACTGCATGAAAAAATACAACATCCGCAGTTATGACCTCGGAAACGACGGTTGCGGTTGCGATAAATAACAAGCAGGGGTCAGAGATTGGTATACATAATCATCTAGATCATACAGCCACCACATCTTCATCCCCCTGCGTTAATCGAAGCCGATTCTATCCATTAAGTCTTTGGCTTGCTTTTGTTTTTCAGCAGTGATTTCAACTATTACGAGCCCTTCAAGCGGCTGGCCATAGAGAACCACCGAGCCTACCGGCGCAATTATGAAAATAGGTAGCGCCAGTAGATCCTCTTCACCGTCTACAATCACCCTCACGGGAGGCTGTGATTTTAGCGCCTCTTGCATGGTAGCGACTGCCTCTTTAGAAATGTTGCCACTGAGGTTTGCGCATCTTAATTCGCGGGCGTTATAATTGACAGGATAAGCCCGCTTCGACCTGCGTTCCCTCCCGTCAATAACAGCGACATCGGGCGTTATGCCAAAAGACACCAAGCGCTCGGTAGTCGCGTCACCTACAGCTATTACTTTCTTGGCGCCTTTTAGTGCTGAAGAAATTTTTTGTGTGGTCACGTCATTGTCGGCAACAAGTGTTCCAAATGGCTGTTTTAAGAATCGAGCATCTTCGGGTCTTATAGGCATTAATTATTCCTTTTTGCTTTCGGCTTGGATATTTTCTTTAGCTGCAGCTGCTTCTGATTCTTCCAGCGCCTTCATCTCAGCTGCAATTATGCTTATCCTGCCTGCAACCACTTTAGCGGCCTTGCTAAATGCATTGGCCTGGGTTGATTCCGGTTCTGATATTACCGCAGGCTTGCCAGTGTCACTTCCTTCTCTGATGCGCGGGTGTAGAGGTATTTCGCCTATGAACGGGATCTTGAAATCATCGCTTATTTTCTTGCCTCCGCCCTGACCAAAGAGGTATATCTGATCGTTGCAGTGCGGGCACTTGAGGTAGCTCATGTTCTCCACTACTCCGATTATTGGCACGTTGAGCTTGTTGAACATGCCAATCGCCTTGACTGCCACGTTCATGGCGACGTCCTGTGGCGTGGTGACAATCAGTATACCGGTGATTGGTATTGTCTGGGCTATCGTCAGTGGTGCATCGCCTGTGCCGGGCGGGAGGTCAATTATGAGATAGTCTAACTCGCCCCAGTTAACGTCTGTCAGGAACTGCTTGACAATCCCCGAAACTATCGGTCCCCGATATATGCCGGCCTGCTGCGACTGCTCGTAGAAAAAGCCCATCGAGATTACTTTTACGCCGTCAACTTCTGGCGGCTGGATCTTGTTATTGACAACTTCAGGCGATGCCTTGAGTCCCAGCATCAGAGGAACGCTTGGACCATAAATGTCAGCGTCAAGCAGCCCAACCTTTGCACCTGTCTTGGCAAGGGCGAGTGCGAGGTTGACTGAAACAGTGGTCTTGCCGACTCCACCTTTGCCACTTGCAACGGCCACGATGTTCTTGACGCCTGGCAGCAGCTCGTCCATTGAAAGAGCGCGCCCTTCCATGACCCGCGCCGTGACTTTCATGCTCAAGTCCTTAACTCCAAGGCTGGCCATTGCCGATCGAACATCACGCTCTATATCGCTGTTAAAAGGGCATGCAGGAGTAGTAAGCTCTAGCGTAAAAGCGACCTTGCTATCGTTTATCGAAAGATCCTTTATCATTCCCATTGAGACAATGTCCTTGTGAAGCTCAGGGTCTACAACCTTTTTGAGCGAACCAAGAACCTGATCGACGGTTACCATTATACACAAAAATTTGCCTTTACCGTATTTAAATCATCGTTTATTGGTATCAAACTTGTTACACTAAATCATCGTTTCGTAGAAGTTGCAACTTATAAAGGTCTTGCAGAAAGATGCTCAGATTTGAGCAAAAAATGAAGACAGGAGTTTGGCAAAAACTATTTTGCCTTTTTATTTTCTTCGATTATTCCAAAGACGTTTCCCTCGGTGTCTTGGCAGGTTGCAAACAAGCCGATTCCCGGTATCGCCGTTTTTGGCATCAGTATCTTGCCACCTTTATCCTGAATTTTCTTTGCAAATTTGTCAACAGAGGGAACGCCAATTGTGTTCATATTGGGCATTCCTTCCTTGCTCCTTTTTGACAACCCGCCGTTGATTCCGGGCTCCTTCTTGGTCCCGGTTGTCGCCATCCAGTATTCCATCGGTCCATTCCATTTTTCGAATTTCCATCCAAATACATCTTTGTAGAATTTCATCGCTCTTTCTGGCTCGTCTGCTGTAAGGTCAAAATGAAGTGGTCGCGGCATTACAGGTCGTAGAAGCAATTACCTATTTATTATTATTGAATATAGATCTTAGTCTGCCAATCCGCGATTAATCGCTGGAAAATTGTCCACTGACAAAAAGTTAAGAGGGGAAGATTTTTCTTACGTCTTGAAACCTTTTCCTCAGGGTTACGATGCTAATGTCGCCGGCAACAGCGATCTGGGCCTGACTTACGTTCTCGCCTTCCCTCAGGCATCCTGCATACAGGACTGCTACAGCTAGGGCGTTAGGGTCCTTTCCATGCGAAATCGGGTTCTCTTTTATGGTAGACAGCATGTCAAGCGCAGTTCTGTAGGTCTTTTCGCTTACCTTGGCCTTGTTGGCGATCCTTGCAAGATACTTGTTTGAATCAATTACGGGCAGCTGCAGTTCGAGATTCTGCACAAGCAGCCTGTAGCACTTGCCGGCAAATATCGCATCGGTGTTTGCAGCGATTGATATTTCTTCAAGTGTCCTCGGGATGGATAGATCTCTGCATGCGGCATATACAGCAGCCACTATCAGGGCCCTAATCGAGCGGCCCTTGATTATGCGCTTGTCAAGCGCCTTTCTGTAATTGTATGCGGCCTTTTCAATTAGCGTGTCGCTCAGTGAGAGCTTGTCCTTTATCGTGCTAAGTATGGCAAACGCGTTTTTCAAGTTGCGATGGTAGCTCCGGTTATTGCTTGAAATCTTGTTCCATCTACGCATCCTCTGGACCTTGCTTCTTTGTTCTGCGCTTATCGCAACCCCGTTTGCGTCGACGTTGGAATAAGATATGAAAGTAGAGAGACCCATGTCATGGAATGCAAGTGAAGAGGGCATCCCTGTCCTGCTCTTGCTTTCAATGTCTTCACCAGAATATGTCCTCCATTCCGGGCCCATTGATTCAATGTTGTCTTTGACAACCATCCCACAGGAAGAGCAGATTGCTTCACTTGTTTCAGAGTCAAAAACAATTGAAGTGCTGTTGCACAGTGCGCAAACATCTGTCGCTTCTGAAGCAAGCTTGTAACTCATGGCACAGCGTGAGTGGTTATTTCATTTAAGGCCCATGTATACAAAAAAGCAAAAAGTGTTGCAGTGTACTGCAGGTTGCTACATAACAGTTTATTATAACACAGAATCGTGCCCTTTAAACGGCATATGTTGAAGATACCTAGCGATGCCAGCACTAACAGAGAACGCGCACACATCGATCACTAGATCGTTCAGGTTTGAAACAGACGTGCTAAGCGTGCTTGATGAAGAAGCAGACAGGATGGGAATATCGGTAAATGCGCTTGTCGGCATCATACTAAAGAGATATTCTGAATTCACTCGCTACCTGTCAAAGATAGACATGGTAGTGGTAAACCGTGAGATCCTTACCTCTCTTTTTGAGCGCCTAGACGAGGATGAGGTATACAAGCTCGGCATAAGGCTTGGCGAAACGGTGTTGTCAGATACTGTGATTTTCTGGAAAAAAGAGATGACCGAAAGGGCAGTCATGGAATACATTGAAAAGGCGATCTGCAGGTATGGCCACCTCGGGACGTATGACGAAAAGCAGATGCCGGATAGTAGGACCATAGTGGTGCGCCACAGGCTTGGCAGGAACGGATCGCGGTTTCTGGAAGGTTACCTGCAGGCAGGCCTGAAAAACACCCTTGGAATAAACGCTACCTTCGAGGTAACTGATTCATCTGTCAAATGCGAGATGCAGAGGTCGGGCAGCAGAAGGTAAAAAGGTGCTTATAAAGCAAAAGTTCATAATGACCTCCAAGTTTAGAGTGCGTGTATTATGTTTGCCATAGTGCATATGAGCGATGTTGTCAGGATTCCACCAAACAAGCTGACTCATTCCCTCAAAGATGCGGCTATACAGATACTCAAAGAAAAATACGAGAGCATGATAAGCCCCGAGGTAGGCTATGTCATCATGATAACCGATGCCGATGCAAGTTCTGTCGGCAAGCTAGTCGCCGGCGACGGCGCAACATACCACAAAGTCACGTTCAAGGCACTTACATTCTATCCAAAGTTGCAAGAAATAGTCGAAGGCGAGGTTGTCGAGATTACCGACTTTGGAGCTTTTGTCAGGATCGGGCCGACGGACGCGCTACTCCACCTTTCGCAGATAACCGATGATTACCTCAAGAGCGACGTCAAGCAGGGAGTGATAGTTGCAAACCAAACTGCAAGGTCTCTAAAGATCGGATCGAAGCTTCGGGCTAGAATTACTGCCGTCAGTTTAGGCAAAGGCGCTGGCATGGGCAAGATAGGCATAACATGCAGGCAGCCTTTCCTTGGAGCACTTGAATGGATTGCAGAGGAGATCAAAAAAGCCAAGTCCGGGGGAGACAAGCCTGCTGCTGCGGCTCCAAGGGAGAAAAAAGCCGGAGGCGACAAAAAGTAGTTGGTCAAGGAAAAGGCATGCAGAAAGTGCAAGACTGTAACAGCAGGCAAAGTCTGCCCAAACTGCAAGTCAACCGACCTGAGCCCGGACTGGTCAGGCATCATACTTGTTTTTGAACCAGCCAAATCCCAAGTCGCCAAGACCCTTGACATCACTACTCCAAACAAGTATGCCCTGAAGGTCTCATAGATTGCAGGACCTGCAGACATTTCTAGACGTCCGTGAAATGCTTGCAAGTTTTCTTCAAGAAGACATTGGTACGGGTGACATTACAAGCGAGAGTATTATTCCAGAAGATATTAAAACAAAAGCAGAAATCGTATGCAAATCTGCCGTCTCTGCAATAGTCTGCGGTCTTGAAGAGGCCGCTATGATTTTCGACATCTGTGGCTGTACAGGCAAAGCCTTGGTTCAGGATGGTGCAAAGGTCAGAAAGGGCAAGAGGGTCATGATAGTTACGGGCAACGCCCGGTCCATCCTAAAGGCCGAGAGGACTGCGCTCAATCTCATAATGAGAATGAGTGGCATTGCCACCGAGACAAGGCGCCTAGCGGACGTGGCAAAAGGAGCTCAGATACTGGCTACGCGCAAGACTGCACCTGGACTGCGGTATTTTGACAAAAAGGCGGTGGTCATTGGGGGAGGAGGCACTCACAGGATGAGGCTTGACGACATGGTCCTGATTAAAGACAACCATCTTGCCCTTGCCGGCTCGCCAGAGGAATGTATAAGGCTTACAAAGAATAGCGTCGGCTCTTCCATAAAGGTTGAGTGCGAAGCAAAAAGTAAAGACGAGGTAATAGCGGCTATTTCATCAGGAGCAGATATTGTCATGCTTGACAACTTTACTCCAAAACAGGCTGCAGCAACAATACAACAGATTACAAAAATGGGATTGCGCAGGAAAGTAAAGATAGAGATTTCCGGTGGTGTCAACCCAAAAAATATTGCCCAGTATACAAGAGCCAAGCCGGACTTTATCTCGCTTGGCTACATCACGCACTCTGCCAAAGCAGTCGATTTCAGCCTCGAAATAATCTAGGATATTGCCAGCATGCGGTCGATTGCAAGTTTTGCTTTATCTGCAATGTCCTTTGGCACCTTTACTTCGTAGACATCATGCGCAAGCGAATCGTACACCTTTTCTAAGGTGATCTTTTTCATGTACTTGCAGACGGCGTCGCGCTTGATCGGTATGAACGCCTTGTCTGGGTTCTCTTTTTGCATCCTGTACAATATGCCCGTCTCTGTCGCCACTACAAACTGCTTGGCGTCTGACGCCTTGGCGTGCTTCATCATGCCTTCCGTCGACAGGATGTGCCCTGATTTGCTCAGGTCGCCCTTTGACATGTGGTACATTGTTGAAGAGGTGCAGCTGCATTCTGGGTGGACAAGAAAGTCGGCGTTCTTGAATGTGGCAAGCATCTTGTTAATATCCTCTGCCTTGATCCCAGCGTGCACGTGGCATTCGCCGGGCCAGATGTACATGTTCTTTCTTTTTGTTACTTCTGCAACATATGATCCGAGGAAGAGGTCGGGCAGGAACAGCACTTCCCTGTCTTTAGGAATGCTGCTTACTACCTTGACCGCGTTTGAAGATGTGCAGCAATAGTCAGAAAGAGCCTTTACCTCTGCTGTAGTATTGACATAGCTCACCACTATGGCGTCTGGGTGTTCTTGCTTCCATGCTTGCAGTTCGCCTGCGTTTATGGTAGAGGCAAGCGAGCATCCTGCTTCCAAGTCTGGTATCAAGACCTTCTTGTCAGGGCAGAGGATCGAGGCAGTCTCTGCCATAAAGTGTACTCCACAAAAAACAATCATGTCTGCATCTGTTGTAGCTGCGTTCTTTGATAATGCAAGTGAATCTCCTATAAGATCGGCTACGTCCTGCACTTCTGGCAGCTGATAGTTGTGCGCCAGAATAACGGCGTTCTTTTGCTCCTTTAGTGCAAGGACGCGTCTCTTGTAGTCAAGATCTAGCATCGTCATGTCTATTGATAAACAGGTAAATGATCTATAGGTTCTACATTTAAAGTAGTATAATTCAGGATATCGCTGCCCTTCAAATTAAAATTGTAGGCAATACTTGCCACTTTGCAAGCACGCGCATGCATACAAATATAAATATTCATGGACTTTATCCCGTAACGAAGAGTAATGCCAACACACGGATCACTTACAAAGGCCGGGAAGGTAAGAGGCCAGACGCCAAAAATTCAGGGCAAGCCACGCTTGAGCCCAATCTCAAAACTCAGGAATAAAGATAATTTCGTCAAACGATTTGAAAAGAAGAGACTGCCAGGCCAAAAGAAGCCAGAGCGCCGCGGCAGAAGGTAAGTAAAAATTCTCCCATCCTCCTTTTGTCATGCTAGATGCCAGAGAAAAGAATAGGTATTATTGGCTGCGGCACTATTGGGAGCCAGCTTGCAATGGCTGTTGACACAGGCAAGATGCCCAATGCTTCTCTTGTGTCGCTTTTTGACATTATCGAAGGCAGCGCACAAGACCTGAAATCAAAATTGCAAAGCAGCCCACATGCTTATTCGGACTTTGCAGGGTTTATCTCTTCAGGTTTTGACATTGCTGTAGAAGCCGCGTCTCAGGATGCGGTCAGAAAGTTTGGCAAGACGTTACTTGAGGCGGGCAGAGATATCATGATCATGAGCGTAGGAGCACTTGCTGATGGAGTATTTCTTTCAGACCTTGTACAAACTGCTTCAAAAAAAGGATGCAGGATTTACGTTCCAACAGGCGCAATAGCAGGCATTGACGCGATAAGAAGTGTAAAGCATCTTCTTGAATCTGTCACACTCACTACGACCAAAAGCCCGAAGGCCTTGGCCGGCGCCCCATTTTTTGAAACAAACAAGATCAAACTTGATGCCATATCAAAAAAGACAGTAATTTATGAAGGTCCGGCATCTGAAGCAGTCAAGATATTTCCGGCAAACGTCAACGTCGCCGCAGTACTGAGCCTTGCAGGAATCGGAGTTGACAAGACTCAGGTGAGAATAGTGGCAGACCCGGCAGCAACTACTAACCGGCACGAGATAGTTGCAACCGGCAGATTTGGCGAGCTCTGCATAACAGTCAACAACGTGCCCAGCCCCGGAAACCCAAAGACGAGTTTTCTCGCCGTACTCTCGGCAATAGAATGCCTTCGTTCAATATGCGACGACGGGATGAGAATAGGGTCATAGCAGCCGGCTTTTAATTTATATAGGGATATCGCATGATTTGTCTTACGTATGAGTTACGGAAGAAGAAACGACAACTTTGGTCCAAAACCAGTTGAGACGGGCAAGGAATACGACGTACAGATCACAGAAATCAGCCGCAAGGGCGACGGTATTGCAAGAATACAAGGATTTGTTATCTTTGTAAAGGACGGCAAGGTAGGTCAGAACGCAAAGATTCGGATCAGTCAGATCGGACCGAGGTTCGCTACGGCCGAAGTCGTCGACAGCTCGGCACCAACTTCGTCAAGCGAACCAGCAAGTTAAGCTATTGGGTTCTGATACTCGCAGAACTCTCTTTTTTATTATTCAACATTAACTTTTTCAACTACACGCTTTTTCATCAATCCCATATTCTGCATTGATTTGACTATCTCCTTCAAAAAGCGCAGTATAAGGGCGACCAGATGCTGAATCAATGATTCTTTACGCTTTTTCCACTTGTGCTGACGATAGTGCTTTGCCATAATATCAGAGTATTCCGACGACGTATCCGAGAGTCACAGACATCATATATAACGGTTGGTCTCGCCAAAAGGAATTTAGGGGATTTACGCCGCAGGCAAAATAGATGCGTAACAACATCATCACCATAATTGCAGTTTCTTTCATAACTGTTGGTGCGCTATGGGGCATCGGTAACCTCCTTAACAATCAAGAGGAGTCCGGGTCGACAAAAGTTGAGGGCATACTGCTTGTTGCAAATAGAAACACTTTCAATGATACGAATCCAGACATACATGTATCTGTAAACGTTCCAAAGAAACTAGTCGTGCGTAACGACGACGCGGTGACACACGACCTGAATATCGATAAGGCGCCAAATGACGGGATAACTGCGGTCAATACGGCGCCACTACGGGGCGGCCAAGACTTTCCCACAGCTATAGTTGCAGAGAAACCTGGTGTTTACGAATACTATTGCTCTTTCCACCCACAAATGCGCGGCAAGATAATCGCACAATAATGGCAATTCTTTCCAGAAACTTAATGCAGACGATTTATAGTTCACTGTTGTTGCGGAAGCTGCTGCGTGCTATCATTGAATTCGAAATTGGTGGAAAGATTGGACAGGATATATTGCTGCAGTAAATGCAAGGCGGTTTTCCTGTTCAAGGCGGACGTCGATGACCACAAAGAAATATCGGGTCATGACGACATGAGCGTACTGCCTTTCAATTAGAGTGCTCCGGCAACTTTTACTATTGTGAGCACGTCTTCGTCTACCAGCTTGTGGTCAAGGCCCACTTTTTGTCCGTCGAATTTTGCGCTCTTGCCCCATACAAGCGCATATCGAAAGTTCTTGGCCATGTTGCGATGGATCTTGTTGCACACGTCCTGCACTGTCGAGCCATTCTTCATTATCATAGGCTCCTTGTAATCGGTTTCGCCACCTTTTGGCCGCATGTAAATCCTGATGAAATCCAGCCTCTGGTACAGCGCTTCCTTCAGTGCATCGATATTGATGTTCGCGTCAGCAGATATCGGGATAAAGCTGTTGCCTATTTTCGCTTGCACTTCTTGGATAAATCCCTTGTTTACCAGATCTATCTTGTTTAATACGGCAAGTGATGGAACGTAGACCCTGTTACCGTTTAAGACATCGATGAGTTGCTCGTCAGTGAGGTTTGGTTCCCTGATAATGATGCGCCCGTTATGCACACCATAGAGCCTTGCAATTTCTTTGATCAGGCGTTCAGAAGTCTTGATCGGAACTTGCGCGTTAACAGACACACCACCGGTTGACGTCTTTTCTATCACAACGTCCGGCGGTTTTTGATCGATTTTTATGCCCGCTTCAGAAAGTTCTTTCTTCAGGATATCTAGGTGGTGCGGCTGGAAGACATCTAGCACTATCAAGACTAGATCCGCGTTCCTTGCTACCGAGAGGACCCGCTTTCCAAATCCTTTGCCACCCGAAGCGCCTTCAATAATGCCAGGAAGATCTAGTACCTGAATTCTAGCACCGCGGTAATCCATCATTCCGGGGACTGCAGTAAGAGTGGTGAAGTGATAAGCAGCAATCTTTGATTTTGCGTTTGTAAGCTTGTTTAGTAGAGTAGATTTTCCGACGCTTGGAAGCCCTATAAACACTATCGTGGCGTCGCCTGCCTTCTTTACATCAAACCCAATGTTTTCGCCGCCGCTGTGGACTGTCTTGCCGTGGAGGTTGTCTTCCTGTTCACGCTTGAGTTTGGCTATCTTGGCCTTCAAAAGCCCAACGTGGAACTCAGTTGCCTTGTTGATCTGGGTCTTGTGTATCTGGTCCTGAATTTCCTTTATCTTTTCTGGGATACCCATTATTGAAGGCAGCTGATCATTAACAACAAGGCGATAAAAATTTTGTCAATCTAGCTTTGTGCCGCATTTGATGCAAAATGAGGACTCTTCCTCGTGTATACAACCACAGTTTGGGCAGGCTGCAAGCGAATAGCTGCATTGGCTGCAATACTTGCTGTGAGGAAGATTTGAGGCTCCACACCTGCTACATATCTTGTTTGCCAGAGAGATTTTGCGCTCTGAATCTCTGTATGGTGGTTGAAAACTCGCCGTCAATCCTGTATCTTAGTGTGTCTATGTCCTTGTCTTTAGCTTGCCGTATACTCCAACGAGGGTATCAAACACTGCCTCAGGTTCCTCATTGACAGTAAATCGTCGCGAATTATCATGTGGGACGGGCGTAAGTACAGATGCATGTACGTAAATCTATTGCGGCGTCATTTTGTGCAATTATTTCTCTAAGCCTTGCCAATTGCTGACAGAAATAGTATTTTTGAGAGCTGAAAGTTCAGTTTGAATTGACAAGAATACATCAGCTATTTGATGAGTCTGTTAAAGTTTCATTTATATTTTGTAGATTCTTGAGACTGTCAGGGCTCCGGTGGTGTAGTCCGGTTAAGCATCTCGCCCTCTCAAGGCGAAGACCACGGGTTCAAATCCCGTCCGGAGCACTTTTTACTATATTGAAAAGGTCGCCAGTTAAATAGCTGTAAAGCTGATAATAGGCAGTGAGAAAATTTAACAAAACGCAATCGTTTGGCAAATGTGAATGTATTTGCCACGGGAGACCAAACACAGATTATTGTGGATATTGCTCTCCATCCCACAATAGAGCTTCGCGGAGATACTAGATATATGGTCAGGCGCTCTCCTTTTTATTAAAACAATGTAGAGAGTGTTAGAATAATGGGGGACACTGACGAAGAAAAGTTCTTTCGAGAAAGGTATGCCGAGGAGATAAGGAAAAAGAGCACTAGCGAGCTGGAAGATGAAAGGAAGAAGGTAAAGCAGCAGGCAATGAAAACGCCGGGCAGGAGGGGAGAAGAGATAAAGCATGAAGAAATTGACAAAGAAATTGTCCGGCGCCATAGCGCGAAAAAATGAAACCTAGTGCCGCAGGATTCGGCAGTCCGGTAAAACTCTTCATCTTCTCCGCCCTTGCAGGCAGATAATAGGGGGACTGTTACGTCGTCATCATCCTGCAGCCCGAGCTAGTATGCAATGGCACTGGTAAAAAATTGTTATTCTATCACGTGGACGCTGTGAAAGCCGGCCTTGCACTTTGGGCAGGCAGAATGGACACCCATGCAGTCCATACAAAAGTCAGCTGCTGCCAAAAACTCTGATTCGTCGCCTCGATAAAAGCAGCTCTCGCAGAACCTCTTTGCCAAGCTCGTACTTTTCAGGTGTTCTTGTTGCAATTTAACCTTTTGCATCATTTCGATGGTTTTTTCCTTGTATGTTTTTCCTTAATTGCCTTCATTACCTTGTCGCGGATCTTGTTTGAATCAGCTCTGGACGATGTCGACAGGCAAAGTATGCCATCACCCAGCGGAAATGTCATGAGCGTAACCTTGTCATGCTCGGTCAAGTTGTATCGAACCTTGCCCAGCCTGCCGCTGTATTTTTGAAGCGTGGTCACATTCCACAGCGACTGCATGTACATCTGCTGCTCATCAGTGCCATCAAGCAGCGGCTCAACTCCCTGTTGGAAACCCCCTTCGATAACCTCGCCCCTGCCGTTTACAATGCCTACAAAGCGTATGTTGCGGTCAAGCTTGATAATCCTGTCGCAGAGGTTGCGCTGTTCCATAGGTTATAGTCCAATGTTGGGAATATAAATCGTTTACAGGTTTATCATTCTGCAAGCCGGGTTTCCATAGAGTGGCCGTCTTTGATGTGTGCTGAATAGTGCAGGTGCACAAGCTCGTTGATGTCTGCGTCCGAGAAGTATTTTGTGGAATACCTTGCAAGCACTGTCTTGCAGTCGGAGCAATATATCTCCTTGAATGCCACAGTATAACCTGCGCAGGCTTGTTTTTATTCGTTGTTTTGGCGGCGTCTGTTTTCAATGAATCCCATTTTTGAAGTCTTGTAGTAGATTACCTCGCCTCTACGTTCTATCACTGCAATAACTGCTTCCTTGCCCATTTTCTCGATTTGCTCAATCGCGCTTGAAAAGCTCTTTGCAGTGGTGTTTGTTCCTTCGTTTATGCCAAATACCACGTACTTGGCTGGTTTTTTTTCATACTCGCCCCGCTCGTAGACACGAAAGTCGTTGCCAAAGCCAAACCCCTCCTTTGCAACATATCCGCGGCTCCGGAGGTCGCGGTAGAGAAGAAACTTGGTCATCATATTCCTATCATATTTCAGGAGTATTTCAAATAGCGAATCAAAAGTGATGTCGCCTCTGCCCTTGAACGTGAGCCGCTTTGTATGCACAAGGTAGAGTGCTTCGTACGGCTTCAAGACATATTCTGAACCTTCCTTTTCGCCAAATCCCTTGGTCCTCAGCTCGTCTTGGAATCGGGTCTCGTCAACCATTATCTTGCCGCCACTCAAGCGCGACTCTATCAGAGGTATCTCCGCTTCGGCCATTTTAGGATCGGAAAACGGCTGGGCTGGCGACGGTGTTGACGACATAACGATTAAATCAGACCAAACTACCACATTTAAGCATTCAAATTTAGTGATTGCCATGAAGGGAGTTAATTATCGTGAAACTCGTGGAATGCCATATGTAAGGCGCGAATATATCGCTGGCAAGCCCCAGATCAAGATCGCAAGATTTTCTTCTGGCCAGGCCAGCAGCAATTATGATTACAAGCTGGAGCTTTTGTCAACTGAAAAGATTCAGATAAGGCACAATGCCCTTGAAGCCGCCAGACTTGCAGCCAATAAGAGGATGGCTACCGCGGGCGAGATGACATTCTTTTCGATGCTCCGGGTCTACCCGCACGTAGTTCTCAGAGAGAATAAAATGATTGCCACAGCAGGCGCAGACCGTCTTCAGGAAGGCATGAGAAGGGCATTTGGCAAGGCGACAGGGCTTGCCGCACGAGTAAAGCCCGGTCAAGTCCTGTTTGAAGCCCACGTGTCGGCTGCAAACCTTGCGCTTGCAAAAGACGGATTCAAAGTTGCTTCAAGCAAGCTCGGGTGCCCAACCACTGTCAGGATTACTCCACTAAAAGAGCAGGTAGTCGCTACCGAAGACTAGATCCTGGCAGCCAGGCTTTTTACATTTTCAGAGTTGCACACGCCGGCCTTGCCGCCTGTGCTCTTGCATACCATCGCAGCAATGTTGTCGATTTCGGATCTGATTGCTTTTCCGACTGCAGATGCAGGATTTTCCAGCTCTGCCCTGACTCTTGTGTGATCCATTCCTTCCAAGATTTGCGGGCTGTAGCCGGACCCGACCTGCATGAACTGCCCGTCTATTAACAGGAATGGGATTATCTGGTCTGGGTTGAAGGTATCAAGTATTTCATAATCTTTTTCGTCAAGCTCTTGCAATGGCTCAAAGTTCCTGTCTGCAGTCTCACGCCCTATAAACTCGACATAGTCGCTCGTGTATTTTGCGCGCGCAAAGCTCACGGTAGGGATGTTCAGGTATTTTTCATCTTGGCCGGCGCTTGTAGTGTCTGTAAGGCCTTCCCACCTGCCAAAGTTTGCAAGCGCATTGACGATGGCCCAGCGCTCTGCGGCGCAGAATGGACAAAAGCCTGCACCCATGAAAAAGACAAGTGATTTGCCGCTCTGCCTTTTCAGCGGCTCGTTAGTAACATGCATGAATTTGCCAAGAACCTTCTTTGGTATAAAACTGCTCACAGACAGAGTTCTTGCTATTTATTTTATTAATGTTCTGAATT
>Ga0070741_10004512_pt1 | contig 32425 bp, 25 predicted proteins | sample Coa_R1_4_FD_66440 | JGI IMG/M metagenome (GOLD analysis project Ga0070741, IMG submission 66440) | Surface soil microbial communities from Centralia Pennsylvania, which are recovering from an underground coalmine fire - Coalmine... | ecosystem: Environmental > Terrestrial > Soil > Unclassified ... | reverse complement strand
GAGATCGAAGACCACTACAAGATCACGCTGCCGGACCGCGATCCGAACTTCGACACCGAATCGGTGCGCGGCCTCGTCGAAGCCGTCGACCGGCTGCTCGCCGAGAAAGCCTCCGCCCCGCCCGCCGCCTGAGCGCTCGCCCGGAAGCCGCATAGAACATGCGCCGCGTAGCGATCACGGGCATGGGCGCGATCTGCGCCCTCGGACACGATGCCGCGTCCACCTGGCAGGCCATGCGCGAAGGACGTTCGGGCATCGGCCCGATCGCGAACATCCCGACCGATCTCACGAACGTCAAGATCGCGGCCGAAGTGCGCGACTACGATCCGGCGCAGCATTTCGATCCGAAGCGCCTCGTGCTCTACGACCGCGTCTCGCAGTTCGCGCTGATCGCCGCGCGCGAGGCCGTGCGGCAGTCGGGCGTCGATTTCCGCGCGGAAGGCCGCGGCGAGCGCACCGCATGCATCGTCGGCACGGGCATCGGCGGCGAGAACACGCACAACGAGCAGGCGCGGCGCTTCTACGCCGAGAACAACCCGCGCGTGCATCCGCTCACGATCGTGCGCCTGATGGCCAATGCGCCGGCGAGCCAGATCACGATGGAATACGGACTCATGGGTCCGGCGTTCGCGGTGGTCAGCGCGTGCGCCTCGTCGAACCACGCCATGGCGCAGGCCTTCGACATGGTGCGAAGTGGAAAAGTGGATTTCGCCGTGACCGGCGGCGCGGAAGCCTGCATCACGGTGCCGACCGTCAAGGCGTGGGAAGCCGTGCGCGTCACGGCGGACGACACCTGCCGGCCGTTCTGCAAGCAGCGCCGCGGCATGGTGCTCGGCGAAGGCGCGGGCATCTTCGTGCTCGAAGAATACGAGCACGCGCGCCGGCGCGGCGCGACGATCCTCGCCGAGTTCGCGGGCGCCGGCATGTCGGCCGACGCCGGCGACATCGTGCTGCCCTCGGAGGCCGGCGCGGCCAAGGCACTGATCGGCGCGCTCGCCGATGCCGGGCTCGATGCCGGCGACGTCGGCTACATCAACGCGCACGGCACCGGCACGCCGGCGAACGATCCGACCGAATCGAAAGCGATCCGCCGCGTGTTCGGCGCGCATGCCGACGCGCTCGCCGTGTCCTCGACCAAGTCCGTGCACGGCCACGTGCTCGGCGGCGCCGGCGCGATCGAACTCGTCGCGGTGATCGGCGCGCTGCGCGAAGGCGTACTGCCGCCGACCGCGAATTTTCTCGATCCCGACCCGGAGTGCGATCTCGACTACGTGCCGAACGTCGCGCGCGAAAAGCGCGTCGCTGCGGCGCTGTCGAATTCGTTCGCGTTCGGCGGGCTCAACGCGGTCGTCGCGCTCAAGCGCGTCTGATCCGAAGCGCCGCAACGGGCGCGACACAGGCATAATTGCCGCCCGACCCTGGCGACCGCGCCGAGCATGCCTTCGTTCCGCTATTTGCAGTTGGACGTCTTTCCGGCCAAACCCGGCGGCGGCAATCCGCTCGGCGTGGTCGTCGATGCGCGCGGTCTCGACAGCGCAGGCATGCAGCGCATCGCGGCGTGGACGAACCTCGTGGAAACGACGTTCCTGCTGCCGGCCGAAGACGCCGCGGCCGACTACCAATTGCGCATTTTCACCCCGACGGCCGAAATACCGTTCGCCGGACATCCGACCGTCGGCAGCGCGCACACGGCGCTCGACACCGGCATGGCGCGAGCGCGCGGCGGGCGCCTGGTGCAGCAGTGCAAGGCCGGATTGCTGCCGATCGACGTCGCGCAGCACGACGGCGCGCGGCTGATCAGCGTGCAAGCGCCGGCGGCGCGCATCGTGCGCGAAGGCGCCGAGGACACCGGCGCGCTGCGCGCGGCGCTGGGGCTGCGCGATTTCGGCGCGCTGCCGCCCGCACTCGTGGAAGGCGGCCGGCGCTGGTGGGTCGCCGAGCTCGCCGACGAGGAGTCGATCCGCACCCTGCTGCCGAACCACGGTGCGATCAAGGCGCTCGCGCGCACCGATGCATGTCTCGGCTTGTGCGTATTCGCGCGCTCCGCGAATCCCGAGTACGAACTCGTCGTACGCGCGTTCCCCGCCGGCGCTGGTATCGTCGAGGACCCCGCCTCCGGCGCGGCGAACGGCCTCATCGCTGCGTACATCGCGCAACGCGAGCCCGCGGGCGCGCTCGCGCGCGGCTATCGCGTGAGCCAGGGCCGCGAGATGGGACACGACGCGGCGCTCGCGATCCGCATCGACGCCGACGGCACGGTGTGGGTCGGCGGGCGCACGCATACCGTGATCGACGGCACCCTGACCTGGCCGGCAGGGTGAGCGCACCGAGCATCGATCAGGGCCGCAGTCCGCGCGCGAGCACTCCGACCAGCGCTCCGCCGGGGTCCTGGCTTTGCTCCCAGTACATCATTCCGCCGAGGTGGTGCGCTCTCACGTACGCGGCCTTGAGCGCCAGCGATTGCGGATCGTCGTAGCTGACGAACGTGCGCGTCTGCGCATTCCAGAGGTACGGCTCGTGTGCGGTATCGTCCCAGTGACGCACGTAGCCGTTCTTGTCGATCAGATCGGCCAGCTGCGGCCACGTGAATTCGCCCGCGTACTTGCCGTAGGGCTGATCGAGCCCGTCGTTGCGCGGCGCCACGTCGGCGAACGCGCGGCCGTAGAACGGCACGCCGACCACGAGCTTGTCGGCCGGCACGCCCGCGGCGAGAAATTGCGCCACGGCATGTTCGACGCTGCGCTCGCCCTCGGCCGAGGTCGCCGACCGCGCCAGGGCGGAGTGATGGCCCGTGGTCTTCGTCAGACTGTTATGGAAGTCGTAGGTCATCAAGTTGATCCAATCCAGATACGCGTGGATGCGATCGAGCTCGATGTGCGCGACGAATTCGCTGTCGGCGAGCGCTGCGGTGATCAGGTACGGCCTGCTGCGGCCGCGCTCGCGCGCGAGCGCATCGAAGCGCGTGCGGAGGGCCGCGAGCAGCAGAGTGAAATCGCGCCTGTCCTCGTCGCGATGTCGGATGCCCGGGCCGGGCAGCCCCGGATATTCCCAATCGATGTCGATGCCGTCGAGGTCTTCGCGCCCGAGCGCATCGGCGGCGCTGTCGGCGAACGCCAGGCGCGAGGCGGGCGTCGCCGCGGCGTCGGAGAAACCGTCCGCACCCCACCCGCCGACGGACAACACGATCTGCAGGCGCGGATTGCGCGACTTCAAGGCACGCATGCCGGCGAGGAAGCGCTGCGTGCCGGTCTGGTCCAGAGCCACGCGGCCGCGCGCATCGATGTGCGCGAACGCGAAGTTGAGCGCGCTGAGTTCTTCAGCCGGAATCGGCGGAAGCGTCTCGGCTCCGACGACGTACCCGACGAGGCGGTACGTCGGCGTCGCGGCGCGTAGTTGCATCGTCGCGCACGCTGCGAGCGCGAGCGCGCAAGCCAGCGTGCCGACGATGCGCCGCATCAGGCGCTGCGCGCGAGCGAGGCCGCCACTTGCTTTGCCGCTTCGAGCGTCGCCGCGACATCGGCGTGCGTGTGCGCCGTGGAGACGAACAGATTTTCGTACGCGCCCGGATGGAACAGCACGCCGCGCGCGAGCATTCCTTCCCACCAGTGGCGGAACATCTTCTGGTCGGCATGCCGCTCGGCATCGCGATAATTATGGATTTCGCGCTGCGCGAACCACACCTGCATGAGCGGACCGACGCCGACCACATAGGCCGGCAAACCGGCGTCGCGCAGCACCTTGCCGAGGCCGAGGCGCAACTCGTCCGACACCGCATCGAGCTTCTGGTAGAGGCCCGGAGTCGCGAGCTCGTCGAGGGCGGCGTTCGCCGCGGCCACGGCGATACCGTTCGCGGTGTAGGTACCGGCCATCGACACGGTGCCGTTCGCGACGAGCGCCATGATGTCGGCGCGCCCGCCCATCGCGGCGACCGGGAAACCGCCGCCGATGCCTTTCGCGAACACGGAAAGATCGGGCGTGATGCCGAGGCGCCCCTGCGCTCCCGCCAAGCCCAAGCGGAACCCTGTGATGACTTCGTCGAAGATCAGCACGATGCCGTGCTCGCGCGTGAGCTCGCGCACGGCCTCGAGATACCCTGGCTTCGGCAGGATGCAGCCGGTGTTGCACATCACGGGTTCGGTCAGCACGGCGGCGATGTTGTCGCCTTCGCGCTTGATCGCGTCGGCGAGCGCATCGGCGTCGTTCCACGGCAGGATGATCAGGTTCTCTTCCACGCCCTTCGGCATGCCGGGGCCTTGCGGCACCGGCACGGGGCGGTCGTCGGGACCCGCTTTCTCGATCGACGGATGCTTGCTCCAATACACGCCGTCCGAAAAGCCGTGATACATGCCTTCGAAGCGGACGATCTTGCGCCGCCCCGTGTAGGCGCGCGCCAGACGCGTCGCGTAGAGCACCGCTTCCGTGCCCGTGTTGCACAGGCGCACTTGATCGACGCTCGGCACGGCCGCGATGATTTTCTCGGCGAGGCGCGCCTCGTCGGCCGTCGGCAACGCGAAGACCGTGCCGCGCTGCTCGATGAACTCGACGACGGCACGCGTCACGCGCGGCGGGCGATGGCCGAAGATCATCGGGCCGAGGCCCAGCAAATAGTCGATGTATTCGTTGCCGTCGACGTCGCGCAGGCGCGAGCCCTGGCCGCTTTCCACGAACAGCGGGTACGGCGTCCATCCGGACCACGTCGCGCGCGCCGTGCTGTTGACGCCGCCCGGGATGACCCGGCATGCGGCTTCGAACAGATCGGCGCTGCGCCCCGCGCGCCCGCCGGTCAGGAGCTGAGTCTCGATTGCAGTCATGGCGATACCTTCAACGTTCGATAATTCGTATGCGTCGCGCATTGCCGCGCGACGGCGGCGCGTCGGGCGAGATCTTGTCGCGCTCGACTCCGGGCCGATCCGTTCAAGCCGACGCCGCGTTCGGCAACGCATGCGCCGCACGCGGCGCCGCGACGAGCTTGCCCGACAACAAGGCCGGCATCAGCTTGAGCACGTCCGCGAAGTCCCGGATCGGCGCGTGCGGAATGTTCTTGGCGATGCAATGCGCGATCAGCTTGCCTTTGGCGAAGACGAAATCCGCGGCTTCGGCCACGCAGAAATCCGAGGCGCCATCGCCGATCAGCAGCACCTTCGCGCGCTTGGCGGCCTGCACGCCGGCGGCCCGCGCGCACTTGCAGGTGCCGCTCGAGACGCGGCAGGTCGCGCTCGCGTGCGGGAATTTGAGCTGCCACTCGCGCGCTGACACCGGCTGCAAATGGTTCGAGACGACGGGCAACGAATCGAGTCCGTAGCGGCGCAGGATCGTGTGGATCGCGTAGTCGAGCCCGTCGCTCAAGATCTCGATCGGCATGCCGCTCGCCTGCGCGAACTCGACGAATTCGGGAAATGCCTCGTCGATCTCGCGCCCGGCGAGGTGAGCGTCGAGCTCGTCGCGATCCATGTCGAGCAGGGCGACCTGGCCGGCCATGCAGTCGTGCGAGCCGATCTTGCCGGCGCGCCAGTCGGCCTCGAGCGCTTCCCAACCCGGACGCCCGAAACGCTCGAGCAGCGTGTCGGTGGTGTCGTCGACGGCGACCGTGCCGTCGAAATCGCAGAGAATCGTCCAGTCGGACACGGGAATACCTGTTGGGCTCGGAGGGCAGGAAACCGTACAGTATAACGATCGAGGCCTGCCCTGCCAATTACAAGCGGGCGCTGCGCCCGGGCACGTGGAAGCCGCGCGATCATTATTCGTGCGCGGACATTAAATAAACCTTCACCGCGACCGCTCACCGCCCACACGCCGATTTGAGGCAGTCTTAACCCGTCGGCAGGCGTTTTCGGGCAAAATACACGGCATCAGACTGCGTCCCGACCTATGTCCAAGCGATCCGCATTTTTCCAGTACACGCCCTGGGATCTGATCCCCACGCTCATGGGGCTCGGCCATCTCGCCTTCGTCGCCACGCTTTTCTTCGGCTTCCACGCGATGCCATGGGCCGTGTGGATTCCGCTCGCCTGCGTGTACTCGATCAGCATCTCGTGGAGCATCAACTCGACGAGCCACAACTTCATCCACAACCCGTTCTTCCGCTCGCCGGTGCTGAACCGCATCTACAGCGTGATCCTGTCGCTCACCGACGGCTTCTCGCAGGAGTTCTACCATCACGTGCACCTGCGCCACCACGTCGGCAATATGGACCGCATCGGCGCGAATGGCACGACGATCGATCCGCTCTCGATCTACCGCCACGGCAAGGACGGCAAGCCCGAGAGCCCGTGGACATATACGTTCTACAGCTATTTCCGCGACGACATCGGCGAGGTGTACACGCGCGTCAAGGAAAAATTCCCGGACAAAGCGCGCTGGATCTGGCGCGAGATCTTCATCGTCGTCGGCATTTATCTCGCCTGCCTCGTCTACGACTGGCGCGCGTTCCTCGTGCTGGTGCCGTTCTATTACATCGGCCATTCGCTGTCGTCGCTGAACGGATATTACGAGCACTTCAAGGGCAACCCGGACGAACCCATCGCCTGGGGCGTGAGCACCTACAACAAGCTCTATAACTGGACGTGGCTCTACAACGGCTTCCACGCCGAACATCATTATCGTCCGAAGGTGCACTGGACGAAGATGGTGGAGCTGCGCGATTCGATCCTCGCCGAGCAGCGCGCCGCTGGCGTGCACGTGATGCCGTTCTGCCACGGGCTCGGATTTCTCGATCGCCAGCCGCCGCGGTATCTCGCGGTCCGGGCCGAGCACGGCGCCTGAGGCCGACGATCCGACCGCATCGTTCCGCGGTCGGCGCCATCTCAGGCGCGTAAAAGTTCCAGGAACTGCTCGCCGTAGCGCGCCAGCTTGGCGGCGCCGACACCGCCGATTGCGGCGAGTTCGTCGACGGTCTTCGGCTGCTCGCGCAGCATCTCGAGTAAGGTCGCGTCGTGGAAAATCACGTAGGCCGGGACGCCCTGCTGGCGTGCGAGCCGCGCCCGGAGATCGCGCAGGCTTTGCCATAGCGCCGTCTCGTGCGGCGCGATGTCCGAACCGCGCTCGCTGCGTGCGGCGCGCTTGGCGCGGCGCGCCAGGCGGCGTTCGTCGCGATCGCCGACACGGCGCAGCAGCACGCGCGTTTCGCCGCGCAGCACCGGGCGGCTCGCCGCGGTGACGCGCAGCACACCGTAGCCCTCCTCGTCGGTGGCGAGATACCCCGCTGCGACGAGCTGGCGGAACACGCCTCGCCATTGACGTTCGTCGAGATCGGCGCCGACGCCGAAGACGCTCAACGCGTCGTGACCGAGCGAGCGGGCGCGCTCGTCGTCGGCGCCGCGCAGCACCGCGACGAGATGCCCGACGCCGTAGCGCTGGCCGGTACGCAACACGCACGAGAGCGCCTTCTGCGCGGCGACCGTGCCGTCCCAGGTTTGCGGCGGATCGAGGCAATTGTCGCAATTTCCACAATTTGCCTCGAGCTCCTGACCGAAGTAGGCGAGCAGGCGCCGCCGCCGGCAGCCCGTGATCTCGGCGTACCCGAGCAAGGCGTCGAGCTTGGCGCGCTCGACGCGCTTGCGCTCCGCGCCGGATTCGGACTGGGCGATGAATTGCGCGAGTGCGACGACGTCGCCGAGGCCGTAGCACATCCACGCCTCGGCCGGCAGACCGTCGCGGCCGGCGCGGCCCGTCTCCTGGTAATACCCTTCGAGGCTCTTCGGCAGATCGAGGTGCGCGACGAAGCGCACGTCGGGTTTGTCGATGCCCATGCCGAAGGCGATCGTCGCACAGATAACGACGCCGTCCTCGGCGAGGAAGCGGCGCTGATTCGCCGCGCGCGCCGCGGGGTCCATGCCCGCGTGGTAGGCGAGCGCATCGACGCCGTGCTCGACGAGCCACGCCGCCGTCTGCTCGGTCTTGCGCCGCGACAGGCAGTAGACGATGCCGGATTCGCCGCGGTGCGCGGCGAGAAAATCGATCAACTGGCGCTTCGCGTTTTCCTTTTCGACCACGCCGTAGCGGATGTTCGGCCGGTCGAAACTCGCGACGAACGCGCGCGCCGACGCGAGTCCGAGCCGCTCGACGATCTCGCGGCGCGTCGGCACGTCGGCGGTGGCGGTCAATGCGATGCGCGGCACGTCCGGGAAGCGCTCGTGCAATATCGCGAGCTGCCGGTACTCGGGGCGGAAATCATGACCCCACTGGGAAACGCAATGCGCCTCGTCGATCGCGAACAGGGCGAGCGGCGTACGCGCCAGGAGCTCGAGGCAGCGCTCGGTGAGCAGGCGTTCGGGCGCGACATAGAGCAGCTTCAGCGCTCCGGACGCGAAGCGCCGCTCGACCTCGCGCTGGGTCGCCGCATCGAGACTCGAGTTCAGGAACTCGGCGGCGACGCCGAACTGGCGCAAGGCTTCGACCTGATCCTGCATGAGCGCGATGAGCGGCGACACGACGATCGCAGTACCCGCGCGCATGAGCGCCGGCAGCTGGTAGCACAGCGACTTGCCGCCGCCCGTCGGCATGAGCACGAGCGCGTCGCCGCCCGCCGCGACGTGCTCGATGATCGCCTGCTGGTCGCCGCGGAAGCCGGTGTAGCCGAAAACGTGCTGGAGAAGATGCAAAGCGGATTGCATGTCGCGATGCTAACAGAGGGTGCCCGCACTCACGTGCGAAATCGCCGCGCCGGAGGTGAGGCGTCCCGTAGTGGATATGTCGGGGAATTCTGCTAGGCTTCGTGCGCTTCTTGTCGCTGGCGTCCTGCCGGCCGGCGCTAAGGTGATCCGATTCGCGGCCGAAAACCGAGTTGATCCCGAGTAATTCCTGCGACGGAGTCCCCATGCTCGCCCGCTTCGCCATCGCTACCGCATCGTTCTTCGCCGCATGTGCCTGCGCGGGTGCAAGCCCCGTTTCGTCAGCTGCGATCGGCAACTTGCAGCAGCTCGGCAGCGATGTCCGCACAGCCGTCGACCATGCAGAATCCGGTCATGCGCCGCCCGCCGCGGATATCGCCGCGCTGCGCCGCCGGCTCGACGCGATGCGTGCGACCGCCGCGGGCGATGCCGCGTTCCAGCAAAAGCTCGGCGCAATCCGCCTGTTGTTCGCGGAACTCCAGGCCTCGGCCGGGCACGCGGGAAGCACCGTTGCGAGCGTGCCGCGCAGGGCGTTCGATCGCGAAATCGTCACGGCGCGCCATGGCGGCAGCTGCGCGGCAGCACTGGGGCTTTCGACAACCCTGCCCGTATCGCTCACGCTCGCCGAACCGGGCCGCGGCCGCAGCGAGGCGTGGCTGCGCTTCGAGGCCCCGACCGCAGGCCGCTATCGCATGAGCACGCGTTCCGCGGGCGCCGATCCGAAGATCGAGATCTTCGACGGCTGCACGAAGACGTCGCCGCTTGCGGCGAACGACGACACGCTCGGCCTCGATGCGGCGGCGACGGTCGCCGTGGCCGCTCACGGCGCGGTGCTCGCGCATGTCGTGAATACGGGTCCGGCGGGCAGCGTGCAAATCGGAGTGAACGTAACACCGGCGACAATCTCGGGATCCGTGAAGGACGCAGCCACGGGGCTGCCGATCACCGATGCCCAGATACTGGCGTGCGGCGGTTTTGGATACTGCGGGAATTCCGCCTCGGTCGACCAGACTGGGAGCTATTCGCTCTCGACCAATGCCGGCACTTACTACGTCTTCGCTGTGGCAAACGGCTATGTAGCTGAGGTCTATCCGAACGCCGCGTGCCTGCCCGGGTCCTATGCGTACGACATAAGCCATTGTCCGGCCGAGCGGGCGCAGACAGTAGTGCTCACCGATGGCTCGACCCTGACCAACACCGATTTTTCGTTGTCCGTTGGACACAGCATCCGGGGAGACGTGCGCGGCGCCGCGAACCAACCGCTCAATTGGGCATGGGTCTGGATCTACGACGATGCTGGTAACGCGCTCACGGCGGGTTTCACCGACAGCGCCGGCCACTACGCGTTCTCGGTCTTGCCCGACGCTTCCTACAAGCTCGTGGCGAAGGCAGACGGATACACAGCGCAGATGTACTACCAGGTCAATTGCGGCAATTCCTGCAATCTAAGCCTCGCATCGCCAGCGACGGTCGCGGGCGCCGATATCGGCGGTGCTAATTTCGCGCTGACGCAGCAAGCAGCAGTTTTCGGCACGGTCACGGGCACCGGCGGAAAACCGCTGCAGAATTCCAACGTATCTGTCGTTGACGGCAACGGAACCGTCTACGCAAACGGGTGGACGGATCAGTACGGACACTATTCCGCGGGGCCGCTCAGTCCAGGCAACTATTACGTGTACGCTTCGAGCCAAGGATATTTCTCGCAAATACTCAACGGCATCGATTGCGGGCCGGACTGTCTGAAGAGCGGCGGAACGCCGACAGGAGTCACGATCGCGACACCGGCACAGCAGGTCGAGGCGGATTTCGCTCTCGATCCGCTGCCGCTGGTCACCGGCCACATCAGCGACCGCGTGAGCGGCCACCCGCTGGCCAATGTCACGATCGCGGTGAGCAATACACCTCCCGCGAATTTCGTAGAGATCGCCAATACGGTGTCCGATGTCAACGGCAACTACACGCTGGCAAGTGTCCCGGCAGGCACCTATTACGTGTGGGCTCTGAGCCCCGACCACATCGACGAGGTGTACCCCAACCTTCCGTGCGAAAACAGCGATACCTATTTTTTCTCCAGCACCCCGTGCAGCGTCGTCGGTGCAACGCTCCTTACGATCACGCCCGGCCAAGCTCCGGGCGCCTTCGATTTTTCCTTGAATCCTTCATCGAGCATCGGCGGTACCGCCCTCATCAGCGCTGGCGCGGGCTCAGACCTATCCGCGGGCGTCGCCGTGGCTGTCTACGACGACACCGGCACGTCGGTCGGTTCGGCGACACCGGACACCTCCGGCCACTATGTCGTAAACGATCTGCCGCCCGGAACGTACTTCGCTGCCGCTGTGAACGACTCGACCTATGTCGAACAAATCTGGCAGCAGATCGATTGCCCGGAGGATTGCGCTCCGACAACGGGCACGCCGATCGTGCTGTCACAAGGGAGCGAGGCCGAAGCCGATTTCACGGTGACCCGCCGCAATGCCGTCGTCGGCCGCGTCACCGACCCGACGGGAGCGCCGATTCCCGGAGCGCTCGTCGATCTGTTCGACACGGCCAATGGAATGTACTTCGCTTCGGGCGTGGCCGACGCGCAAGGCTACTACGTGGCGGCCGGCAATCTGGGCCACGACTATTTCCTCGGCACCGAAGCGGGCCCCGGCTACTACGACCAAGTGTATGCCGGCATTGCCTGTCCGCTCGGCGCCGCCTACTACGGCCTGTGTCCGCTCACGAACGCCACAGCTGTTCCGCTCAGCGCGTCGAGCATGCAACCGCACATCGTGAACTTCGTGCTGCAGTCGAACGACCCGATTTTCGCCAACGGCTTCGAATAAGCCGGCGACGAACCCGCGCCGCTTCCGCCCGGCGCGGGTTTTGGCTAATGTAGCGTCCAGCTTCCCGGCGGATCGCCCCATGTTGCGTGTTCTGCGTACGGTTGTCCTGTCGCTCGCTGCAGCGAGCCTCGGTGCCTGCGGCGCCCCTACCCACCCGATCAACCCTCCGAACGCGAGCATCCAACAGCTCGACGTGCTGCCCGACGGCAGCTGGAAGCTCGAGATCAGGCTCGAGAACTTCAGCGACAAAACCGTGCACTACGCTGCCTTCAAGGCGGCGCTGCGCGTCGGCGGCGTGGCCGCGGCGGACCTGTCGTTGAACCCGGACATGGACATCCCGGGCGAGAACGCCGACGTGGTCGAGACGACCATCGTGCCGAGCGCCGACGCGCGCAAGGCGTTCGCGGCCGACGTCAAGGAACCCGGCGGCGCCTCGTACGAACTCAAGGGCACGATCAACATCCCCGTGGCAGGCAAAGACTACAAATTCGAGCACAAGAGCCGGCTGTCGCCCGTGCCCGGCATTCCGAACCAATACCGTTGATTTTTGCGCCTTCTCCACAAGTGGAACCGTCATGAGCAAATACGCCGCGCCGCTCGCCGACATGCGCTTCGCGATGTTCGATGTGCTCGGCGTGGAGAAGCAGTACGCGCGCCTGCCGGGCGGCGAAGCGGCCACGCGCGACGTCGTCGACGCCGTGCTCGACGAGGCCGCGAAGTTCGCCGAACAGGTGCTCGCTCCGCTCAACGCCGTGGGCGACGAGGAAGGGTGCAGCTACGACAAATCCAGCGCGAGCGTGAAAACGCCGCAGGGTTTCAAGCAAGCCTACGACCAGTACGTGGCGGGCGGCTGGAACGGCCTCATCGCACCCGAGAAGTACGGCGGGCAATACCTGCCGGAGTCGATCGGCGCACCGATCAAGGAAATGATCGATTCGGCGAACCTGTCGTGGGGCACGTATCCGCTGCTCTCGCACGGCGCGAGCGACGCGCTCAAACATCACGGCGAGGAGTGGCAACGCGAAGCGTTCCTGAAGCCCATCGTCGAAGGCCGCTGGACCGGCACGATGTGCCTCACCGAGCCGCACTGCGGCTCCGATCTGGGTTTGCTCAAGACGCGTGCCGAACCGATCGCCGGCGCCTCGCGCTACGGCACGCATCGCATCAGCGGCACGAAGATCTTCATCACCGCGGGCGAACACGATCTCACCGAGAACATCGTCCACCTCGTGCTCGCGCGCCTGCCCGATGCGCCCGCGGGCGTGAAGGGCATATCGCTGTTCCTCGTGCCCAAGTTCAAGACCGCGCAGGACGGCAGCACCGGCGAGCGCAACACGCTCGCCTGCGGCTCGATCGAGCACAAGATGGGCATCAAGGGCTCGGCGACTTGCGTGATGAACTTCGACGGCGCCGAGGGCTGGCTCATCGGCCAGGCGAACAAGGGCTTGAACGCGATGTTCACGATGATGAACTCGGCGCGGCTCGCGGTCGGCCTGCAGGGTCTCGCGCTCATCGAGCGCGCCTACCAGAACTCGCTCGCCTACGCGCGCGAACGCCTGCAGATGCGGTCGCTCTCCGGTCCCAAGGCGCCCGACAAGCCCGCGGACCCGCTCATCGTGCATCCCGACATCCGGCGCATGCTGCTCACCCAGAAAGCGTTCGCCGAGGGCGGCCGCGTACTCGGCTACTACGCGGCGACGCTGGTCGATCTCGTCGAGCGCTCGCCCGACGCCGAGGAGCGCAAGCGCGCCGACGAACTCCTGTCGTTCATCATCCCGATCGTCAAGGCGATGCTGACCGAGCTCGGCGTCGAATGCACGTACCACGCCCTGCAGATCTTCGGCGGCCACGGCTACATCCGCGAATGGGGCATGGAGCAGTTCGCGCGCGACGCGCGCATCACGACGATCTACGAGGGCACGACGCAGATACAGGCGCTCGACCTGCTCGGCCGCAAGATCCTGCAGACGCAAGGCGCCGGCCTCAAGCATTTCCTCGAGGAGATCAGCGCGTTCTGCCACGCGCATGCGCAGGATGCGGCGATGGCGGATTTCATCGTCCCGCTCGCCACCGCGACCAAGGAATGGGCCGATCTGACGCAGGAGATCGGCCGCCGTGCGCTGGCCAACCCCGAGGAGGTCGGCATCTCGGCAGTCGACTACCTGTTCTATTCGGGCTACGTCGCGCTCGCGTATTTCTGGGCGCGCAGCGTGGCCGCCGCGGAAAGCTCGGCGCAGCCGGCCGATTTCAAATCGGCCAAGCGCGCGACCGCACGTTTCTACTTCGCACGCCTGCTGCCGCGGACGCTCACGCATCTGGCGGTGCTGCGCAGCGGCGGCGACAGCCTGATGGCCATGCCGGACCGGCTATTTGGATAAAAATCCACATTTCCACTACGCAACGTCACGTCGACACCATGAACGCCGCCGCCAGCACGCCGCACATCCGCCTGGCCCACGCCGATGACGACGAGTTCATCCTCGGCCTGGCTCCGCGCTTCGTCGCCTTCGACCTGCCCGTCTGGCGCAAGCGCAGCGAAACGCTGAACGGAATCCGCAACGACATCGCGCGCCACCTGCGCGAATTGCCGGCCGCTTCGCATCTGTTCGTCGCCGAGGACGAGGACGGCGAGCGCCTCGGGTTCCTGCACTTGCAGACGCAGAAGGATTTCTTCACGGGCTTGCTCAACTGCCGCATCAGCGATCTCGTCGTCGCCGAGGAGCACGACGGAAAGGGCGTCGGCAGCGCCTTGATCGCGTTCGCGGAACGCTGGGCCAAGGAACATCGCTGCAAGCATGTGACGCTCGCGGTGTTCCCGGCCAACGAGCGCGCGCGCTCTCTCTACGAACGGCACGGCTTCGGCGTGGAGACGCTGACGATGGCCAAGCTCGTCAAATGAGGGCACCGCCGCCGGCGATCGTCGCCGCCGTGCAGCACTGTTCGGCGCTGTTGCAATCCGGACACTTCGCCGCCGCACGCACCGAGCTCGAGCGCGTCGTGCTCGCCGCGCCCTACTTCGCCGAAGCGCACCGGCTGCTCGCCGGAGCGCTGCAGGCGCTCGGCGATTTCGGCGGCGCCGAACGCGAACTGCGCGCCGCCGTCGCCGCCGACCCGAACTGGGCGCCCGCGTGGGCCTCGCTCGGCGAGTCGCTCGCGAACGCCGGCGCTCCGGGCGAGGCCGAGCCGGCGTTGCGCCGTGCGCTCGCGCTGCGGCCCGGGCACGCGCGCGCGACGCTCGTGCTCGCGCGTCTGCTCAACGAAGCGGGCAAGGCAGAGGACGTCCTCGAGCTCACGCGGCACGCGGCCAACGCGGCGCATCCCGATTTCGATCTGCTGACGCAGCGCGCCTGCGCGCTCGCTGCCCTAGATCGCCACGAAGAAGCACTCGCGCTGTATCGCCGCATCGCCGAGGCGCTGCCCGCGAGCGCGCCGGCCGCGCTCAATCTCGCCGCGGCGCTCAACAGCGCCGGACGCGCCGACGAGGCGCTCGTCTCCGCGCGCGCGGCGATCGCCAAGGGTGCGCGCAACGCCGAAGCGCACTACGTGCTCGCGCGCGCGCTCATCGACACGCATCGTTTCGACGAGGCCGACGCCGCGCTGCGCGAGGCGATCCGCCTCAAGCCCGCATTCGCCGACGCGCACGACAATCTGGCCCAGCTCGTCTGGATGCGCACCGGCGACGCGGACGCCGCGAGTGAGGCGCTCGACGCCGCGCTCGCGCACTTCCCCGACGACGCCGCGCTCGTGACGATCAAGGCGACGCTGCTCGACGGCGCCGGCAAGCCGGAAGCCGCGCACTCGCTGCTCGCTGGACCGAGCGCGCGGCCCCGGGCCCAACTCGGGCTGCTGCTCGCGGCGGCGCGCACCGCGCTCAAGTTCGACGCAGCGCTCGCGCGCGGACACGCGGCGCGTGCGTTCGCGCTCGCGCCGTCGCATGCGCCGACGTACCGCATGTACCTCGACACCTTGCTCGCGACGGGCGCCGCGCAACAAGCCTCGGAGCTCGCCGAGACGCTGCTCGGCCGCACGCCCGACGACCAGGCCCTGCTCGCGACGCAAGCCACCGCATGGCGCATGCTAGGCGACGCGCGCTACGCGGCGCTTTGCGATTACGCGCAGATGGCACGCGGCCAACGCATCGACACGCCGCCCGGCTGGCAGGACCTCGATGCCTATCTCGAGGACCTCGCCACGAGCCTCCATCGCCTGCACACGCTGCGCACGCATCCGCTGCATCAATCGCTGCGCCATGGCTCGCAGACGGCGCAGAACCTGATGCGCATCGACGATCCGCCGATCCGCGCGTTCTTCACCGCGATCGACGGGCCGATCCGCCGGCACATCGCTGCGCTCGGCGCCGGCAGCGACCCCTTGCGCCGCCGCGCGACGGGCCGCTATCGCACCAAGGGCATCTGGTCGGTGCGCCTCAACGCGAACGGATATCACACGAACCACGTGCATCCCGAAGGTTGGCTGTCCTCGGCGTTCTACGTCGCGCTGCCGAAAAGCGTGCTCGCGACCCGCGCGGGCGATGAGCGCCGCGACGGCTGGCTCAAGTTCGGCGAGCCCGGTTTCCCCACCGCGCCGCCGCTGCCGCCCGAACATTACATCCGCCCGGAACCGGGCTTGCTCGCGCTGTTTCCGTCCTATTTTTGGCATGGCACGGTGCCGTTTGCGGGCGACGAGCCGCGACTGTCGATCGCGTTCGACGTGGTACCCGCGTGAACGCGGCCGCACGCCGAACGTCTTCCAGAATTCACAAATTCCGCGTAAGTTCGGCTATGCTGCATATGACGCGATGCGATGCTTGCCTCGAGCCTATGGTGAGTTGCTGATGTCGACCGCAATACCAACGGACCTCATGCGCTTGTCGGCGCGGGCCATCGAGCCTTGTGAAATCAGCGACATACACGCGACCCGTGTCCTCTCCCTCGATTCGACGGGACGCATCCTCGATTGGATGTCGTGGCAGGACGCGGTCTGCCTGTATGTGCGCGGGGCGGTCGCCTGGACGCTCGGCGATCCCTGCCTGACGATCCACGGCGGCATGAGCCGCCTGACCGGCGAACAAAGCATCATCAACCTGCACCCGATCGTGGCCAGCCGCGGACACGCCCGCCCGACGCTCGTCGACCCCGCGCCCGCGCTGACGAACGCCGCGCTATTCGCGCGCGACCGCATGCTCTGCATGTACTGCGGCGATCACTTCAGCCGCGGCGAGCTCACGCGCGACCACGTCGTGCCGCTCTCGAAAGGCGGCCGCGATTCGTGGGAGAACGTCGTGACGGCCTGCCTGGCCTGCAACGTCCGCAAAGGCTGCCACACGCCGCAACAGGCCGGCATGCCGCTCCTCGCCGTGCCCTATCGGCCGAGCTGGGTCGAGCATCTGATCCTTTCGAACCGCAACATCCTTGCCGACCAGATGGAGTTCCTCGTGAACCATCTGCCGAAGCACCGGCGGGCGAGCTGAGCGCGCCACGATCGCGGGTTTGCTTGCCCCCGGTCATCCGATTGCCCGAAAATAGCCGGATTGCCGCGCTCCAATGAGCGCAGATGGGGCCGCGACGGCCTCTCACGTGCCAGAAGTGCTCATGATCGACGCTCAGCGCTATCCGCGCCTCGCCAAAATCGACAGTCCCGCCGATCTCAAACGCTTCGACGAGACCGAGCTGCCCGCGATCGCGCAGGAACTGCGCGACTATCTCATCGAATCGGTCGCCGGCGCCGGCGGGCACTTCGGCGCGGGGCTGGGGGTCGTCGAACTGACCGTGGCGCTCCACTATCTCTATGACACGCCCGAGGACCGGCTCGTCTGGGACGTCGGCCACCAGTGCTATCCGCACAAGATCCTGACCGGCCGCCGCGACCGCATCTCCACGATCAAGAAGAAGGACGGGCTCGCCCCGTTTCCGAAGCGCGAGGAGAGCCCGTACGACACGTTCGGCGTCGGCCATTCCTCGACGTCGATCTCGGCGGCTCTCGGCATGGCGATCGCTGCGCAGCGCAAAGGCGACGCACGCAAGATCGTCGCGATCATCGGCGACGGCGGGCTCACGGGCGGCATGGCCTACGAGGCGCTGCATCACGGCGGCGACGTCGAGGCCGACATGCTCGTAGTCCTGAACGACAACCAGATGTCGATCAGCGAGAACGTCGGCGCGCTGCCGAAGATGCTCGCACGGCTCATGACCAGCCGCACGCTCAATGCGATGCGCGAGGGCGCCAAGCGGCGTCTCAAGCGCGGCGGTTTCCTCTGGCGCTTCCTCAAGCGCTGGGAGGAACACGCGAAAGGCATGTTCGTGCCGAGCACGTTGTTCGAGGAGCTCAACTTCCACTATTTCGGGCCGATCGACGGCCACGATCTGCCGCTCCTCTTGCACTCGCTCAAGACGCTCAAGGACCTCAAGGGTCCGCAACTCCTGCACGTCATCACGACGAAGGGCAAGGGCTATGCGCCGGCCGAGCGCGAACAGATCGAATATCACGCGGTCGGCCCGTTCGATCCGGAAAAAGGCGTCGCGAAGAAGACGCCCGGCAAGCAGACCTACACCGACGTGTTCGGCGACTGGCTCTGCGACATGGCCGCCGCCGACGCGCGCCTCTACGGCATCACGCCGGCGATGCGCGAAGGCTCGGGCCTGGTGCGCTTCTCGAAGGAATTCCCGCAGCGCTATTTCGACGTCGGCATCGCCGAGCAGCACGCCGTGACGCTCGCCGCCGGCATGGCCTGCGAGGGCGCCAAGCCCGTCGTCGCGATCTACTCGACGTTCCTGCAGCGCGGCTACGACCAGCTCATCCACGACGTCGCGATCCAGGACCTCGACGTCACGTTCGCGATCGATCGCGGCGGCGTGGTCGGCCCGGACGGGGCCACGCATGCGGGCAGCTTCGACCTGTCCTACCTGCGCTCGGTGCCGAACATGCTCGTCGCCGCGCCCGCGGACGAGAACGAATGCCGGCAGTTGCTGACGACGGCGTTCCGTCACCCCGGCCCGGCTGCCGTGCGCTACCCGCGCGGCACCGGCCCCGGCGCGAAAATAGACGCCGAACTCACGAGCGTGGCCGTAGGCAAGGGCGAATTGCGCCGTCGCGGCTCGGGCCTGGCCATCCTCGCCTTCGGCAGCCCGCTCGCGGCGGCGCTCGAGGTCGGCGCGGAACTCGGCGCGACAGTCGCGAACATGCGTTTCGTCAAGCCGCTCGATGCGGCGCTAGTGCTCGAGCTCGCGCGCACGCACGCGATGCTCGTCACGGTCGAGGACAACACGGTCGCCGGGGGCGCCGGCAGCGCGGTCGCCGAGCTGCTCGCCGATAAAAATGTACAAGTGCCCATTTTACACCTCGGGCTGCCCGACCGCTTCCTCGAACACGCTAGCCGCGAGCAACTGCTCGCCGAAGCAGGCATCGACGCCGCCGGCATCCGCGCCGGGATCCTCGCGCGCTGGCCGCAGATGGGCGCCACACGGCCGCCCATACGCAGCGCGAGCTGACCTCATGCGCACCGCCGTATCGGCGTTCGTCGTCGCGCTCGCCTGTCTCGCTGCAACGGATGCGCCCGCCGGCGAGATCGCCGCGGGGAAATACGAGGGCGCCCATGGCGACCTCCGAATCAGCACCAAGGGCGACGTGACGAAATTCGCGTTCGACGTGGTCGCCGAGAATGGCTCGACCTGCGGTCCGGAAGGCGAGATCCGCAACGCGAGGGCGACGCTCGAGGGGCAGGACGACGCCTGCGTCATCGATTTCGCGACGGACGCGATGGGCGTGCGCGTGACGAGCAATCGAGCCTGCAGCTACTGGTGCGGTGCCGGCGCGGAATTCGACGGCCTGTACGTCGCGCCGACTTCGGAATGCGCGAGCGGCGAACGCTCGGCCACGCACGCGGCGTTCAAGCACCTCTACGAACAGAAAGCCTACGCCGACGCGCGCGCCAAGCTCACGCCGCTCCTCGAACGCTGCGGCACCCTGCTCTCCCCGTTCGAAGCGGCGTCGATCCGCAACGATCTCGCCGTCACGCAGTACCATCTGCGCGATCGCGCCGGCTGTCTCGCCACGCTCGAGCCGCTCGCGAAAGACGCGGCGAAGAGCGACGACGCGCTGCTCGACGATTATCCGCCGGACGCCGCGAAGGTCTACCTGCCGCTCGTCGCGGCGGCGCGCACGAACTTCAAACTCTGCCGCGGATTGCCGGAAAAATAGCCGCTCAGCCCTGCGGCGGCGGCCGGTCCGGACGACACGCGAGCGGATGCGGCGAGCCCTGCTCGTCGCCTCGCGAGCGCGGCGCGAAACATTTGCCCTGCAACGTCTCGCCCTGGCGGCCCGTGAAGCTGCACGCCGCGTCGGCGGCCTTGCCGCTGCACGCCGCGATGGCCTCGGGGGGCGGTCCATGCCGGTGGGTGCCGCCCTGCGAGGGTGGTTGATCGGAAGCCGGCTGCGCAATGGCGCTCGTCGCCAGCAACATCGCGAGTGCGAGATAGCGTTTCATGGAAGGCCCTCCGTGATCGGGAGTGCAGCGTCGCACACCGGCGTGCAGGCAATCGTCAGAAATCGTGGAGATTCCATGGAAGCGGGATCACGCTGCTACACGATCCCGCCGCTCACGCGATCCCTCCCCTCCAGATCGCGTGCCGTGAACACCTGCGAAAAACCGCGGCGTTCGAGTAGCTCGCGCACTGCGGCGCCCTGATCCAGGCCGTGCTCGAGCAGCAGCCAGGCGCCGGAGTCCAGATGTGCGGGCGCCGCGGCGACGATCGCGCGGAGCGCGTCGAGGCCGTCGGCGCCAGAAGCGAGTGCGATGGCGGGCTCGAAGCGCAGGTCGCCGCGCCGAAGATGCGCGTCTCCGGCCGCAATGTACGGCGGATTCGAGACGATCAGGCCGAAGCGGCGATCGCCGAGCGCCGCACACCAGTCGCCCGCGGCGAACTCGATGTTGGCGATGCCGAGCCGCGCCGCGTTGGCGCGGGCGACGGCGAGCGCCGCGGCGCTGGCGTCGGTCGCGAGCACGCGCGCGGCCGGGCGTTCGCGCGCGAGTGCGAGCGCGATCGCACCCGACCCGGTACCAAGATCGGCAACGTCCACTCGTATACTTTGCGGCATCCGTGCGAGCGCGAGTTCGACCAGGAGCTCGGTCTCATGGCGCGGGATCAGCACGTCGGGCGTGACGTCGAGCTCGAGCGACCAGAAACCGCGCCGACCGGTGATGTACGCCAGCGGCTCGCCGGCCGCCCGCCGCGCGACGGCGTCGCGAAACGCGTGCGCCGCGGCGGCATCGACGTCGGCGTCGCCATGCGCGAAGAGCCACGCGCGCGGCCGACCGAGCGCGTGCATGAGCAGGAGCTCGGCTTCGCGCCGCGCTTCGCCGCCGGCCAGCGCCTGCGCCGCTTCGAACAGCAGCGCATCGACCGTGTCGCCGCTCACGCGCCGGAAACCGGCGGCACCTCGGCCGCGGGTGCCGGCGCCGGCGTCGCCGGAGGCTTCCCGCGCCAGTAGCCGCCGCTCGTCCAGGCCGCGAAGCCCTCGCGCAGCCAGCCGATCACCGCCGTTGCGAGCCACAACGCCCAGGCGAACATGAGCACTTTGTATACCCACAGCGGCAGGCTCACGGCGCTCGCCTGCGGCAGCGCATCCGCGCTGCGATCGGCGAACCATTGCAGCGACTGCGCGGTCGAGCCGTTGCCGCTCACATGCATGTCGGGCTGGCCGGCGAGGCCTTGCGGAATCGCAGAAGCAAGCGCCACAAGCGCGACGATCGCGAGCACGACGAGTGCGATCTGGCTCAGGTTGAACCGCCAGCGTACCGGCGACGGCGTGGCACGCGCGCGCCAATCGAAGGCGAACACCCATGCAACGACGAACAGCAGCGCGATCCAGGAAAACGTGGAGAACCCGAACCCAAGCAACAGCCAGTCGCGGAAGCGGAGCTGCGTCCGCCGCGTGCGCGCGAGCGCGAACGCGACGGCGATCATGACGACGAGCTCGCCCCAGTACAGCACGGCGGGGCCGACCGCCGGCCCGAACGCGGCGAGCAGCCAGCGGTCGCCTGGCAGCGTGATCGCAAGCGCGACGTTCGCGGCCGGCAGGCCGAGCGACACGTCGGGCGTACGCACGATGCTGCCGATGCCCGCACCGGCGCGGAAGCGCACCTCGTAGCCGTGCGCGCCGGGAGCTACCGGCAAGCTCAGCCGCCCGTCGATCGCGCGCACGTTGAGCGTCTGCCCATCCCGCGTCACGCCGAGCACCTCGGCGCCTTTCGGCAGCGCGATCGCCTGGTCGCCGCCCTGGCTCGCGCGCAGCGTGAAGGCGAGCACGTGGTCGGCCGTGCGCTGGCCGATCGCGCTGGCGAGGCTCGCGGCGTCTATCGCGCGCAGCTCGCCCTTGACCGGCGCGGGACGCGTGATCTTGAGGCTCAGCGTCTCGCCGGGCAGCGGATGGAACTCGAAATTGCGGTAATCGCGCGGGTTTTCGTTCGCATCGAGGCCCACGCCCGGCACGCCCGAGAACTCGACGTGCCACGTCGGACTCACGAGCACGCGCCAGACCTCGGCGCGCTCGCCGAGCGGCGGCGCGGTGAGGTTGAGCGCATCGCCCTTGTCGAGCGTGCTCTGCCAGCTCGTCTCGACCTCGCCTTCGGCGATCGCCGCCGGAATTTTCCCGTTTTCCACTTTTATACCCGCGGAACCGACGTGCTCGCCGGCCATCACCGGCACGTCGACCGTGAAACCGCCCTGCGCGGGCGACAGCCGCCGCACGCGCGTCGTGGCGCTCCACTCGAGACCGAGCACGAGATCGCGCTCGACTTCCACGTACGGCGGAAATTGCTGCACGCCGGCGCCGGGGCCGGTGCTCGCGCTCGGCTCGCTGCCGTCGCGTGCGCGCGTCAGCGTGAGCGTCTCGGTGAGCAGGCGGTCGTCGGCGAGGCCGGAGGCGTCCCACCCCTTGCCCTGGAACAGCACACGCGACGGCGCGAGCGGGAACGCGAGCGCGAGCTTGTCGCCCGCGGCGGCGAAATCGAGCTGCACGCGGTGCACGCCGCGGCCGACCGCGATCCAGATGCCGCCGTTTTCGCTGCGCGCGATGGCGTCGGCCGCAGCGCCGTCGAGCTGGACGGCCTTGAGCGTCGCCGCCGCGGCATCCTGCGGCAGAGGCAGCGCGATGCGTTCTCCCGCGTGCACCTCGAGCGCGACGGAAACGCCGTCGCCATTCGCGCTCACTTCCGCCTCGGCGATCGCGGCGCAGGCCGGGGCGCATTTCGGCGCTTCGGTCAGGCGCTCGCGCAGCTGCTGCAAGAGCGTGTCCGGTGGATAGCTCTGCGCCTGCGCACTCGGCGCGTGTGCGAACGCGAGCGCGAGCACGGCGGGCGCGGCGCGACGCAACGCAGCACCGCCCGCGCCGCCGCTCACGAGGCGAACGACGAGCCACGCGAGCAGCGCCGCAAGCAACAGACGCAGAGGACGCACGAGCCACGGCGGCGCGATGACGAGATGCACGGTCTGGTTCGCGAGCACGGGCCCGCTGAAGCTGAGCCAGGCCGTGCTGCCGAGCGTCCAGCTCGGAGCGCCGCGTCCGGTCTGGACGACTGTCGTCTCGCTGTAGTGGTCGATCTTGTCGGCGAGTTGGACCACGGGGTTCGCCGTTTCGATGTCGACCCGCCCCGCGGCTCCGTTTGCTCCGGCCGGCGCATTGCGCATGGCCTTGAGCTCGCTTTTCGCCATCGGTTTCGGCGCAGCTTGCATCTGCGCCGCTTCCATCGGCATGGAAGCGGGCGGCGCCGGCGGCGCTTCAGGCACGGGCCGCGCTTGCGGCGCCACGCGCGCATAGCGCTGGCGATACCCGTTCGCGATGCCGCCGAAGTCCGCTTCTTCTTGTGCCGCCGTCTGCGCATAGACGGCATAGCCGCCCTCCTCGAGCTGCGGATAAAGCGCATAACGCACTTCTCTGGCGACGAACGGCAGCGTCAAGAGCACGAGCGCGAGGAGCGCCGCCCGGCGCAGCCACTCGGCCGCGCGCGCGAGCTTGCCGGGCGGCAGTGCACGCGCGATCAACGCGAACGCGAGCGCGGCGAGCAAGGTCCAGAGCGGACTGCCGGCTTCCTGGTAGCCGAGGACGAGATAAGCCGCGACGACAGCGGCGCCGAGCGCGCCGAGTGCGCGCCACGCCAGCAGCGCGACGATCGCGCACAGGAACAGATCGAGCAGGTTCCAGCCCGCGATCCAGCTGCCGGTCGCGCTGTCGGCACCGGGCGCCGCGAGCAATTTGTATCCAAATGGAAAATGCAGCGTCGCCTGCACGCGGTCGAACGTCTGCTGCCAGCCCGCGACCGGCATCGACGCGGCGGCCGCCACATGCAGGCCCGCGGCAAGGTCCACGCTCGGCGTGCGCCATTCGACGCCGCTGAGCTCGGGCGCTGCGCCGCGCGTGACGAGCAGCGGCTCGTTGCCGCGCGTGGAGCTCGGCGCCGCGGCCTGCTCGAGCGAGAACGGCGGCGCCACGTCGAAGCGCCAGCCCTTCGCCATGGTGCCGCTCACGCGATCGCGCGCGTACCAGGCGCCGCCGCCGAATTCGAGCCAGGCTTCGCGCGCCAGAGTGAGCCGGTTGCCCTCGTCGGGCGCGAGCCCGCGCGAGCGCTCTTCGATCGTGAGCTTGGCCTCGTTGCCGAGCGCAAATGCCGGCAACGCCTGCCATTCGCCCGGCGCCTCGGCTTGACGCGGATCGACCTGCACCGCGCCGCTAGCCGCCGTCACGCGCAGGCGCGGCGCGGCTTCGTAGCTCCAAATCTCCTGCTTGGGCCACGGCGCCGCGGGCACGCGTGCGACGGCGTCGTGGAGCGGCGCCGTGGCACGCGCCTTGAGCACGACGGTCGCGCTGCCAGGCTGCACCTGCACACGCAGCTTGCCGTCGCCGTCCAGACGCGCGGGCCACGCGCTCACGAGTTCGGTGGGCGCGAAGCCCTCGGGCAGCACGGGCCCGAGCGTTTCCTCGCGCGGATGGCCGGCGACGGCGAACACGAGCCGCGTTTCGAGCTCGGCCGGAATGCCGTCGGCGAGACGCCGGTACACGCGCAGATCGAGATTGTCGGCTTCGATCGCAGCCGCCGCGGCGGGCGCACGGCCGAGCGTGATTTCCTCGCCGTCGCGCTGCACGGGCGCCACGGGTTTGCCGTCGATCGTGAGCGCGACGATGCCGATGCTTGGCGGCACGATGAGCGTCTGCGGCTGCTCGCGCCACGGAATTCGTCCGGCGATCTCGTACGTGCCCACGCCGAGCCACAGCGACGGAACTTCGCCGCGCGAGAGCACGGGCTGACGCTGTCCGTTGACGGTGACTTGCTGCGGCCAGTGTTCGGCGTCGCCGGGCAGCGGCACCCAGGCGGGCGCCTCGACGCGCCAGCGGATCGAGAATGTCGCACCCGACGCCGCGCTCGCGAGCGCGAGCCTGCCGGGCCAGGCGCAAACGAAATTCTCGGGGGAATTCGCAGGACTCTGCGCGAGGAACGGACAGCCGCGGTAGTCGAGATCCTTGAGCACCCACGGGCGCCAGTCCCTGAGCGCGGACGGCAGCTGCGATTCCGCAGGCGTCTGCGCGTGTATACCTGTGGAAATTGCGACAGCGCAAAGCGCGCCGAGCAGCCACTTCGTCATGCGACCCTCCCGAGACCGAACGTCTGCCATGCAACGCCGTGCCGGTCGGCACGGGGTTATGCGCCGGTTCCCGCGGCGCGGTGCCGTCAATGTACGATGAGGCGCCAGCCCTGCTCGAGACAGGCGAGCACGAAACCCGTCAGGAAGAATAAATAGCTCAGGCGCAAATACCAGTATTTGTGGCGGCCGAGATACGAGCCGAGCGAATAGATGTCGGCGACCCACGTCGCGTAGAGCGAGCCGTCGGGCACCATCACGCGCGCCATTTCTTCGAGGTAGCGCTGGCGCGAGAGCTCGCTGAAATGCCCGAAGAACAGCAGGTTGAACGTCGGCGGCAGACGCTCGTCCTTGAGCTTGAGCGGCCGGTACTTCGGCAGCACGGCAAGGATCGCGAGCAGCAATGCAAGCAGCGTGAAGCCGCCGAGCGTGAGCACCGACACGCGCAGCTCCGGATCGCTGATGCGGCCGAAGGTGAGCGTCAGCACGATCGAGGAACACGTGATGATGATATTGGCCTTGGTGTCGGCCATGCTCGACAGCGCGACGTGATGCTGCTGGGTCGTGCGCAGGAAATTGTCGGCGGTATTGCGTTCCGGGATGTGCGCGAAAAGCGCGCCGATGCGTTGCTGTTCCGGATGATCCATCGGCGCTCCCCGCATGACAGAATGACGGTCATGATAGGAACCAGGCTCCGGGTTGGCAATTCGCGACGTTGGCGCGCCGCGTGGGGGCTCGCCTGCGTTTTCGCGCTTGCCGGTTGCGCGGACGTATTCTTCTCGCTCGTGGGTTCCGGGGCGGACACGCACGGCCTCGTTGTGCAGCGCGGCATCGTGTTCGATGCACCGCACGAGCTTGCGCTCGACGTCTACGCGCCGAAAGGGGCCGCCGCGGCACCGGTCGTGGTGTTCTTCTACGGTGGCAGCTGGGAGGAAGGCAAGCGCCGCTGGTACCGCTACGTCGGCACGGCGCTCGCGAATCACGGCGTGGTCGTCGTAATCCCCGACTACCGCAAATTCCCCGACGTGCGGTTCCCCGCGTTCATGGACGATGCGGCGCACGCAGTCGCGTGGGTGCGCGTGCACGCGGCCGATTTCGGCGGCGATCCGCAGCGCTTGTTCGTGATGGGCCACTCCGCCGGCGGTCAGATCGCGGCGCTGCTCGCGACGGACCGGCGCTATCTCGCCTCGGTCGGGCTGCGCCGGCGCGATCTTGCCGGCATGATCGGCGTGGCCGGCGCCTATGCCTTCCTGCCGTTCGAAGACGACGAACCCGACATCTTCGGCGACACGCCCGAGGGCCGGTACGATTCGCAGCCGATCAACTTCGTCGACGGCGGCGAGCCGCCGATGCTGCTGCTACAGGGCACCGACGACGACGAAGTGCCGCCCGACAACGCCGAGCTCATGGCCGAACGCATCGAAGCGATGGACGGACGCGTGCAGTTGAAGCTCTACGACGGCGTCGACCACTCCGCGATCATGCTCGCGTTCGCGCGCGAACACGTCACGCGCGTACCGGCGCTCGCCGATACGCTCGCGTTCATCGGCCATCCGGCGCTTGGAGACCCGAAAGAGTCGAAAGACTGAAACGTTGAAAGTTCGTGATTCAGGCTTTTGCGGCTAAGCCGCCACCGGCAGGGCATCGCTTCGATCGACCTGCTCGAGCGTCACGGCCACTGCGTTGACGACCGCGGCGATGCGCACCGCGCTCTGGATCGCCTGCGCCGAGACGCCGTGCTTCTTCAGCGTCTTCTCGTGCGAATCCATGCACATGCCGCAGCCGTTGATCGCCGACACGGCAAGCGAGCAGAGCTCGAAATCGATCTTGTCGCAGCCCGGCGCGGCCATCGCGTTCATGCGCAAGCCCGCGCGCAGCGTGCCGTACTCGGGCTCGCCGACGAGATGCGTGAAACGGTAATAGACGTTGTTCATCGCCATGAGGGCGGCGGCCGTGCGTGCGCCGTTGAGCTCTTGCGCGCTGGCGCTGCGCCCGGCGAATTCCGCGACGGCATAGACGACAGGCGCATGCCTCGCTGCGATCGCGCTCGCGAGCGCGACGAGGCCGATCTGCTTCGCGTTGAGGCCCGGCGCGCCCGTCTCGCTGAGCACGCTGTCGAAGTTGAGGCGCAGGTCCTTGGCGTAATCGGGAATCGAGGATTTGATGCTGTCGATGCTCATGTCGTCACCTTTGAAGAAAGAAAAGGCGGCGGGATCGCTCCCGCCGCCGAATCATCGCCGCCATGGGGAGGGGAAATGGCGCGATGTCGAACGCTGTTGTTGTGCCCTGGAGAAGAAAAATCAGGCCGCCTTGAGCGTTTCTTCGCCCTGCTTCCAATTGCACGGGCAAAGCTCGTCGGTCTGGAGCGCATCGAGCACGCGCAGCACTTCCTGCGGATTGCGGCCGACGCTGCCTTCGGTGACGTAGGCGAAGCGGATCACGCCTTCCGGATCGACGAGGAACGTGGCGCGCTTGGCGACGCCTTCTTCCGCGTCGAGGATGCCGAGCGCGCTCGAGAGGCGCTTGGCCGTATCGGCGAGCATCGGGAACGGCAGGTCGCGCAGATCTTTGTGATCCTTGCGCCACGCCAGATGCACGAACTCGCTGTCGGTGCTCGCCGCGAGGATCTGGCAGTCGCGATCGGCGAACTGGTCGTTGAGATCGCCGAAGCCCTTGATCTCGGTCGGGCAGACGAACGTGAAATCCTTCGGGTAGAAGAACACGCAGAGCCACTTGCCCTTGTAGGTCTCGTTCGAGATCGGGAAGAACGCCTTCTCGACGCTCTCGGTCGACACGGTGGCCTTGAGGTTGAACTGGGGGAACTTGTCGCCAACGGTAAGCATGCGGATGAACTCCTTTCGAGGTTGAAAAACAGACCGGAACCGGCCACGCGATCCAGGATATGGCCGTACTGGCTATCGTTCAAATCGATTGATATGATTGGATCAATAGGTTTGACCGATGGCAGCAACCGATGAACCTGCGCGATCTCCGATATTTGGTGGCGCTCGCGGAACACAAGCATTTCGGCCGCGCCGCCGAAGCGAGCTTCGTGAGCCAGCCGACCCTCTCCACGCAGATCAAGAAGCTCGAGGATGAGCTCGGCGTGGCGCTCGTCGAGCGCACGCCGCGCAAGGTGCTGCTCACCGACGTCGGCCGCGAGATCGCCCAGCGCGCGCGCGAGGTGCTCAACGAAGTCGAGCAGATCCGCGCGATCGCGCGACGCACGCTCGATCCCGAATCGGGAACGGTCCGGCTCGGCATCTTCCCGACGCTCGGGCCTTACCTGCTGCCGCACGTGATCCCGCGCATCCGCGAACGCTTCCCGCGGCTCGAACTGCTGCTCGTCGAGGAGAAAACCGAGGTCGTGCTGCGGCAACTGCGCGAAGGCCGCCTCGACGCCGCGATCCTCGCGCTGCCGATCCACGACGATCAGCTTCACTGCGAATTCCTGTTCGAGGAGCCTTTCCTGCTCGCCGTCCCCGAGGGCCACGAACTCGCGCGCAAGCCTAGCCTCAAGCTCGACGATCTCGCCGATCAAAGCCTTCTGCTGCTCGAGGACGGCCATTGCCTGCGCGACCAGGCGCTCGAGGTCTGTCAGCTCGCGGGCGCCGCCGAGAAATCGGGCTTCCGCGCCACGAGCCTCGAAACGCTGCGGCAGATGGTCGCCGCGAACGTCGGCATCACGCTCCTTCCGACGCTCGCCGTGCAACCGCCCGTCGCGCGGTCCGAGAACGTGCACCTCGTAAAATTCCGCGGGCACGCGCCGAGCCGCCGCATCGCGATGGTCTGGCGCAAGAGCTCGGCGATGGCGGGGTTCCTCGCCAAGCTCGCGGGGACGGTGCGCGAGCTGCCGCATGCGCTGTTCGATACGGTTGCGGCAAGCGCTCGCGACGGCGCGAAAGCGCGGCATTGACGCTTCGGTCGTGACGAACGCATGAACGACGAGGTGATCATCCGTTCGGGCGAACTCGTGGCGATGCGGCTTTTCGACGTCGCCTACGCGATCGATCTCGCAGCGGCCGAGCGCCTCTGGTCGAACCGGCTCGGCCAATCGAGCAGCCGCAGCCGGCTCACGACCGCCCCCGCGAAAGCCGTCGCGTTCGGCGTGCCGCCGCTCCTGCTGTCGCTCGACCCCGTGGCGATCGAGCTCGAAGGCGCGCGTGTCGCTGCGCAAGCGACGGCGCGTCTCTACGATTTCGGCGTCGTCGTGCTCGCGTTGCACGTCCCGGTCGCGGGCCTCGGCTGGGCGCGTTTCGCCGATCGCTTCAACGCGCTCGACGCCAGCATCGGCGGTGCGGCTTCGTCGAACGTCTGGGCCGACCTTCTCGCCACCGTCAGCGCCGTCATTGCGCCGGCATGCGACCGGCCGAACGAATCCGTCGTACAGGAGGACTACCTGCTCGGCATCGTGCGCACGCTCGCCGAGCCGCTCGACGCCGCGAGCCTGCGCGAGAAGGCGGATCTCGTGCGGCTCCTGTCCGGCGAGACGAGGGCGCTTTCGGCAGGCGCGCAGCGCGAGCTCATGAGCCGCGCGTTTTCCTATTTCGCCGACGATCTCGTCGTGCTGACGTGGGATCGCGCCTTCGTCTACGAGCCGCGCGGCGATTCCGACGTCGCCGACGTCATCGAGGTGGCGAATGCGCAGCTCGTCGAATTCCGCTATTACGACGAGCTGCTCGATCGCGAGCTGCCGCGCATGTACGAGCGCATCGGCGCGGCGCAGCGCACGACCGCCTTGCTCGCTGCGCAACGCTTCGCCCAGCTCGCGCGGCGTCTCTACACGCTCGTCGCCGAAGTGACCGAGCTGCGCGAAAAAGCCGACAACGCGCTGCAGGTGACCGAGGACGTCTACCTCGCGCGCGTCTATGCGGCCGCGATCGAGCTCTTCCGTGTGCCGAACGTGAGCGCCGCGGTCGATCGCAAGCTCGAGATCGTGCGCGACACCTATGCCGCGCTTTACGAGGAAGCCTCGAGCCGCCGCGCCGAGATCCTCGAGATCGCCATCATCGTGCTCATCGTCATCGAGATCGCGCTCGCGGTGTTCCGCAGCTGAATGCGCCGCACCTGAACACGATTCCGCGAATGTCTCCCAGCGCACAGAGCGGCTCGCCTGCCGGGTCTGTAATTTCCGCGCGCCTCACGGCAAAGGAGTGCAAATGCGCGCGTTCGGATTTTTTCTTGCGATCATCGCCATGCCGGCGGCAGCGACGGAATGGCTGCAATTCGGATTCGATTCCAGCCACAGCGGAGTGAATCCCGCAGAGACGTCGCTCTCGCCTGCGAACGTCGCGCAAACGAAGCTCCTGTATTCGACCGCGCTGCCGGGCAGAGCGGAAGGCGCCCCGGTGCTGCTCACGGGCGTGGACACCCCCACGGGCACGCACGACGTGCTGTACTTCACGATCAACGACGGCACGCTGGTCGCACTCGACGCCGCGACGGGCGCGTTGCTGTGGTCGCAGCACCCGAGCGACACCAACGCCTGCGCCATGGATGCGGAGCCTTGCTTCACGGCTTCTTCGCCCGCGATCGATCCGAACCGGCGCTACGTGTACAGCTACGCGCTCGACGGCTACGTGCACAAGTACGTCGTCGGCGATGGCGGCGAGATCCTCGGCAGCGGCTGGCCCGAGCTCGCCACGGCGAAACCCGACGTCGAGGGCGCGTCTTCCGCGCTCGCGTTCGCCACGGCACGCAACGGCACGACGTATCTCTACGTCACGTTCGCGGGAGCGCCGTGGCTGCCCGATTTCAGCGGCTACGATTATCAAGGTCACGTCACGGCGATCGACCTCGCGACGGGCGCACAGATAACGTTCAACGTCGCCTGCAGCGACCAAGGCAGCGTGCACTTCGTCGAGAACGATCCCAACCCGCCCGTGGCGTCGACCCCGGACTGCACGCAGCAGTGGTTCACGAGCAACGGCAACCGCATGGCCGACGGCGACGGCGGAATTTGGGGCCGCGGAGGCGTGACTTACGATCCGGCGAACGACCGCATCTACATCTCGACCGGCAACGGCCTCTTCGATGCGAACAACGGCGGCCACGACTGGAGCGATTCGGTGCTCGCCTTGCCGGCCGGCCTCGATCATGCGCTGACCTCGCCCGTCGACAGCTACACGCCGGTGAACTATCTCAACATGATGTATTACGACACCGATCTCGGCGCGACCGAAGTGACGCTCGTGCCCGCACCGCCGGGGTCGGCCAAGACGCACCTCGGCATTCAGGCCGGGAAGGACAGTTATCTGCGCATCCTCGATCTCGACGATATGAGCGGCATGCATGCGCCGGGCAACGTGGGCGGCGAGCTCTTCATCGGCAGCGTGCCGCAGGGCAACATGATCATCGCGCAGCCGCTCGTCTGGACGAATCCGGCCACGGGTGCGGTCATGTTCATCGTCGCGAACAATTTCGGCATTTCCGCATCCGAGCTCTACGCCAACGCGGCGAACGGCAACCTGCCCGCGCTGCGCAGCTCCGGCCCGCCGAACTGGGTCAACCCGGGCGTCTCGGTGCCAGGCAGCGCCACGAGCACCGGCGGCACTTCGCCCGTGCTCGCCAATGGCGTGCTCTACTACGCGGGCGGCAGCGGCGTGCTCGCGCTCGACCCCGCGACCGGCGCAACGCTGTGGAACGATACCTCGATGGGCGTGGCGAACTCGACGACGCGGAGCAGCTTCCACAAGCAGAGCCTGATCGTGGTCAACGGCCACATCTACGTCGCAGATAATCGCGGCACGCTGTGGGTCTACGGCGGAGGCGACGAGATCTTCGCGAACGGCTTCGAATGAACGCGCGTAGTTCGAGTGAACGCGTGGCCCACGGCGCGGCTCAATTTTCGCGAAAAGTATACCGGCGGCGCGACACGCGACCGTAACCGTGGTGCCATGCGCTATTGTTAGCGTGCGCAGCGGCCGTCGGGGGGACGGCCGCAAGACGCAAAAACAGCAAGCGACATCTGTTCCGGTTCGCGAACCGGCGCACGCGTGTCGTTTTTTTCGTTGGCATCACTTTTAGGGAGGAACTCGTGATCAACGTCCATCTCAAGCGACTCGTGTCGCTGCTCGTTGCTTTCATGCTCTTCGCCGCCGGCGGCCTCGCGTCCGCGTCGTCGACGTCGCCTACATCGACGGCGACAGTCGAAAACGCCGAAACGCTCGCCGCCTCGTCGACGATTCCCGTGTTCGATCACGTCGTGATCGTGCTCATGGAGAACACGAGCGCGAGCAGCGTCATCGGCAACACGTCGCAGGCACCGTACATCAATTCGCTCGTCGCACAGGGCGCGAACTTCACGCAATCGTTCGCCGTCACGCACCCGAGCCAGCCGAACTATCTCGCGCTGTTC
>Ga0070741_10004511_pt1 | contig 32425 bp, 36 predicted proteins | sample Coa_R1_4_FD_66440 | JGI IMG/M metagenome (GOLD analysis project Ga0070741, IMG submission 66440) | Surface soil microbial communities from Centralia Pennsylvania, which are recovering from an underground coalmine fire - Coalmine... | ecosystem: Environmental > Terrestrial > Soil > Unclassified ... | reverse complement strand
TGGGCGCCCCCTGGGCAACGCCTCAGGCGTTGACCCGTGGCGGCCGTCGGCTCACGAGGCCACCACCCCTCCCATCGGGGCGCGGTCTCGTCCAGACCCGCGGAGCGGCGTTTACCCCCACCGGCGCGTGGAGAGATGTGAGCCGCGCGCCATTCGCGTGCGCGCCAGTCGGGAAGGGGTCCAATGACGCGTGAGCAGGCCCAGGTCCTTGCTGGCGCGCTCGCCCTGACCCTTGCCGTCGGGCTGGTCACGGGCTTCCTCCCCACGCCCGCCTACGCCGCCACCCCGGCCCCAGCGCTCCACGTCACGCCGGCTGACCACCTCAAGGATGGGCAGGCGGTGCGGCTCACGGCGACCGGCATGGCGGACGCGACGTACACGGTGTACGAGTGCGCGCAGTTCTTCGAGAGCCCACTGCTCATGAGCACCTGCAATGTCCTCGGGACCCTCACCGCCGCGAATGGCGTCGCCTCAAAGGTCGTCCGGGTCACGGAGAACGTGGGCGCGCCGGTCGCGCTCCCGCAAGGCACGTTCGACGACACGTGCCAACTCCTGCTCACGGGTTGCCTCCTGCTGATTGGCGCCCACGTGACCGCGGACCAGGATGGGGTCCTGACCGGGTTCGACGCCCAGGCTGGGATCGTCTTCCAGCCGTCGCTGTCGACGCCGGCTGCGACCTTCCCCCTGTCGGACGGCCAAGTCGTGCCCGTGGTGGTCCGCCCTCTTCGCCGTTTGCGCGGGCCACTGCGGATCGCCCAGTGCGTCGCGTTCGGCACGATCAGCTGCCAGGACGCCGTCGTGTTCGCGCCGCCTCGGGCGCATAGGCGGTTCGGGACCCTGGTCGTGTTCGTCCGTGTCACGAGCGACGTCAACGGCACCTTCTGTCGAGACAGCCCGCCAGGGGGCGGGCTGTGCTTCCTCATTGCAGGGACAGGTGACGTCGGGGCACCGAGTGGCCGTCTGTTCGGCGAGACGATGATCTCCGTGGCGGCGCGCTGAGCTCGACGCGGCAGATCCAACTCCGTTCGTCACCGGTCTTCCAAGTCCCTGCACGAGCGAGCGTCCCGGGGCTCGTTACGCTCATCGGCGTGCCCGAGCGCGTCCCCCTGCGGCTGTACGGGCAGGCCAGTGACAAACCGGCGCTGGACTGGGCATGGGTCGACGGCCAGCTCGCCGCTGCAGGAACGTACTGGGTCACTGCCCGGACGAACGGCCATCCGCACCCGCGCCCCGTCTGGGGCGTGTGGCGCAGCGACCACCTCTACCTCAGCATCGGCACACCGATGACGACCAGTGCCCTCGTGACGGACCCACGCGTCACCGTCCACCTCGACAGTGGGACCGACGTCGTCATCGTTGAGGGCATCCGCACCGGGACCTCCGCTGACGCGGACGTCATCGCCGACTACGACCGCAAGTACGACTGGCGCTACGACGTTGGCGCGTACGGGCCGCTGTCGTGCGTCGTTCCCGAGCGGGTGCTGGCGTGGCGCACGTCGGGGTTCGCCGGTCGTGACAGCTTCCAGCAGACGGGCCGGTGGCGTTTCACCTAAGGCCGTGCGCGATCAATGCCCAGCGGCTCGGCTCAGAGCGGCTGCAACGGCGGCAGCTGCCTGCTCCGGAGGATCTCCTCGCCGAGCTGGCGCGTCAAGGTGCGGGAAGCGCCGAAGAGCTGATCGAGCACGATCGTGCGCCTGAAGTACCGGTGGAAGGCGTGCTCGGTCGTGAACCCGATCCCGGCGAGGACCTGCTGCGAGTGCCGCGCGGCAGTGCGGGCCGCCCGCCCTGCCACCGCTTTCGCCATGACCGCCGATTGCGGCGACGTCGCCGCCCACGCCCCGTCCAGGACGGCGTCGGCAGCCTCGATAGCGACGAGCGCCTCTGCCAGCCGGTGGCGCACCGCCTGGAAGGTGCTGATGGGACGCCCGAACTGAATGCGGTCGAGTGCGTGCTCCCGCGCGAGCGCCAGCATCCGTCGAGCCGCGCCGACGAGCTCATGTGCGAGGGCCAGCCGCGCGAGGACGACGGCACCGCCCCAGTCCACGGGCACCGCCTCGCCATGGGGCACCGTGAGGCGTCCGCTCACCTCCATAAGGCCCAACGACGGATCGATGCCCTGCACCGGCCGGAGCTCGAGGTCGCCCGTCGCCACGAACACGGCGCGGTCACCATCGGGCGTGGCGATGACCACACATGCCCGCTCCCCGCGCGCGAATGCGGCGGTGCCGATGCCATGGACGATGAGCTGTCCACCATCGAACCCACCTGGCGCGTCGGCCGCGCCGACCTGTGGCATCACGACCGAACCGGCCGTGGTGCCGAGCACGCCAAGCGCGCTGAGCACGACCCAATCGAGCGCCGATGAGGTCGCGTTCGCCGCGCCCTGTAGTTCGAACAGGTCACCGATTGCCTCGCGCGGGTCACTCGACAGCGCATCCTGCCACCCGAGCTCCTGGAGAGCACCGTCCAGCGCCTCGCCGGAGTGCGCCTCGGTCGCCCGCCGGAGGCTGTCGGCGAACAGCTGGCGGTCGGCCTCGTCCATCACGGCTCACTCCCCAGATCGAGCAGCCGGCGGGCGATGATGTTGCGCTGCACTTCCGCGGTGCCCCCGTAGATCGTCGCCGCCCGCGAGTACAGGAACTCGGTCCGCCACCGCTCGCTCAGGGGGTCATCGGCGATGGCCACCTCAGGGCCCAGCCCTGCTGTGGCGAGGTCGAAGATCGCCTGCTCCGCGGTGGCGAGGAGCACTTTGTCGACGGACGTCTCCGGGCCGAGGCGCCCGCCCGATGCGAGGCGGTACTGCGTCGCATGCGACCGGGCGCGGAACGCATGCATGTGCTGGGCGACCTCACCGACCTCGCCAGGATCGAGCGCGCCTTCGGGCGCGTCGACGAGCAGGCGCTCCAGCCGGTGGTGGAGGTACGCACCGCGGTGCCACAACGACGTGCTCCGCTCGTACGGGAGGATGGCCATGGCGACGGCCCAGCCCTGCCCCTCGTCCCCCAACGTCCGATCGAACGGCACGACGACCTCGTCGAAGAACACCTCGCAGAATTCCTCGCTGCCGTGCATCGTCTCGATCGGGCGCACGGTGATGCCGGGCGTGCCCATATCGACGAAGAGGGCCGTGATCCCACGGTGCGCCGACTCGACGGGGCCTGTGCGGGTGAGCAGCACACAACGGTCGGCGTACTGGGCCAGGCTCGTCCACACCTTCTGGCCGGTGACCGACCAGCCGTCGTCGGTCCGGGAAGCCCGGCACGTGAGGCCTCCGAGGTTGCTCCCAGTGCCGGGCTCGGAGAACCCCTGGCACCACGTCTCGTCACCTCGCAACAGGCGCGGCACCATCGACGCGGCGAGCTCCGGGCGGGCATAGTCGATCATCGTCGGCGCCAGGATCTCGACCAACGAGTAGATCCCGGTCGCGATGAGGTCCCGCGACGCGAGCGCCTCGCCGAGGTAGGCCCGGAGGAGGGTCGACCCCCCGAGGCCGCCGACGCGCTCCGGCCACCCGTAGCGCATCCACCCGGCATCAAAGGTCATGCGCTTGACCTTGGCGAGCTGCGCGAGGTGGTCCTCGAGCGTCGCAGCCCCTGCGTGGGCCGGTGCCAGTTCCCCGGCGTTGCGGTCCAACCACGTATCGAGCGACGCGCGGAACCGCGCCAGCTCCATGCGCGCGCCGGTCACCCCGGCGGCGGCGAGGTGGGCTCGGGCCGACCCGGGTCGTGCGGCTTCCCCGAATCGCGCGCGCCACTTCGCCGCAGGAACGTCATCGAGCGCGTGTGGATCCGCCACCCGTGCGCGGTCCGCCGGTACGTGTCGGTGTAGTAGCCGATGCGCATCTCGTGCGTCGTCTGGATCACGAAGCACAACGGTTGCGTCCCGTTGCCCGAGTCGCCGTCGAGCTCGAGGAGCGGGGGCCCGACGAGGTAGAGGCCCTTTGGCGCGGCGGCGGCGAGCGTCGGGAGGTCGTGCATGCCGTACCTCGTGCCGAAGGCGCTGTAGCTGCCGTCAGGGGTGAACACGTCCACGACCGAGTCGATGTCTGCCTGTGTCATGCCGACGGCGTAGCGGGCGAGCAACTGCTCAATCTCGATGACGTCGGCGATCGGGGGTACCGACACGTGGGCCTCCTCGTCTCGGCCGGGTGCCTCACGATAACCAGGCAGGCTCGCCGCCACCTCCCCGGCACGGTGGCCGCGACCACCCAAGGGTGGTGACGGTGGAGCGCGCTATTCCGCACTCCACCGTCACCACCTTGCCGGGAGACCCGCCGTTTCGTGGTATCTCGCGACGAGGAACGGCGGCCGTACAGTTGCCGGGTGATCGAGCGGCTCCAGGGCCTGGGCACGACGATCTTCGCCGAGATGTCCGCCCTCGCCGCGAGGACGGGCGCGATCAACCTCGGCCAAGGGTTCCCCGACACCGACGGCCCGGATGAGGTCAAGCGCGCCGCGATCGCGGCCATCGAGCGCGGCGACAACCAGTACCCGCCGGCGATCGGCTCCGAAGGGCTCCGGAACGCCATCGCCGCACACCAACGGCGGTTCTGGGGGCTCGACTACGACCCGGCGACCGAGGTCCTCGTGACCGCGGGGGCAAGCGAGGCCCTCGCCGCAACCGTGCTCGCGCTCTGCGAGCCAGGAGACGAGATCGTCGCGTTCGAACCGGCCTACGACATGTACCCCGCCGTCGCCGCCCTGGCCGGAGCGCGGCTCAGGCCGGTCCCGCTCGACCCGCCCGCATTCACGTTCGACCCCGACGACCTCCGTCGCGCCGTCGGCCCGCGCACGCGGCTGCTGCTGCTCAACTCGCCGCACAACCCGACCGGCAAGGTGTTCGGCCGGGCGGAGCTCGAGGTCATCGCGCGCGTTTGCCAAGAGCACGGCCTCGTTGCCGTCACGGACGAGGTGTACGAGCACATCGTCTTCGACGGCACCCACGTGCCGTTGGCGTCCGTCCCGGGGATGCGGGACCGGACCATCGCGATCTCGTCAGGCGGCAAGACGTTCTCGTTCACCGGGTGGAAGGTCGGATGGGCGTGCGCCCCCGCCGGGCTGATCTACAGCCTGCGAACGGTGAAGCAGTTCCTGACGTTCGCGAACGCCGCGCCGTTCCAGCCAGCGATCGCCGCCGGGCTGGCGCTCCCCGACGACTACTTCCGCGACCTCGCCGCCGGTCTCGTCACCAAGCGCGACGTCCTGTGCGACGGCTTGACGACGGCCGGGTTCGACGTCCACCGACCGGCGGGCACGTACTACGTCACGGCGGACATCCGGCCGCTCGGCGCGGCGGACGGCATGGAGTTCTGCGAATGGCTCGCGTACCAGTGCGGCGTAGTCGCCATACCGACGCAGGTGTTCTACGCCGACCCGGCCCGGGGGCGGCACCTCGTGCGGTTCGCCTTCTGCAAGCGTGACGAGGTCCTGAAGGAGGCCGCCGACCGGCTCCGGGCGCTGGCGCCGGGGCGCGACTAAGGAGTGGGTGACGTGAGGGACCTGAACGGGAACGTCGCGGTGATCACGGGAGCAGGGGGCGGCATCGGGCTGGCGACCGGCCGGCTGCTCGCTCGCCAGGGGATGCGCGTGGTCCTCGCCGATATCAACGAGCCTCGGCTCAAGGCCGCGGGCGCGGCCTGTCGCGACGACGGCCTCGACGTCCTCACCGTGCCGACCGACGTGTCGAGCTTCGCGTCCATGCAGCGGCTCGCCGATGCCGCCTACCGTGCGTTCGGCGGCGTGCATGTCCTGCACCTCAACGCCGGGATCGGGAGCGGCGCGTCGCTGTTCGACGACCGGACCGACAACTGGGAGGCGGCGGTCGGTGTGAACTACCTCGGCGTGGTGTGGGGCATCAAGGCGTTCGTGCCCCGCATGGTGGAGGCGGACGAGGAGGCGGTGGTGCTGGCGACCAGCTCCGGGGCCGGCGCAGAGGGGACCGCGTACACCACGCCGGCCTACTCGTCGACGAAGGTGGCGGTGCTGTCTGTGATGGAGTGCCTGTACGGCCAGCTCCGCGAGCGCGGGTCGAACGTCCGTGCCGGCGTCGTCTTCCCCCCGCTCACGGCCACCAACCTGGCGGGGGCCCCCGAGAACATGAAAGCCGTCGAAGCCCAGCTCAAGGCGTCCGGCGTCGACGCCACGCTGGTCGCCCCGGAGGCCGTGGCGGCGATGGTCCTCGACGGGATCACCCGCAACCGCTTCTTCATCCGGGCCGGGGAGGCAGAGAACGGCGCCTTCTACGACGGCCGGATCTCGGCGGGGTTCCGGGACTGGAACGCCCGCGTCGTCAGGGCGCGCGCGGAGGCGCAGCTGTCCGACGGCGCCCCGGACGCCTACCTCTGGTAGCGGCAGGCGCTGACGCCCACGGTCGCGGACGACCGGGGCGCTGCCAGATGGCGCCCGAAGGACCGGGTGCGGGCGGGACCTTCGCCCCTATCCGCCCCGGCGCACGGGCCGCCACAGTTGACACGAGCGAGACCGCGAGCACGAGGTGGTGGCTCCGTGCAGGACGAGACGAGCAGCAGCGGCCGGGCGCCCAGGAAGGGGGGCGCCGGCGTGCGGCCCTGGTTCCGCGAGCGGCCACAGCTCGCCGTCACCGTCTCGCTGGTGCTGTTCGCGGGCATGTGCACCGTCGGCCTCGTGTCGACGGACGCCCGCGACGCGGCCATCGTGATGCTGGTCCTGCCCGTCGCCCTCCTCGCCGTCACCTTCGGTCGGCGGGGCGGGGCGGGCGGCACGGTCGGCGTCCTCGCATCGGTCGTCGCCTGGCAGGTCCGCTCCCCCAACGGCGGAGGGGCGACATGGGCGGGCGCGATCGCCATCATCGTGCTCGGGCTCCTGCTCGGCGCCGCCGTCGACGAGCTCCTCGCCAACGAGCACGCGGCCAGCGCCGCCGACGCCCGACGGGCCCGCGCCGAGAACGCGGCGCGACGGCTCCACGAAGCCGCCGCCGTCAACGACACCCTGGTGCAGAGCGTCGCCGTCGCCAAGTGGGCGCTCGAGGCGGGAGACACGGCGCGCGCCGTCGACGTCCTCGATGAAGCCGTCGAACAGGGCCAGCGGATCGTCAGCGACCTGCTCCGGGAAGCGGAGTCGACGCGCGTCGACGCGTGCGGGACGGCCGAGGTGGGTACGGCGTAGGTCAGGGAACGAGCGGCGGGTAGTAGTTCTCGCCGCCGATCTTCCTGACGTCTTCGAACCAGCTGCTCTCGTAGGCGGGCGTCCGCCCCTGGCGTCCCGGGTCCTCGAAGTTCCAGGCGTTGCGCCGGTACGTCCAGTTGTCGGGGTCGAGCCGGTGCGCCTCGCGCCAGTGCGGGATGGCGGCGGCGTGGTCCCCGCTGTTGTGCAGGTGCTCACCGATCTCGAAGTGGGCGGCGGCCGTCGCCTCGTCGCGCCCTCGCGGGCGGGAGCGGCGCACCACTTCGTCGGGGGCGAGCGCGAAGCGGCTCGCGCCGCCGTGCTCGGCCCAGTCCCGCAACATCGCCGGGTACGCGTCCGGGTCGCTGCGGATCTTGCGCGCCTCGGCGAGGACCTCGGCGACGTCGGGCGGCACGGTCGAGAGGTCGATCGACCGGAACGACTCGTTGACCGGGTTGCGCCCGGGGTGGGCGGGCTCGGCGGGCCGCACGATGATGCCCTGCTCGTCGATCCACACGCCGTTGGGCACGTTCACCACGCCGAACAGCTCGTCGACGACATGCGCCCGGTCGATGAGTGAGGGGTGGGCCGGCGCGGCCGCCTCGATGAAGGGCCGGGCCGCCTCAGGGTCGACGTCGAGCGCGACGGTCACGACCTCGAGCCCGCGGCCGTGGAGCTCCTCCCGCAGCGCCTGCCACACGGGCAGGTCGTGGCGGCAGCCTCACCATGACGCCCACGCGACGAGCACGACCTTTTGCCCCCGCAGGCTCGAGAGCCGGAACTCCCGCCCGTCGAGGTCGGGGAGCACCAGTTCGGGCGCGACGGCCGACGGCAGCGCCCGCCCGGCCCCGGCGGTCGCCGGGCCGAGCGCCCAGACCCCATGGGCCTCGTCGTGCACGAGCGGCATGCCGAGGTGGTCGGCGACCACGCGCACGTCGAGCACCCCCGTGCCGGCGCCCGCCTCCTGCGGCAACGGGACGCAGATCTCGCCGCGGCAGGCACCTTCGGGTTTGACATCCCAGCCCGTGCGGTCACGGAAGTCGGCCACGTTGGCCTCGAGGCGCTCGAGCAGCACGCCGGGATGCTACTCACTAGCGTCGGTGCGACGATGACGACGGCGATGCATTCCGGCCTGGCCCGGGCCGCAGCCCGCTTCGGCGCACGCGACGCGGTGCTCGCCGGCGACGAGCGCTGGTCGTTCGCCGACCTCGACGGGCTCAGCAATGCGTTCGCCCGGCACCTCGCGGCGTGCGGGGTGCACGCCGGCGACCGCGTCGCGATCATGTTGAGCAACCGGCCGGAGTTCGTCGTCGCGGTCAACGGCGCCAGCAAGCTCGGGGCCGCAGCGGTCCTCGTGAGCCCCGCCTGGAAGGCGGTCGAGGTCGACCACGCCCTCACGCTCACCGCGCCGTGCCACGCCGTCGCAGACGGCGCCGGCGCCACCCTGCTCGCCGACCGCCTCGGTCCCCTGCACGTCACCGATCTCGACGACGCCACCGCACGCGACGCCGCCCTGGCCAACAGCCGGGCGCCGCTCGCGAGCGGTGACCTGCACCCGACCGGCGAAGCGGTCATGGTGTTCAGCTCAGGCACCACGGGGTTCCCCAAGGCGGTGCGCCACACGCACGCGTCGATCGGGCACGCGACCACCCACTGGTGCACGGCGCTCGGCCTCGGGCCCGACGACCGGTTCCAGGTCGCCACGCCCCCCTCGCACATCCTCGGCCTGCTCAACCTTCTCGCCGCCGCCGAAGCCGGGGCGACCGTACGGCTGCACAAGCGCTTCGACCTCGACGAGGTCCTGCACCGCATCGCCACTGAGCACATGACCCTCGAGATGGCCGTGGCGCCGATCGCGCTGGCGATGGCCAACCACCCCCGCCTCGAGGCGTACGACCTGTCGTCGCTGCGCTACATCATGTGGGGCGCCACGCCGGTGACGGCCAGCGTCGCCGAAACGGTCACGGCGCGCACCGGGGTGCGGTGGCTGCCGGCGTACGGCGCGAGCGAGGTCCCCGTGATCACCGCCAACCCCGTCAACGAACCGCACCGTTGGCGCCTCGACTCCGCCGGGCTTCCACCGGCCGGCGTGCAGCTCCGCATCGCCGCCCTCGATGGCAGGGGCGTGCTCCCCCACGGGGAGACCGGCGAGATCCAGGTGCGCAGCCCGTCCGCGATGCTCGGGTACCTCCCCGAAGCGGCGACGGCCGACGCGTTCACCGATGGCTGGTACCGCACCGGGGACGTCGGTTGGCTCGAGCCGGAAGGCTGGGCGCACATCACCGACCGGGCCAAGGAGATGATGAAGGTCAACGGCTTCCAGGTGGCGCCCGCAGAGATCGAGGCGGTGTTGCACGGCCACCCGGAGGTGACCGATTGCGCGGTGTTCGGCGTGCCCGACGAGCGGGCGGGCGAGGTGCCCGTCGCCGCCGTGCAGCTCGCACCGGGCGCGCGCGTCACCGTCGACGAGCTCACGCAGCTGGTGGCGCGCTCGCTCGCGACCTACAAGCAACTGCGGGCCGTCGTCGTGGTCGACGCCGTCCCGAGGTTGCCATCCGGCAAGGTGCTCCGGCGCAGCTTGCGCGACGAGTGGGCCAGGTTCCCCACGGCCGCGAACGAGGAGGCGTGATGCACACCACGAGTACGTGCCGCCTGTGCACGGCGTACTGCCCGATCGTCGTGACCGTCGAGGACGGCGTGGTCACCGACGTCCACGGCGACCGCGATGCGCCGCTCTACGAGGGGTACACGTGCCCGAAGGGGCGCGCCCTGCCCGCCGTGCACACCAACCCGCGCCGGCTGCTCCACAGCCTGCGCCGGCGCCCGGACGGGGCCCACGAACCGATCAGCTCAGCCGACGCGGTCGCCGAGATCGCCGCACGGTTGGCCGATGTGGTCGAGCGCCACGGCCCCGAGTCGGTCGCCATGTACATCGGGACGTTCAGCGCCGCGTACCCGGCGACGGGGAGCGTGGCGTCGGCGCTCTTGCAGGCACTGGGCTCGCCCAACGTGTTCTCGGCGGCGACGATCGACCAACCGGGGATGATCGTCGCCGACTCCTATCACGGGATCTGGCTCGGCGGCCGGACGCCGTTCGACGAGGCCGACGCGTGGCTCTTCGTGGGGACGAACCCGGTCATCTCCAAGCAGTACCTCTCCGAGAACCCTGCCCGCCGGCTCAACCGCGCCATCGAACGCGGCACCAAGATCGTCGTCGTCGACCCTCGCCGCACGGAGACGGCGCGCCGCGCCCATGTGCACCTCCAGCCGCGGCCCGGAGAGGACGCGGCGATCATCGCCGGGCTCATCCATCTCATCCTCCGCGAAGGATGGGTCGACACCGAGTTCGTCCGCGCCCACGCGCGCGGCCTCGACGAGCTCGCCGCCGCGGTCGCGCCCTTCACGCCTGAGGCCGTCGCGCAGCGCGCCGACGTCCCCGCAGGCCAGCTGCTCGACGCGGCGCGTGTCCTCGGCACGGCCCGGCGCGGCGGCGCCGGAGGGGGCACGGGCGCCAGCATGTCGAACCCGGGACCGCTGGTCCCCTACCTGCTGCTGTGCCTCACCACCGTGCGCGGCTTCTGGGCGCGCGAGGGCGACCGCGTCGACAAGCCGAACGTGCTCCTCCCGAGGAACCGGGCGCGCGCCCAGGCCCACCCGCCCTACCACGGGGCCGCAGGCGCGCGCCGCATGCGCGTGCGCGGGCTCGAGAAGTCCGCCGCCGGCCTCCCCACCGGCGCGCTCGCCGAGGAGATCCTCACGCCAGGCCCGGGGCAGATCCGTGCGCTGTTCAACGTCGGCGGTGGCCCGGCCATGGCGTGGCCCGACGAGCGCCTGGCGCGCCGGGCGCTCGAGGACCTCGAGCTGTTCGTCACGACGGACGTGGAGTACTCACCGACCGCGCAGCTGGCGGACTACGTCGTCGCGACGAAAATGACCCTCGAAACACCCGGCGTCACGCAACGGATCGAGTCGATCAAGTACTTCCATTTCGGCTACGGCTTTTCCGCACCGTACGCGCAGTACTCGCCAGCGGTCGTCGACCCGCCGCAGGGCTCCGATCTGATCGAGGACTGGCAGCTGTACTACCGCATCGCCCAGCACCTGTCGCTGCCGCTCAACTGGGTCAACGTGTTCGGCATCCCGGGCGCGTACATGGAAGCGCCCGTCGACGTGGTGCCGCTCGACATGGAGCACGAGCCGACCACCGATGACCTCTACGAGCTGATGTGCCGCGGCTCGAACGTGCCCCTCGCCGAGGTCAAGCAGTACCCGCACGGGCACGTGTTCGAGCACCTGCTCGACGAGCGCGTCGGCCCTGCGGACGCGGGCAGCGCCGGGCGGCTCGACATCGGGAACGCGGTCGCCCTCGCCGGGCTGGCCGCGCCGGTGCGGGCAATCGACGGTGACAAGCCGTTCCTCCTCGTGCCCCGCCGTGACAACCGGATGATCAACTCGACCGGTCGTACGGTGCCGGGCCTCATGGGCGGCCGCCCCTACAACCCCGCCTTCCTCCACCCCGACGACCTGTCCGCCCTCGGGCTCACCCCAGGGGACACCGTGGAGATCCGCTCCGACGGCGACGTGGTGACCGCTGTGGTGGAGGCCGACGCCGACCTGCGGCCCGGGGTGCTGTCGATCAGCCACGGTTTCGGTGCGGGGACCGCGGACGAGGAGAACCCGACCGAGACCGGCGCCAGTGTCAACCGCCTACTGCGCACCGATACCGACTACGACCCGGTGACCGGGATGCCACGGATGGGTGCCGTTGCCGTGGCTGTCACGCCGGTGCGCGTCGGCGCCATGATGTGACCACACAAGGGGGGGGCATGGGGGAGGACAACGGGCTGGGCGCGGCGGTGGTCGGGACGGGCTTCGGTGTCCTCACGCACCTGCGGGCGCTGCGGGGCGCGGGGTTCCACGTCGACGCGCTCGTCGGGCGCGACCCGGAGAAGACGGCGGCGCGCGCCGCGATGTTCGACATCCCCTTCGCCACGACGGACCTCGCTGCTGCGCTCGAGCGCCCCGGCGTCCAGGTTGTGACCGTGGCCACGCCGCCGCACACCCATGCGTCCGTCGTGCTCCCCGCGGTCGCCGCCGGCAAGCACGTGATGTGCGAGAAGCCCTTTGCGCGCGACCGCGCCGAAGCACAGGCGATGTGCGACGCCGCCGAGGTGGCCGGGGTCGTGCACCTGCTCGGCACCGAGTTCCGGTTCGCGACGGGCCAGGCGCTGCTCACGCGCACCATCAAGGCGGGCGCGGTGGGCGAACCGCGGTCGGCACTGTTCGCCCTGCACATCCCGACGCTCTCGGACCCGAAGGCCGAGCTCCCCGCGTGGTGGGAGCGGGCCGAGGACGGCGGCGGGTGGCTCGGCGCCTACGGCGCCCACGTGGTGGACCAGGTGCGCATCACGCTCGGCGAGATCACCGACGTGGCCGCGACCCTCGAGACGCTCGCGCCGAGGCCGGGGATGACCGCCGATGACACCTACACGGTGCAGGCGCGCACCGAGGGCGGCTGCAACGTCCTGTTGCACAGTTCGTGCGCCATGGGCGGCCCGTTCGTGGCGGCGACGAAGGTGGTCGGGACGGCGGGGACGGCGTGGGCACAGGGCGACGAGGTCTGGGTGGACGACGGCACCGGTGCCCGCCAGGTGGCGCCGCCCGAGGACCTCCCCCTCGTCCCGCCCGACCCGCCCCCCGCCGAGCTGCTGCGGACCACCTACGACATGTGGCATTCGATGGGCACCGACCTGGAGCCCTATACGCGGCTGTTCACCCGGCTGCGCGAGCTTGCCCTCAACGAGCCGTCACCCGATGACCCGCCGGCGGCCACGTTCGCCGACGCCGTCGCCAACCAGGCCGTGCTGGACGCGGTCCGGGCCGCGGCGGCGTCGGGGTCGTGGGTGAAGGTGGCGCGGTAGCGTCTGCCCATGACGATCAAGAGCTTCCGAGTCGCCGTGCTGGAGCCGATGGGCGCCAAGATCGTCGCACCGCGGTTCGATGTCAGCAGCATCAACAACGTGGGCGTCCACCTGGTCGATGAGTCGGGGATCGAGGGGTTCGGGTACGCCTACGTGTTCGACAACCACTCGGCCGCGGCGGTCTCCGAGCTGATCAACGGCTTCGCCGGGGCCTACGTCGGCACCGATGCCGAGGACCTGCGGCGCGTGCGCTCGACGCTGCTGATCAAGCAGGTCAACTTCCTTGGGCTCCGCGGGCTGGCGCGCCTGGCGGCGTCGGCGCTCGACATGGCGGCATGGGACCTGTTGTGCCGGCTCCACGCCACCAACCTCCCGGGCCTGATCGGCCTCGAGCGCACTGAGCAACCGGGCTTCACCGCGGCGGGTCTGTGGTCGGGCCTGAGCCCCGACGACTGCGCGCGCATCGCGCGCGAGGTGGCCGAGGAGTTCCATTCGACGAACGTGAAGATGTGGCTGGGCAGCAAGGACCTCGGCTTCGAGTACGAGCGCGTGGCCGCCGTGCGCGAGTCGCTCGGGCCGAGCGCTGGGCTGATCATCGACGCCGCCCAGGCCTATGACTGGCGGACGGCGGCGCGCCTCGCCCAGAAGGTGGAGCACCTCGACATCCTGTGGTTCGAGGACTCCGTAGAGTACGAGGACCTCGATGGCCTGGCTGCGCTGGCAGCCGAGTCACCGGTCGCGCTCGGCACGGGCGAGCACATCTACGGCATCGACCACCTGAAGCAGCACCTCGACCTCGGCGCGCTGCGCTACGCCGTGCTCGACCTCGAGCGCATCGGCGGCATCACCGACATGCTGGCGGCCGCCGCCCTGTGCGACGCCTACCGGGTGCAACTGGTCAACCACTGCTACCCCCACGCCGCCATGCAGGTGCTCGCCACGGCGGCGAGCGGCAGCTGGTGCGAGCTGGCGCCGCTGTGGGACGGCTACTTCGGGCCCCTCGACGTGCGTGACGGCATGGTGCAGCTCGACCGCGACGTGCTCGGCATCGGCCACGAGTTCGTGACTGACGGCCCGGCTTGAAAGCCGCCGTCTGCTACGGCCCGGATGACGTCCGGGTCGAGGAGATCGACGACCCGTCGCCGTGCGGCGGGGAGGTGAAGATCGCCGTGGCCGCCGTCGGCGTCTGCCACACCGACCTCAGCATGGCGACGGGTGCGGTCCCAGTGCCCTACCCCATCGTGCTCGGCCACGAAGGCGCCGGCGTGGTCGTCGAGACGGGGCCGGGTGTGAGCGGCGTCGCCGTTGGCGACCACGTCGTGTGCTCGATCATCGGCCCGTGCGAGCAGTGCTTCTACTGCCTGCGGGGCCAACCGTCGTTGTGCGAGCGCGCCCCGCTGTTCACGGGGACGATGCTGGACGGCACCACGCGGCTGTCCAAGGACGGGCGCCCGATCCACACGCTGCACTACCAGGGCTCCTACGCCGAAGCGGCGATCGTGCCCGAGCGGTTCGTCACGCCCATCCGGCGCGACGCACCGCTCGACGTGGTGTGCGGGCTGGCGTGCGGCATCACCACCGGGCTGGGTGCGGCGATGATGCGCGCCGGCGTGGTCGCCGGGTCAAGCGTGGTCGTCGTGGGGGCGGGCGGGGTCGGCCTCTCGACGATGCTCGGGGCGCGCTTCCGCGGGGCGACCACGGTCGTGGCGGTCGACGTCGTGGCGCGCAAGGCCGAGCGGGCGGTCGAGCTCGGTGTGGCGACGCACGCCGTCGATGCATCGGCCTGCGACCCTGTCGCCGCCGTGCTCGAGGCGACGGCCGGGCGCGGGGCCGACTACGGGTTCGACGCCGCTGGGATGACGGGCACGCTCGACCAGGTCGTCGCCGCCACCCGTCCGGGCGGGACGTGCGTCGTGATCGGTCGGTCGATGGCCGAGGTCCGCGTGACGCTCGACACCACCGTCCTGCTCCAGCAGCGCACCGTGACTGGGACCTTCGGTGGGTCGGTGCACCCGCGCCGCCACCTCCCGGAGTTCGTCGACCTCTACATGCAGGGCGCGCTCGACATCGGCGCGCTCCTCGACGCGCGCTACACGCTCGATGACGCCGTCACCGCCCTCGACGACCTCCACCACGGCCGCAACACGCGCGGCGTCATCGTGATGGGCTGACCGGCTCAGGCCATCGCGGCACGGGTCTCCGCGAGGGCCCGGGTGAACCGGTCGATCGCCGAGTGCCCGGTCCGGAAGTAGCGGCGGGTCGTGAGTACCGATGCCTGGGGCGTCATGGTGATCATCGTCCAGCGCGAATAGCGCGGCCACAGCTCGATGACGACCGGGGCCCAGTGCCACGGCGTGAGGCGCCGGACCCGCCCGGCCACCGTCCAGCCGCCGCGCGCGTCGCCGGCGGGTTGCGCCAGCCGCAGCCGCCGGCCCACGGGCGACCACCCGTCGACTGCTGCGGCCGCCCACCACTCGTCGAGCATGGCGGCGAGGCGGATCCCGGGGAGCTCGACCATGCGGATGAACACCCCGGAGCGGGCGGGCGTTGCCCGGGCCGGCGGCAGCCAGTCCCCCGGTTGCAGCAGTGGCGACGGTCCGGGCGGCGACGGGCGCGGTGGCGTGGTGACGATGGCCGTATGGGCGTCGGCCAGGGCGTGGGCCAGCCGGCGGGCGCCGGCCCGGGCGAGCTCGAGCGACGGCGTCGGGGCGGCCGCCTGCTCGGGCGCGCTCAGGTAGGCGGGGAGGTCGTCCTCCCGGGCCGGGCCGTCGGGGCTCCACCACGTGGCCACCAGGCCCGATCTTGGGCCCGGCCGGCGGCGAAGGGAAGGGCTACGAGGCCGGGATCGCCTCCCACCACTGGCACCACCAGGCGGCCCCGACCAGGATGCGGAGCTTCGGGTGCCAGCAGTACGAGATGTCGTTGTACGGCTCGAGGTAGTAGCGGCAGTTCTCGCACTGCTCGTCACCCGACGGGTGCCCCTTCAAGACGGCGTTGGACGCCAGGTGGCGGAGCTCGATCGACAGCTTCTCGTCGACCTCCTTGGGCTCGGGCTCCGGGATGACGTAATCGGACACGCCGGCACGGTACCCGGCGGGCCACCGGGCCACGCAACGCCTGGCACCCTCCCGGGGCCCGCGACGTGCCTCCGGGACCGTGGCCGCCGCCGCCCGCGCATGCCGGGACTTTTGGCCCTACCGGCCCGCGGCCGCGCGCCGCAGGATCGGAAGAGCACGGGCTCGACAGGAGGGAACGGCGAACATGGCGCAGCGCGAACTCGAACACCTGTCGGAGGCCGAGTGCCTCGCGCTGCTCGCCAGCACCACGGTCGGGCGGCTCGTGTACGTCGACGACGTCGGCCCCACCGCCGTCCCCGTCAACTACGCCGTCGCCGGCCGCGACGTCATCATCCGCGTCGAGGGCGGCGCCAAGCAGCACGCCATGGCCCAGCCCGTGCTCACCTTCGAGGTCGACCAGATCGACGAGGTGACGCGGTCGGGCTGGAGCATCGTGCTGCGCGGGACGGGCCGCGAGGTGGACATGGAGTCCGTCGCGTCCCTCCTCCGCCAGATGGAGGGGCGCTTCCCCACGCCATGGGCGTTCGGCGTCCACAACGTCTGGTTGCGGATCACGCCAGCGACGGTCACCGGGCGCAGGCTGGCCGCGGAACGGGCCGCGAGCGTGTTCTGAACGTGGCCCGCCCCACGACGGACCGCGCCGGCGCGCCGGTGGTCACGAGGCTGGCACCGACCGAGTGCCTCGCCCTCCTCGAACGGGCGCGCGTCGGCCGCGTGGCGCTCACCATCGATGCCATGCCGAACGTGCGCAGCGTCGTCTTCGCCCTCGTCGACCGCAGCATCGTCCTTCGCGTCGCGCCCGGGTCGCGGCTGCACCGCGCCGCGACCGGCGCCGTCGTGGCGTTCCAGTGTGACCACTACGACGACGTCGGCCGGGAAGGCTGGAGCGTCGTCGCCCAGGGCATGGGCCACGAGGTGGCAGACCCGGCCACCCTCCAGGTGTGCCACCAGCTCCCGCTCGACCCCTGGTCGGAACCCCCGTTGGAGGACCGTTTCCTGCAGATCCCGATCGTGGTGCTGAGCGGCGAGCACGTGCTGTGGCCGGACGCCGCGCCCACGGGCGGCGCCGGGCCGGCCGGGGTCACGGCGACAACGTCACCGCTGCCTCCGCCGTCGTGACCACGAAGGTGAAGCTCTCTTCGAGGTAGAGGTGCACGACGTCGGCGTCGTGGTGGTGGTAGCCGACGGCCAGGTCCTCGCCGACGTGCAGCGTGAAGTCGCCCCCGCGCAGGCTGACCACCACGCCTCCGCTCACCCCCGGTGCCCACACGACCGGCCCCTCGAGGACGCGGTGCAGGTGGTCGAACACGAGGAGCCCGGCGTCCTCCGCCGAGCCGACCACGCCCGTGTACGCGTCGGGCCCGAGGGCGAGGCCATAGGGACCGTTGATCCCCTCGGTGCGCAGCTGCTCGACCGCCCTGGCGACGGCTGCGGGGTACCCCCGGTAGTCGCCGGGCAGGGGCACCGGAGGGAACGTGCCCGCGGCGAGCCCGGTAATCCCGGCCGTCGGCCAGCCATGGAACACGGCAATGTTCTCCGCCCGAGCAATGCGCGCCGCTGCGTGGTCGAGCGGGGCGAGGTCGATGTCGGTCGCGCCTCGGTCGAAGTCCTCCAGTTCTGTCCGCGACAACGCAAAGGCGGCGCGCACCTCGACCAGCGGCATCACGCGCCGCTGCCGGGCACGCAAACCCTCGGCCGGCGCGTCGATGTCGTCGGAACGGCCGATGTTGACCGCCGAGTGCGCCCACCCACCCGGGCCGGTGAAGTCGACGAGGCGCCGGGCGGCGAGCGCGGGCACGACGCGCGCACGTGCCTCGCGGTCGATCTCCTGCCACGCCGCGTCGGTGATGGGCGCCCTCTCCCTGAGCAGGTGGTTCACGAGCGCGCCTCCTTCAGGCTCCCGATGCCGAGCGACGCGTCCGGGTCGGGCGCGCCCGTGCCCCCGCTCTCCGCGGCGGCCTCCTCGCCGACGATCGAGCCCGACGAGAACAGGTAGGTCCGCAGGTGCTGGTCGAGCGCCGGGTCGTGCCGGCGCAACCACTCGAGCACCATCGCCATGTGCTCCTTCTCCTCGTCGCGGTTGTGCGCGAGTACCGCCGCCAGCTCGGCATCGGTGGTCGCCGACACGCGCTGGTCGTACCAGTCGACGGCCTCGAGCTCCTCCTGGACCGACACCAACGCGCGGTGCCGGTCGATCACCTGCGGTGTGAGGCGGTCCTCCGGTTCGTGCAGCCCTGCGCTCTGTGCCACGTGGTCACCCTCCTCTCAGAGATCCCTACCCCGTCCGGCGCCGCTCACCCACTCGGGCCGAACCGCTCCACCCGAATGCGCCCGGCATCGACCCCGGACGCGACGAGCAGGTCGGTCACCGCGTCGGCGAACGGGGACGACCCACAGACATAGACGGTTGCCGCCGGAACGGTTGCGGCCCGGCCCACGAGCGGCTCGAGGTCGGCCGCGCCCACCCGCGCCGGCGGGCGGGCGTAGCCCGGCGGCGCCTGGCGGGTGTACACGACGGTCGCGTCCGGGCCCGGGAGCTCGTCCGCGTAGTAGAGGTCTTCGGGCCGGCGCACCGACACCAGCAGCCGGGCCAGCCCATCCCGCTGGCTCCGCCTGGCGGACCGCAGCATCGCCATCAGCGGCACGACGCCTGAGCCGCCCCCGACGAGGAGCGCGGGCGCGTCCCCGTCCCACACGAACCACCCGCCGATGGGGCCGCGCACCTCGAGCTCGTCGCCGACGACCACCGCGTCGTGGAGGAACGCCGACACCTCGCCGCCGGGCAGCCGCTCGACCGTGAGCTCGATCTCCTCCGATCCATCGGGCGCGGACGCGACCGAGTACGAGCGCGACGCGGTGTAGCCGTCGGGCGCCGTCAGCCTGACGACGTAGTGCTGCCCCGCCCGGTGCCCCGACGGCTGCGGCAGCCGGAGGCGGAACGTCTTGGCCGTCGGCGTCTCGGGACGGATGGCCACGACCGTTGCGTCCTGCCAGGCGGCCGGCACGCGGTCAGTCGCCCTGGTAGCGCTGCTCGAGCCACGGGTCGCCGCGGTCGTGGTAGCCGTTGCGCTCCCAGAACCCGGGCTCGTCGTGGTCCATCAGCCGCAGCCCGGCAACCCATTTCGCGCTCTTCCAGAAGTAGAGGTGCGGGACGAGCAGGCGCGCCGGGCCGCCGTGGTCGCGTGCGAGCGGCTGCCCGTCGGCCTCCCACGCCACCCAGGCGCGGCCGTCGGAGACGTCGGCGAGCGGGAGGTTCGTCGTGTAGCCCGTGTGCGAGAACGCCATCACGTGCGTCGCCGACGGCAGCGGCCGGGCGACGGCGAGCAGGGTGTCGACGGACACGCCACCGAACGTCATGCCGAGCTTCGACCACGTCGTCACGCAGTGGATGTCACCCGAGTACGACGACGGCGGCAGCGCATGCAGCTCGTCCCACGTCCAGGTGGTCGGCGACTCGACCGCGCCTTCGACGCGGAACGTCCACGTCTCGGTGCCCAGCTTCGGGGTCGGCTCCGCAGTCAGGACCGGCCAATCGGAGCCGGTGTCGTACTGCCCGGGGGGCAGCCTCGGGTCGCGCTCCGACCGCCGCCCGCTGAACCCGCGCGTGAACTTGGCCACGCCGAGACCATAGGGCGGCGCGGGACGCGCCACCGCCGCCGGCGGCCGCGACGCGCCAACGGCCCACGGTTCGGGACGGCCTCCGCACGGATGGTGGCGGTGGTGCCCTCAGCCCACCTTCCCGCTCCAGTTGCGGGCGTTGCGCACCACCTCGTTGAACGGGCGGTCGGTATCGAAGCTGGGCTCCCTCGGCAGGCCGAGGACGCGCTCGCCGATGGCATTGCGCTGCACCTCGTTGGTACCGCCGGCGATGGACATGACGCGGCCGTTGAGGTAGTTGACCGCCGGCGCCATGGCGTCCTCGTCGCCCTCGGGCCACAACAGCGCGCTGGCCCGGCCGATCTCGACACCGATGCGCGCCCGGATGGGGGTGAAGGTCCCGATCGCCAACTTGCCGTACGAGGCAAGGCCCGCCTCGCCGCCCTTCGACGCCCGCATCAGGCCCGAGACGCGCCGCGACAGCTGGGAGAGCGCGTAGTCGTTGACCTGGGCGCGCGCGATGAGCTGGCGCACGTACGGGTCCTTCTCCCGCCCCGTGCGGCGCGCCAGGTCGACGAGGTCGGGCGCCAGCCGCTGCGTGGACGCGGGCGGCAAGACGTTGAGCGAGCCGCCGCCGCGCTCGAACACGAGCATCGTCTGCGCGACCGACCACCCGTGGTTGACCTCCCCGATCACGTCGTCGTCGGTGAGCTCCACGTCGTCGAAGAACTCCTCGCAGAACTCGGTCCCGCCGTTGATCTCGCGGATGGGGCGGACGGTGACACCCGGCGCGTCGGCACGGACGGCGAACCATGTCAAGCCGCGGTGCTTCGGCACGTCCCAGTTCGTGCGGGCCAGGCACATCCCGTAGTCGGCGTAGTAGGCACCGCTGCTCCAGATCTTCGAGCCGTTGAGCACCCAGCGGTCGCCATCGCGTGTCGCGCGCGTCGTGATCCCGGCGAGGTCCGAGCCGGCGCCCGGCTCGGAGAAGAACTGCACCCACAGCTCGTCACCGCGCAGGATCGGTGGGATGTGCCGGGCCAGGAACTCGGGCGACGCGTGGAGGAGCATCGTCCGCGCGCAGACGCCGAAGGTCGTGCCTCCCACCACCCCGAAGTCCGGCATGGAGAAGGCCTGGGCCTCCTCGTTGAAGGCCCGTTCGTGGGCCGCGGTCAGTCCCTGCCCCCCGTACTCCGAGGGCCACGAGATGCCCGCGTAGCCGGCCTCGTAGAGCGCGCGTTGGATGGGCCGTTGCCGGGCGACCGATTCGACGCTCGCGTGCCCGCGTGTGGTCGGCGCCGGCGCCCCTGCGGGCCGCCGCTCGAGGTTGTCGGCCAGCCACGCCCGGGCGCGGGCTCGGTAGTCGGCGATGTCGGCGGGTTCGTCGTTCATCGGTGCTCCTCGGTCACAGGGCGTGCAGCTGGCAGATGCGTTCGCGGTGCCAGCTGGGCTCGCCGTAGAGCGCAGCGTCGGTGGTGACGCGGCGCAGGTACAGGTGCTGGTCGTGCTCCCACGTGTGGCCGATGCCACCGAAGACCTGGAAGCAGTTCTGCGCGATCTCGATGGCGCTGTCGCCGAGGAACGCCTTCGCCATGCTCACGACTTCCGCCGCGTCGTCGCCGCCGGCGCCCACGGCGCGGGCGGCGGACGCCGAGAGCGCCTTGCACGTCTCGACGAGCAGGCTGGTGTCGGCGAGCAGGTGCTTGACGGCCTGGAACGACCCGATCGGCCGGCCGAACGCCGTGCGCGCCTTGGCGTAGTCGAGCGCCACCTCGAAGTCGTAGGCCAGCGCCCCCGTGCACTCGGCGACGGTGAGCGCCACGGCGACCTGCAGCTGCTCCTCGACCGCCCGGGAGGCGCCGCCGAACGTGCCGACGAGCGCGGACGCGGGCAGCTCGGCGCGCTCGAACACGACCTCGGAGAAGCTGCGGGTGAGGTCGAGGCCGTCGAGCCGCCGGACGCGGACACCAGGAGTCCCCGTCGGGACGAGGAACTGCGAGAGGCCGGTGCCACCCCCGCCGGCGGTCACGAGGATCCAGTCGCTCGATCCGGCGTCCTGGACGAACGTCTTGGCGCCGGTCAGCTCATAGGCCGCACCCCGTTGCTCGGCGACGACCCCGCCCCCCGGCCACCACTCCCCTTGCGCGTCCGCGAGCGCCCACGTCGCGGTCGCGTCGCCCGCAGCCAGCGCGGGGAGGACCTTCGCCTGCTGGTCGGCCGTACCGTCGAGCACCAGCCCGCGCGCCACGGCGTTCACGGGGACGAAGGCGCCGGGCTGCAGGCCCCGACCGCGTTCTTCGGCGACGACCGCCGCGTCCACGACGCCGTCTCCCGACACGCTGCCGCCGCCGAACTCCTCGGGCACGAGCATGGCGAACCACCCGAGCTCCGCGGCCTGACGCCGGTAGTCGGCACTGGCGGCCCCGTGCTCTGCCGTGAGCTCGCGCACAGTGGTCAGCGGGCATGCCGACTGGATGAACCGCGCCGCCGTCTCGCGTAACAGTTCCTGGTCGCTGGTCAGGTCGAGGTCCAACAGTCGCTCCGTGTCTCTCGGTTCTGGGTCTCTCAGGTGTGGTCTCTAGGTCTGGCGGTGCACCGACGGTCTACATGCGGCCGAGGGCCGACTCCGCCGCGTCGCCGAGCGCACCGAGGCCCGACCCCGCGGCGTCGACGACCGACGCCAGGATGTCGAGGTCCTTGCGGAGCAGCCGGTGCGCCACGAACCCCTCGAGGCCGGCGGGCATGCGGCTGCGCACGCCGAGCGAGAAGCTGGCCCCGCTGGCCTGCAGGACCGCCCCAGCCACGCGTGACGGGTCGAGCCCGAGCACCGAGGCCAGGCGCAGGGCGTCGTCGGCGAGGCCGAGCTGCGCGGTCATCAGCGCGTTGTTGACGAGCTTGACGAGCTCACCGCTCCCGAGCGGGCCGACCGGGACCACAGGGTCGCCGAACGTGCGCAGCACCGGCAGGGCCCGCTCGATGTCGGCGTCGGCACCGCCCACGAGGACGAGCAGCTTGCGGGCCGCGGCGGCGAGCCCGCCGCCGCTCACGGGGGCATCCACCACGGCGACACCGCCGTCGCGGGCCAGGGCGGCGATCTCGTGGCACGTTCGCGGGTGCACGGTCGAATGGACCACGATGAGCCCGCCGGGCGACATGCCGCCGAGCACGCCGTCGGGGGCGGCGACCACCGAGCGGACGTCGTCGTCGTCGACCACGCAGATACCGACGAGGTCACTGCGCCGACCGAGCTCTGCGAGGTCGCGCGCCGTCGCCGCCGGCGTCCCTTCGAACGGCGCGAGCGAGGCGGCCCGCCTGGCCCACACCGTCAGCGGGAACCCTTCGTCGACGATGCGCCGCGCCATCGGGGCCCCCTGGTCCCCGAGCCCGACGAACCCGACGCGCAGCACGGGGACCGACCCTATGCGACCGCCCACCGGTCTGTGATAGAGCGCAGCTCGTGCAGGACCTGACCCAACGCGTCGCCGTGATCACCGGCGGCGGCAGCGGCATCGGCCGCGCCACGTGCATGGCGCTGGCGCAGCAGGGCGCGTACGTCCTCGTGACCGACCTCGACGCAGGCCGAGCGACCGCCGTGGCGCAGGAGATCAGCGACGCAGGCGGCGTTGCCGACGGTGTGCGGTGCGACGTGAGCTCGGACGCGGACGTGGCCGCGGCCCGGGACGCCGCCCTCGACCGGTTCGGACGGGTCGACATCGTGATGAACAATGTCGGCGTCCTCGTCCTCGGCACGCCCGAAGCCATCCCGGCGAGCGCCTGGCAACGGCTCCTCGACATCAACGTGGCGTCGATCGGCAGGAGCCTCTCGGTGTTCCTCCCGGGCCTGCTCGAGCAGGGCAGCGGCCACATCGTCAACACGGCGTCGACTGCGGGACTGTTCGCCTACAGCTACGAACGGCTCCCGTACTCGGCGTCCAAGGGCGCGGTGGTCGCGCTGTCGGAGGCGCTCGCCCTCTATACGCGGCCGAGGGGCGTCGGGGTGACGGTGCTGTGCCCCGGCCCCGTGGCGACGAACATCATCGAGCAGGTGACGGCCTTCGGCGAGCCGCCGAAGATGCACACACCCGGCCTGGCGCTGCTCGACCCCGCCGTCGTCGGTGCGCAGGTGTGCGACGCCATCAGGCGCGACATCTTCTTCCTGCCGACCCACTCGGAGGTGCACGACATCCTGGTCCGCCGGGCACAGGACCCGGAGGGGTTCGTGGCCGCGCAGGTGGAGTCCCTGTGGGCACAAGACCACGCGTGAAGGAGGAAGCGATGGAACAGGTCCTCGACGGCAAGGTCGCCATCATCACCGGGGGCGGTGGCGGCATCGGGAGCGTGTTCGGGCGCGAACTTGCGCTGCGCGGGGCGTCCGTCGTGCTCGCCGACCTGAACGAGGACGCGGCCACGACGCGCGCCGCCGACCTGGCGGCGAAGGGGCTGGCCGTCATGGGCGCCCGCCTGGACGCGACGGAGCCGTCGTCGGCCGCGGCCGTGGTCGACGCGGCGGTACGCGCCTACGGCGGCGTGGACATCCTCGTGAACTGCGCGGCACTCATGGCCGAGATCCCGTTCTCGCCGCTGTCACGGTTCCCGCTCGATTGGTGGGACCGCGTGATGGCGGTCAACGTGAAGGGGCCGCTGGTGTGCGCGCAGGCGGCCGTCCCCGCCATGCGGGCGCGGGGCGGCGGCAGGATCGTGAGCATCTCGTCCGCCGGCGCGTTCTCGCGCGGCGGCGTGTACGGCGTCAGCAAGTACGCCCTCGTGTCGCTGACCGCCAACCTTGCGGCCGAGCTCGGCGCCGACGGCATCAACGTGAACGCCATCGCACCTGGGCTCGTGGTCGACGATGCGGGCTACCGTGCCCTTCCCGACGGCCAGCTCCGCGACCAGCTCAGGGCCATCGTCCCGCTCAAGACCCACGTCGAGGGCCCGCCCGAGGACCTCGTCGGGACGCTGGTGCTGCTGGTGTCCGATGCAGGTGTATGGATCACCGGCCAGACCATCAGTGTCGACGGCGGCTGGATCATGCGCCTGTGAGTCAGTGGTACGCCGGGGCCTCCCCGGGCCGGGTACCGCCCTCCGACTCGATGCGCGCCCAGGATTCCGCCACGACCTGGTTGAGGAACGAGGCCTTCGGCCAGCCCGCGTAGACAGCGAAGTGCAGGACGAGCTCCTGCATCTCGGTGAGCGTGAGGTCGCCGCTCTTCAGCGCTGCATAGACGTGCGAGCGGATCGGGATGATGGTGTCGTCAACGCCGACGGCGGCGACCGTCATCACCCGCCGGTCGCGGACGGACAGGTGCGGGCGTTGCCAGACCTCGCCGAAGACGAAGCCCAGGATGCCCGCTTGCGTGTAGGGCGTGTCCCTCGGGGGCGCGCCGACGCAGTTGACCCACGCAAAGCAGGCTTCGCCGCCCCGCATGCGCTCCTCGGCGTCGAAGCCCTCCCCCCAGACCGGCAACGCGGACGACGGCGGCGCCTCGCCGCGGTCGGCGCAGATGCGCGCCCACTGCTGCTGCACGACCATGTTGAGGAACGACGCCTTTGGCCACCCGCAGTACACGGCGAAGTGGAGCACGAACTCGAGGGCCTCGTCGTAGGAGATGTCGCCGCTGTTGAGGGCCGCATAGACGTGCTCCTCGATCGGTGCCTGCGTGTCCGCGGCGGCCACGCACGTCAGCGTCACCAGGCGGCGGTCGCGGCGGCTGAGGCCGGGCCGGTTCCAGACGTCGGCGAAGACGAAGTCGAGCAGCCCCGGCCCCGTGAAGGGTGTGCCGTCGGCCACGCACGGGACCGTCATGACCTCGCGGTAGGTGGCCTCGCCGAGGCGACGGCGGTCGCTCGCATCCCCCTCGGTCATCGCCGGCCCACAGTAGACAGGAACCGTGCGCGCCCTCTACCTGCTGCGCCACGCCAAGTCGAGCTGGGACGACCCGGCGCTCCGGGACCACGACCGGCCGCTCGCACCCCGCGGCCGCCGGGCGGCAGCGCGGGTCGCCGCCTACCTCCGCGACGTGGGGATCCGCCCGGCCATCGTGCTGTGCTCGTCGGCGCGGCGTGCGGTCGAGACGCTCGAACCGATCCTCCAGGCCTTCGACGGCGGCCTCGACGTCCGCACGGAACGCGCCCTCTACGGCGCAGACGCCGGTGAGCTCCTCGCGCGCGTGCGCCGCGTCCCGGCCGACGCCATGTCGGTCCTCATCGTGGGCCACAACCCCGGGCTGCAGGACCTGACGCTGGCGCTGGCCGGCGACGGCGACCCCGGCGCCCTCGCCCAAGCACGGGCCAAGTTCCCGACAGGCGCATTGGCCACGCTCGACGTCGGCGGCGAACGCTGGGACCTCCTCGCCCCGGGCGCCGCGTTCCTGGCGCGCCTCGTCCTGCCGCGGTCGCTCGGTTAGCCGCGCCGCCGCTCACCGAGCTCGACCGCGCGCTCGACGGCGCGACGGACGAACGCGGCGAAGCTGTCGGGGTGCTGCACGTGCGCCGCGTGCGGCGCGTCCTCGGCGCAGAACAGCTCGCAGCCGAGCGCCTCGGCCACCCGCGCCGCGGCACCGTTCGGGTTGAGGGTCGAACGGCCCCCGTAGCCCACGACGCACGGCACGGCGACATCGGCCCAGTCGTACGGCGCCTCGACCTCGGATGCCATGTCGACGACGAACGCCCGCCCCTCGACCCGGCACGCGGCGCGCGTGGCCTCAGGTAGGGCCTCCCATGCCTCCTCGCCCATCATCCTGCGCCTGGTCTGCTCGCCGACCGCCTCCGGGTCGGGGGACGCGGCGAGCGCGGCGACGCGGGCGCGCATGTCGGCGGGCACGAACTCCGTCCACGGCACAGGGGGCTCCCACAGCCCGATGCCGGCGACGAGGTCCGGGCGGCTGATGGCTGCGAGCACCGCCACGTGGCTCCCGAAACTGTGGGCCACGACGGTCGCCCGCTCGTCGCCGATGATCGCCAGCAGGTCGTCGGCGTGCTGTCGCAGGCCCGTCGGCGGCCCGGCCGCTAGCGACCCCGCGTACCCGCGACGGTCGTAGGTGACGACGTGCATGTCGGGCAGGCGCTCGACGACCCGGCGCATGCTGCGGCCGCGGTCGAGCGTGCCGTGCACGAGCACCACGCGCGGCGCGACCGCGACATTCGCGGCGTGCCGCGTCACGGCAAGGCCAGAGGCCTCCGCGGCGCGGCGCGGGCGCGCGTCACTGGAGGGAGGCGGCCGCACGGCCGGTCACCCTACTGAGGCGATGTCGCCGGCCTCGACCGCCGTCGCCCCGGTGCCGCGGCGTCGAGCATCGGGCCGAGCTCGGTCACGATGGCGTCGAGCGGCGCGACGTCGCAGCGCGCCCGGGCGAGGAGGATCGCCCCCTCGAGGGCGCTGATGACGACGAGCGCCAATGCCGGGGCGCGGCCGACCGGGATGCCGCACTCGACGAGCGCGCCGGCCAACGGTTCCTGCCATCCGTCGAACGCACGGGCGATCGTGGCGCGCAACTCGTCGCTCGTGGCGGCGACGTCCGCAGCCGCGGCGACCAGCGGGCACCCGCCGTCGAAGCCGTCGCGCCCGAACTCGTCGCGCCAGTCGCCCACGATGTTGGCGAGCAGGGCGCTCGGGACCGCCCCGCTGCGCTCGAGCGCCCGCGCGACCCGCCGTGCCGCCACGCCGCCGGCCCACAACAGCGCCTCGGTCACCAGCTGGTCCTTGCCCCCCGGGAAGTAGTGCTGGAGCGACCCCCGCGGCGCACCGGCGTGGGCGACGACCTCGCGCACCCCGGTGCCCGAGACCCCCTTGGTCCGGATCAGTTGGGACGCGCTGCGCACGATCCGCTCGCGGGGGGTCAACTCCCGCCGTTGCCGGGGCTCGGCCATGACATCCGTCATTGTAGACGAATCTTGCTTGACGCCACGGGCACGATGCGAGAGGATCCTGGCTATGACGATTGTCATAGTCCCTGAGGCCATCGAGATCGCCCCAGCAGGCCCGGCCGCCGTCGAGGAGATCGAGGCGATGGTGGCGCGGTGCTCGGCGGAGGCGCTCTTCCACCGCTTCCACGGGGTCGTCGGCCCCGCCGCCCGGGCGGCGGCGCTGCTCGCCGGGGGCGCCCAGGAGGTGTTCCTGGCCCGCCGGGCGGACAGGTGCGTGGGCGTGGCCAGCCTGGCGGGCGACGGTGGGCGGTGCCCGCACATCGGCGTCCTCGTGGAGGACGCGTGGCAGCGCCGCGGCATCGGTTCCGCGCTCATCGCCACCGTCGCGGCAGCGGCGCGCCGCCGGGGCGCCGACGCCATCGCCGCGGAGATCCTCTCCGAGGACCGCTTCATCCTCGGGATCCTCGCCCGCATCGGGCCGGTGACCACGACGGCCGCCAACCCCGGGTACACGGCGCGGGTGGGCTTGTGGCCCATGGAGGAGGCAGGATCGGCGGCGTGAGCACGGGCGACGGGCTCGGCGCGTGGGGACGGGCCGCGCGCGACCTGTTCGGCACCGACGTGCCGGTCGTCCTCGGGCCGATGGCGGGAGGGCCCTCCACCCCCGCGCTGGTGTCGGCGGTGAGCAACGCCGGCGGCCTGGGGTCGCTCGGTGGCGGCTACCTCTCGCCGGCGCAGCTCCGCACCGACGTGCGGGCGGTCGCGGCTGCGACGGGCCGGCCGTTCGCCGTCAACCTGTTCGCGCCCGAACAGCCAGCGGTCGACCCCGATGCCGTGGCACGCGCCGTCGCCGTGCTGGCGCCCTACCGCGCGGAGCTCGGCATGCCGCCTCAGGAGGTGCCTGCGGTATTCGCCGAGCCCTTCGAGGACCAACTCGACGTGGTCGTCTCCGAGCGCGTGCCTATCGTGACGTTCACCTTCGGCATGCTCCCCGAAGGCGCCATGGCGGCGTTGCGCGACGCGGGCGCCATCGTCGGCGGCACGGCGACGACCGTCACCGAGGCACGCGCTCTGGAGGCCGCCGGCGTCGACTTCGTCTGCGCCCAGGGCGCCGAGGCCGGAGGGCACCGCGGCTCGTTCCTCGGATCGGGCACCGACGACCTCATCGGGCTCGTGTCGCTCGTGCCTCAAGTGTGCGATGCCGTCGATGTCCCTGTCGTCGCGGCCGGTGGCATCGGCGATGGGCGCGGGATCGCCGCCGCCCTCGTGCTCGGTGCGTGCGCGGCGCAGCTCGGGACCGCGTTCCTGCTGTGCGACGAGGCGGGGACGAGCGCTCCCTACCGCGCCGCCGTCGAGCACGCGCGGCCCGAGGACACGACCATCACGACAGCGTTCTCCGGGCGGCGGGCACGCGGGATCGCCAACCGCCTCGCGCGCGACCTCGCCGGCCGCACCGACCTCCCGCCCTACCCCGTCCTCAACGCGCTCACGCGCGACCTCCGCCGCCGCGCCGCGGAAGCCGGCGACGCCTCGTTGCTGTCGCTGTGGTGCGGCCAGGGCGTCGGCCTCGTCGGCCCGGCGCCGGCAGCAGTGCTCGTGGGCGAACTGGTCGACGAGGCGCGCGCCGCGCTCGCCGGGCCGGCGCCGGTCGTCAGTCCCGGACGTGCGGGAGGCTGACCCAGGAGAGCCGCTCCTGGTCGTGGAACACCGCCTGGTCGGCGGCGCGCATCGTGACCGCGGTCTCGACCGGCTCGCCGGTGCCCAGGTTGCGCGCGTACACCGGGTGCGCACCGCTCGACACCTGCACGCGGACGCGATGGCCGGGCGCGAAGCGGTGCCCCGCCGGCCACATGGCGACCCGCGCCCGGAAACTCCCGTCCGACGCCCGGTCGATCGACGCCGGGGTGAACCGTTGCAGCCCGTCGCAGACGTTGGATGACACGCCGTCCGGCGTGACATCGCACAGGCGCACGAAGAAGTCGGTGTGGTCGAGCGAGGACGCCACGCACAGCTCCGCCTCGACGGGCCCAATCACGGTCAGGGGCTCGTCGAGCGGGCCCGAGGTGTACACCAGGACGTCGGGCCGGGCCTCGAGGGCGCCGTTGTCGGCGGCGCCGCCGGTGAGCATCCCGATGCCGCCGACCGCCGGCGTCGGATCGGCCGGGTCGTAGCGGTACCGGTCCGGCCCCGCGCCCGCGTTGGGGGCGTCGGGCGACAGGCGGCCACCGGCGTGGAGGTACCAGCGGGTCGGGGTGGCCGGGGGCGGCCACGCATCGACGTGGCGCCACGACCCACCCTCCCCCTGGATGTGCAGGCTCACCGGGTGCGGCCCGAGGCGGCCCGCCTCACCGCGCAGGTACGTGTCGAACCAGTCGAGCGGCGCCTCCGTCATGCCCCCCTCGCCGCCGCCGCCGAGGTGCCCGCCGGCGCCGATGCGGAGCCGGGCGGGCGCGCCCGAGCGTGCCAGCGCGGCGTAGTCCTCGACGACGCGTGGCAGCGGGTAGTCGTGCCACCCGTCGATCAGCAACGTCGGGACGGTCCAGTCGGGCAGGAGGTCATGGAAGTCGAGCGGTGCCCAGAACGGGTCGTCGAGCGACGCGTGCGCCATCTGGTCGCGGAACAGCGGCAGGTCCTCGCCGGCGACCGACCGGATCACGTCGCCGAGCGGCAGGTGGTCGAACGCGGCCCTGAGCTGGGCCATCCGCCGCTGGATGCCCTCGGGGGTGACGTCCGACAACGTGTTGGCGTTCGCGGGGCGGTTGAACTGCACGGCGCCCAGGTCCCACGGGATGATCACTTCGAGCGCGACCGAACCGCCCGGGTACCACGAGAACGCCCGCACCGACGCGGACAGCGCGATCACCATCGCCTTCAGGTGCGGCGGGCGCGTCGAGGCCAAGGCCCACTGCGTGAACCCCATGTAGCTCGCGCCGAACGTGCCCAGGTTGCCGTCGAACCACGGCTGCTCGGCGATCCAGTCCGCGGTCGCCCGCCCGTCCCCGGCCTCCGCGAAGTAGCTGTGCGTGCCGCCGGACCCGTCGGTGCCCCGGCACGCCTGGACGAGGTAGCGGTACCCGCGGGCGGCGAACTCCGGGCCTGACGCCGACGCGAAGCCCTGCCGCCCGTAGGGCGTGCGCTCGAGGATGGTCGGCGCGTCGCGCACGCCGACGGGGTGGTAGACGTCGGTGAGCAGGGCCACGCCGTCCGGCGCCGTCACCTTCACGTCGTGCTCGACGTCCACGTCATTGGTCCTCGGCCGCATCACGGCAGTGTCGTGCGCACCACCCGGGAGGTCAAGCGCCGCCGGGGTCGGCGGGCGCGGCGCCGTCAGGCGAGGCCGTGGCGGTAGGCGTACGTGACGGCCTGGGCGCGGTCGCGCACGCCGGTCTTGGCGAAGAGGTGGTTGATGTGGCTCTTCACCGTCGTCTCGTTGACGACGAGCTCGGCGGCGATCTCGCTGTTGGACATCCCCCGCGCGATGAGGGCCAGGACTTCGGCCTCCCGCGGCGTCAGGCCGTCGGGGAACCCGTGCGCCGGCGCGGCCCGCGTGGGCGGCGCGGACAGCGCGTCCAACAGATGTTGCTGCACCGCGGGGTCGATCGCCGGGCGGCCCTCGCTGAGCTGCTCGAGGGCGCGCTGGATCTCTTCCGCGCCGGCGTCCTTCGTGAGGTACCCGCGCGCGCCGGCGCGCAGGGCGTCGATCACCGAGCGGTCGTCGGCGTAGGTCGTCAGCATCAGCACCTTCACATCGGCGTCGCGCTCTCGGAGCCGGCGCGTCGCTTCGACGCCGTCACAACGCGGCATGCGGAGGTCCATGAGCACGACGTCAGGGCGCAGGTCGGCGGCCAGCTGCACCGCCTCGTCACCGTCCGAAGCGGCACCGACGACCTCCACCCCGTCCAGGAGCCCGAGCAGGGTGGCGAGGCCCTCGCGCACGATGCGCTGGTCGTCAGCGAGCAGCACGCGGATCACGCCGGGACCCACACCTCGACACGGAACCCCGTCGGGGTCGCGCCGGCGGCCAAGGTGCCGCCGAGCAGTTCGGCGCGCTCGCGCATCCCGGTCAGCCCGTACCCGGTCCCGCCACCCGGCACGGTCTGTCGGGCGCGGCCGCCTTCGAAGTCCTCCACCGTGAGCGTGGCACCCCCTGCCGCGTACGCGAGCGCGATCTCGACGCGCTCCGCGCAGGCGTGCTTGCGGATGTTGGTCAGCGCCTCCTGTACGACGCGGTAGAGCGTTAAGCGGGCGTCGCTGCCGAGTGGGTACGCCTCGCCCTCGACGACGACGTGGCACGCGACGCCAGTGTCGGCCTCGAACTCGCCCGCCAGCTCCGCGAGTCGCTCGGGGCCGGGCAGCGCGTCGTCGCGGAGCATCCCGATCGCCCGGCGCGCCTCCTCGAGCCCCGTCTTCGCCAACCGATGGGCGCGCCCGATCGCGGCGGCCACGTCGGAGCCCGCCCCGTCGCGGGCGGCGACGAGGCGAGCGCCCTCGAGGTTGAGCACGAGGCCCGAGAGCGAGTGGGCCAGCACGTCGTGCATCTCGCGCGCCAAGCGTTGGCGTTCGCCGAGGGCGGCCGCCTGCGCCTGCGCGGCGCGGGTCCCCTCGAGCTCGGCGATGAGGGAGTGGGCGTGCTCGTTCGCCTCCCTGAGCCGGCGCGCCATGGTGCCGACGGCGAAGAAGGCGACCACGCCGAACTCGTTCAGGATGATGCCCGTCGCGGTGTGGTGGCCGCGCAGGCCCCACGCCACGGCGAGCGCGGCCATCCCCACGGCCGCCACCGACGCCCCCGCGACGGGAGGGAGCCGCAGCGTCGCCGCCGCGACCGCGG
>Ga0070741_10004510_pt1 | contig 32427 bp, 25 predicted proteins | sample Coa_R1_4_FD_66440 | JGI IMG/M metagenome (GOLD analysis project Ga0070741, IMG submission 66440) | Surface soil microbial communities from Centralia Pennsylvania, which are recovering from an underground coalmine fire - Coalmine... | ecosystem: Environmental > Terrestrial > Soil > Unclassified ... | reverse complement strand
ATTCCCGATAGCGCTCCATCCCCGCCCCCGATGCGAACTGCGCCGATTCATACAGCGCCGCGACGTACCGTGCATAGCGCTCCCGCCCGGGGTGTATAGGATCTGTCGGTCCCCGCACAGCCGCACGTTGACGTGTCGTTCCCGTGATGGTATAGACCATTCGCCCAGCACGTCGCCGCGCAGGAGCTGTCGCGAAGAAGGCGCCGATCGTGTTGACGAAGGAAGAGAACGAGCGCTCGACCCGCGTCGGGCCCGGACCATCCATGGGGAATCTCCTCCGCCGTTTCTGGAGGTGGAAGAAACGGGATGGGGGACGCGCCAGTTGGCGCTACGCCCGGTGGGCGATCAGACGTTCGTTCGCGCCTCGACGTTCATCGTGCCCAACGTCAACGTCGTCTCCACCACCGGCCCCGACGTCGGCGGCTACCATATGGGCTGGCACGTGCCCTTGAACGACACGCATAGCTGCCGGTACGCCATCGACTTCGGGCGCCACCGCCCCATCGATCGCCACGAGCACGAGCACTGGCTGACGACGGAGATCGGGCCCGACTATCGCACCATTCGCAATCGCGGCAACCGCTCGGATTCTCGGGCCTCGGGCCCGCGACCGAAGGTTGGCGCGCGTTCGCGGAGCAGCAGATCCGCGAAGAGGAGCGCTGGGCAGCCCGAGCACTGGCAGCTGCGACAAGCGACTGAGCTCATCGTCCCGAACCTCTGCACGCCTGCCACCAACACCGCCAAGACAGGGGGAAGTGAAAAGAGCATGACTGCGAGCGCGCATCCACCTATTCGCGTGGGCATCCTCGGCCTCGGCGGCGCGGCGCGGGCGATGGTCCCGAAGTTCGCCAGGAACCCGCGCTTTAAGATCGCCGCCGGGGCGGACCTCGACGCGGAGATCCTCGCCCGTTTCAAGCGCGACTTTCCCGACGCGGAGACGTGGCAAACAGCGGAGGCCCTCTGCGAGAGCCGCAACGTCGACCTCGTCTACATCGGCACGCCGAACCGATTTCATCGGGAGCACGCGGTCAACGCCCTAAAGGCGGGGAAGCACGCGCTCGTGGAAAAGCCGATGGCCGTGTCCCTCGAGGATGCCGCGGCGATGGTCCAGGCGGCCGACGCGAGCAACACCTTGCTGGGTGTGAACGTCAAGCACAGCTTCGAGCCGCGAATCCAGGCCCTCCGAAAGTTCACGCAGAATGGCGACTTCGGCGCGCTGCGCATGATGCACCACTGGCGCTACCAGGACTGGCTCTACCGTCCGCGCACGCCCGAGGAGCTGACGCCCGAGTGGGGCGGCGGCATCCTGTGGCGCCAGGGCGGCCACCAGCTCGACCTGCTCCGCACCATCGGGCTGGGGATGATGCGGAGCGTGCGCGGCTCCGCCCAGGTGTGGGACGCGAGTCGTCGAGTGCCTGGCGTCCACTCCGCCTACTTCGAGTTCGAGAGCGGCGCGATCGGCACGTGCGTCTACAGCGGCCAGGATCACTATGAGTCGAGCGAGCTGGTCCACGGGTTCAAGTCCGGAGAGCTGATCGATCCCAGCGTCTACGCGGAGGCGCGGCGCGACCTGCGCAGCCACGGGAACAGCGTGGAGTGGGAGACGGCAGCCGCGCGGGATGAGCGGTACGGTGGGGACCGACGCGAGGGCGGCCGGGTTTCAACCGGTGGCTGGATCCTCGGCGGGCCACTCCTCGTCAGCTACGACCACGCGGACGTCAAACTCTCATCCAATGGCCTCATGGTCTACGGCGATGAGAAGCAATGGGAGATCCCGATGACCGGCCCGGAAGACGGACGCGACGGCCGCCTGAACGCCTTCGCCGACGCCATTGAGACCGGACGGCCGCTGGAGTGCGACGGCCGCTGGGGCATGGCCACCGTGGAAGTGCTGCTGGCCATCGAGCAATCCGGCCGTGAGCGCCGCGAGATGTTTCTCGAACACCAGGTCGCCTATCCGGCTTAGAGGTTGGGAGCGCCGTCGACGGGCTGTTTTCCTTACACCGCATTCTTGCGCATCGCGGGTTCCTCAAATGGCATCCGGCGATACTGATCGGGAACCCAGCGTCGAGGCCCGACGAGGAATACCGGCACGTCGATTCCTTCTCTCAGCGAATCGCATGGAAACGTGCCGGATTCAAATGCTTTGCCCCATCGACCCTGCGGGTCGATGGGGCTTGGATCGTCACGCGTTGAAGTACTTGGCGTCCGGGTGGTGGCACACGATGGCGCTCGTGGATTGTTCGGGATCGATCTGCCAGTTCTCGGTCAGCTCGCAGCCGATCCGTCCCGGCTCCAAGAGCCGGAAGAGCTTCGCCTGGTCAGCCATATCGGGGCACGCCGGGTAGCCGAAGCTATACCGCCCGCCCCGGAACTTCTGCTGGAAGAGCTCGCGCAGCGTGGGCGCGTCCTCGGAATCGATAGCCAGCTCCTGGCGCATGCGCTGATGCCAGAGCTCCGCCAGCGCCTCCGCGCACGCGACCCCGAGCCCGTGGAGATACAGGTACTCGGTATACGCGTTGGAGGCGAACAGCGCCTGCGCGCGCTCGGTCGGCTCGCGGCCCATGGTCACGCAGAAGGCGCCGAGAACGTCGCGCTCGCCGGCCTCCAGCGGGAGGAAGAAGTCCGCGATGCACAGCCCGCGGCCCGATTGCTGTCGGGGAAAGGTGAACCGCTCCACCTCCCGCTCCGGGTCAGCGGGATCGAAGACGATCAGATCGTCGCCACGGGAATTGACGGGGAAGTATCCGTAGACCACCGCGGGATTGAGCAGGCGCTCCTCCTGCGCCTGGGCGCAGAGCCGCTTGAAGATCGGCTCCGCCTCGTCGGCGAGCAGCCGCTCGAAGGACGCCGCGTCCAGGCTCCCCTGCTTGAAGCCCCATTGCCCGCGATAGAGGGCCGTCTTGTCGACGTACGCGTAGATCCGCTGGACCGGCACGTCGCGGACGACGCGGGTGCCCAAGAACGGCGGCTTCGGGATCGTGGGCGCCGGCGCGATGCGCGAGCGCCGAGCCGCCGCCGGCGCCGTTGTCGTAGCGCGGGCGGCGGCCCGCTCGATGCCTTGCGCACGCCTCGTCACGCGACCATCGATCTCTGCGTCCACCTCGGCCAGCCGGCCCTCTGCGATGGCCTGCATGATGTGCAGCCCCTCGAAGGCATCCTTCCCGTAGTACAGGCGCCCCTCGTAGGTGTTGCGCAGCTCCGTCTCGGCGTACGGCCGGGTGAGGGCCGCCCCGCCGACGAGCACGGGGACCGTGATCCCACGCGCGTTCAGCTCTTCCAGATTCTCCTTCATCACGCCAACAGACTTGACCAGCAGGCCGGACATGCCGATCGCGTCCGCCTCGTGCTCGATCCACGCGTCGATGATGTTGGAAATGGGCTGCTTGATCCCCAGGTTGATCACCCGGTAGCCGTTGTTGGTGAGAATGATGTCGACAAGGTTCTTGCCGATGTCGTGGACGTCACCCTTGACGGTGGCGAGCACGAGCTTCCCGCGCACCTGTCCCTCGACGCGCTCCATGTGCGGCTCCAAGTAGCCAACCGCCTGTTTCATCACCTCCGCGCTCTGCAGCACGAAGGGGAGCTGCATCTGGCCGGAGCCGAACAGCTCGCCGACAATTTTCATCCCGCCCAGCAGATGGTCGTTGATGATCTCTAACGCCGTGTAGCGCTCCAGCGCCTCGTCGAGGTGCTTCTCCAGATCGCGCTTCTCGCCGTCGACGATGTGGTTGCGCAGCATCTCCTCGACGGTCAGGTTCTCCATCGCCACCCGCTGCCGGGGCCCGGCGTCGTCGGGGAAGAGCCCAATGAACGAGAGCAGGGGATCGTATCCCTCCCGGCGGCGGTCGTAGATGAGGTCAAGCGCCGCCTCCCACTGCTCGTCCGGGATCCGGTGGCGCGGCCGGATGCCCGACGGGTGCAGGATGGCGGCGGTGAGCCCGCGCTCGCGCGCCTCGTGCAGGAACACGCTGTTCAGGACCTGGCGCGCCTCCGGCTTGAGCCCGAAGCTCACGTTCGAGAGTCCGAGGAGCAGGCCGCACTCGGGAAATCGTTCCGCGATGAGCCGGATCCCGTCCAGCGTCTCGAGCCCCAGCCGCCGGTCGTCATCGTTGCCGGTACAGATCGTGAACGTCAGCGGATCGAACAGGATGTCCGTCGGAGCGATGCCGTACGTCTCGGTGCACCGCTGGTACAGTCGCTCTGCGATAGCGAGCTTCCGATCCGCCGTCTTCGCCATCCCCTCCTCGTCGATGGTGAGGCCGATGACGGCCGCGCCGAACCGCTTGACGAGCGGGCACACGTCCTGGAGCCGCTTTTCCCCGTCCTCGAAGTTGATGGAGTTCACGATGCACTTGCCGCCGCTCAGCTTCAGCCCGGCTTCGAGCACGTCCGCCTGGGTCGAGTCCAGCACCAGCGGCACGGACACCTGCTGGACGTATCGACTGACGACCTCCCGCATGTCGGCGACTCCGTCGCGCCCGACGTAGTCGACACAGACGTCGAGCACGTGCGCGCCGCTGCGCACCTCGCTCCGCGCCCAGCTCACCAAGCCATCCCACTCCTCGGCGGCCAGCATCTCGCGGAAGCGCTTCGAGCCGTTGGCGTTCGTCCGCTCGCCGATGCTGAGCACGCTGCTCTCCTGGCGGAGGTCCACCGCGCTGTACAGGCTGGCGATCTGGGAGAGCACCTCCGGATTGCGCTCGCGGGGCGCGCGCGTCCCGATCGCTTCGACCACGGCTCGGACGTGCTCCGGCGTCGTGCCGCAACATCCGCCGACGATATTCACGCCGTCCTCCTCGACGAACTGCCGGGCGGCCGTCGCGAGACCCTGGGGCGTGAGGGGGAACAGGGTCTCGCCGTTCTCGATGATGGGGAGTCCGGCGTTCGGAACGACGGATATCAGCTTCCGCGAATGGTGGCTCAGGTACCGGACGTGTTCTGCCATCTCTCGCGGGCCGGTGGCGCAGTTGAGTCCGATGCCGACGATGGGCAGCGGGTCCAACGCCGCGAGGGCGGCGGCGATGTCGCTGCCCAGCAGCATCGTGCCGGTTGCCTCGACCGTCACTTGAACGAAGATCGGGACCCGCCGGTCCGTGTCCCAGATGCCCAGCTCGCGCTGCACGTCCGTCGCGGCCGCCACCGCGCACTTGCACTGGAGGAGGTCCTGCGCCGTCTCGATGAGCAGCCCGTCGATCCCGCCCCGCGGATCGAGAAGCCCGCGTACCTGCTCGGCGTAGCTGGCGAGCATCGCATCCCACGAGATCTGGCCGAGGGTCACGAGCTTGGTGCCCGGTCCAATCGCGCCCAGGACGAATCGCGGTTTCCCGGGCGTTGTGTACGCGCGCGCCGCCTCGCGCGCGATCTCCACCGCCCGTCGGTTCAGCTCGCGCGCGCGGGCCGCGATGCCGAACTCCGCGAGCACGTGCGGCATGGCGCCGAAGGTGTTCGTCTCGATGATGTCGCACCCCGCCGCGAGATAGGCGCGGTGCAGCCCGTCGATGATGTCTGGCCGCGTGGAAACGAGGATCTCGCAGCAATTCTCCAGGCCGGCGTAGTCGCCGAGGGGGAGATTGGACGCGTGGATCCCCGTGCCCATCGCGCCGTCCAGCACGAGGACGCGGGAACGGAGGGTCTCCAGGAGTGGGTTCGTCATGCGGCTCTCACGTGCGTCTAGTCATCATAGCAGGCGGCAGGCGGCCGCAATCCGACGCCATCGATCGGGTGACGCAAAGCGAAAACGGCGCGAGCAGCGCCGAAAATTCGCTCGGTCGAAGCTGCTCGCTACGGATTGACCGTGAGGGTGCCGATCATCCCGGCTTCACGATGAGCGGGAAGGGTGCACACGATCGAATAGGCGCCAGGGGCGAGCGTCAAATCGAGCGTCGCCGTGGAACGGGGGGCGAAGTTAGCGACGCTTCCCAGAATGTCACCACCGGGCGTCTCTACGGCGAAGTTGTGGTCGATGATGCCGCGATTCGTTACCGAGAAGGAAACGGCGCCATTGCCGACGGTGATATCGGCGGGATCGAACTTGAAGTCCGACGCCGTCACCACGACGAGCTGCGCCGGGGCGTCTGCCTGTGTTGCGCCGGCCGCGCCATCCGTATCGTCATCGGCGAGGGCGGAGAAGACGGTCAGCGTCGCGACTACGGCGCCGGCGAGCGCAAAGCGCGCCGCCAGGACGAGAGATCGGATCATGCACCACGTCCTTCGGGAGGCGGGGGCGGTTCGCCCCCGCCACATCCCAAAACTAGTCGACGATCTGGGGGTATACGCTGCCCCACGTCGCGGGACGGAGGGCCGCCGAACGTCCATCCGATGTGGAGACGTTCACCGCATACTCCACCGGACCGAGCGGGTAGTCGGGGGGAATGTTCCAGACCGCCACCCAGGTCCACGGTGAATCCGGCGCGGCCTCGCCGGGCGGCGCGCGCTGGTCGAACCGCGCCGGGATCTGCGAACCGTCGGGCAGCGAGATGGAAACCGTCGCACCGTCCCGATCGGTCACCCGGCGGCCGGTCGCCATGTCGTAGACCTCGAACCGCCAGACGAGCTTCATCCCTCGCTTGAAGACGCCGTCCAGCACGCAGCCGGGCGCGGTGAAGAGCCCGTAGGCGCTGGGACCCGTGGCGATCACATCCATGTACATGGTGAACGGACCCACGGGCTGCGAGTAGAGATCCGGCAGCGGCGGCTTCTCGCCAGTGCTCGGCGGCGGCCCACCTGGTGGTACCGCCGGCCCGGGTATGACCGAGATCAGCGGGACCGGACCGGTATTTTCCTGTGACGCGCTCGGCTGGGACTCAGTCGATTGGCCGTCGGCATCCTGCGCGTGGGCAGGGCCGGCCCAGCCGAAAACGAGCCCGACACCCAACAGGGCGCCAAGCAGGAGCGCGAGGTTGCTATGCGCGGGGGATCGCGGAATCCTCATGGTCGCTTCCTCCTCTTTCAGGCGATCAGACGCGTCAGAGTATCGTGATGGCGATACGAATGGCTGGCAATCGGTAGCCCAGCTCCAGCGCGGGAAAGTCTTCAGCGTAGGTGAGAACAGGCGCCCAGTACCAGGCCTTCGCGTCATGACCCGTATACACCATCGGGTATAGATCGATGAGATGTGTGCCCGGCCCGCCCGTCGCCAGGACCTGCATGACGACGTCGCCATCGCTGTTGAAGCCGCACGCATAGCCGATGTGCGAATTGTCGTAGGTCACGGCGAACCCGTTGTCCAACTCCGTCCAGCCCAGACCCTTTACGTGCACGGTCACCGTGTCGCCGGCGTGCACCTGACGGTGCGACACCTCGGCGAGGCTGCGCTCGACGAAGTACGGCGCCTCCGCCACGACGGCGTCGTTCTGCGCCATCTTCAATACGTGCCACCCGCCCAGATCGTCCGGCACGGTGATCGACACCGTCAGCGCCCCGTCGTCGCCGGCCGTGGCGGGCGGCAAGGGAATATCGGCGAGGCTCCACCCGCTCGGCGTGACTCGGTTGCCGCGCGCCGTGACCCACCACATCTGCACGTCCGCACCGGGGGCGAGGCCCGTGGCCACGAGCGTCGGCGTGGAGAGGATCGGACCTCGCGCCGGTCGAAGTTCCGCCCCGACACCGGGCTTCGGCGGGTTGACCGCGGCTGTCCGCGGGGCATCGGGGCCCAGCTCAGCGACGCGGGAAGGATCTGGCCAGTCCATCTGGTCGGGCGGCATTCCCCCATCCCCCGTCACGCGAAAGGGGAGGCGAATGTCCTCGTGGTCGGGCAGGTGCGCGTACACGAAGTCGTAGGGAGACTGAGCGATGTTCAGATACGCTGGGACCGTGCCTGCGTTTAGCACCACGTACTGATCACCAACCGGCCCCGCGGCGCGAATTCGGGCCGCCGCCGTGCCGTGTGTCGTCGTCGCGGTGAGGACACCGGTGTAGGCATTGTTCCAGCGCACCGCGAGCGTGCTCCCGGAGAAGAGCTTGGCCGCCATGCCGGTCACTCGGATCGTAATGGGGGTGCCGATGGGTCCCTCGGTCGGCGAGAGCGAGGCGCTGAGCTGGATCCGGAACCCGCCGCGCGCCACGTCCGCTCCGTCGACGACCGCGTATATGGAGTGGACTTCGCCAAAATCCTCGGGGGCGACGAACGTGGCAGACGCCCGGCCCCCTTCGTCGGCAACCGATTGCCCGAGTGACACCCGTCGATCGACGAATGCGCGATGGAGATATTCCACCGTTTCGGAGCTGGGGTTCGTGTCGTACGTGCCGTCCCAGGTCAGCCATTCCCAGCCGACGACGGCGCCCGGGGGCAGGCCATCGGTTGCAACGGTGAAGCTCGTCCCGACGACGCCGCGGTCGGGCTCGACGCGGACGACCCCGAGGGGCGCCGTCGCCGTCTGGCCGGGCGCCTCCGTCGATTCCGCGGCAATGGCCAGCGGCGTCGCCGGCGCCTGGCCCAGAAGCCCGCTGCCGCCCGCGATGGACCCGGCGAGGAGACAGCGCGACAGCGTACGCGCACAGCCGGCGAGGATCATAGCGGCTCCTTCATAACCGATACGGCGCCACCGATCACGCGCGTATTCCTCCTGCTGCTTGACGTAGCACGCGCTGGCGCGCACGGCGATCGCTCCGTCGGGACGCCGTAGTCTACGGGTCTGCCCTGGGGCACATCAAGGCGATGGGTCGGCTATACAGGAGCCGCGGCCAGATCGTCCGGCATGCTGGATGCCTCGCCGCCGGTCGTCGCCCAGCCGCGTCCTTGTGCAAGGACGAGGCCGAGCGCCGCAAGGTCGAAGACGATGTCCCAGAGGTATCGGTCGAGGTGAAAGGGGTGACCCGGTGGAAAGAGTCTCCAGATAGGCATCCACGCCCAGCTCGCGATCGCCAGGTATGCGTACTGTCGACTGGATCGAGGAATCAGAAACAGCACGACCTGGTCGTAGAAATCCAGCCATTGGGGGACGCACGCGAAGACGAACAACAGCCTCGCGGTCGGCAGCTTGCGATAGAGCAGGGCCACCGGCAGAAGCCATCCAGGAAACACCAGGATCGGCGGGACGTGCGAACCTTCCCCGACGTTCACGAGCCACTCGCCGAACCACTGAGGAAACCAGACGATGCTCAGAACAGCGGTCGCGGCAACCGCCGCTGCGAGCACGGCGATCGCCTTCCTGGATGGAAAGCCGGCAAGGATCGAAAGGCCCAGGGTCGGCTTCATCAGCAAGAGAAATGACAGCTCGGGAATCAAACCCGCGGCCGTCACCACGATGGACCACTGTCCGATGCTTGCCGCCCAGAGGTAGGGGAGGCTCAAGAACGTCACGAGCGGCGCGAGCCCTCGACGCGTGAGGCCGAAAGCCAGCAGCCCAGAGGAGATGCCGATGAAGACCGCTGCCCCCCAAATATGCGGGAGCGGGACGAAGGCCATGCCGACAAACAGCGCCGGCAACGGATAGAAGAGCGGCGCCTCCCAGGCGCCCAGGTGCAGATCGTTGTAGGGGTCGACCCCGCTGAGGAGGTCTCGCGCTCCGCCAACCGCCCAGGCGAAATCCCACTCGCCACGGCCGCCTGTTGACAGGCGATAGAAGCTAAAGAGCGTCGCAGCGATACCGATCCCGCCGGCGATCACCACCCGCGATTGAATCGACAATGGGCCGGGCTTCGCAAAATCGATCGATGCATGGGGTCGTGGGACGAGCGATGGAATTCGGCCGAAGATCGACAGCGTTCGCGAAGCATCCTCCCGGCACTGGCGGGCAACCCGCAGGCGTGCCCGGCCCAGTGTAGCAGGGATCGACGCGGCGGGCTGGAACGCCTCCGCGGAATCGGTCACAATGGCGCGAGTCGCCCGGCGCGATCGCCCACCCGCTACCGGTTCGCTTATGGTGGCGCACTCGCCCGTTCGCGCCGGCCCGACTTCGAGAGAGGAGGCCGTGTGGGGATGTGGACGGTGATGAACCAGACAGGAGCGCCGAGCGCGAACGATACCTGGCGGACGTCGGCGCCCTCCGGGCCGGAGCGCCCGCGGATGCAGCGCCACCGGCCGCTTCGCCGCCGTGTTCCCGTCTGGCTGGCCGTCACCATGCTTGCGCTGGCCGCGTGCGCCCCGGCCGCCCAGGCGCCGCAGTCCGCCGTGCGCGCCGGTGGCCCTGCGGCCTCCGCCGTACCTCAGCGCGCCCTCGTGATCGCCTATCCGCGCGAGCCGGTCGCCCTCGAGCCGAGCCTCCTCCCGCAGAACCGCGAAGAATCCGCGCTGGCCAGCGCATTCCTCGCATACTTCACGCCTCAGCAGCAAGCCGCTCCCTACCTCGCCGAGGAGCTGCCCTCGGTGGACAAGGGAACGTGGAAAATCTTCTCCGACGGCACGATGGAGACCACCTACAAGCTGCGCTCGAACGCGCGGTGGCACGATGGAGAGCCTTTGACGGCCGACGACTTCGTGTTCGCCCACACCGTTCGGATGGACCCGGCGTATCCGGCCGTCAACTCACCGCTCGAGCGACGGATGAGCGAGGTCCGCGCCGTCGACGACCATACCCTCGTCATGGAGTGGAAGGACGCGTACATGTGGGCAGGCATGATCCCGCTGCCCTATTTCTCGCCCATGCCTCGCCACAAGCTCGAGTCCCTCTACACCGAGGACATAGACCAGTTCATTACCGGCAGCCACTGGCGCAACGATTTCGTCGGGGCCGGCCCGTATCGTGTCGAGCGATGGGATCCGGGAGTGGAGATCGTGTTCGCGGCGCACCCGGACTTCTTTCTGGGCAAGCCCCACATCCCGGAAATCCACCTCAAGTTCATCACCGACGCCAACACGGTCGTCGCGACGCTCCTGGGAGGCGCCGCGGACGTCGCCTTCAATCTCACCATTGGCTTCCCGCAGGCGCAGGCGCTCGAGCAAGCCAACTGGAACGGAAAGATTGAGTACTGGGAGGGGAATCCACGCATTATCGAGTTCCAATCGCGGGATTGGGGTGATACCCAGCGCGCCGTCTTCGACGTGCGCGTGCGCCGAGCGGCCCTCCATGCCATCGATCGGCAGGGTATCGTGGACGCGATCTTCGCCGGCCACGGCCACGTCCAGCACTTCTGGTTACCGCCCAGCGATCCCGCGTTCCCCGCCGTCGACCACGCCGTGACCAAGTACGAGTACGATCCCGGCCGGGCCGAGGCCCTTCTCCGAGAGGCAGGCTGGACGAAGGGGCCGGATGGCATCGCACGCAACGCGGCCGGCGAGCCGCTCGACATGCCGATGCTGAACCAGCCGACGGAGGTGGAGCAGCAGGAGGCGGCGATTGTCGTCGACGAATGGAAAGACGTCGGGATCGGCAGCGAGATCCGACGCCTCGCCACGTCTGAACTCCGCAACGGCGAGCTACGCAGCAAATTCCGCGCCGTCGCCTATAGCCAACGGTCGATGACGCTCGAGAACATGGTATGGGTGACCCCGAATCTGTCCGGTCCGGAAAATCGCTGGAACGGCCAGGATCGAAACGGCTATACCAACCCACAGCTCGACGACCTGTGGGGACGGATGTTGGGGAGCATCGACCCGCACGAGCGAGAAGGACTCCTCATCGACGCCCTCAAAGTCATGACCGACGACGCCGCGGTGACCCCGACCCACATTCAGCCCGCGCCCACCGCGTACAGCGCCGGCCTGTCCGGCCCGAAGGAGCCGTCGGCGGTCGGCACCGCCACCCTGTGGAACGTGTGGGAGTGGCAGTGGCAGTAGGGCCTTAGCCCTGAATATCCCACTCGTGGGCGTTGCGCGAGTAGGTCCCGTAGGCGCGCCCGGCGTCCGAGCCGCCAGCAAAGTCATCCTGGAACGCCGTTACGCCCTTGCGCGCGAAGACCGCGTGCGGCTCGTAGTACAGGATGAGGAGCGGAAGTTCGTCGAGCATCAGGTCCTGGATCTCCTTCATCGCCTCGCCCCGGTCTTCCTCGCGCAGGGACGAGCGGTAGCGCGTAACCAGCGCCTCGTACTGGTCCGACGACCAGTGCCCGCGATTGTTGCCGGCGTACCGATTGGCCGGCCGCGGCTGCTCGCTTAACTCGAGCCGCGTGAGGATCGAGTCCTGGCTCCCGCGCGCGGTGATCTCGCCGCCCGGGAACTGCTGGCGATACTCGGTGTCACGAGCGCGCGCGGCGGGAATTACGAGCTGCTCCGGGTCGGCGCCGGCCTGCTTCCACATGTCGCCCAGGATCGCGAGCTTGCGCTCGGAGTCCGCCGTCGTGCGCAGCTCGAAGTGCATGCGGTCGCCCACCGCGTTGGTCAAGACCCCGTCCCCGCCCTTGTGCCAGCCCGCCGACTCGAAGGTCGCCGCCGATCGCGCTGCGTCGTACGGATAGCGCGTCTTCCAGCCATCCTTCACGTAGCTGAAGAGCGGATTGTCGGGCGGCAGGATGGCATAGGCCGCTGTGTTGGGAACCCCTTCGGTGACCGAGTCGGCGAACGAGTCGCGGTCGATCGCCATGATGAGCGCCTGTCGAACGCGCGGGTCCATCAGCACGGGTACGAAATTGGGAACGTTGGAATCGAACTGAATGCTGACAAACCACGTGTTGCCGGTCCCGAACCACACGGTGCCGCCGCCGTTCGCGTCCCACTGGCGCTTCAGCTCCAGGGCGCGGACCGTGTTCAACACCGTCTCGGTCCCCATGTCGATCCCGCCAGCCAGCGCGTTGGCCAGCGTGGTCCCGGAATCGGTGAACTGCTTCACAACGATCCGGTCCACCTTCGGCCGGCCGAGGAAATAGTCGTCCACCCGGTCGAACACGGCCTCGACCTGCGGCGTGAACTCCACGAGCTTGAATGGGCCCACGTGTACGTACTCGGACGTCCAATAGGGTTTCGCGTACCACGCCTGGGGGTCCTTCTGCTCCTCGATCATCGTCGCGTAGTCGGCCTCCAGGATGTGGGCTGGCAGCGGCCAGAGCGCGCGAAGGCCGATGGCGTCTGCCAGGTAATATGGCTGATTCCAGTGGATAACAAACGTCCGGTCGTCGGGCGCCTCCGCCGACCCCATGAGCCGCGCGGGTCCGGAGTCGATCATCTGAACGATCCCGCTCTTCGCGACCCGAAACGAGAACAGCAGGTCCTGCGCCGTCAACGGCGTTCCGTCCGCCCACTTCACGTCCGGCCGCAGCTTATAGGTCGAGATCATGCCTCCGTCGTCCGTCAGGCGGAGACCGCCGTTGTCGGTCGTTGGCTGCTCGGCGAGGAGCCGTGGGATGGGTCGTCCGGTCGTCTTGTCGGCGGTAAACATCGCCTGGGAATGGATCTCGATGATGCCCAGCCCACCGCCCGTGGTGGTGCTGCTCCCCGCGATCGAGAAAGCGTCGATGATGGTCGTGATGCCCATGGTAAGTACCTTGTGCGTGGCCTGCGCCTGCTGGCCCGCCTCGGTCCCCGAGGCGGCCGGGCGGGAGGGCACGGCCCCCGTACACGCGGCGACCGCCAGCGTTGCCAACCCGCAGACCATGGTCAAACGGCGGTTCGCCCGAGCCATGCGATCCCTCCAGGCATTCTCCTGTTCAATGCGGTGCCAGGGTAGCACCGAGCCCGGGGCGGGTCAATCAGGGGCGATCTGGCGCGATCAGGGGATTGCAGGAGAGCGGCGCCCTGGCAGCGCTGGACCGAACCGGTCTACACTCGGTGCGTATGACCGTGCTCATAGGTACGCGGGCGGCCCGCGTCATCGACTGCCACTGCCACCTCGGACCTTCGGACTGGAGCGCCCCGACCGCGCCGGCGTGCATGTTCGACTACGAGTCCGTCCTCGAGGAGCAGGCGCGCTGCGGCGTCGACGTCGCGGTGTTTGGCAACAATTGGATCCGGGTTCCGCCCGGGCTCTCCGCGCTCGAGGCTGCCCAGCGGTACAACGAGTTCGCGGCGGAGATGACGCACCGCTACCCTGGGCGCCTCCTCGGGCTCGCATCTGCCGTTCCGTTCGAAAGCGACGGCTTTCTACGCGAGACAGAGCGCGCCGTGCGCCAGCTCGGCCTCAAAGGGATTATGGTCAACTCCAGCGTCGCGGGCGAATATCTGGACTCCCCGCGCGCCGTTCCCTTCTTCGAGCTGGTGGCCCAGCTCGACGTGCCGGTCTTCGTTCACCCGCCGCGGGTCACCATCGGGGCCGAAAAGATGGAGATCTTTCGGCTGCCGGAGTTGGTGGGCCGTCCCTTTGACACGAGCCTGAGCCTGGCCCGCTTCATCCTGATGGGCGGCTTCGAGCGATTCCCCGCCCTCCGGCTCGTCCTGGCCCATATGGGCGGCGCGATCTCCCTCCTGCCAGGGCGGCTCGACTTCGGCTACGAGCTTCGCGGCGACCCCGCCTTCGGACCGTGGGAACCGGACGTCCTCAAGGCTCCGCCGTCGGAGTACATCCAGCGGCTCTACCTGGATACAATGGGCTTCCACCCACCGGCCGTCATGTGCTGCGTGGGAACCGTGGGGGCCGACCACGTGGTCCTCGGGACGGACTTCCCGCCAGTTCACGTCCCCGTGAGCCGCACCGTCGAACTGGTGCGCAACCTGCCCATCGCGCCCGAGGAGCGCGCCGCGATCCTCGGTGGGAACGCCGCTCGCCTGTTGGGAATCTAGTCTTCCGCAGCGGCCGCTCCGCTCATGGGTCGTCCTCCGCACGAGCTTCGGACCGCCCCTTGCCCAAACCATCGCGAACTTGTTCTCGATCTGCAACGCTGCGTTCACGCGCGGTTTACGGAACGACAGCCCGATGGATACGGCGCCGAACCATGATGACCGTGCACGACGAGCTAATTTGCCCTGTGGCCTTCGTCACGGGAGGTCAAGAGCGGCTCGTCCTGTCTAGTTCCCGAGGGGGCGAAGGAGGAAATATCATGCTCGAGGGAGGGCGGAGCAGTCTCGCCGCTCGTAGCCGACTCGTGATGGCCATCGCGCTGGCGATGACGTTCAATGCCCTGGGCGTGGCGACGGCGGAAGAGCCCAGCAACGAGACGGTGGCGCTGGTCCCGAATCCAGCATACGGAACAATCATCACCGATCCAGACGGTTGGTCCCTCTACACGTGGGACAACGACCAGATCACCGGCGAGAGCCGATGCATTGATGAGTGCGCCGTCGATTGGCCGCCCTACACCGTCGCGAGCGCTGAGGAGCTAATCCCGCCGGAAGGGCTCGGCGCAAGCCTCGGACTGATCGAGCGTGACGACGGAACCTGGCAGGTGACCCTCGACAACTGGCCCTTGTACTACTTTTCCGGCGACGTGAACCCCGGAGACATCAACGGCGACGGATCGATGGCCTTCGATGCCGAATGGCACGTGGCGACGGTCGCCGGCCCTGCGCTGGCCTTCACGCCGCCGCCGATTGCCGCCGCGCCACCCGTCCAGCCTCCAACGCCCCGCGCGTCGCCCGCGACCTCGCAGCTCGCGGCGACCCCCGCCCCCACCGGCCCGCCTGCGACGGCCACGCCGTTCCCGGCCAAGACAAACGTGGCCGCGCAGTCGCCCTTCTTCAGCTCAGCCGGCAGGGGCATTCCTCCCGTGGCGCAGGTAGCACCGCCCCCGCCCCCGCCGGCACCTGCACCTCCGCCGCCCCAGGCGAACTACCAGCCGATCGTCACGGCCCTCGTGCCCCCCAGCGGGAGCGTCGGCCTCCGCTGGCGGCCCGACCCGGCGGCGGTGACCTATCGCGTCTACGCGACCATCGCTTCCGCGCCCCAGAGCTTCGCGCAAGTCCAGACGATTCCGGTCACGCCTGGCGTCCTCGTCCGAAGCACGGTCGTGACGGGTCTGGCGCCGGGCACCGTGTACCTGCTCCAGGTGAGAGCTGTCGGCCCGACCGGCCTGGAGACCGTCGTGCCAGCGCGCCTGTCGCTAAGCATCGCCCCGAGCACGGGGGCGATCCCGTCTCCAACCAACCTGACGGTCGGCACCATCACGCCGACCACCGCCGTCCTCACCTGGACGCCCAGCGCGGGCGCCACGAGCTACCAGGTGCTCCAAGCGTCGACCCAGAACGGGCCGTTCACACCAGCGACCGTGATCAACCTCTCCATGACCGGGGCGACGGTCACGGGGTTGACGCCTTTTACCATCACCTACTTCGAGGTCGTGGCGACCGATGCCTTCGGCAACACGAGCCCGCCCTCCAACAAGGTGTACGTGCTCACCGGGCTGAACATCGGCGGACCCGTCCCGTGAGATGCGGCGCCCGCCGAGATCACGTGGAAGTGGCCGGGACGGACCCGGCCACTTCCGTTGTGTCGCCCGGACGGGCGAGGGCGTATCCTTCCCGGCACGTCAAGATTCGCCGATGGAGCCCTGTATGGACGCCGAAACCCTGCGCGAGCTGTTCCGCTACCACTTCTGGGTCAATGACCGCCTGCTTCAGCTCATCCCGAAGCTCACCGCGGAGCAGACACGCGAGCGATTCGGCGCCAGCTTCGACTCGATCCACGGCACCCTGGCGCACCTGGCGGCCGCTGAGACGGTCTGGCTCGCCCGCTGGCGGGGAACCTCCCCGGCGCACCTCCTGGGCGCTAACGACTTCCCCACCGTCGCGGAGGTCCAGGACCACTGGACGCGTGTCCGCGCCGACGTTCAGACGTTCCTGGATGGGGTGACTGACGCACAGCTCGCCGCGCCGCTTCGCTGGACGAACACCTCGGGCAACTCGTTCGAGCTGCCAATGTGGCAGACGATGATGCAGGTCGTGAACCACGGCACGCACCACCGAGCCGAGCTGTGCGACATGTTGACACGGTCCGGCTTCCCACCGCCGCCGACCGACATCATCGTGTACTTCGCCGAGCGCGCCGGCCAAATGTGACGCGGCATCCGCACGATGGAGCCCTGCGGGTGCGAATGGCTCCATCGTTTTGGACGACGCGATGCATCCAGGGCGAACGGGTCGGGACGGCCGTCATCGCCCCGGGTCATCCTGAGCGACGGGAACGATCTCTTCGGCGGTAGTCATCCGGTCGGCGGCGACTGGCACGCGAGGCACACGGAGCTGCCCCGGCCCGCAGCCCGCACGAGCTGGATCGGCTCGCCGCAGCGTGGGCACGGCTCCTTGGCGCGGTGAAACACCTGCAGGTGGCGGCTGTTCCCACCCGGCCGCCCGTACAGGTCCTTATAGTCGCGAAACGTCGTGCCCCGGCAATCAATGCTCTCGCGCACGAGCCGAACGATAGCGTCACGGATCGACGCCGCTTCGGCTTCGCTCAGGGTGTTGGCGCGCCGAGCGGGATGAACCATCGCCGCCCATAGCGCCTCGTCCACGTAGATGTTGCCGAGCCCGGCCACGACGGACTGATTCAGGAGGAGCGCCTTCACGAGCGCCGATCTTCGTGCCAGCTGGCCAGCCAGGTACTTCGCGGTGAAGGCCGGCCCCAGCGGCTCCGGCCCGAGGCGCGCGCACAGCGCAGCGATCTCCTCTCCGGACACCCAGCGCACTTCACCGAAGCCTCGATGGTCGCAGAGCCGCAGCTCCCGGCCATCGTCCAACAGGAGCGCAAGATGCAGATGCGCGTCCGGTGGGTCGGACGGCTGCTTCAGAAAGAGATTACCCGTCATTCCCCGGTGGATCAGGAGCGCGTCCCCATCCTCTGGGCAGCCCTGGCAGGCACCGTTTGGCGCCAGGATCGGGCGGTCAATAGCGTCGCCCTCGACAGCCCAAGGGCTATTGAATGTTGGGAAGCCATTGCGCGCGGCGGCCACGTTTCCTCCGCCGGTCGCGAGCCGCAGCAAGAGAAATTTGCCTCGACGGCCGATCGCCGCGACGAACCGGTGCTCGACGCGGCTCCGCAGCGTCTCCGCGTCCTGGCGGCCCAGCATCCTGGTCTGCGCCACTCGGACGCCTAAGATGCGCAGGCCGACGATCTCGCGCGCCAAATCGCGGCGCATCGTCTCGACTTCGGGCAGCTCCGCCACGTGGCGCACGTACCTCCAGGGGATGGCGCCGATATGGTACAGGCCCCGGCCCTGTCCCTCGATGGGGAGAACGGCGCTTACCCTGCACCCAGTCGCTTCGCCATCCAGTCGGCCAGGTAGTTCCGCCGGTCGTGGCGCTTGGTCCCATGCCCCACGCCGTCCACCATCTCGCGCTCGGCGCTCGTCGCTTCCTGATAGAGGCGCAGCGCACCGCGCGGGTCCATGATCCGATCGTCGTGACTGAACCCGATGCAGAGCGGGCACTCGATCTCCTTCGCGCGCCCTTCCAACGAGAACGCCCCGATCTTCTCCCGGGCATCGGCCAAGTTCTCGGCGCCGATGAGCCAGCGCAGCCGCTCTCGAATCGGCGGATAGTAGTCGAAGATGTCGTCGCGCAGATTGAAGGCCCCGCTCCACACGGCGACCGCTTTGATCCGCTTCTCGGCCGTGGCGCAGCGCGGCGCGGCGTAGCCGCCCATGCTGGAGCCATGGATCCCGATGCGCTCTGGATCGACGTCGGCGCGCGTGACGAGATAGTCGATGACCGCCTTCGCCACGCGCTCGCTGTCTGGCGGCGCATAGAGCTTCTTCAATCGCAGGCTGCCGCCATGGCCGGGCCCGTCGACGTCGATAAACGCCATGCCTCGGCGCAGGAACTGCGCGGCGCCGCCGCCTTCCCCCTCAGCGCCCCGGAGCAAGATGCCATCCGCGCCGGCGTAGTTGTAGACGACCGGCGCCCGGCCGCCGGCGACTCCCCGCGCGGGGTAGAAGAGCCCGTCCAGGACCTGTCCCTCGTAGGGGACCTGCACGCGCTCGAACGGAGGAGGGACCAGGCTCCACGCTTTGTCGAAGCACTCCCGCAGCTTGTCGTAGGTCGGAAGCATCCGTGGCTCGCTCTCCGGCATGAAGACCAGCGCCCGGCGGTAGAAGTCCGCCGCTCGCCGGTAGTACTCGTGCGCCGTTACCGCGCACTCGTCCGCTTCGAACGTGGCCGCCAGCTTCTCGTTCTCCTGCGCCACAGCCGTCCATTCGTCGTACCAGCTTGCTGGGTTGTATGGCTTGACCCGCCGCGCCACGCGCAGCACGTCCGGATCCGGATGGTTCGCGGACACGGTCATCCGGATCTCGAGCTGTCCCCCGCCCGGTAGCCCGCCGACGGAAAACAGTTCCTTCTCCCATTCCTCGCTCTGGCGAGCGACCATCTGCATACGTCTGCCTCCTCCTGCCGTCCGCCAGCGTCAGGCTCTGGCGTCCGGGTGGTTCCGCGCCGGTCCGTCGCGGATGGCGGATGCGATCCGCGTGTTCCAGGATATCGGAGATGAACCCGGCCCGCTTGACCAGCGTTCGGCGCAAGCCGCATAGTTGGGCTAGCAGGATGCGAGAAAGTGCGCGAAACGGTTCCTGGTGAGCTTGTCCACGCACGCCCCGCCCTTCGACAAGCTCAGCGCGAACGGCTAGTCGGGGTCCTGCCAGGCGCGCCAGCGCACATTCCTGGAGGATGCGATGACGTTCACTGACGTCCGGGCCTTCATCGACCGGGTTGAAGACCTTGGGGAGTTGAAAACCGTCCGTGGGGCGCACTGGGATCTGGAGATCGGCGGGATCACCGAGCTCGCCCAGCACCAGATCAACGGCCCGGCCGTGCTGTTCGACGACATTCCGGACTACCCATCCGGCTATCGCGTCTTCGTCAATAGCATGGGCTCCGCGAGCCGAACCGCGCTGGTTCTGGGCCTGCCCACCGGCCTCAGCATGCGCGAGCTGCTCCCCCTGTGGCGCGAGCGGTCGCGTGACGTCAGCCCCATCCCCATGAACTACGTCAAAGACGGTCCGGTGATGGAGAACGTCCTCGAGGGGGACACCATCGACATGTACAAGTTCCCGACGCCGAAGTGGCACGAGCTGGACGGCGGTCGCTACATCGGCACCGGCAGCTTCGACGTCACCTTCGACCCCGCCGGCGGCAACAACTGGATCAACCTCGGCTGCTACCGCGTGATGGTCGTCGGGAAAGACCGTCTCGGCTTCTACATCTCGCCGGGCAAGCACGGCCGCATCATGCGCGACAGCTACTTTGCGCGCGGCGAGCCGATGCCCGTCGTCATGTCGTTTGGTCACGACCCAACCCTGTTTATGGCCGCGTCGGTCGAGGTGCCGCCGGGCGTCTGCGAGTACGACTACGCGGGCGGAATCAAAGGCCAGCCCGTGGACGTGATCAAGGGCCCAATCACCGGCCTCCCCTTCCCCGCCGACGCGGAGATCGTCGTGGAGGGCTACGCGTACCCCAGCGACACGACGGAGGAGGGACCCTTCGGCGAGTGGACCGGCTACTACGCCTCGGACCATCGCGCGGAGCCGGTGCTGCAGGTCAAGGCGCTGTACCACCGCAATAATCCGGTGATCCTGGGCTCACCTCCGGGGAAGCCGCCGACGGAGTTGACCTCCTACCGCGGTCTGATGCGCTCGGCCCTCGTCTGGGAGCAGATCGAGAAGGCCGGCGTGCCCGATGTGACCGGCGTGTGGTGCCACGAGGCCGGCGGCGCGCGGCTCCTCGTCGCCGTCTCCATCCGCCAGCGCTACGGCGGTCATGCCCGACAGGCCGGCCACGTGGCCGCGATGTGCCACGCGGGCGCGTACCTCGGCCGCTACGTCGTCGTCGTGGACGACGACATCGAGGTGACCGACCTCAACGACGTCGTCTGGGCCATGTGCACGCGCGCCGAGCCGGAGGAATCGTTCGACCTGATCAAGCGCGCCTGGAGCGGCCCGCTGGACCCGCGGATCCCCAAGGCGCGGAAGGGCCTCAACTCGCGCTTCGTGATCGACGCGACCCGGCCGTTCGAGTGGCGCAGCGAGTTCCCGCCGGTCGCCGAGATGAGCCCGGAGATGCGCAAGCGGATCACCGAGAAGTGGGGCGAGCTGATCCTCGGCCCGCAGTCGCAGCGGCCGCGCGTCCTGGCGTAGCCCGGCCGACTTCCCCTGCGCGGGGACCGGCAGCTCGCGCCACGGATGGAGGTCGGCGAGGAATTCCGCGCATAGACGCCAACATCGAAAAAGTAGAATTTCGCGTGCGCAATCGTCGCTCGCCTCGCACGCCGGGCAAAGATCGGGAGCCTGAACGAGAGGAGCAGATCCTCCGGGACCTCGACGTACCCGGCGACCGTTCGTCGCGCGACCTGGCCTTCGCGGGCGACGTTGGCGAGTTCAAAACTCCGGCATGGGCAAAGCTCATCGCTTCCAGGAACCGGGTGAAGGCGCCGACGTTTCGCGCCCGCCCCTCGAGCCGCACCTCTTCGTCGATGTAGAGAGAGGCATACGGAGGACGGCATCCGGGTTCGGCGACGCGACGACGAGCGACCTTGTAATTCCAAATTGCGACGCAATACGGAAAGAGCGATTCCGGATCATCCTTCCATCGCCGCGGTCATCATTGCGAGCGGCTTCTCCCGGCGGATGGGTCGGTCGAAGCTGACGCTCGAGCTGGACGGCTCGACGTTTCTCGAACGCGCCATCCGCGCCTCCATCGGCGCCTCCGACATCGACCGACGCATCGTCGTCGTCCGGCCGGAGGACGCTGCGCTCGCGCACAGCCTCGCGGAGCGGCTCGTCCCGGCCGGCGACGCCCACCGCGCGCCCGCGGTCGAGGTCCTCCTCAATCCCGATGCCGCGCGAGGTCAGAGCGCCTCCGTGCGCCTGGCCGCGGAACGACTCGCCGCCGACCCGGCATGCGCGGCGGTCATCTACTCCGTCGTCGACCAGCCGTTCCTCGACGTCCGGGTCTACAATGCCCTCGTCGACGCCTGGAAGGCGCGGCGGGGCGAGATCCTCGTCTCGGCGTACGGCGGACAGCGCGGAAATCCGGTCCTCTTCGCGCGCCGCTTCTTTGACGAGCTGAGCCAGTTGACCGGCGACGTGGGCGGACGCGAGGTGATTCGCCGCCACCCGGAGGCCGTGGCCGAGGTGCCAATGCCCGATCCCGCAGCTGGGCGGGACATCGATACGTGGGAGGACTACGTCGCGGCCGGCGGCGGGCTCTGACCCTCCGCCAGCAGCTTCAGCGCGGTGAAGATGAAGCGGTTGACCGGCGCCTCGACGCCCGCCTGCCGCCCCAGCCGCGCCACGGCGCCGTTGAGCCATTCCGCCTCGAGACGGTTGCCGCGCTCCAGATCGACCAGCATCGACGGCTTCAGGGCAGCCCCGTAGGAGTCGGCGAGCGCGAGCTGCCGTGACACCACGTCGTCGGCCAGCCGCACCCCGCGCGCTCGGGCCACTGCCGCCACCTCGTTCATGCACGTGACGAAGAGATCCCGCGTGTCCGGATCCGCGAGGACGGGGCCCAGCGGCTGGCGCGTGAGGGTGCACACGCCGCTGAAGGCGCAGATGTACAGAAACTTCGTCCAGATGGCGCCGGCGATGTCGCGCGATAGCTCGGCGTTGATTCCGGCCCCTCGACACGCCGCCAGAAACCCCTGGGCTCGCGGCGATTCGCGCCCGTCCAGCTCGCCGAAGACGATCCGCGCCGTTTCGCCCCGCTGCTCGATCACGCCCGGGCTCGCGATCGTCGACGTGACGTACGCCAGCCCGCCGAGGACGTGCGTGCTCCCCAGGACGGTCGCCAGCACGTCCTCGTTCTCGACGCCGTTCTGGAAGGAGATCACCGCCGTTCCCTCCCCCACCAGCGGTCGCGTGTGCTCGGCGGCCGAGCGCGTGTCCCACGCCTTCACGCAGAAGAGCACGACGTCGGCCGTCCCCACGCGCGAGGGATCGTCCGTGGCTTGGGCGCCCACCACGGTGAAGTCGCCGAGGGTGCTCCGTACGGTCAGCCCCCGATCCTGGATTGCCTGCAGATGCGATCCACGGGCGATGAAGGTCACGTCTTCACCACGCGCCGCTAGCCGGCCGCCGAAGTAGCCGCCCACCCCGCCCGTGCCCATCACCGCGATTTTCATGGCTCCACCCCCAGGCGAGGATAGCGACGCGCCCACCGCGCGCGCAACCGTCCTGCCGATGCGGGCCACTACAATGTGGATGGCTTCCCACCCGCGCGCGGTGCTCCATCAACAAACGTGAGGTCCCCTCATCGTCGCTCCGGGTTCGCCGCGAAGGGCGTCCTTTGCGATCCTTCTGATTGCCATCGCCAGCTTCCTCGCGGGCGCCCAGGTCGGCCCGGTGTTCGGGATCCCCGGGCTGATGGCGGGCGAGCCGCTGACCGTCGTCCCCACGTTCCGCGTGTTCTGGGAAGCGTGGAACCTGGTCAACGCTCACTACGTGGAGCGATCCGCTATCGATCAGACGCGCATGACCTACGGCGCCATCGAGGGGATGCTCGACTCCCTCGGGGATTTCGGCCACACGCGCTTCCTGTCCCCCCAGGCGTTGAGGGACGAGCGCGAGGCGATCTCCGGCCGCCTGGAGGGTATTGGCGCCGAGCTGGTCCTTCGCGAGCAGGGCCCGACGATCCTGGCCCCGCTTCCTAACTCTCCCGCCGAGCGCGCCGGACTGAAAGCGGGCGACACGATCGTGCGCGTCGACGGCCAGGAGATCTTGGGCCTGTCCCTCGAAGAGGTCGTCCGCCGAATACGGGGGCGCGCCGGTACGAGCGTGTCCCTCACCGTCATCCACCAGGGCGCGACCGTGCTGACGGACGTCACCATCCAGCGGGAGCAGTTCACCGTGCCGAGCGTCACCTGGACGATGGCGCCCGGCACGTCGATCGCCCACGTGCTGGTCAGTCAATTCGCCGAGCACACGGGCGATCAGCTCGTCCAGGCGCTGAACGATGCCCGAGCCAGCGGGGCGTCGGGCCTGGTGTTCGACTTGCGCAACAATACCGGCGGCCTGAGGGACGAGGCGGTCGCGGTCGCGAGCCAGTTCGTCGGCGACGGCGACGTACTCATCGAACAGGACGCGCAGGGAACGCGCACGCCGGTTCCCGCGCGCACGGGGGGCGTGGCGCTGGACCTGCCCATGGTCGCTCTCATCAACGAGGGTACGGCCAGCTCCGCCGAGATCGTGGCCGGCGCCCTCCAGGACCACCAGCGCGCCAAGCTGGTCGGATCCACGACGGTCGGCACCGGCACAGTGCTGTCCACCTTTAACCTGACCGACGGCTCGGCGATCCTGCTGGGAACCCGTGAGTGGTTTACGCCCGACGGCCACCAGATCTGGCATCACGGCATCACCCCGGACGTCCCAGTGCCCCTCCCGGCGAGCGTTGCGCCCCTGAACCCGAACCAGGAGAGCGCCATGTCCCCCGAGGCTCTGCAGGCGAGCCAGGACGATCAGCTCCTCCGCGCGCTGGAGATCCTCGGCTCCCCCTAACGCGGCGCTTGTGGGAATTGCTCGCGCGCACTACTATGCTTCGACAATGTACACTGGGGGCTCGCCGGCGCAGCTACGCCCCGTCCGGTATGTGACGACGGGCGCTCGCGGCCGCGAGATATGAAAGGGAGCGAGATGGATTTTGGCCTTTTCTCAGAATCCGGCCATCGGCTGAACCCGAGGGCGGCCGACGCATATGACGAGGACCTGGCCGAGGTCATTCTGGGCGACCAGCTCGGCATGACCGAGGCATGGATCGCGGAGCCCAACCACGTGCGCCCCAACACGGTAACGCACGCGTATTTCCTCATGGCGCGCGCCGCGGCGGTGACCGACCGCATTCGGTTCGGCAGCGGCATACGCCAGCTCCCTCTCCACCATCCCGTCGACGTCGCGCAAGAGGCCAACGCCATCGACAACGTCACCCACGGCCGCTACATCTTCGGCTACGGCGGCACGCATCTGGTGACCCACGAGCAGCTTCAGATGCGCGGAATCGAGGTCGAGCGCGAGGAGACGCGCGCCATGGTCTACGAGTCTGTGGAGTTTCTCCTCCGATGCTTCACCGAGACGGAGCCGTTCGACTTCGACGGTCGCTACTGGCAGGGACGGAACGTGCACATCCTGCCGCGCCCCTACCAGCAGCCTCACATTCCCATCGCGGCCGGCTGCTCCGGCTCGACCGAGACGCTCGAGCTAGCCGCGCGCCATGGGTTCGCGCCCCTCCTTGGGCGCGGAACGGACTCGGCCGAGGAGCTTCGAAGCTGGGGAGATACATACCTCAGCGCCGCCGCCGCCGCGGGCCAGCCGGCATCGCGCAAGCAATTTCGGGTTGCGCACGTGGCCTACGTCGGCGAATCGGACAGCAGGGCACGCGAGGAGGTGTACGAGGGGTTGTGTCAGCTCATCGAGGATCGAAAGAAGGAGCCCGTCTACCTGCTGCGGCGCATCGATCCGGGCATGACCCTCGATGACGTCACCTTCGACTATATGCTCGAGAGCGGCTTCTACTGGGTGGGCGGGCCGGACACCATCTACCAGCGAATCAAAGACTTCTACGACGGCAGCGGCGGGTTTGGCACCCTGCTGATGTTCTGCGGGCTGCCCATCGCCCCGCCCGAGAAGATCGCCGACTCCATGCACCGGTTGATGGAGCAGGTGGCGCCACGGCTGGCGCACCTGGATCCCGACGAGTCGCCCGCCGTGAGCGGATCTCCAGCATCCTGAAAGGGGGAGCCCGATGGCCGTCAAGATCGACTGCGATTCGCACTTCCTCCCATTCGACGCGTTCGACGACGTCGATCCGAAGTTCCTCGGTCGGCGCCCCCACTTTATCGAGGACGGGGCGGGGCGGTCGGTCGTGATCTATAAGGATCGCGCCGAGCACGTGCCCTCGTTCATGTGGAACTACCCGACGTGTCTCGTCATGGGCCGCAGGCACCCGGGGACCTCGGACGCCGACGTGCGCGCGGCGGATCTGAAGAAGATCGGGTTCGATCGCCAGGTCCTCGTGCCCAATAACGCGCCGTACGCGTACGACGTCGACCCCGAGCTGGGAGCCAGCGTGTGCGCCGCCTACAACAACGCCGTGGCGCGCGCCCTCAAGCGCCATCCGGAGTTCATCGGCCTCGCCGTCATGCCGATGCAGGACGTCAGCCTGGCCATCAAGGAGCTGGATCGGGCGATCCTCGAGCTGGGCCTCCACGCCCCACAGATCGGCACCGCCATCAACGACCGAAACCTGGACGAGTTCGAGTTCTGGCCCTTCTACCAGCGGGTCGAGGAGCTGAACGTCCCCCTCATCGTCCACTGCTCGCACCTCGCCATCACGGCGGGCGCGCACCGATACCAGCGCTACCGTTTCGGCAATGCGCTCCAGTTTCCCGCCGAGTCCTCCCTCGCCGTGGGCTCGCTCATCTGCGGCGGCGTGCTCGACGCCTTTCCACGCCTGCGGGTTGGCGTGCTCGAAGCGGGGGCCGGTTTCGTGCCGTACCTCTTCGATCGGCTTGACGAAGTGTCGGTCGAAGAGCCCGATTACACGAAGATCCGCAACCGCCGCCTCGCTTCCGAATACTTGGAGAACTTCTGGTTCTCCTTCAACATCAAGGCGGAATCGAAGTCGATGGCGTTTCTCGTCGAACGATTGGGCGCCGATCGGCTCCTCATCTCCAGCGACTATCCCCACGGGCTCGCCGGGTCCGGCATGAACACGATCCAGTTCCTGGAATCGCTGGGCTCGATCTCGGCCGAGGACAAGGACAAGCTGATGGGGTTGAACGCCGTACAGCTGTTCAACCTCTCGCTGTAGGCAAGGCGTCAGCCCAGGGCGGGCGTTCTACCGGAGGGCGTGGATTCCGGGCGTCCACGGAGCAGAACGAGCGTCTGTGTTGCGTGGGGGCGAACACTCCCTGCGGGGAGCTCATGCGCCGATACTGGCATCCCATCGCGGCAAGCAGTCAGCTCCCCCGGCCGGGAACGCGAGCAGTTCGGCTGCTCGGCGAGGATCTCGTGCTCTACCGGGACCGCCAGGGGCGCCCAGGCTGATCCAACCGCACTGCGCGCACCTAGGCGATCTCCTCTCGATCGAGCGAGTGATCGATCGCCTTTCGAACCTTCGGGTCCCACATCGCTCGCGTCGGAGGGCAGCGGCGCGAACCGGTCGGCGCGCTGTCGGGCGCCCGGCCTATACACCCAACGGTGGGCGATCCCCGCGATCGCCGGTGGGAGGCGGTACGACCCAGTAGGCGAAGCCCATGCCGCAAGGAGACGCATAGACCGGAACGTAGTCGATGACGGTGCCAGGCGCGCCGTCGGCCACCGCGGCCGCGGCGATCCAGTTCCGCACCTCGCCGCTTCCGCTCGCCAGACCCCCGGTCATACCCGTGACGCCGAGAACCATATTGGCCAGAAGCGGCCGAACGTCGGGCGGCGCAACGGTCGGGTGGTTCCACCTCGCACCGTCCAGCACCTGCGCCATCGCGCGGGGCGCGCCGTCCCGCACGCTCTGCAGGATCGCTTGATCGAAGGTCTCGTCGAGGTAAGCCCCCGGCCACAACGGTGTGTGCCAGAGCCCTCCAGATCCCAGCACGGCCACTCGCAGGTCGAGCGGTGCCGCCTCGATGAGGGCGCGAACGGCCCGCCCAAGCTCGTAGCATCGGAGGCCCGTGGGCTGCGGGGGATAGTAGCAGTTCACGAAGAAGGGCAGGATGGGCACGCGGTAATCCGGGTCGATGTAGAACGACGGGTGCGTGAACGCGTGCCCCAGGCCGCGGTCCTTCTTCGGCAATTCTAGGCAAAAAGCGACGTCGAAGCCGTTTCGGATCAGACCCATGGTCAGGTGCTTACCCAGCTCCGGATGGCCGAGGACGTGGATCCGCTCCTCGCTGCTCATCTCGGGCCACCCCTTGCGCATCAGCCCTCCGCTGAACACGGGCGGCGGTGTCGCGTCGAACTCCTCCGCGCTGCAGACGGCAAACGCCGGAAAGTTGGCGAAGTCGAACTGCTCGTACTGGTCGTCCCCGAACACGAGCAGAACGTCCGGTTTCGCGGCGGCGAGCAGCTCCCTCAGCGTGGCGAACGCGGCCATGCACCGTCGATGCTTCTCCGCGTTCACCTCCGCCGAGTCCACCGGCACGTCGGCGCGAAGCGCTCGCCGTCCACGGCTCGTCGTCCACGTATCCGGTGAGTCGAAGAGATACGGCGAGTGCGAACACGCAGCCACGAACACGATCTCGGCCATGGGCGCAGCCTCCGCAGGTTGGCTGAGCCCACTCTACGTGCGCGGTCGGTCGCCCGTCAATCGGAGATCGAAGGCCCCCGGACGGTGCGCGCTCCCTCGCGCCGTCCTCAGCCGCCAGCGATGGCCCCGACCACCAGAAACGGCTCCGCACCGGCCGCGACGGCCTCGGGAAGCTGCGTGTCCGGCGACTCGTTGGACCAGTCTTCGCCGCACGCAAAGAAGCGCACGAGCGCCCGTCGTCGCTGCGTGGTGTGGTCGCGGATGGTCCCCCGCAGCATCGGGTAGCTCGCCTCGAGGGCGTCGAGAAGGGAGCGCTGCGTGACCGGTCCCTCCACATCGACCCGCACCTCACGGCCGACGCCTGCGAGGTTCCGAAGGTGGTAGGGAAGCACCACGCGGATCATGGCAACGTCTGGACCTCGACTGACACGACTGGCGGCAGATCTCGAACGATCGGCGCCCACGTCTCCCCGGAATCGGCGGACGCGTACACCTGCCCGCCGGACGTGCCGAAGTAGATGCCACACGGATCGAGCGAGTCGACGGACGTCGCGTCCCGCAGGACGTTGACGTAGCAATCCTGTTGCGGGAGGCCCTTGGTGAGCGGCTCCCACTCATTTCCGCCCGTCCGGCTCCGGTAGACCCGGAGCTTCCCATCGGGCGGAAAATGCTCGGAGTCGCTCTTGATGGGGATCACGAAGACCGTGTCCGGCTCGTGTGCGTGGACCTCGATGGGGAATCCGAAGTCGGTGGGGAGATTACCGCTGACTTCGTGCCAGGAATTACCGCCATCGTCGCTGCGCATGACGTCCCAGTGCTTCTGCATGAAGAGCACGTCCGGCCGCGAGGGGTGCATGGCGATGCGGTGCACACAGTGGCCGACCTCGGCGTTCGGGTCCGGGATGTAGGTTGAATGCAGGCCGTTGTTGATCGGCCGCCACGTGGCCGCGCCGTCGTCGGTTCGAAACGCGCCGGCCGAGGAGATGGCGATGAAGATCCGCTGGGGATCGGTCGGGTGCTGAAGGATCGTGTGCAGGCACAGACCGCCCGCGCCCGGCGACCACGCCGATGCCGTCTGGTGGGTGCGCAGCCCGGGGAGCTCCTGCCACGTCCGGCCGCCATCCGTCGTGCGAAAGAGGGCCGCGTCCTCGACTCCCGCGTAGACCATGTCCGGGTCCGCTCGCGAGGGCTCGAGGTGCCATACGCGCTTGAACTCCCACGGGCGCGGCGTGCCATCGTACCAGAGGTGGTCGGCCACCTCGCCCTCGTAGACGAACTTGTTGCTCTCGCCCTTCGGCATGCCGTCCGGCGTCGTCATCGGCTCGCCCGGCGGCGTCCCGGGCTGGAACCAGGTCTTGCCGCCGTCGTTCGAGCGCTGAATGATCTGCCCGAACCAGCTGCTCGTCTGCGACGCGTAGAGTCGATCGGGGTCCACTGGAGACCCCTTGAGGTGGTAGACCTCCCAGCCCGCGAAGTGAGGGCCGTCGACACGCCACGAGTTGCGCTTCCCATCTGACGTGAGGATAAATGCGCCCTTGCGCGTGCCAACGAGAACTCGGACACTGCTCATGAGTCACTCCTTTTGCCGTCGATGATCGATCCGCCGCGCCGCCGGAGCGCCTCCCGCCAGGCGTCTGGACCGACGCGGCTGATGGAATCCTGGACCTCCTTCCAGGCTGGAAAAGCCTCCTCCACCTTTCGCCGCCCCGCCTGCGTCAGGCTCAGCGGCCGGCGGCGATGGTCGGGGGCCGAAGCGGTAGCGACCCAGCCGTCCCGCTCGAGACGCGCCGCGCTCCGCGTGAGCGTTGTGTGCTCCAGACCGAGCAGCTCGGCGAGCTCGCCAACCGATGTGGGCCCCTTCAGGGCGAGCGCCACGAGGATGGAGAACTGGGTCGCGCGCAGGCCGTGCGGGCGCAGCCTCTCGTCGTATAGCCTGGTAATGGCGCGCGCGGTCTTGCGCGCCGCCAGGCAATAACAGGCCCGACAAGCGGAGAGGTCCACGTCCGCGGCCATGGTGTTCAGTGTATATACACGAAACGTCAGGGTCAAGCGCGCCCGGTGACCGGGGGGCACCGACCGCCGCCGGAGCTCCGTGCCCGCCCACCGCTCGCTTGCCTTCCCCCCCGACGCGCAGCATACTGCTGGCACACGAGGGGCGAGCGGTTGCCAGCATCCCCGTAGGAGAGACGACATGCGGTTTGGGGCTCATTATCTGCCGACGTACATCGCCAGCCTCGACGGGCCGGTGGCCGCCTTCTATCAGCACATCTTCGAGCAGGCGGAGCTGATGGACACGCTCGGGGTCCATGACCTCTGGGTCACCGAGCATCACTTCCACGAGTACGGCGGCACCATCTCCAACCCGCCCACGTTTCTCGCCGCCGTCGCTCGCACGACTCGCCGCATCCACCTGGGCGTCGCGGTCAGCGTTTTGCCGCTCCACAACCCGGTCCAGATCGCCGAAGCCTACGCGATGGTGGACAACATCTCCAACGGGCGGCTCGAGTTCGGGATCGGGCGAGGCTCGACGCCGCCCGAGTTCGCCGGCTTCGGTGTCAGCCAGGCCGATAGCGCCCTCCGCATGCGCGAGGCGGCGGAGATCATCCGCCAGGCCTGGACCGATGAGACAGTGAACTTCCACGGCGAGCTGTTCAGCTACTCGGACATCCGCGTCCTCCCCAGGCCGGTCCAGCAGCCGCACCCCACCATCTGGGTCGGCGCCTCGCGCAGCGACGACACGTTCCGCTGGGCGGGGGAGAAGGGCTACAACCTCATGACGCTCCCCTACATGTATGAGCCGCCCGTCCTCCAGCACTGGGTGGGCGTCTACAAGGACGCGCTCTGCGCCGCCGGTCACGACCTGGCCGCGCACGAGATCCTTGGCAAGTTCCACATCTACGTCGCGCCCAGCGATCGCGAGGCGCACGAGCAGGCCGCGAAGTACTTCGGCAACTACGAGACGCTCACCCGAGAGCGGAACACGCTGGTTCGCCAGCCGAACGGCGTCGCGCGCGACCGGCACGACATCGACAACGAGATCGAGACGGGGAACGTGATCGCGGGCGACTCGGCGCGAGTGATCGAGATCATCCACCGCTGGAAGGAGACCATCGGCCTGACCACGATGTCCGGCACGTTCCACTTCGGCGGCATGCCCCAGGAGCTGGCGCTCCGGAACATTCGGCTCTTCGCCGAGCGCGTGATGCCCGAGTTCCCCCGCGAGGCCGCCGCCACGGCGTCATCGGCGTCGGGACGCGGGTAACCAGCCTCGCAGGACGGGGGTTGTCCCCCGTCGAAATAGCGCCCGCGTCGCCCTGCGACCCCGTGTCGTATGCTTTGGGCATCGGGGCCATCCGCGCCGGCGGGCTGGCGCAGGGGAGGTTGAACATGCTGTCTCCCGACGACTTCATCGACGAACTGTGGAGCTACGCCAACGAGGTGCCGATGATTCAGCACCCGTGGTTTCAGGGCATCATCCAGCACCGGTGGACCCGCGAGCAGATCATCCTCGGCGAGGCGCAGCACTACCTCCGCGTGCGGACCAACCCCATCTACTTCGGCTACATCGCCGTCAACGCCGTCGCCGACAAGCAGTATGGCCTGATGGACACCGTGCTGGAGAACTTCATGGAGGAGCTGAGCGGCGAGCGTACCCACGTGGACATCATGCTCCAATTCCTCGAGGAGGCGGGGATCACCCGCGAGGAGGCCGACCAGGCGGAGCCCGCGCCGGGCACCTCGGCCGCCATCGAGATGATCGTCGGCTGTTGCCAGCGCCGGTCCGCCCTCGAGGGGCTGGCGATGCTCGCCTTCGTCGAGAGCCAGCACGGCGGGCCAGACGGCGTCGCTGCGAACGTGTATCGCGAGCTGACCGGCTACTATGGCTTCTCTCCGCGCGCGGCCGAGACGTACCACCTCCACGCCACTCAGGACGTTGGCCACGGCCGCCGACAGATCGACCTGATCCGCGCCGCGGCGACGGACGAGGCGACCCAGGCGCGCGTGCGAGACGCCGCCAAGCTGGGCATCACCGCCTTCACCCTCGAGTGGGACGGCCACGTCCAGGCCATGACCGGCGAGCGCACCTTCTGGAGTGGCGTCGCCCCGCTGAAGCTCCGACAGCCCCGCGTGCGTCTCGCCCACCGTTGAGGAAGCGTTGACGCCGGCGCGATTGCTTCGGGTGACCGGGCACCCCCTCACCCTCACCCTCTCCCCCTGCGAGGGGGAGAGGGGCTGTCCGCTCCTTCCCCCCTTGCGGGGGAAGGTCGGGATGGGGGGTTATCCCTTCCCTCACCATCCCACGTCGACGGGGGAGAGGCGCCGTCCGCTCCTTCCCCCCTTGCGGGGGAAGGTCGGGATGGGGGTCATCCCTTCCCTCACCCTCCCACGTCGACGGGGAAGAGGCGCCGTCCGCTCCTTCCCCCCTTGCGGGGGGAGGTCGGGATGGGGGGCCATCCCTTCCC
>Ga0070741_10004509_pt1 | contig 32428 bp, 29 predicted proteins | sample Coa_R1_4_FD_66440 | JGI IMG/M metagenome (GOLD analysis project Ga0070741, IMG submission 66440) | Surface soil microbial communities from Centralia Pennsylvania, which are recovering from an underground coalmine fire - Coalmine... | ecosystem: Environmental > Terrestrial > Soil > Unclassified ... | reverse complement strand
GTGGGCCAACATGCGTGCTGCCACCGGGTCGTAATTCACGTGCTGCGACCAATCCCAACAATATGACCCCTCGCAACGCTACGCAGACCAACATATGCGCGGCCGTTCATATTGGTCGTGCGGAGTGCGCGTGCTAGGTTCTCTGGCTTCTGGCCGAGCGAGACCCGCGCTTCGATGGCGCGTCACAGCGAACCCGGCCATTCACCGGAAGACAAAAATCCAATGACCGGCTCCACTTTGCAGATCGCGCTCCTCGCGACCGCCTTCACCTGGGCAGCAGAAATCGCCACCGCGCAGGATGGCGCCCTCCAGCAGGACGCCGCCCAGCAACCACCCGCCCAGCAAGCCGCATCTCAGCAGCCGACCTCCGCTCCGCAGCCTGCCCTGCCACACGTGCTGGTCACTGCCGAGCGCACCCCGGATGAGGGCGACTACCGGGTTAAAACGGTGGATTCGCTGGGCCCGCTCGGCACCACGCCCCTGCAGGACATCCCCTACTCTGTCGGCGTGTTGCCCGAGCAGATCATCAAGAACTCTCAAGCAACGAACTTCAAGGATGTCTCGAAGTACCTTCCGTTGGTGTCCTACCAGGAGCAGCAGGGACCGGACATCCTGCGTCCGCAAACGCGCGGCATGCAGGGTGGAAATTTCCAGAACACCCGGCTCGACGGGATGCAGATGTTCATCACCGTCGCCAATGCCATGGAGCAGTTCCAGCAGATCGAGGTCGTGAACGGGCCCTCCTCGTTCCTCTACGGTCCGGCGAACCCCTCAGGCATGTTCAACTTTGTCTCCAAGCGCCCGACGGGGGCCGATTTACGAGAAGTCAGCGTCACCTACGACAGCAACAGCGTCGGGTCGGCGGTGATGGATCTGAGTGGCGCTCTGGATCAAGGCGGCGTGGTCCGCTACCGCTTCAATGGTGTCTTCGGTGAAGGAGAAGGCTTCGTCGACCGAAGTCATGTCCGGCGGGTGCTCGGGGATCTGGGCGTCGATATCCGGCCGTTCGAGAACACCGTCCTCGAGCTCAACTACAGCGACTATCACCTGCTCGATCACGGCTTTCCCGGATGGTTCACCTACGGTGAGAAGATCGATCTCCCGCCCGCTCCGGATCCGACACGCGTCGGTTACGGACAAAGCTACGCGGGGGTCGATCTCGAGACTCGCATCGGCACGGCGCGCATCAAGCATGACTTCAGCCCCGACTGGCATCTCGTCGCCGGCGTCCTCAACCAGGATGCCTCCCGGGACATCAATACGCCGGTCAATAATGTGACGTCCAATTCGGGGAACTACACCTCATCGGTCGCCAATGGCTTTGCGCCGCGCTTCGTGATGTCGAGCGACGTGGGCTACCTGAATGGAAATTTTGCAACCGGGTCCCTGACGCACGATCTGACGATCGGTACGGCCGGTTACAAGTCAGTGTCTTATTCAGTCCGGACGCCCGCCACGCCGGCGAGCGTGCTGCTCGGGAAGGCCAGCTTCACCGATCCACTCATCTTCGCGCCGCCCGCGGGCGGCCTGCCGAATGTCGGCCTCAACTTCGACTCCTCGAACGCCTATCAGCAGGGGGTCAACGTCGGCGATCTGGTCCACTTCAATGAGCAGTGGGCGGCCCGCCTCGGGGTGAGCCAGGACTGGTTCCATACCACGAATTTCAAAGCCAGCGGCGCAGAGCTGCCCGAGTACTCCAGCAGCGGCGCGAGTCCCACCGCGAGCCTGATCTTCAAGCCACTCCCCGAAGTCACGACCTATGCGACCTATGCGAGCAGCCTGCAGGCGGGCGATCTGGCGCCGACGGGTACCGTGAATGCCGGCACGAGCCTCGCACCCTATCGCAGCGACGAGATCGAGGCAGGCCTCAAGGCGACGGTGTCGAGCATCGACTTCACCGCCGCGGTGTATCGCATCAAGCGGCCTTTCGCCAACATCAACCTGACCGACAATGTCTTCGAAATCTCCGGCGACCAGGTGAACAAGGGTCTGGAGCTTTCCGCGATCGGTACCGTGGCCACGGGGCTCACGATGTACGGGGGTCTGACGCTGCTGGATCCGAAGCTGGAGAATACCGGGGTCGCCAGCACGAACGACAAGCTGTTCGTCGGGCAACCCAAGATCAAGGGCAACGTGTTGCTCGAATATGCCATTCCGGCGATTCAGGGACTGGTGACGAGCTTCGACTATCAATTCGCGGGGACGCGCGCGGGTGATGATACGAACAAGTTCTTCGTCGCCGGTTACAATCTCTTCGATCTCGGAGTCCGCTACTCCTCGCCGATGGTGGGTAAGAACGTGACCTGGCGACTCGCAGTCAACAACATCACGGACCGGCATTATTGGTCCACCGTTGCGCCCAGCAACCTGACCGGCACCAACACCGGCAGCCTGATCGGCCATCTCGGCCTGCCGCGGATGGTGCTGGCTTCCGTCTCCGTCGACTTCTGAGTCTGCTGGCCCATGAATCGGCTGCGGCGATTGCTCAGCGCAGCCTGCCTCGCTGCCGCAGCCTGCCTCGCTGTTGCGGCAACCGCGCAGCCGTCTGACCCCAGAGCAGCGCCGACCCGCCAGATCACGGATGCGGCCGGTCGAGTGGTGACCCTGCCGGCCACGGTGAATCGCGTGGCCGATGCCTGGCATGCGAACAATTCCACCGTGCTGATGCTCGGGGGCGCCAGCAAGCTGGTTGCGACCACCGTCCAGGCACGCAAGCAGCCGTGGCTGCAGCGCCTGTATCCGCGCATCGAGTCCTTGCCGGCAGCTTTCAATGCGGCGGGCGAGGTCAACGTTGAGACGCTGATCGGCGCGCGGCCCGACGTGATACTCATGGCGTACGATGGCTCCCTCCCGAAGTGGTTCGACACGATCTCCCCCTATCCCATAGCAGTCGTGCTGATGCCCAACACCTCACTAGAGGACCTCGCGACCACCGCGCGGCTGACGGGGCAGGTGCTCGGCGAGCGCGAATCGCGCGTCGCCGCAGATTACGTGCGCTATTTCGAGGGCAATATCCATCGAGTCAGGCAGATCACCGACCGTCTGGCGCCATCCGAGCGGCCGAAAGTGCTGCACACCTCCTCCGCGGGCATCCTGACCGCCGACGGCCTCGACACCTTGATCGATGACTGGATTCATGTCGCGGGGGGCGTGAATGCGGCGCAGGTCAAGGGCAACGGCCGTCCGGTGAGCCTGGAACAGATCATCGCCTGGAATCCGGATGTGATCATCGTCGGCAGCGCGCCCAACCAGCAGAGTCGCGCCGCCATACTCGCCGACCCCCGCTGGAGCGGGATCAAGGCGGTGAGAACCGGCAAGGTGTACGCGAATCCAAGCGGGGCCTATTTATGGGACCGACATGGCGCGGAATCCGCGCTGCAGGTCCTGTGGGCCGCAAAGCTGCTGCACCCGCAGGATTTCGCCGATCTCGACGTGAGGCGGGAAACGAAATTATTCTATTCCCGGTTCTTCCATTACACCCTGACGGATGCGGAGCTGCGCTCGATCATGAATGCGACCGCGCCTTGAGCAAGCCGCGCAATTTCGCACTCATGCTGATCCTGCCCCTGGGGCTGCTGTATGTCTCGCTGTTCGTGGGGCGCTTTCCGGTCGCACCGCAACAGGTGGCCCATATTCTGTACGCGCAGCTCGTCCCCACAGCTCCTGACTGGCCGAGGTCGATCGAGACGATCGTGCTGCAGATCAGGCTCCCGAGGGCGCTGCTCGCGATGCTGGTGGGCGCGGGGCTCTCGATCAGTGGCGCAGCCTACCAGGGCATGTTCCGCAATCCGCTCGTCAGCACCGACATCCTCGGCGTGACGGCTGCCTCCGGATTCGGGGCAGCGGTCGCGCTGCTTCTCTCGTTCGGTGCAGTGAAATTGCAGCTCGTGGCTTTCGCCTTCGGACTGGCGGGCGTCGCGCTGACCTACGCTCTCGCGCGCGTGTACCGGACGACCCCGGTCCTGATGCTCGTGCTGTCGGGCGTGGTCGTCGCAGCGTTCTTCAGTGCCCTGCTGAGTGGGGCGAAATATCTCGCCGATCCGGAATCCAAGTTGCCTGCAATCACATACTGGTTGCTCGGCAGCCTCAACTCCGCGTCCATGCGCAGCCTCGCCATGGCCGCACCGCCGATCATCGTGGGCAGCGCCGGACTGCTCCTCGCGCGCTGGAAACTCAACATTCTCGCGATGGGCGATGAGGAAGCTCGCGCCCTGGGGGTACGCACCGAGTGGCTGAAGGGTATGGTGATCGTGTGTACCACGTTGATCACCGCCGCAGCCGTTTCGGTGTGCGGCATCGTCGGCTGGGTGGGCCTGGTCATTCCGCACGTCGGTCGCATGCTGGTGGGACCGGATCACCGACACCTGCTCCCCGCCACCCTCAGCATCGGTGCCACTTATCTGCTGTTCATCGACGATATCGCCCGGAGCGTGAGCGCCACTGAGATCCCTCTCGGTATTCTGACGGCTGTGGTCGGCGCACCGTTCTTCGCCTATCTGCTGCGTCGAACAGGGGGCACATGGTACTGAGCGAGCCGTTGATCGAGATGCGCAATGCGGCATTCGCCTACGGTGCACGAGCGGTATTTTCCGGCCTCGACCTGGACGTGAATCAGGGTGAGCTCCTGTCGATTCTCGGGCCCAACGGCTGTGGCAAGAGCACGCTGCTGCGCTGCCTCGGCGGTGCACTCTCTCTGAATGAAGGAAGCGTGCGGCTCGGCAAAACGGAGCTCTCGAGCCTCCCACCCAACATCCGGGCCCGCCGCGTAGGCTTTCTTTTTCAACAGCACACCCCGTCATTCCCGTTCCGCGTTTTCGACGTGGTGAGTATGGGCAGGGCACCTTACCTGGGGCTGTTCGATGTGCCCTCGGCAGCGGATGCGACACTGATTGCTGAGGCGCTCGAGCGGGTGGGCATGTTGCACGCGCGGGAGCGCCCCTACACGGAATTGAGCGGCGGAGAGCGGCAGCTCGTCCTGCTTGCCCGGACGCTCGTCCAGCAGCCGGAGGTCATCCTGCTCGATGAGCCCACCTCTCATCTGGACTTCAGAAATCAGGTGGTGTCCTTGCGGATGATCAGCGCTCTGGTTCAGCAAGGCATCACGATGGTCATGACGACACATGACCCCAATCACGCTCTGCTCTTTCCCGGCCGGGTGGCGCTGATGAAGCCGGGAGGCACGCTGCTCACGGGACCGGCGGCCGAGATCATCACGGATGCGACGCTCACGGCCACCTATGGGATCGACATCGCTACCTTTGCGGTGCCGCGTCACTCCGGAAGCGGCGATCTGAGGCTCTGCAGCCCCTGGTAGTGCTCCGGGCGCCGCCGGGGACGCGCGGTGCTAGGATCGCTCCCGTGAGCTCAAACCGTCACTCTTCGTCCGATATCGCAGACCCAGGGAGCCAGGCTGATCCAGCAAGTCCCGATGGTCCGCCCCTCGGGCTGCACCTGAGATACGCCTTCGAGCCTGGCCAGCAAAGTGGGGCCGAGCTCGGGAATCCCCTCTTCGACCTGCTCGCCGCCGTGCTGCGTACCGGCTCGATCCGTCATGCCGCGCAGGCCCTCGGTTGCTCGTATCGTCACTTGTGGGGGTCCCTGCGCAAATGGGAGCAGATCCTGGGCGAGCCGCTGCTGCTGTGGTCGCAGGGTCAGCGGGCGAGACCGACGCCGTTCGCCGAGAAGCTTCTCTGGGCCGAGCGCCGTGCCCGGACCCGCATGCAGCCGCACATCGAGGCCTTGCGCTCGGATCTCGGGCGAGTACTGGCCGAGGCCCGTGACGAGCGCCATCAACTGCTCAGCATGCGGGCCAGTCACGACATCGCCCTGCCCCTGCTGCAGCAGCATCTGGCCAAGAACATCGACCTGCATCTGGACATCCGCTTTCAGGGCAGCGTTGACAGCCTCCGCGCGCTGAACGATCGACAGTGCATCGTGGCCGGCTTTCACGTCCCGGCGCTGCGCGCCACCTCACCGGTCTTCTCCAAAGCGCTCAAACCGCTGCTCAAGCCGGACATCCATCGTCTGATCGGCTGCTCGCGGCGGATGCAGGGACTGATGATGCGCCGCGAGCACGTGGGCATCATTCGCACCTTCCCCGATATCGTCCGGCAGGGCCTGCGCTTCGTGAACCGCCAGCGCGGCTCCGGGACCCGCATGCTCGTCGAGCATCTGCTGCACGAGCATTCGATCGGACCAGACTGGGTGCGGGCGTACGAGCGCCACGTCGAGGAAACCCATGTCGCAGTCGCTGCCTGCGTGGCAAGTGGACTGGCCGATGCCGGTGTGGGTGTCGAGGCGGCTGCGATCCAGTTCGGTCTGCAGTTCACCCCGCTGGTGGAGGAAAACTATTTTCTCGCCTGCCTGCGAACCAACTTCGCGCAGCCCGCCGTGCAGCGCCTCTGCAGCGCACTGGCCGGCGAAGGCTGGAGCGACATTCTGGCAGGCCTGCCCGGCTATCGGGCTGCCACCGCTCCCGGCAAGCTGCTCGTGCTGACCGAAGTCCTGCCGTGGTGGCGGGAGTCGAGAGCGCGGCAAGCCGAGCATGCGGACGCTCGAGCTGACAGGCCAGAGAGCGTTCCCAGCCCTCAGTGAGTCGACGGCCGTTCTTTGAACGCCCGCAGCATGCTGTCGGAAATGGAGCTTCGCTCCATTGGCAGCACGGCCTCGAGATCGGCCTGGTACAGAGCTCTCAGGAAGGCCAGATCGCCGGCGGTAATCTGGGTAGGCTTTTCCCTGTCGCCACAGTTCGGCGCCATCAGATCCATGATGCTCGGCAAGGTCCCACACTGCTCGGAAGCGAACGCCTGCGTCAAGGTCAGCATGGCTAGATAGTCGGAGAGGGGGCCGATCTCAAGGCCCACGACCCGGCTCAAGTCGGCAACGATCAGCACATTGACGATTCCGCTGCTGATGTGACTGCTCAGGCGGCTGTCCGGCATACCCGCAGGATGCGTCCCTTTGTTCAAGATACTGCGTTCCGAGGGCAGCAGCGGCTCGGCTTCGTCGATCGATTGATCTCCCCAGGCACCGCGGGAAGAGGTCACATACCAACCCTGAATGGGGCGGCTCATCTGCTGCACAGACCGGGTTTGCGAAGGATAGTGGAAGCCCAGGAGCCGGCTGTCCTTCTTCACCACCTCATCCAGTAATCGCTTCGGCTCGCTGGTGAAAAAAATGTAGACGTTGTGCCGGGTGCCGCATTTGTCTCCTTCCTGATGGGGCGCACCGACGTTGGCGGCAACCGCGAGAATACGTGCCGAGACGAAATCGTTGAATGCAGGTGACAGTCCCTGGGTCATCGGGCAGATCGGGATGCTCCAGCGCGCCAGCTGTCCGGTGACGATCGCAGCTTTGGCGTGGACGCGAACAAAGTCCGGAGCGGCTTCGCCGGCGAGCTCCTGAGGCGTCGGCGGCCTGGGCGCGTTTACCGTGACCTCCGGCAACTCCGCGGAACTCGCCACGGCCTCAGCCTGCGCGCGGGGACTCGAAATCAGGGACACAAGCAGCACGCCTGCCGCGAGCGCGCCGCCCACTGCGTTGATCTGCCCTGCCGACCGAAACACTTGGCGCGCCTTCTCCAGGAACTCAGCCTAGCACCATCCTGCTGCTTCGGGCGGGTTCGGCTCAGAGCGGTAGCAGCGCAGTAGCACTGCTACACTCCGCTGCCGCGCCCGGGACACCAGAGTTAATTTCGAGGGGAGAATAATGAGATACCTGACACTGTTGCTTCTCACACTGATGGCAGGCTGCAGTTCGTACGCGCCGGATGCTGGCCATGAAGTGGTTCTCGTTGAGAAACCCTGGCTCTTCGGGCATGGCGGCGTGAACCCCGATCCAGTGAAGACCGGGCGTACCTTCACGGCGGTGACCACTGAGGGCGTCGATGTGGAAATGCGTCCCCAGCGCTACGAGGAAGAATTGCCGGATACGATGACTTCGGACGGGGTCCCCGTGACATTCCACGCCATCGTGACTCTGCAGGTCACTGACTCCGTGGCGCTGATTCGCAACTTCGGCTCACGTTGGTATCAAAACAACGTCGAACAGGCCTTCGGCCAGTTTGTCCGCCAAGCTGTTCGCAAGCACGGCATGAACGAGACGGCCATCTCCACGATCGCCCTGGACGCGATCGACGCCGAGATCCGTGACGACCTGCGGAAGTTCATCGAGGATAAGAAACTGCCCGTGCAGCTGGTCACAATGACCGTCGGACGGGCGAATCCCCCGGATGCCATCAAGAACCAGAGGATTGAGACCGCCGCGCAGGAGCAGCGCGTGCAGACCGAGCGGCAGATCAAGCTTGCCGAGGATCAGCGCAAGGCGGCGGAAGAATCCCGTGCTGCAGCCGACAACGCCTACCGGCAGGCCCTCGGGCTCTCGCCCGAGCAGTACGTGCAGCTCAAGCGGATCGAGATGGAGCGGGCGGTCTGCGAGAGCGGCAAGTGCACGTTCATTGAGAATGGCGGCGCCGTTCCTGCACTCGCAGTCCGGTGATGATCGAGCGTGCAACGCTCGAAGGAGTCGTGAACTGTTGAATTAGAACGCGCCGCGCCGCCCGGAAATTTCAGCTGGGACGCCAGAAGGTAACGATGATGCCGCCCGCAACCACGAGCGCACCACCCAACCAGACAGGTAATCCCGGAAGTGTCCGGAAGAATAGGAAGCTGATGATCTGCCAGACCACAAACAGCGTCGCAATATAGAGGCCGACTATGCGCGCGAAGGCCACTGGCGCGGTGTTTAGCAACGACCCATATCCCAAGAGAAGCAGCGCGGCCGCCAGGATGAGCGCCATGCGCAACAGTCCAGACTGCCTGTAGATTGCGAGCCGCACGACGGCATCTCCACTAACCTCAAGCAGGGTCGCAATCAGAAGCAACACTGCAACGGGAATACTCTGCAAGGCCTTGAACATGTTCTCCTCGAGAGGATCGTTCACTGCGAGGCAAGCTTATCAAACAGGTGGTGTGGCTGCGGGAATGTCGGTACCGGCTAAGCTCGTGCCTCGTGCTGCCAGTGAGCCAGACTTCGCTGCACTGGTCCGGGTCGCGACGCTTCACAAGCGTACTGCCTGCGCCCGATGCAGCCGCCATGGCTTCCTGGCTGTCACGCGAGACCGCACACAAAAATGCTAGCATGTGAGTGGGTGCAGGTATGAAGCTCGAACGGCGGGAAGTGGTGAGCTTCGCAGACTCTCGGCCGTGATTTCGGGCGTCGATGAACTGGCGGCAGCGCCTGAAGCTGCGCACTGACGTCGCCGAGAGGCCTTCGGCGCGGCATGAACAGGGGGGCGACCCAGCGAAAGACTCCGAGGCAGGTCCAGGCGAACACTCACGGCGGAAGCTCCGCGAACACGCGAAGCGCCGGGTGCTCGGTGCTCAATCCAGACGGCTCTTGCTGCAGGTAGGGCTGCCGTGGGGCGCAGCGCTACTCGTGGGCCTCGTCTCGGTGTTGTATGCTTCCTGGAGCGCCCGCGCTTCCACCGCTTTCCTGGGCTGGATTACCGGCCGCCCTTGGCTCGCCTTCCTCATCACACCGACGCTGACCGTCCTGGCACTGTTTCTCACCAGGCGCTGGTTTACGGGCAGCGAGGGCAGCGGCATTCCGCAGGTGATTGCGGCGCTGCACGCACCGCGCCCGGAAGAAGAACACACGCTGATGCGACGCCTCTTCGGTCTACGCGTGATCGTTGGAAAGATCTGCGTTTCGCTGATCGGCCTGCTGGGCGGCCTCACGATAGGGCGCGAGGGGCCGACGGTACACATTGGCGCGGCGATCATGGCGGAAATCCGGCGCTTCTATCCGCACCGCAGCGCGCAACTCGAACGCCGGCTCCTGCTCGCCGGTGCGGCGGCGGGACTCTCGGCAGCCTTCAATACGCCACTCGCAGGTATCATCTTCGCTATCGAGGAGCTGGCACGGGATTTCGAGAGCCGTACCAACGGAATCATGATCACGGCCGTGGTGTTCTCCGGCCTGACTTCGCTCGCGTTGGCGGGCAACTATCTGTACTTCGGGCAGATCAACGTACCGGAGAACCTGGGCGGAGCGTTCGTCCTGCCGGTGGTGTTGTCGGCGGCGCTCTGTGGGCTATTCGGTGCCGCATTCAACCTGGCCCTGCTGCGCTGGCGAACGTGGATGCCAGACTGGCTCATCGCGCTACGCGCGCGCAGGCCGTTGCTGTATGCCCTGGCAGTCGGGATCGTGGCGGCGGCACTCGGTGTCGCCACGCACGGCGAGACCTGGGGCAGCGGCTACGACCAGGCACGCCAGCTCTTGACGGGCACCGCGCCCCTTTCCGAAGGCTATGCGATCACCAAATGGGGCGCCATGGTGGTGACTTACATGGCGGGGATACCAGGTGGTCTTTTCTCACCATCCCTGTCGATCGGTGCGGGGCTTGCGCAGTGGGTGCATGCGGTGTTTGCCTGGGCCCCCATGGCGGGGGTGATCGCGCTGTGCATGACGGGATACCTGGCGGCTGTCACACAGTCCCCCATCACATCTTTCGTCATCGTGATGGAGATGACTAACGGTACAGGGATGGTGATACCGATGATGGCAACCGCCCTGGTTGCCTCCCGTATCTCCGCCTTTTTCACGCCGCCCCTGTACGAAGCACTCGCCCAGAGCAACTACTTCTCGGTAGCGACCCTGCCTACAGGGAGCTTTCTGCAAAAGAAGCCGATGCCGCCTCCCGGCGCGTAAAAGGTCCCAACGCGCCTTTACTCACGTACCGCCCACGCCGCTAGCCATGGGCGCCCTCAGTTTCCCGCTCCAGGCGGCTCGTGATCTTCGCGACGTGCTCCCCCTGGAAGCGGCAGATATCCAGTTCGAGTGCCGTCGGCATGCGCAGTTCATTGCCGGCTCCCGTCACGCAGCTGGCGCCATAGGGCGTACCGCCCGTCACCTCACGCATGGTTGCCAAATCCTTGTACGTGTAAGGCACACCGACGATGACCATGCCGTGGTGCAAGAGCGTGCTATGGAATGAGGTGATCGTCGTTTCTTGCCCACCGTGTTGGCTCGCTGTGCTGCAAAAGACGCTGCCCACTTTCCCAACCAGGGCCCCGCGCACCCATAGCGGTCCGGTCTGATCGAGAAAGTTGCGCATCTGTGCAGCCATGTTGCCAAAACGGGTCGGTGTACCGAAGAGGATCATGTCGTATTGGTCGAGCTCATCTGGCACCGCCAGCGGCGCCTTCTGCTCGAGCTTGAACCCCGATGCGCGCGCCACCTCGGGCGGTGTGAGCTCCGGCACTCGTTTCACCACGACCTCGACGCCGGCTACGCGCCCTACTCCCTCCGCTTGCGCATATGCCATGGCTTCGATGTGACCGTAACTGCTGTAGTAAACGACAAGTGCCTTACGCATGTGATACCCCTGAGACCGGAACACAATCGGGAACATATCCCATCAGAAAGTCGCAACAGCATTTGCTGTACGCGTCGGGGCAGTCGAGGTTGGCCAGGTGCCCGGCACCGGAAATGACGGCGCGCTTGGCGGCGAGCAGGCTGGCGAGCTCATCGGCTGCCTGGATGCGCGTGGGCAGGTCAAACTGCCCGCTCAGAATCAAGGTGGGAACCGCGAGCGGTGCAGGCTGCACCGTTGGACTCGGGGCGGCGGGCGCCCACAGGTCATTGCCCGAGTAACGCGCCAGCATTGCTTCGAGGCACGCGCGCCTGGCAGGTTCAGCGGTACGCAGCTGGGTCAATGGATGCCGCTTCCATTCCCTGCGGAAAGCACTCATGCCCTGTTCGAGTGCCAGACTGCGGTAACGCTCGGCCGGGATGTCGGTTTCCGCATCGGCACTCAGACCCGGAGGTCCGTCGAGAATGAGCGCCCAGACGCGCTGGCCTGCGTGAAGCGCGTGAACTGCGACGCGTGCGCCCTGGGACATGCCGAGCAACGCGACATCCCGCAGCGCCAGGTGTTCACAGAGCGCCCTGAGATCGGCGGCGTCGCGCTCGGGGCTGGAGATGCCCTCGGAGAGTCCATGACCACGACGGTCGAAACGCACAATTCGAAAGCAATCGCGCAGGGCTGCGACCTGCGCATCCCACATCTCAAGTCCCAGTGTCCAGCCGTGCACGCACACAAGCGCAGCCCCGCGCCCTTCATCACGGTAGCGCAGCCGTGCACCGGCGACCGTGAAGTAATGGTCCCCGGCCGTAGTGGCTTTCAGAGCTGACGCGCGGCCCGTCATGGCAGGCATCTTGGTTGCTGCTGCATTCGGATAGCGAAAATGTTTTCGCAAACAGGCTACGGCGCAATGATCTCCTGCGTCAAGGCGAGGGCTCGGATGCGCGTTTCAGAGCTGGGCGCTGAGTGCGAGCCAGGGGGTGGTGGCCAGGTCGGCGGAGATTTGCCGGCTGACCTCCTGCAGCATCGCGAGCCGTTCACGTACCAGTCGCGCTTTGGTCGTGCGCCGCGAATGGCTCGAGGAATTGAGCGAGGCGACGACCCTGCCGCGGCGATCGAACACCGGCACGGCCAGCGCGATCACGCCATAGGCCAGCTCGTCCTGCACTACTGCGTAGCCGCAGCGGCGGCACTCTGCCACGAGGGTACGCAGCCGTTCCGGGTCGGTGACCGTGCACTCCGTCAGGGCTTCGAACCTGGCAGTCTGCAGGTACTGCTGCAGCCGCTCGGGACTCAAGCCCGCGAGCAGCACGCGGCCCATCGAAGTGGCGTGGACCGGAAATCGGCTGCCCACGTGTGCCTCGAGCCGAAGCAGCGTACGCACTGAAGTGCGCGCCACGTACACGATCTCGGTACCGTCGAGCACACTGAGCGCCGCCGAGTCCGCAGTCCTGCTGGCCAGCTCCTCGAGATGAGTCTTGGTGATCTGCTCGATGTTCATCGACTCGAGGTAGGCGGCACCCAGCTCGAGCACCTTGGGCCGCAGAAGAAAGCTGCGGCCGCTGCGGGTGACGTAGCCCAGCTCCTCGAGTGTCAGCAGACAGCGGCGAGCCGTTGCCGGGGGAATCTGCGCGCTGCGTGCGATGTCGCTCAGAGTGAGCGCGGCGTGTTCGCGCGTGAAGGCGCGAATGACAGCCAGTCCCTTGGCGAGGCCCCCCATGGACTCGCGGCGGCTGGGGACAGTCCTGCGTCGTACCACGGTGCAAGTCTATTTCGATATCCGAAAACAAGAAAGTCACCCCACCTTGCCTTGACGCTGGCCCGAGGGCAGGCCAGTATCTATTCGAATAACGACGATAATTTCGCATAGCGAAAGCGGCAAAGAGGGCCCGTGAAGATCGGACGTCAGGAACAGCGCGCTTCGGCGATCTCGACCGCAAACGCCGAGACCATCCTGGTGCGCGGCCGCGATCTGGCGCGCGAGCTCATCGGTAAGGTCAATTTCACCGAGCACTTCTGGCTGCTCGTGACCGGTGTCCTGCCTTCGGCAGCGCAGTGTCGGGTTCTGGATGCGGCGCTCGTCGCGATCGCCGAGCACGGGCTGGTGCCGAGCGTGCAGGCCGCGCGCATGACACTCGCCGCGGCCCCGGAGGCAGTGCAGGGCGCCGTGGCGGCAGGGCTGCTCGGCTGCGGCTCGGTCGTGCTCGGTGCCTCGGAGGCAGCGGGACGCTTCTTTGCCGAAGTCGAGGCTCGCACTTCCGCTGGCGCTGCGATGCACGTTGCGGCCGCGGCGGTTGTCGGTGAATACCGCGCGAACAAGCGGACCATTCCCGGGTATGGACATCCGCTGCATCGTGGCTCCGATCCGAGGGCGGTGCGCCTGTTGGAGGTTGCCCGCGAGGCAGGCAGCGCCGGCGACTACGTGCAGATCGCCGCCACGGTCGAGCGCCTCTTGCCGGAGCTCACAGGCCGAGCGCTGACACTCAACATTTCCGGAGCGATCCCGGCGGTGCTTCTCGATGCCGGTTATCCACTGCTCGCACTCAAGGGAGTGCCCCTGCTTGCGCGCACCGCAGGGCTCGTGGGGCACTTGCTCGAGGAGCAACAGCGGGCGATCGGCTTCGTGATGTCGCACGCCGCCGCGCAGGCAATCAGTTACGACGGCGAGGCGCCGCCCGGCTTCGAGCCGAGCCAGGATGCCTAGGAGCACGCCTTGATCGCCGCCCTCGCCGGAATCCGTGTCGTGGAGCAAGGAACCTTCATCACCGGCCCGTGCGCCGGCATGATGCTCGCCGACCTCGGTGCAGATGTGATCAAAGTCGAGAGCCCCGAAGGGGATCCCTACCGCGCCTACCAGGGTGGGCAGTACTCACCGCACTTCCAGGCCTATAACCGCAACAAGCGCAGCCTCGCCCTCGATATGAAGCGGGCCGAGGACTGCGAGCTGTTTGCGACTCTCATTGGCCAGGCCGATGTCTACATCCAGAACTTCCGTCCCGGTACAGCCACCCGCCTCGGGGCGGGCCCCGAGCGGCTGCTCGAGCTCAATCCGCAGCTCGTCTACTGCTCCATCAGCGGCTTCGGCGCCGATGGACCCTACGCCGAGCGCCCGAGCTACGACTCCGTAGCGCAGGCGCTGAGTGGCTTCCTGAGCGTAACCGTCGATTATCGCCGGCCGCAGTTTCTCGGCCCGGCGCTGGCCGACGCCATCACCGGGCTGTACGCCTCTCAGGGGATTCTCGCGGCACTCGTGCAGCGCGGCCGTCGCGGTCGTGGCTGTCACCTCGAGATCTCGATGCTCGAGGCGATGGCGCATTTCGCGATCGAGCCGTTCGCGGCTTTCTTCGCGCTCGGCGAAACACCCACCTCGGCGGATCGGCCGCGGCTCGCGCAGGCCTACATCGTACACACAGCCGATGAGCGCCTGATCGCCATTCACCTGTCATCACTCGAGAAGTTCTGGCGCGGTCTGGTTGCCGCGCTCGAGGCCCCGGAGCTCGGGACGGATCCGCGCTTCAACCCACGAGAGCGCCGCATCGCCGAGTACGAGACGTTGCGCGCGGAGCTCGATAGTCGCTTCGCGCAGCGGCCGCTCGCGCACTGGACGGCCCGTTTGCACGCCGAAGACGTGCCACACGCGCCGGTCAATCGCATCAACGACGTTGTGCGGGATGCGCAGGTCGAGCACCTCGGCATCGTCGTGCCGGTACGCACACCGCACTCAGCGACCCATAGCGTGCGGGCGCCGTGGCAATTCGCGGGTCAGCGCGCACATGCCGTGTCGGCTGCACCGCTGCTTGATGAGCACGGCGCAGCGATTCGCGGTGCGCTCGCGGGCAGCAAGGCGTGGCCGGAAGCAACCCAAGCCGCCAATAGCTGAAGCGGGGATATGCACGTGCTCTTACCCACCATGCTGGTCGGCAGTTATCCGCAGCCGGAGTGGCTCATCGACCGCGAACGCCTTGCGGGGCGCTTCCCGCCGCGAGTGCGAGCGCGGGAGCTGTGGCGCGTCCCCGAGCTATATCTGGAGCAGGCCCAGGACGATGCCACCATCGTGGCGATCAAGGCACAGGAGGACGCCGGACTCGATTTCATCACCGATGGGGAAATCCGGCGCGAGAGCTACTCGAATCGCTTCGCCACCGCTCTCGAGGGCATCGACCTCGACAACCCCGGGATCGCATTGGACCGCAGCGGCCATCCGAATCCGGTGCCGCGAGTGGTCGGTGCAATACGGCGCCGCCACGCGGTCGGCGTGCGCGATCTGCAATTCCTGCGCAGTCACACCCGGCGGCAGATCAAGGTCACCGTGCCCGGACCCTTCACGATGGCGCAGCAGGCGCAGATCGACTTCTATGGCGGCAGTCGCGAGCAGGCGGCGCTCGACTATGCGACGGCGGTAAACGAAGAGATCCGCGACCTTTTCGAGGCCGGCGCCGACATCGTGCAGATCGACGAACCGTACATGCAGGCACGCCCCGAGGATGCGCGCGCGTACGGCCTGCGGGCGCTCAACCGAGCACTCGACGGAGTAAGCGGCATCACCGCAGTGCACATCTGCTTCGGCTATGCGGCCATCATCCATACCCGACCCTCCGGCTATTCATTCCTGCCGGAGCTCGCCGAGTGCCACTGCAACCAGGTGTCGGTCGAGACCGCGCAGTCAAACCTCGACTGCGCGGTCCTCGCCCAACTGCGCGGCAAGAAGATCATCCTCGGGGTGATCGACCTGTCAACGGCGACCGTCGAGTCAGCGGAGCTCATCGCGACACGCATCCGGCGCGCCCTGCCCTACGTTGATGCGCATGAACTGCTACTGGCACCGGACTGCGGCATGAAGTACCTGCCGCGCGCAGCGGCATTCGGCAAGTTGCAGGCCATGGTCGCCGGTGCACGAATTGTGCGCGCACAACTGGAGAACGAGAACGCTGCGCGCGCGCAGTCCTGAAACTTCGATAATCAGGGGGAACTCACATGTCGACCGCTACGCGCCGAAACCTGTCAGTGCTGGCTGGCGTCCTGAGCGTGATCTCTTTCAGCCCGGCGAGCTGGGCGCAAAGTCAACAGTCGGCATCGCCCGACGCCGTGGCTCTCGAGGAAATCGTGGTCACCGCCCGCAAGCGCGACGAGTCCTATCAGGACGTGCCGATCACGGTGAGCGTGTTCACCGAGCAGGAGATCCAGGCGGCGGGCATCGAGTCGCCAAGAGACTTCATCGCCATGGTCCCCAACATGACGTTGGTGGAGACGCAGAACGTCGGCAACTCCTTCGTCACCGTCCGCGGCATCTCCCAGGCACGCAACAGCGAGCCATCGGTAGCCGTGCTGGTCGATGGCGTCCTCGAAACCAATCCCTACGAGTTCAGCCAGGAGCTGTTTGACATTCGGCAGATCGAGGTATTGAAGGGGCCGCAAGGCGCACTCTACGGGCGCGATGCCATCGGCGGTGCGATCATCATTCGCACCGCGGACCCGCCCGACCACTTCGAGGCCACCACGCGCGTCGGAATCGGCAACGGCGTGTCGGAGAAGGCGCAGCTCGCCCTGGGCGGCCCGCTCGACAGCGACGGCACGCTGCGCTACCGGGCGGCGTTCAACTTCTACAATACCGCCGGCTACATCAACAACGCCAATCTCGACCGTGACGCCGATCCGTATCGTGACTATGCCGGGCGCATCCGCCTGGTGTGGAAGCCGGGAGATGCGTTCAGTGCTGATCTGCGGCTGGCCTTCGATCGCACGCAGACGACCGCCTATTACTTCGTCATCCCCCGCAGCGATGAAGCCAATCCGTTCACGGATTTCTCGACACCGGGCGATGCCAACAACACGACCTCGCCGATCCAGAACAACAATCTCGGCACCGATGACCGTAACGTGTTTGATACCGCTCTCAAGCTCGACTACAGCCCGGGATACGGGACCGTCACCTCGATCACCGACTATGACGAGACGCGCGAGATCGACACCGGCGATGCCTACGACTTCCGGCCGATCACGAGCTCCATCGCCTTCAATTGCCCGAGCTGCATCGGCGCGAACCCGACTGCCGCGCAAGGCGGCCCGTTCGACGAAAGCCAGAGCCAGTTCATCTGGGTGCGTACCTGGAGCCAGGAGCTGCGCTTCACCTCACCGGTCGTCAACGGCTTCAGCTGGATCGCGGGCGGCTACTTCGTGCATACCGACCGCTTCATCTCCACCGGCAACCTGGTGGACCGCGGATTCGGGGTTCCGGCAGTCTATTACACACCGATCGTGGACCCGAGCAATCCATACGCGACCAACTCCAATGTGACCTTCCTGGCTGATAGTCAGGCCAACAACGCCTGGGCACTGTTTGGCGATGCCACCTACGACTTCAGCAAGGCGTGGGAGCTCGACCTGGCACTGCGCTACGATGAGGACCGGCGCGAGAACACGACCCTTACGCCGACGCCGTTCTTGCCGACCACCGCCGCCTTTTATGGCGAGAAGCGCTATGCCACGTTTAGCGCCTCACAGCCCAAGGCCACGCTGCGGTTCCGACCGATGGAGGATTGGACTTTCTACGGTGGCTGGAGCCGGGGTTTCCGCAGCGGGGGTTTCAATCAGACCGGTGTAGGTGAGGTCGCCCGCGACAACAGCGTGCTCGGTGTGAACGATCTCTTCCAGGCGGAGATCGCCGACACCTGGGAGATCGGCACCAAGGCCGAGCTGATGGATCGACGCCTGAGCCTCGATGCGGATGTCTTCTACACGCGATCGAAGAACGGCTATTTCTTCGTCTTCATCGCCGCCGATTCGACTCAGAACCTCGGCAACCTCGATGCGACCTATAAAGGTGCCGAACTCTCTCTCACTGCCCGACCAACCGATCGCCTCGACGTATACGCGAGCTTCGGCTACACCGCGAGCCGCATCACCGCGATGGCCGACCCGACCGTGATCGGCAACGAGGCGCCCCTCGTGTCTCGCAACACGGTCAATGCGGGTGTGCAGTACCGGCAGCCGCTCGCAAATGGGCTTAACGGTACGGTGCGCCTCGATTACCAGGAGATCGGGCGCACCTGGTGGGAGCCGTACAATATAACCTCGCGCGACCCGGTGAACCTGCTTGATCTGCGGCTTGGGATCCAGGGTGAGAAGTGGGATCTGACCGCCTGGTCCAAGAACCTCACCAATACGATCTACAATGCCGAGTTCTCGCCGGGCAATGTCGGGGGCTCGGGGTTCCTGTGGCGGGCGCTGCCGCGCCGCTACGGGGTGGATTTCACTTACAAGTTCTGAGCGGAAAGGGGAACTGCCATGGCGCAGACCAAACAATTGCCGTCGCGGCTGCATCACACGGCATACGTCACGCGGGATCAGGAGAAGACTCGCCAGTTCTATGAAGAGGTCATCGGCCTGCCGTTGCTCGCCACCTGGTGCGAATCGGACGAGCTGTTCGGCAAGGTGCGCACCTATGTGCATACCTTCTATGGGATCGGCGACGGCGGCGCGCTGGCCTTCTTCCAGTTTGCCGATTCAGCCGATCAGGAGGAATTCGGGCCCAAGATGCCGGCCACGCCCTTCCATCATATTGCGCTGCGCGTCGATGCGGAGACTCAGGCCGCCATAGAGGGGCGCATTGCCGCGGCCGGTATCAAGCCTCCCGATACCTATGTGCTCGAGCACGGCTATTGCCGCTCGGTGTATGTCACCGACCCTAACGGCCTGATCCTCGAGTTCACGCGTGATCACCAGGACGTGGAGAAGATCGGCCGCGATCGGCGCGCGGACGCGCATCAAGCGCTGAAGCGCTGGCTGGCGGGGGACCACACCTCAAACAATACTTATCGGTGAGCGTGTCACGACGGTCCGCGTGAGCCCATGCGCGAGTTCGACGAGCAGAGTATTACTCAGGCGGTGATCAGCCGACTATCCGACGCTGATGATCCGCGTTTCAAGCAGGTGATGCTGTCGTTGATCAGGCATCTGCATGACTTCGTCCGTGAGGTGCGCCTGACTGAGGCCGAATGGTTTTCGGCCATCCAGTTTCTGACCGACACCGGCAAGACCTGTACTGACAAACGTCAGGAGTTCATTCTGCTATCCGACACGCTCGGCTTGTCGGCTCTCGTCATTACGCTGAATCACCCGGTGGAGGACGGGAGCGTCGAATCGACGGTACAGGGCCCGTTCTACTGGGAAGGTGCACCCGAACTGCCGCGCGGCAGCAATCTGGCCGAAGGAGTCAAAGGTGAGCCGGCTTTCTATTCCGGACGCGTCCTCAGCACTGATGGCACTCCGCTTGCCAACGCCCTGCTCGACATCTGGTCGGGAGATGGTGAAGGCAAGTACGACATGCAGATGGCCGGCGAAGCGTACATGCAGGCGCGCGGCCGGATCCGCACCGATGCCGAGGGCCGCTACTGGTTCCGTTCGATCCGCCCGACCTTCTATCCGGTACCCACTGACGGTCCTGTAGGCAACATGCTGCGCAGGATGGGGCGGCATCCGTATCGCCCCGGACACATCCATATGATCGTCTCGGCCCCCGGACATCACGCGGTGACAACCCATCTGTTTGTTGCCGGCAGTCCATATCTGGATTCGGACGCGGTATTCGGCATGAAGGAGTCGCTGGTGGCACAGTTCGAGCGGCATCCGCCCGGCGCTGGACCCGGCGGGGAGCCTCTGGAGACACCTTTCTACACCGTGAGCTACGACTTCCGGCTGCGGCCCACGGTTTAGGAGCACGCCGAAGACCATGAGTGCGGGCGCCGGCCGTATCCTGACCACACACGTCGGCAGCCTGCCGCGCAGCCAAGCTGTGACGGATGTGCTGTTCGCGCGCGAGCGCGAGGAGCTGCGAGCGACCGACCGTGACGAGCAGGTCATTACCGAGGCGGTTGCCGAGGTTGTACGTCGCCAGGTCGAGGTTGGCATCGACCTCGTGAGCGATGGCGAGATGAGCAAGATCAGCTACGCCACGTACATTGCGCGACGTCTGAACGGATTCGCTGGCGATACCCCACGCGAGCCGGGTCAAGACCTGGTGGAATTTCCAGGACTCCTGCGCAAGCTCGCCGAGCGAGGCTCAACGGCCAAATACCGGCGGCCACGTTGCGTGGCTGCTGTCACCGTCAAGGACACGAGGCCCCTGGCAACTGACGTCGCGAATCTGAGTGCGGCTGTCGCGAGCGCACAGCCGGTGGGCATGTTCATGAACGCGGCCTCCCCCGGCGTGGTCGCACTCTTTCAGCCCAACGACTACTACCGCACGCAGGATGAGTATCTCGAAGCCCTCGCAGCGGCTTTACAGTCCGAGTACGAGGCGATCGTGCAGGCGGGCATCATCTTGCAGATTGATGCCCCGGATCTGGCCATGGGCCGGCACACCATGTATCGCGATCGCAGCATGGAAGAGTTCGAGTCGCTTGCCGCGCGCCACATCGAGGTGCTCAACCATGCGCTCCGTAACGTGCCGGCCGACCGCGTGCGAATGCATGCCTGCTGGGGAAACTACGAGGGACCGCATCACCACGACGTTCCGATGGCACGCCTCCTGCCCATCCTGCTCAAGGCCAAACCGCAGGGACTGCTGTTCGAAGCCGCTAACCCGCGTCACGCCCACGAGTGGGCGGTGTTCCAAGGCGCTGACATTCCTGAAGAGAAGGTCCTGATCCCGGGAGTGCTCACCACCACGACCAATTACGTCGAACATCCCGAGCTCGTCGCGCAGCGCCTGGAGCGCTTTGCGCAGATCGTTGGGCGTGACCGCGTCATCGGGGGTACCGATTGTGGATTCGGCACCTTTGCTGGCTTCGGGCCGGTCGAGCCCGATATCGCGTACCTTAAACTCAGATCACTCGTCGAAGGGGCTGCCATCGCCTCAGAGCGGCTGTGGCGATAGCGCGTGGCAACGTGCACTCCGTCGTCCACGGCCCCCAAGGTACGCTGCTGAGATGTGATTCGCGCGCCCGGACGGATTCGAACCGCCGACCCTCAGGTTCGAAGCCTGATGCTCTATCCAACTGAGCTACGGGCGCAGCCAATGCCGAGTCTACCGGCTCCTCGCCCGCCAGCAAGCCCGCTTTTTCAGGCCGCCTTGCTTTGGCCGCTCGCCCGGAAAGCCCGCAATCCCTCGAGAAAGGCGTCCACCTCGGGCTCCGTGCCGATTGTGATGCGACACCAGTTATCGAGCGGTGGAAAGCGCCTGCCGACCAGGATATTGCGCTTGCGCATGAACTCCGTGATACGCGGCAACGGCGCACCCGTGTCGAAGAATACGAAGTTGCCCTGCGGCTCGGCGTAGTTGAATCCCATCGAGCTCAGCCCGGAGGTGATGCGCTTGCGGCTCGCCAGGATGCGCCGCCGGGTATCCGCCAGGAACGCATGGTCCCCCAAACTGGCACAAGCACCCCGCACAGCAAACACGTTAGGGGTCGTCATTCGCGCCTTGGCGATCTCCTTGGCGACATCCGGTCGAGCGATGGCGTAGCCACAGCGCACGCCAGCCATGCCGTGAATCTTGGAGAAGGTCCTCAACACGACGACGCGCTTGCTGCCCGAGGTGAGACTTGCCACGGAGCGAACCTCCGGAGCGTCGGTAAAATCCAGATAGGCTTCATCGACGATCGTCGTCACGTGCTCAGGCATCGAGCTGACGAATGCCTCGATGGCTGAGGCCGGGACGACCGTGCCCGTCGGGTTGTTGGGATTGCAGATGTAAACAGCGCGCGTGCGATCGGACACCGCGGCGTGCATGGCGGTGAGGTCGTGGCGCAGTTTGCCGTCCACGGGCACCCATTTGAGCTCGGCGCCGGACCCCTGCGCGTACTCGGTCAGCTCCTGATAGGTCGGCTGGGCAGCGACGATCTCACCGCCCCCATGACCACAGAGCATGCCGAGGGCTCGCAGCAGCTCTCCCGAACCGGTCCCCGTCACGATGCGGTCCTGCGCCACGCCCTCCTTCTTCGCGAGCAGGTCCACGAGCTTTCCAATCTCATCATCCGGATAGCGGCATCCCTGCGACACCGCGGCCGTGATCGCGGCGCGCGCTGCAGGCGATGGACCATAGGGATTCTCGTTCCAACACAGGATGATCGGTGCGGCACCCGCCTCGGCAGCTGTCGTCGTCGTTGCCGCCACAGCAGTCCGCGCCTGCTGGGCACGGGCCAGCGCAGCACCCGGCGGTACCAGCAACAACGCCGAAGCGGCGAGCAGTTCACGGCGGCTCATGTCCATGGGTCAACCTCAGGGAAAGTCGTGCGGGGCCCGTACGCTAGCATGGCATCTGCATCGGTTCCACACGCTCCATGCGGCGAATCCGGCTACAGTGTGGAGGTTCAAACCTTGACCCGAAACCGACATGCCGGAGAGAAGACGTTGCGCATGGGCCTCCGGGCTCGATGCCGACTACACCCGATACCACGATGAGGAGTGGGGGCGGCCGGTGCATGACGATCGGCGCCTGTTCGAGATGCTCATCCTGGAAGGTGCTCAGGCGGGACTTTCCTGGGCGACGATCCTGCGCAAGCGAGCTCACTATCGGCGAGCGTTCGCGGATTTCGATCCGGCACGCGTTGCGCGTTTCGATGCTCGGCGGCGCGCGGCGTTGCTGAAGGATGCCGGCATCGTACGCAACCGCCTCAAAATCGAGTCCACGGTCAGCAATGCCCGCGCCTTTCTCGAGGTGCAGCGCGAATTCGGCTCCTTCGACCGCTACCTGTGGGGCTTCGTTGCCAATCGACCCCGGATCCGCCTGGCGACCGGCAGGAGGCCGCCGGCACGAACCGAGCTCAGTGACCGCATTTCCAAAGACCTGAAGAAACGTGGATTCCGCTTCGTGGGCACGACCATCCTCTACGCCTTTCTGCAGGCAGTGGGGGTGGTCAATGACCACACCCGCGAGTGCTTTTTGCGGCCCCGCCCGCGCCGCCGCAGCCCCGCCGCCGCCCGGGCAGTGCGGGGTGGCCGAGAGTAGCCGCGCACGCCGCCCCGCCACTAAGATAGCGGTTCAATCACAATCGGGGATGATCCTATGAGAGTACTCGCTGCCATGGCGACAGTCGCCGCGCTGGCGGTCGGGCCGGTCTATGCGGACTGCAGCTATCCGCCGCCGCCGGACAAGCTGCCCGACGGCAACACGGCCACCAAGGATGAGATGCTGGCCGGTCAGCAGACGGTCAAGACCTATGACAAGGCGATCAACGCCTACCTGGCCTGTATCAAGCTCGAGCACGACGGAGCCGCAAGCAAGATCGGCGACAAGCCCAGCACTCCGGAGCAGAAGAAGGCGCTGGACGATCTCAATCGCGTCCAGATTCAGAAGAACAACGCCGCCGTCGATCAGCTGCAGAGCGTCGCAGACCGTTTCAACGAGCAGGTTCGGGCCTACAAGGCGAAGCACAAGGACGATCCGAAGGGCTGACCCCCGTGCTGAGTCCCGCGCAGGCTGATGAGCTGATCGGGCAGCACGTGACCTGTCTGCCGATCGAATCGCTGCCTCTCGCGCAGTGCGCGGGGGCCGTGCTGCGGGAGAATATCTACGCCGAGCGGGATCAGCCGCCCTTCGACCGGGTGGCGATGGATGGGATCGCCCTGGACAGCAACACGGTCCAGCATGGAACTCGCCGGCTGCAGATCCAGGCCACGCAGGCGGCGGGCGATCCGCCGTTAGCGCTCGCAACACCCGCCTCTTGCATCGAGGTGATGACCGGCGCAGTGGTCCCCTCTGGTTGCGACAGCGTCGTGCCGGTTGAGCAGATCACCGTCGATCGCAGCGAGGCGGAGCTCACAGCCGGGGTGACCGTGGAGCCCTGGCAGAACGTCCATCGGCGCGGCACCGACACCCGCCAGGGGGCCCTTCTGCTCTCCACCGGGCTGCGGCTGCAGGCTCCGGAGATCGCGATCGCTGCCTCCGCGGGCATGGCGCGCATCCGGGTCAGCAGCCAGCCGATGGTGGCGGTGATCTCGACCGGCAATGAGCTCATCGAGCCTGGCGAGCCGATCCTGCCGCATCAGGTCCGTCGCTCCAATGCGTACGCCATCGTTGCGGCGCTGCGCCGGCATGGCTTCCAGCGTGTCGCCGACGATCACCTGCTTGATGACCCGGCGGAGCTCAAGCGCCGCCTCAAGTTCCACCTCGAGACACACGACGTCCTGGTCATGAGCGGCGGCGTATCGATGGGCAAGCTCGATTTCGTGCCTCGGGTGCTCGATGAGCTCGGCGTGCAGACGGTCTTTCACAAGATCATGCAGCGGCCGGGCTTGCCGATATGGTTCGGTGCCGCGAGCTCGGGCGCCACCGTATTTGCGCTGCCCGGGAATCCGGTCTCCACGCTGATGTGCCTCACCCGATACGCGCTGCCCGCGCTCTTCACGGCCATGGGCCAGCTTCCGCCCGCGCCGGAGCGCATGGCACTCGGCGGCGAAATCAAGGTCAAATCCCCGCATACGCGCTTCATGCCAGTCAAGATCGAGGTCGATGACTGGGGCCGAGCCTGGGCGATGCCCCGGCCGACGAATGGGTCGGGGGACTTCACCTCCCTGGGCGGCACGGACGGCTTCGTCGAGCTGCCTCCCGGACCGAATAACTATCCGAAGGGCTTCGTCACGCGTCTGCACCGCTGGTGAAGGCGGCATCCAGCCCCCATATGGGCAGATAGCCCGGCCTGATTGGCGTCGCGGCTGACGCGGTGGTAAGACCACTTCCCGAGCCCCGACGTAGGGCCAACCGATCAAGGTATTATGTCCAGACCCGAAGTCGTCGTTCCGCTCAATAATCTCGCCGGCGTGCGCGACACGCTCGGCCGGCCGGTGCGCGACCTGCGCATCTCGGTCATGGATCGGTGCAACTTCCGCTGCCCGTACTGCATGCCGCGCGAGAAGTACCACGAGCGCTACAAGTTCCTCGGTTCGCATGAGCGTCTCTCGTTCGATGAGATCGTGCGGCTGGCGCGCCTGTTCGTGAAACTCGGCGTGCGCAAGCTGCGTCTGACCGGCGGCGAGCCGCTGCTGCGGACCAACCTCTCCGATCTCATCGGGGATCTCACGGCGATACCGGGCGTGGAGGATGTTGCACTGACGACAAACGGGGTCCTGCTGGCGCGCCAGGCGGCGGAGCTCAAGGCGGCAGGACTGCGGCGCATCACCGTCAGTCTCGACAGCCTCGACCCGGAGTTGTTTGCCCGGATGAGTGGCGGCTTCGGCGGCCTCGAGGACGTCCTCGACGGAATCGCTCACGCCCGCAGCGCAGGACTCGAGCCGATCAAGATCAACTGTGTGATTCAGCGCGGCATCAACGATGCGACGGCGGTGGATCTGGTGGAGCATTTTCGCGGCACGGGCGTCATCGTCCGCTTCATCGAGTACATGGACGTCGGAAGCCGCAACGAATGGCGTCAGGATCTGGTGGTTCCGTCGAAAGAGCTCGTTGCGCGCATCTCCGAGCGCTGGCCGCTGCAGGCCGTGGAACGTGAGTATCGCGGTGAAGTGGCTCAGCGCTATCAATTTGCCGACGGCGCCGGAGAAGTCGGCTTCATCTCCTCGGTGACTCAGCCCTTCTGCGGTGATTGCTCGCGCGCCCGCCTGTCTTCCGACGGTGTGATCTACACGTGCCTGTTCGCAACGCATGGCACGAACCTGCGCGATGCGCTGCGCAGCGGCGCGAGCGACGAGCAGCTGCTGCAGATCATCCGCAGCATCTGGTTGGCTCGCACGGACCGTTACAGCGAGCAACGCGCTCAGTTGCGTAAAACGGCCGGCGATCAGCGCAAGGTCGAGATGTTCTACATCGGGGGTTGATGTGCCCCGCAGCAGCCCAGGCGACCTGACTCATCTCGATGCCCGCAATCGGCCGACCATGGTCGATGTGGGCGCGAAGGATGCCACTCGACGGATCGCAACGGCGGAGGCGCGCATCCGCATTCCGCCAGCGGTCGCGCAGGCTCTACGCAAGAGCGGCCATCGGACCAAGAAGGGCCCGGTGTTCGATACCGCCATTGTTGCCGGAGTCATGGCGGCCAAGCGCACCCACGAGCTGATTCCCTTCTGCCATCCACTCGGGCTGGACAACTGCGCCATCGAGATCGAGGAGCGCCGCTCCGGCGCCGAGCTCGTGATTCGCTGTCAGGCCTCTGTTCACCATCGCACGGGTGTCGAGATGGAGGCTCTCACGGGTGCCACCGTGGCCGCGTTGACCGTTTACGACATGTGCAAAGCGCTTTCGCATGAGATCGAGATCACCAGCATCCGGCTGCTGGAGAAAAGCGGCGGTAAGCGCGACTTCCGGCGCAAAGCGTAACATTGCACCCATGAGCGACCTCTCCTCCCCGGCCCCGACCCTGTATGGACTCGTGCTTGCGGGCGGTCGCAGCTCGCGCATGCAGCGTGACAAGGCCGAGCTGAGCTTTCACGGCCGCTCGCAGCTCGAATGGACGGTGGCGCTGCTCGAGCCTCACGTGCAGCGCGTATTCGTCTCGGTCCGGCCGGACCAGGTGGATGACCCCATCCGCGCCCGATTCGCCCAGGTCGTGGACGAGCGCGCCGGGCTCGGCCCCATCGCGGGAATCCTCGCCGCCCAAGCGCGTTATCCCCGTGCCGCCTGGTTGGTGCTCGCCTGCGATCTGCCTTACGTGGATCAGACGACGATCACGCATCTCATCCGCGCCCGACAACCGTCCAAGCAGGCTACTGCCTACCGCTCCAGCTACAACGGGCTTCCGGAGCCGCTGTGCGCCATCTTCGAGCCGAGCACCCGCGAGGCGCTGCTTGCCTACGCCGGCCGCGGAAAGGACTGCCCGCGCAAGTTCCTGATCAACTCCGACATCCAGCTGCTCGATCAGCCCAATCCCCGCGCGCTGGAGAATGTGAACACGCCAGCCGAGCGCGACTCGGCCATGACGGCACTGAGTTCAAAAGAGGCGAGTCCCGGTCGGCCCCGGGCAAGCGGGCGCCCGGAGGTTGCCCTATCCATGACGAGCAAGCGAATCAAGGTTCAGTACTACGCGTTGCTGCGAGAGCAGGCGGGCCGCAGCGATGAGACTCTCCTCACGAGCGCGCGCACGCCGCGCGAGCTCTATGAGGAGTTGAAAGCTCGTTACCCCTTCTCACTCGCACCCGAAATGCTGCGTGTAGCGGTGAATGCCGAGTTCGGCGAATGGGGGAACCCCCTCGCAGACGGCGATTTCGTCGTGTTCATTCCCCCGGTTGCCGGCGGCTGAACATGCAACGCGTCGCCTCTTTCCGTTTCAGCCACGAGAAGATCGATGAGGCGTCCTTGCGTGAGCAGCTCGCGGATCCTGCCGCCGGGGCCTACACATCGTTCGAAGGTTGGGTGCGCAACCACAATGAAGGCCTGTCGGTCCATCACCTCGAATACGAGGCATTCGAACCGCTCGCTGTCAAAGAGGGCGAGCGCATCGTCGCCGAAGCCGTGGCGCGCTTCGGCGTCGAGCACGCTGCCTGCGTACACCGGACTGGCGATCTGGCCATAGGCGAAATGGCCGTCTGGGTCGGCGTGAGCGCCCCTCACCGCCATGAGGCTTTCCTCGCCTGTCGCTACATCATCGACGAGGTCAAGCATCGCCTGCCCATCTGGAAAAAGGAGCATTACGAGAACGGCGATTCCGGATGGGTGAATTGCGAGCGGTGTGCCGAGCATGGCGGTGCGGAGCATGACTCTTCACAGCATCACCATCCAAACACTTCGCGTGCGGATCACGTCCTGGTGCCGGACTACTCGCGTCAGATGGCGCTGCGGGAAGTCGGGGCCGCGGGGCAGGCCAAGCTGCGCGCGGGCAAAGTGCTGGTGGTCGGTTGCGGTGGCCTCGCCGTGCCGGTAGTGGGCTATCTGGCCGGTGCCGGAATCGGTCGCCTGGGGTTGCTCGATAGCGATCGACTGGAACCCTCCAACCTGCACCGTCAAACGATGTACGCGTTGAGCGATGTCGGGCAGCTGAAAGCGGAGCTGGCGGCGGAGCGTGCTCGTGCCCTGAATCCGGAGGTTGAAGCGCGCGCTCACGTGCTGCGGCTCGATGCGCAGAACGCGGGCGAGCTCATCGCGCAGTACGATCTCGTGGTCGACTGCACGGATAATTTCGCGACGAAGTTCCTTCTGAATGACTTCTGCGTGCTGTTGAACAAGCCGGTGGTCTTTGCGAGCGTCTATCAGTACGAAGGTCAGTTGCAGGTCGTGCGCCCGCTGCGGGATGCAGAAAGCGAGAACCGATCGGGCGCCTGCTTGCGCTGTGTGTGGCCGGAGGCTACCCGCGACGGCATCGTGGGCAACTGCGCCGAAGCAGGTGTGCTCGGCCCGGTACCGGGTGTGTTCGGTGCGCTGCAGGCTTTCGAGGCCCTGAAACTTCTCCTCGACCTGCCGGGTCAGTTGACCGACGAGCTGCTCGTGCTCGATCTGCTGACGCTGTCGATTGCACGTGTGCGGACTCGGCGCGCGGCCGCGTGTCCCCAACATGCGATCTCTCGAGCCGAGTCGGCTCAGAAAGCGGCCTCACACGCCGCCTCGGACACTGTCCCGGAACTGGAGGTCAGCTTCGACTCGCTCGAGCAGGCTCTGGATGCCGGTTTCGAGCTGGTGGACATCCGCGAAGCCGAGGAGGTCTCGGAGACCCCCGCGCCCTCGAGGCAGGTCAAACACGTCCCGATGGCGCAGCTGCTGTATGGGAAGACGGAGCTCGAGCCGCGGGCGAAGAGTCTCCTCATCTGCGCCAGCGGCCGGCGCAGCCTTGCAGCCACGCAAGAATTGCGCGCGCGCGGACTCGAGAACGTGTATTCCCTTCGGGGTGGCGTCACGGCCCTACAGGGGCGACTGAGCACCTGAAGCCGGCTTAGCGGCTCGAGGACAGCATTCTGAGACGTGCGCGTACTCTAGTCCTCCTGCTCGCGCTCGCGACGGCGCTCGGGGCGGCCACCGCACCGTCGTCTCCCCTCCTGAGCTACGCAGCCTCGCAGCGACTCCTGCCCCTGGCAGAGCAAGGCGCGCGGATCCGCCGGCTGGACCAGATCACACACACGATCGAGAAGAACCCGCCGCCCGAGCAAGATTGCGCGCGAACGCTCGGGGCGCGGCGATTCGCCAGCATGTATGACGACCTCGGCGCGACCTATTCGGCTCTCGGAAATCCCGCGGAAGCCGCCGAGGCCTTTGCCAAGGCGGTCAGTTGCAACCCGCGCGCCACGTATCTGCACGCGGAGCTCGCGAGCGAATACCTTCACCTGGGTCGCTTCGAGGATGCGAAGGCGGAAGCCCGCCGCGGGCCGCAGCCGGAGGGGGCCGCATTCACGGTCAATTCCCTGCTCGCCCAGGCGGAGTTCAGCCAGCAGCAGTGGACGCAGGCGATCCAGCATCTGCGGCTCGCGGCGGTCGAAGCTCCGGATGAGGTGCAGGCCACGTACTGGCAGTGCCTGTTGTGGCTGGCCCAGAAGCGTGCAGGGACTGCGACACCGGCGCTGGCTTCCCGGGCCCCCACGACACTGTGGCCGCGGCCCGTACTCGACTTCCTGCAAGGCACGATCGACGAGACCGCACTGGTGCACGCCGTCGCGGCAGAGCGTGACGAGCGGCGTCGGCGCGAAATTCTCTGCGAAGCACTGTTTTACACCGGCGAGAGCTATCTGGCCGGGCATCGCGGGACCGAAGCGCGCCGCTACTTCCAAGCCACCGTCAATCTGCAGGTGTATGACTTCATCGAGCACTACCTCGCCAAGGCAGAGCTCGCAAGATGAGCTCGAAGGCGGCTACGCCCTCACCTGCCCGCTGCCGCGAACGACGTACTTGTAGCTGGTGAGCTGCTCCACACCTACCGGACCGCGCGCATGCAAGCGATCCGTCGAGATGCCGATTTCCGCTCCCATGCCGAACTCCCCGCCGTCGGCAAACTGCGTCGAGGCATTGTGCAGCACGATGGCACTGTCCACCTCGCGTAAAAAACGCTCCGCCGTAAGCTGATTTTCCGTGACGATCGACTCGGTGTGCCCCGATCCATAGGCGCCGATGTGCGCGATCGCTCCGTCGAGCCCGTCCACGATGCGCACCGCGATGATGGCGTCCAGATATTCAGTCCGCCAATCCTCTTCGTTCGCCGCCTGCACACGCGGATCGACGCTCAGAACGGTTTCATCCCCCCGCACTTCGCACCCCGCCTCCAGAAGGTCGCACACCAGGGGCGCGAGATGCGTGCTCACACAGGCACGATCGACCAACAGCGTCTCGGCAGCGCCGCAGATCCCGGTGCGGCGCAGCTTCGCATTCAACACGATCGTCCTTGCCATGCCGACATCCGCATCCCGATCCACATAGACGTGACAGTTGCCGTCCAGGTGGCCGATCACCGGCACGCGCGCTTCCTCCCGGACCCGCTGCACGAGGCTTTTGCCGCCCCGCGGCACGATCACGTCCAGATATTCGCTCATACCCGCCAACATATGGCCGACGGCAGCCCGGTCGGAGGTCGGCACCAGCTGGATGCTGTGCAGAGGAAGCCCACTCGCGCGCAAACCCTCCACGAGACACGCATGGATGCCACCATTGGAATGCCGACACTCCGAGCCGCCGCGCAGGATGACCGCGTTGCCCGACTTGAGGCACAGTCCGCCCGCGTCGGCCGTCACGTTGGGACGACTTTCATAGATGATGCCGATCACCCCGAGCGGCACGCTCACCCGCTGAATCTGCAGTCCGTTGGGGCGCCTCCATTGTTTGGCAATCACCCCGATCGGATCGGGCAGCTCTGCGATCGCCTCGAGACTGCGGGCGATTGCTTCCACGCGTGGGGCATCGAGCAGGATCCGATCCAGGAGCGGTGCGGCGAGACCCGCCTCTTGCGCAGCGGCCCAGTCCTGATGATTCGCGCGCAGGATGCTCGCGCTACGCGCGCGCACCGCGGCAGCCGACGCGCGCAGCATTGTGTTCTTGAGTGTCGCCTCGGCTGTCGCGAGGACCTCGGCTGCGGCAACGGCCGAGCGGCCGAGCTCTGCCATCAGCCCACCGAGCTCGACGTTCATCCGGTCACGGCGGAGCGCTGGCGCCGGAGCGCGCCGGCTCGGATCCGGCTTGAGCCTGTGGCCGCAGCAGCACCAGATCATCGCGATGAATCATCTCGTCACGGCCGCGATAGCCCAGGATGGCCTCGATCTCAGACGAGCGGCGACCCATGATCCGGGCGGCATCCCCATCGGAGTAGGCGATGACTCCGCGTGCCACTTCCGTTCCATCCGTACCTAACACGCTGACCGTGTCCCCGCGCTCGAATCGGCCCAGTGAGCGCAGCACTCCAGCGGGTAAGAGGCTCTTGCCTTCGAGCAGGGCGCGCAATGCACCCGCGTCGATGGTGATGGCACCCGCGGGACGGAGCGTCCCAGCGATCCACTGCTTGCGCGCCGCAACGGGCGTTCCATGCGGCACAAACCAGGTGCATCGTCCGCCCTCCTCGATCCGCCGCACGGGATGCCTGGGATGGCCGGCCGCAATGCCCATGTGGCATCCCGCCGCCACGGCGATCTTCGCGGCCAGGATCTTGGTAGCCATGCCCCCTGAGCCGACCGCAGAGGCCGAGGCGCCGGCCATCGCCTCGATGTCGGGCGTGATCTGGCTGACCTGCTCGATGAAACGAGCCTCGGGACGGCGGTTGGGATCGGCCGTGAAGAGACCTTCCACATCCGACAGCAGCACCAGGCAGTCGGCCCCTGCCATCTGCGCCACGCGCGCTGCGAGCCGGTCGTTATCCCCATAACGGATCTCGGCCGTGGCAACGGTATCGTTCTCGTTGATGACGGGCAGTGCGCCGAGCTCCAGCAGCGCTTCGAGAGTGGCGCGCGCGTTGAGATAGCGGCGACGGCTCTCGGTGTCATCCAGTGTGAGGAGCACCTGTGCGACCGTCACGCCACCGGGCTCCAACAGCTCCTTGTACGCGTGCGCCAGCCGGATCTGCCCGACCGCCGCGGCGGCCTGGCTCTCCTCCAACCGCAGGGAACCGCGGGCGAGCCCGAGCTGGCGCCGTCCGAGTGCGATGGCCCCGGAGGACACGAGGATCACCTGCTGGCCGCGGCGGCGCAGCCGCAATAGATCCTCGATCAGTGTTT
>Ga0070741_10004508_pt1 | contig 32435 bp, 28 predicted proteins | sample Coa_R1_4_FD_66440 | JGI IMG/M metagenome (GOLD analysis project Ga0070741, IMG submission 66440) | Surface soil microbial communities from Centralia Pennsylvania, which are recovering from an underground coalmine fire - Coalmine... | ecosystem: Environmental > Terrestrial > Soil > Unclassified ... | reverse complement strand
CCCGCCTGGGCGCGGCGCCTGCTCTGGTTCTCGGGCCTGCTGCTCCTGCTGGTCGCGGCGCTCGGCGGATATGCATTCTACGCGGTTCATAGCGCCTTGCCGCTCCTTGATGGCAGCATGACGGTGCGCGGCTTGTCCGCGCCAGTGACGGTCGCGCGCGATGGCCATGGCGTGCCCGCGATCGATGCCGCGTCGCTCGACGACCTCTTTTTTGCGCAGGGCTACGTAACCGCCCAGGATCGCCTCTGGCAGATGGACGTGATGCGGCGCTTTGCAGCGGGGGAACTCTCCGAAATTCTAGGCCAGGAGATGCTGGCGCACGACCGCGAACAGCGAGTCCTGGGGCTGCGCGCGGCTGCGAAGAAGTCTATCGCCATGGCCAGCCCGCGGGACCGCGGCTATTTCGAAGCCTATGCTCGCGGGGTGAATGCTTACATCCAGGACGCTCGCCCGCATCTGCCCATCGAGTTTCGCATTCTCCGATATGCGCCCAAGCCTTGGACGCCGGAGGACTCAGTCGTCATCGCCAATCAGATGGTGAAAGATCTGAACTATCACTATTTTTACGACGCGCTGGCCCGGGAAAAAATATTGGCCCGGCTGGGCCCCGAGCTGACGGCCGACCTCTTCGTAAACCGCTCCTTGCACGACCGCCCTCCGACCGTCATGCGCGAGGACTTGACGGAATCTGAAACCAACTCGAGCAATCCGGATGAAGACGAAGATGAAGAGGCTCCCGATAACGAGGTGACGAAGAATGCGGTTCCCGTCGACAGCTTGCCCGAGCCTCTGCCGGTCAACGGCTCCAATGATTGGGTTGTGTCGGGCGCGCACACGGTCACGGGAAAGCCCCTGCTCGCCAATGATATGCATCTCGGGCATCAGATGCCCAACCTGTGGTACGAAGCACACTTGCGCTCGGGAGCATTCGACGTCGCGGGCGTGACGCTGCCGGGAATGCCCTTCGTCGTCGTTGGGCACAACCAGCGCCTTGCCTGGGGATTCACTAACATCGGCCCGACAGTGACGGATGTTTACATCGAGAACTTCAACCCGCAAGGCGCGTATCAAACTCCTAAGGGATGGGTGCAACCTGAGCACCGGATCGAACTGATTCATGTCAAGGACAGGCCAGACGTGCAGGTGGAGATAACGATCACCCGGCACGGCCCGGTCATCACGCCCTTAATTCCCGGCGAAACCCGCACACTGGCCCTTCGTTGGACCCTCTACGACGGCCTGCACATTCCATTCTTCGATGTGAATGCGGCCCAAAATTGGGAGCAGTTCAAGAAAGCCTTCGCGCAACTGGATGCCCCGGGACAAAACGTGGTGTACGCCGATGTGGAGGGAAACATCGGGTATCACGCGACCGGGAAGGTGCCGATCCGCGCCGCCGGCGACGGCAGCCTCCCGGTGAGCGGCGCTGACGACGCGCACGAATGGACTTCGTACATTCCCTTCGACAAGCTTCCCAGCGTCTACAACCCGCCGTCGGGGATTATCGCCACGGCCAATGGCAGGATCACTCCGGACGATTACCCGAATCCCATCAGCATGGAGTGGGAAGCTCCCTGGCGCACCGCACGCATCTATCATGTCCTGGAATCGGGGCGGCAGTTTTCCGCTGCCGACATGCTCGCCCTGCAGATGGATGTGCAGTCGGAGGCAGACTTGTTCGCCGCCGAGCGATTTGTTTATGCGGTCGATCACGCCAGCAAGCCTTCCGCCCGCGCCCGGCAGGCTGCCGACCTGATGCGAAGTTGGGACGGCCGCATGTCGGCCTCCTCGGCAGCACCGACCATCACGGAGAAATCCATGCAGAAACTGCGCTGGCTGTTGCTGCAGCCTAAGCTGGGCAGCGAGCCTGCCGATCCGGCCAACGCGCACCTCCTGAACTGGAAAACCTATGCCTGGGAAATGTGGTCGGTCTGGCTGGAAAACATCATGCTCCACCGTCCCAAGCGGTGGCTTCCCGAAAAGTATCCGAATTATGACGAGTTGCTCGCCGCCGCGGTCGAGAGTGCGGTCAATGACGCTCATGCGCCCAAAGATCTCGCCTCCTGGCATTGGGGACCGGTAAATGCGGTCGAGATTCAGCATCCCATCCTGGGCAGAATCCCGATCTTGAGGCACTGGTCGGGTCCGGGATGGCAGGAGCAGTCCGGCAGCGGATACACAGTCAAGGCGGTCAGCGCGCATCATGGCCCGTCTGAGCGCTTCACCGCCAACCTGGCGGACCTGGACCGCTCGACCCTGAACATCGTCACCGGGCAAGGTGGAAATTTCTTGAGCCCGTACTACATGGACCAATGGAAGGCCTGGTATGAAGGAACCACCTACCCGCTCCCGTTCAGCCCGCAAGCGGTGGAAGCCGCCAAAGCTCACGCATTGCGGCTTGATCCCGCAAAGTAAGCGGTCCGTCATCGCCTGCCGCTAGAAGAAATCGATGGCCTTCACGTCTCCCACGTACCCAACGACGTTGATCGTACCTTGCGGCAGGAAATTGTTGATCAGCAGAGCGTCTTTTTTGGTGTCATAGACGTGCAGCGCGCCGCCTACCGCGACGTACTCCACAAAACGGCTGGTGAAGCCCTGCAATCCGTTCACATTTCCAGTCTCCGGAGGGATGAGAACGGAGCCATCGCCGATTCTGTAAATCGACAGGCACCCACGAATCTCGCTGCCGCCGGGATTATTCGCGTTCCCGACGTTGGTGCAGTCGCGCGCGCCGATAAAGAGTTGCCCGTTCTGAGTCAAGTCTATGCGCTGGTGATAGCCGTCGGTGATCACGGCGCTGGCAGTGACCGTGCCGGAACCAAGGTCGACCACGTCCAGGCGTCCGCACTTGGTCGCGGCAGTCGTCTGTCCGGTACAGGCGTTGTTGCTGGCAGGGGTCCCGGCCACGTAAAGCGTGGATCCGCTCAGAACCGCGACCGTCGCGGCATCGACTGGAATCGTCTGCGTGATGCTCATCGTTCCAAGGTCGAAAACGGCGACGCTGGCTTGAGTGCCGCCGCACTGTGGGCCGCAATTCAGAACGTAGGCCGTACTTCCATTCACTACCGCATTCACCGGCCGATCGAAACCGGGAACGACGGTGCAGACAGCGTTCCCCGGAGTCGCACAACTCGTATCCACCGGCGGGACCGCGATGCCCGGGCTGATCACCGTGACTGAATCCGAGTCTCCACTGAATACCAGCAGCTTGGTCCCGGTGTCATCGGACACGACGGTTTGCGCGTTGTTCACCGCAATGCTGGTAAAGGTGCCGGAAGTGAAATTCATCACCTCAATCGCACCGAGGAATGCGAAGCCGCCGATGGTCGCCGTCGGGACCGCGGCATAGCCCACCGTATTCGCCGTAGGGAGGACAATGCTGGAGGTTGGCCCTGGAAGACGCACGCTGCCAATCGCACTCTCCTTTACCGTGTTCACCGCATACACAGTGTTACTGGCGGAGTCAAAAGCCGCCAGGATATTTCTGGTGGGAGAAAGCACCATCAACCCGGGAGAAGTTCCAGCGCTTATAGGGGACACGCGCGGCAAGGTATCGTTCTGGCCATTAAGGATTACGAGGGAGCCTAAGCTGAAACCCGCCGTGACCCCTTGGGAAGCGACCACGCGTTCCTTTAAGCCGCTGGGGGGCCCGGATTTCTTATATCCGCCGCAGGAAAGCAAGTTGAGGACGGCCGCCAGTCCGACCAGCCAGGCGAGGATGCATTTGTTCAAACGGCAGGCTCCTAACGAGTTGAAAACGGAAGATTTAATTGTGAAATCGTTGATTATAGCAGACTCCCCCGGGAAGTCCTCGGCCAGGCACGGCCGACGCGCAAGATGCGCAATCCCGCCTGCATCCTGTATTCTCACAAAATATATGGCGGCTGACTTTCTTGCCCGGATTAAGAAGTCTCCCGTGCTCTGCGATGGGGCGATGGGGACGCTGCTCTACGCCAAAGGCATATTCATCAACCGGTCTTACGATGAGCTGAATCTTTCTCAACCCGACCTGATTCGCGGCATTCACCACGACTACTTGCAGGCCGGGGCCGAGATTATCGAAACCAACACCTTCGGCGCCAATTCTTTTCGCCTGGCTCGACACAGCCTGGCCGATAAAGTCCGGGACATCAACCGGGCGGGCGTTCGCCTGGCTCGCGAAGCCGCCAAGAGCTTCGATGTGTGGGTGGCGGGATCGGTTGGCCCGCTGGGAACCAGAATCGAACCGCTGGGCAAGACTTCCTATCAGGAAGCACGTGACTCCTTTCGCGAGCAGATTGAGGCCCTCGTCGAAGGTGGAGTGGATCTGCTGATCCTGGAAACCTTCGGTTACCTGGAAGAGATTCACCAGGCTCTGCTGGCGGCGAAGGACGTCAACCCTTCGCTTCCGATTGTGGCGCAGGTCACGATCGATGAAGACGGCAACTGCCTGGACGGATCCGACCCTGAGACCTTCGCTCCGAAATTGGCGGAGTGGGGCGCGGACGTGATCGGCTGCAACTGCAGCGTCGGCCCGGTTGCCATGCTGGACGCGATGGAACGGGTGCGGGCAGCGAGTTCCCTGCCTTTAGCGGCGCAACCCAACGCGGGCATTCCGCGCTCCGTGGATGGCCGGAATATCTACCTGTGCTCGCCGGAATACATGGCCAGTTACGCTCGTAAGTTTGTGGCCGCGGGCGTTCGCCTGGTGGGCGGGTGCTGCGGCACCACGCCCGACCACATTCGCGTGATGAAATCGGCCCTGCGCGTGGGGGAAGCGCGAGGTAGGACCGCGGCCGGCCACGGCGCTCCGTCTCAATCGGCTCCGCGCCCCACGGCGGCCGTTCCTTTGGAAATGCGTTCACCCCTGGGTGCGAAGCTTGCCAGGGGCGAGTTCGCGACGATGGTCGAAATTGTGCCTCCCAAGGGAATTGATATTGCCAAGGAAATTGAAGGCGCGCGATTCCTGAAGTCGGTTGGGGTTGACGCGGTGAACATTCCGGACAGTCCGCGCGCTTCCGCGCGCATGAGCAATCAGGCGCTCTCCTTGCTGATCCAGCGGGAGGTGGGCATCGATGCAATCCTGCACTACACCTGCCGCGATCGCAACGTGCTCTGTATCCAGAGTGATTTGCTGGGAGCTGCGGCCGTCGGCATCCGGAACCTCATCTGCATTACCGGCGATCCGCCGAAGATGGGGAATTATCCGGACGCGACCGCGGTCTTCGATGTCGACGCCATTGGCCTGGTCAACATCGTGCACAACCTGAATCGCGGCCTCGATCTCGGCGGCAACCCCATCGGCAGCGGAACCGGTTTTGTCATCGGCGTCGGGGCGAATCCCGGACTCACCGACCTGGACGAGGAGATTCGCCGCTTCGAATTCAAAGTGGAAGCCGGCGCCGAGTACGTAGTTACCCAGCCGGTCTTCGATCTGCGGCTGCTGGAAATTTTTCTGCGCCGCATCGAGCATTGCCGGATTCCGGTGATCGCCGGCATCTGGCCGCTGGTCAGCGTGCGGAACGCGGAGTTCATGAAGAACGAATTGCGGGTGTCTGTTCCGGATTCAATTCTCGAACGCATGGCGCGGGCACAGACGCCTGAAGCCGCCCGGGCCGAGGGCGTAGCCATCGCGCGCGAAATGCTGATCGCCTGCCGGCAGATGGCGCAGGGTGCGCAGATCAGCGCGCCAATGGGACGGTACAGTTCCGCCGTCGATGTTCTGGAAGCGCTAGGCACCCAACCGGCGGCTTCGGTCTAACCGTTTTCGCAAAGCGCTGTTTGACACCCAGGATTGTCAGCGGACCGCCTTTTTGCAAAAACGATTTTTCAGTCATTGCGTCCCGTTCCGGAACTTCTCACTTGTAATTTTCTTGATGCGATGTACGAAAAGACTGGACATTCCCTCCTGCTGGTAGCATTAGAATATACAGACGGAGCGAAATCCCGTTGCCCAAGTTTGAAGAGTGTCTCCAGCGATTAGAGAAGATTGTTCAGGAACTCGAAAAGGGAGAGGTCCCTTTGGAGAAGTCTCTGACCCTCTTTGAAGAAGGCATGCAGCTCTCTTCCGCCTGCCGGAAAGAGCTGGAACAGGCAGAAGGCAAGGTCGAAATTCTGCTGAAAAAGAACGGGAAGCTTCAGGCCGAACCCTTCGAGCCGCTGTCGGACCAGGCGTCTGCCCGCCGGTAGGTCCGCGGCTTGGGATTTCAACTTAGCTGTCTGTGGAGTTGTGGTTGTCCCAGCCACCCCGCAGCTTAGTCGAGCGCCGGTGCCAGCCGTCATCGCGCTTGCAGATCGGGGGATGCATGGCTCAGAGTGTTGTTCTTCTCGAAAAAGATCCGGGAGTGGCCCAGTCTCTGGCCGGCGGCCTGCGCCCGCACTTCGCAGTGCACGTCACAGGTTCCCATGAACAAATGCTCGACAATGTCGCGAGAAACCGGCCGCAAGCGGTGGTTCTCAATCTTGAGCATTCGCCGCTGGCGGAGGTCGAGCGCCTGCACCAGGACTTCCCGCGTCTATCCATTGTCTGCACGCACCGTGTTCCGGACGAAGAAATGTGGATGGCTGCGCTCTCGGCTGGAGCTTGCGACGTCTGCCCGGCCGACGATATCAAGAACGTGCTGACCTCTCTGTTACGCAGCACCGGTGTCTTGCCCAACGCGGCGTGACTTCCCTGTGTTCGAGAGGACGCCTGCGGGCGTCCTTTTTCTGTCGTGCCCGAGAGCGAGCGGCAGATCTCCTCTTGCTATACTGCCTGCTGATGCTCAAGGAGACATTGGAACAAGGGCAGCGACTGGCTGACGCGGCGCTCGACCGTCTGATTCCGCTCGAAACCGAGCATCCTGTATCCATTCACAAGGCCATGCGTCACAGCGTGTTCGCCGGGGGAAAGCGCCTCCGGCCCGTGCTCTGCATGGAAGCGGCGCGCATGGTGACCGGTTCATTGCCTGTCGGTATCGAGGAACTGGGTGCGGCATTGGAGATGCTGCACACGTACTCCCTTATCCACGATGATTTGCCCGCTCTCGACAATGACGACCTGCGCCGCGGGCGCCCGACCTGCCACAAGATATTTGGCGAGGCCATCGCCATTCTGGCTGGAGACGCGCTGCAAACGCGGGCCTACGAAGTCCTGGCGCGCCTGCAGTGTCCCGCCGAAGCGCGCGTCAAAATCATCGAGGAGGCTGCCCGCGGCACCGGCACTGTCAACGGCATGATCGGCGGTCAGGTCGTCGATCTCGAAGCGGAACATACCCAGCCCACCGCGGAGATGCTGGAATACATTCATCGCTCCAAGACAGCCGCCCTGATCACCGCCAGCCTGGTGACTGGCGGCCTTTACGGCGGAGCCAAAGAGCGCGAAGTCGAGCACCTGCGCGCTTTCGGATTGGCTATCGGGCTAGCCTTTCAGATCGTTGACGACGTGCTGGACGTCACCCAGACTTCCGAACAACTCGGCAAAACGGCGGGTAAGGACACCGCATCCGAGAAGGCGACTTATCCCGCATTGTTTGGACTGGACAGCTCGGTAAAGAAAGCAGAGGAACTGGTCAGCGACGCCTTCGCAGAGTTGCAGAGTTTTGGACCACGTGCAGAAACGCTGAAGGAGATCGCAAGGTATCTGGTCGAGCGCAAGAAATAATTCTTCTCTGCCGGCGCAGCTTCCGGAACCTTCGCGTCCTTTGTGGTTTAATGATTTCACGGCGATGGAGTTCGCCATAACCGCCGGTCCACCCGGCTGATAACTCCTACAACATTCAAGACGATTTTTGTAGGAGAGTTCGAGTGAAGGACTTCCTCGCAATTTCTGTTGCCGCAATCCTGGGGGCCAACCTCCGCTTCATCCTCAATCGCGTCGCTCTGCGCGAGTTTGGTCCCGTCTTCCCCTACGGCACGCTCATCATCAACATGCTTGGCAGCTTCATCGTTGGCCTGTTTGTCATCTGGACCACGGAACGCGTTCTGCTCGATCCGCGCTGGCGGTTGCTGGTGGTCGTCGGTTTTTGCGGATCCTTCACCACCTTTTCCAGCTATGCCTTCGAAACCGTTTCGTTCTTCGAGCAGGGCCAGTGGGGACTGATGTTGGCCAATATCCTGGGGAACAATCTCCTCTGCCTCGGCGGCGCGCTGGTAGGAATGGCCGTGGCGCGGGCTATCTGACGTGACCGCCAAACCCACCCTGCGAACCACCCGGCTCACGCTGCGGCCCTATGTTGAAGCGGACATCCCTGAATTGTTGCCCCTCGTCGGCGCCCGCGAGGTGGCGGCCACCACGCTGCGCATCGCGCATCCCTATACCGAACGGGATGCGAGAGCGTTCCTGGAATTGACAAAGGACCCCGACAAAGTCTGGCTCGCCATCACGCTGCGCGGCGATGGACACCAGATCGGCGGAATCGGCCTGCGAATCGACCAGCAACATCAGCATGCCGAATTGGGCTATTGGCTGGGAGTGCCGTCCTGGGGGCAAGGCTACGCCACGGAGGCAGGGCGCGAAATGCTGCGGTATGGATTTGAAGAGCTTCGCCTGCACCGCATTTTCGCCTCGCACTTCAAGCACAATGCTGCTTCCGGCCGCGTTCTGCAGAAGCTGGGCATGCGTCACGAAGGCTGCCAGCGCGAGCATCTGCACAAATGGAACCTGTTCGTAGACTCCGAGCTCTACGGCATATTGCGCCCGGAATGGGAGGCACGCGAGTAAAATGCCAGATGCGATGGCGGTGCAGGTCACAATCTATTTGAACGAATCCGACCAGTGGCATCACCGGCCGCTCGCCATGGAAATCCTGAATTACCTGCGCCAGGAAAATGTCTACGCGGCGACAGCAATTCACTGCGTTGCGGGATTTCTCGGAAGGCACCGTGTGGAGACCGCACACCTGGTGGAAACGGGCGGCAGGCTGCCGGTGATTATCATCTTTGTCGACACCGATGAACATGTGAACCGCGTCCTGCCGACGCTGAAGGAAATGGCCGCGCATCGCCTCATCGTCCGGGAAAACGTGGTGCTGGAGCAAGGAAATCTCGATTGATGACTTCCCCTGCGCAAGGTCAGGCGCTCGACATTCTCGCCATCGCCGCGCACCGCGATGACGTGGAGCAGACCTGCGGCGGAACCTTGCTCAAAGCCGCGCAGCGCGGCCAGCGTGCCGGCATTCTCGATCTGACCCAGGGAGAGATGGGCACGCGCGGCACGGCGGAAGATCGCGCCCGGGAGGCTTCCGATGCGGCGAAGATTCTTGGCGTGCAATGGCGCCGCGCCCTTGATATCCCCGACGGCCGCGTCGAAAACACCTGGGAGAACCGTCTGAAAGTCGCCGCAGTCCTGCGCGAGACCCGTCCGCGCCTCGTCATTCTGCCCTACTGGAAAGGACGCCATCCCGACCACTACACCGCGTCGGTACTGGGTTACGAAGCCTGTTTTCTGGCGGGATTGGCGAAACTCGCGCTGGGCCCGCAGGCGGCAGCCCTGCCACCGCATCGCCCCTTCAAGATCATCTACGCGACGCTCTACTACGATATCCGGCCCACGTTCGTCGTCGATATCAGCGCCCAGTTCGAAGCCAAGTTTGCGTCCATTCTTGCCTACCACTCACAATTCAGTAATCAGGATGCGGGCAAGGACTTGTTCCCTGCTCACGAAGAAATCCGGGCGCGCGTCGATGCGATGGCCCGTTTTTACGGAATGCTCGGCGGCGTCACCCACGCCGAGCCGTTCCTGCAAAAAGAAGTCGGCTTGGTCGACGATTTATTAGCTATCCCCGTCAAATCCATTTAACATCTCAGAACCCTGCTAATACTTCGCCATGAAAGGAATTCTGATGTATCGAGGAGCTTTTGTTTTCGTATCCACCTTGGCACTGGCCGCCGCAACTGCGGCCCAGACGGGCAATTGGAAGATCGATCCAAACCATTCTTCAGCCCAGTTTTCGGTCCGGCACCTGGGGGTGTCGACCGTGCGCGGAGCCTTCACCAAAGTCACCGGCTCGGCCAATTACGATCCTTCAGACCCGTCGAAGGATTCCCTGGAAGCCACCATCGAAGCGGACTCGGTCGACACCCGGGTCACCATGCGCGATAACGATCTCCGCAGTCCCAATTTCCTTGACGTGCAAAAGTATCCGACCATCACCTTTCATTCCAGGCAGGCCAAAAGCGCGGGAGAAGGAAAGCTGCAGATTACCGGCGACCTGACAATACACGGCGTTACCAAACAGGTCGTGCTCGATGTGGAGGGGCCCTCTGCGCCCATCAAGGACCCGTGGGGCAATCAGCGCATCGGGGCTTCCGCCAGTACGAAAATAAACCGCAAGGATTTCGGCGTGAACGGAGCTCCTGGCGTCGTCGGGGACGATATTTCAATCACGATTGACGTGGAACTAATCCAGCCGCAACCAAAATAGGCGCCGCGAACGACGTGGGGACAGCCGCGCTCGGCTGTCCCGCCATGCCGTTATCGCTTGAGCGCCACCCCCAGCCCGTCGCGGATCGGCAACAGGGTCGTGTAGAACTCCGTCGAGTCATACAATTTGCGGTTGAACTCCAGGATGGCTTTAGTCTGCGCATCCGGATTCTTTTCCGCAACACGTCCGCTCCAAAGCACATTGTCGGTGATAAACAACCCGCCCTTGCGCAGACGCGGAGCAATCAGGCGCAGCACGCGCGGGTAGTCTTCCTTGTCGACATCGTTGAAGATAACGTCAAACTCCTGCTTTTCCTCCGAAAGAATCTCGAGGGCGTCGCCGGTTCGAACTGCAATTTGTCCGGAAACGCCTGCCCGCGCGAAGTAACCTCGGGCTCGCTCCGCGTTGCCGGAGTCCCCATCTGTGTAGATGACCGTGCCGCCTTCCCCCACCGCCCGGGCCCACCAGATCGTGGAATAGCCGATGGCTGAGCCCAATTCGAAGATCTTGCGCGCCTTGATCATCATGGCCAGTTGCTGCAGCACACGCGCAACCGCGGGACCGACAATCGGAATCTCGTTCTCAGTGGCGTAATTCTCCATTTCGGCCAGCACTTCATCCCGCTTGGGCAGCATGGAGTACAGATAATCATCCACCGGTCCGGCGGTGGTGAAGTTATAGTGCCGCCAGCTGGCGGGAGAGCCTTTCTTCCTGCTTTCCGTCACGCGATTGCCTTTCTGATGTGTCAACGCACTCGCATCGCGACCGCCTTACGCGGCCAGATCCTTGGCGCCGATGGTCTCGCCGGGCTTCATTTCGAGAACCTCAACTCCGGGCACCAGCTTTTGCAGCTCGCCCGGCCTCCCCGTAAGCACGGGGAAAGTTCCGAAGTGCATAGGAATGACAGTTTTCGGTTTCAGCAGATTGCAGGCGTAGGCAGCTTCCCGCGGTCCCATCGTGTAATGATCCCCGATGGGCAGCATCACGATCTCAGGGGCATAGAGATCGCGGATGATCGCCATGTCGCCGAATACATTGGTATCGCCCGCATGATAAATTTTTGCTCCGTTTGAAAATTCCATCACATAGCCGCAGGCTTCGCCGCCATAGATGAGCTCATCGCCATCCTGAATCCCGCAGGAATGGTCGGCATGCACCATGGTGACTTTGATGTCACCGACAGTCTGCGTGCCTCCTTTGTTCATCTCGGCAATTTGCCTGGCGCCCTTCTTTCGCAGCCAGCCGGCCAACTCCGGGATGCCTACCACGATGGGATTGTGCTGCTTGCAGATTTCAACCGCATCCCCGATGTGATCGCCATGTCCGTGAGTGCACAGCAGAATATCCACCTTTTTCACTTTTCTTTCTGATTCCGGGCACATCGGATTGTTCATGACCCAGGGATCGATGATGACGGTCTTGCCGCCCGGGGTCTCGATGCGAAATGTAGCGTGTCCTAACCACGTGAGTTTGACGCCTTTCAGGTTCATTGTTCCCGGCTCCTGGCTGGTGGTCGATTCCTGCTTTTTCAGAATTCGCGAACCTAGTTTAATATGAAACCCCATGCCTGAACTTAAGGTGCTGATTGGGCGCGAGGACGTTGCCCGGCGCGTGAGCGAATTGGGCGCACAGATTACCACGGACTTCGCAGGGCAATCGGTCATTCTGGTGGGAGTGCTCAAGGGCGCGGCGATTTTCCTTGCCGACCTGGCGCGCCATGTCGATTTGGACGCAACCTTTGACTTCATCGGCGTCTCCAGCTACGGCAATCGCCCGACTCCAACGCAGGAACTTAACAGCGGCTGGGACTCGACCGGCGAAGTGAAGCTCACCAAAGATGTCGATCAGAGCATGAAGAACAGGAACATCATTCTGGTTGAGGACATACTCGACACGGGCCTGACCATGACGTATTTGAAGAATCTGTTAATGGCCCGCCAGCCGCGCTCTTTAAAAGTCGCCGCGCTTCTGGATAAACCTTCGCGGCGAAAGCTTCCGCTGGAAGGCGATTACATCGGATTTAAGATTCCAGATGAATTTGTAGTCGGCTATGGCCTTGACTATGCCGAAAAGTACCGCAACCTGGCCGATATTTGCGTAGTTCCCAGGGAGTAACACCGGCGCGAATCCGGATGGGGTAAGCGGTTTCACGGTCTGGCCTAATCCGCTGAGTTCCCCCGCTCAGGTAACCAACAAAATGCGGCTGCTATCATTACCAGAATGAGTTCCGTGGTGTCCAAACCGGATCCGTCCCCCGCGGAGTCGCTGCTGCTCGACGTGGCCGACGTGCTCGCCACCTCGCTGGACCTCGACACCACGCTGCGCCGCGTCGCTGAAGTCGTTCGCAAGGTCATCAACTACGAGATATTCGCGATCCTTCTGCTGAACGAGAAGACGCAGGAGATGCGCTTCCGCTTCCAGATCGGTTATCCCGCCGAGTTCACCGAGCGTACCCGGGTCAAAGTCGGGGAAGGCGTGACCGGACTGGCGGCCCAACTGAGACAACCGGTGCTGGTTGACGATGCCAGCGAGGACCCACGCTATATCGAGGCCATTCCCAACGTACGCTCGGAACTGGCCATTCCGCTCATCACCAAGAACCGCGTCATCGGGGTCATCGATATCGAAGCCCGCGAGCCGCGCTACTTTACCGAAGAGCATCAGCGCCTGCTCACGCTCGTAGCCTCGCGTATGGCGGCGGGCATTGAGAATGCGCAGCTTTATACGCGCACCACCAAGCAGGCGCGCATTCTGCTGCTGCTGAATGAGATTGCCCGTGAACTGACCTCGATTCTCAATCTCGATGAACTGCTGGGCCGCATCGCCGAACTTGTGCGCCGGCTGATCGATTACCAGATGTTCAGCATCCTGTTGCTCGATCGCTCAGGACAACAACTGCAGCATCGATTCTCCCTGCGCTTTAACGAGAACATTCACCTCAAGCATGAAATCCCGATTGGCCGTGGCCTGGTGGGATACGCCGCCGAGAGCAAAGAGGCCGTTCTGGTTCCCGACGTGACCCAGGACAGCCGTTATGTCGAGGCCAATCCGGAGACGCGCTCCGAACTGGTTGTCCCGCTGATCTACAAGGGCAAGGTGGTGGGCGTGCTGGATTTGGAGCACACCCGGCGCGGTTTCTTTACCGACGAGCATAAGCGGACCATGACGACCCTGGCCGCGCAGATCGCCATTGCGATCGAGAATGCGCGGCTGTACGAAGAGATCGAACGCCAGGAGCTCCGCCTGGAACGCGATCTGTCGTTAGCCCGCGAACTGCAGAGCCGCCTGTTGCCGCAGAGCAACCCCAAGCTGGCCCATCTGGACGTAGCCGCAAAATTTATTCCGGCGCGCACCATTGGCGGCGACCTCTACGATTTCATTCCCTATTCCATGTCGCGGCTGGGCATTGTCATCGGCGACGTCAGCGGCAAGGGAGCCCCCGCCGCCATTTATGCTGCGCTGGTCAGCGGCATCATCCGCTCCCACGCCCCCATCGAACCCGCGCCCGGGGAAATGCTCTCCGCTGTGAATCTTTCCCTTGCCGAGCGCCGCATCGAAGCACAATTCGTTTCCATCATTTATGCCGTCTGGGACGACGAACAGCGCACTTTGACGGTCTCCAATTCCGGGCTTCCGCGTCCCATCTACGTCAATGGCGGAAAGAATGAAGTCATTGAAGCCACCGGCCTGCCTCTCGGGCTGTTCGACGAAGCGGAATACGAGGAGTTTCAGTTCCGCATGAAGCCCGGCGACATGTTCGTCTTCTTCAGCGATGGCATTCTCGACGCGCGCAACAGCAAGGGAGAGCTCTTCGGGCGCGGGCGAACGGAGAAAGTGGTTGCCGAATGCGCCGAGCAGTCGGCTTCCTGCGTGGTCGAGTCTCTCTTCAAGGCCGTCGCCGAGCACTCGGCTGGGGTCGAAACCTTCGATGACCAGACTGTGGTCGCGATCCGAGTTCGAGGAAACGCGTCCACCTCCAAAAAGAAATGACTCCCCGCAGTCAGCCTATCCGCAACCCCCGCCCACCGGGCTTCGTCTATCGGGAGATGAAGCAGGGATTGCTGCGCCGCACCGGGTTATATACTCTTGCCTGCGAAAAGCTGGCAATTACCAAGCTGGTCAAGAAACACGGCACACCACTATACGTCTATTCGGCGGCCATGATTCATGAGCGGTATGCGATTTTTGAGGGCGCATTCCGCAGCATTCCTCATACGATTTGCTATTCGGTCAAAGCCAATTCGAACCTCGGTATCCTGCGCCTGCTGGCGAAAAAGGGCTGCGGCTTCGATGTGGTTTCCGGCGGAGAATTGGAACGCGTGCTAGCCGCCGACAAGAAAGCGGCAAAGCGAGTGGTGTTTTCCGGGGTGGGCAAGACGCGTGAAGAACTGACCGCCGCCCTGAAGGCCGGCATCCTGCTCTTCAATGTGGAGAGCGAGTCCGAACTTTGGGCCTTGGCCGAATGCGCGGGACGGCTGCACACCAGCGCGCCTGTCGCGCTGCGCGTCAATCCAGATGTCGCCGCCGAAACCCATCCCTATATTTCAACTGGCCTGCATAAGCACAAGTTCGGCGTGCCCATCCGCGAGGCTCGCGCCCTATACCACAAAGCCTCCAGCGCCCGTTACCTCAGGGTGCGCGGGGTGAGCGTGCACATCGGTTCGCAGATCACCGACGTGGCTCCCTTTGGCGAGGCCATGGCGCGGATCTCCGATCTCGTCGGCGAGTTGCGGAAAGACGGCCACCGCATCGACTATGTGGACGCGGGCGGCGGATTAGGGATTTCCTATGACAAGCCTGATATCGATTTCCCTGCCCACACGGCCGCGTATGCGCGCGCGCTCGCTGGTCCCTTGCGCGATCTGGACGTGGAACTCCTGCTCGAACCGGGACGCTCTATCGTGGGCCCCGCCGGCATTCTGGTAACTTCCGTCATCTACAGGAAAGCGAATGATGGGAAGCGCTTTCTCGTAGTAGACGCGGCCATGAACGATTTAATCCGTCCGGCGCTCTATGGCGCTTACCACGAGATTGTGCCCGTCACCCAGCGCGCTGAAGCGGGCGCAAAGCCGGAAACCGCCGACATTGTCGGCCCCGTTTGCGAGACCGGAGATTTCTTCGCCCGTGATCGCCAGATCCCGGGTGTGCAGGAGGGAGACCTGCTGGCGATTCTGGATGCCGGAGCGTACGGTATGGCGCTGGCCTCCAACTACAACACCCGCCCGCGGCCGGCAGAAGTATTGGTGGCCGGCACCTCCGCAAGACTAATTCGCCGCCGGGAAACAGTGTCAGATATTCTCCGGCTGGAGATCTGAATAGGCACCTGGAACAGAGATTGAATTTTTCCTTTCGGGCGGGCTCGATTAGGCTAGAATACCGAATCTGAAGCGAGGGTGAACATGGCCACAAACGAGCCTGGCAGTAACGCCGCCAATCCCGTGGAACGGAAAGCGGGGAAGTTCGTAGTCGTAGCACTTCTCGTAATTACGTCCTACCTGGCCGGACTTGCGCGCGGGCGCACAGAGAAGAAAATGACGGAGTATGCAGCCTTGCATACCCGATATGAGCAGCTAGATCGCGAGTACGCTGGCCTGAAGATGCAGTATGACCAGATTCTGACCCAGTATCCGTCATTGCGCGACCAGTATCAGCAAATGGAGGCGAATTACGCCAGCCTCAAGGCGCAATACGACCGCATCGAGAAGCAAAGAAACAGCCAGGGAACCTCTCATCCGCGGAACCAGGACTAGTCGAACCGCCGCATTTCTGAGACAGGGATCCGAATGTCGTCCTCAAACCGGACGCTCTCCCCACTTCATCTTGGTGCGCAGCACCTGGAAAAAATCCGTCCCGGTGCGGAACAGGTTCACACGATGTTCCGAACGGCGGCAGTGCACGCGATCGCCATCCCGCAGGTCGAGGCCCGGTTGGCCGTCGAGGCTGAGATAGGCCAATTCGTCTTCGCTGCGCAACAGAATTTCAATCTCCACCGAATCGGGCACCACCAGCGGCCGGTGCGTGAGCGCGTGCGGCGCAACCGGCGTGATGACCAAGGCCTGCACCGTCGGCATCAGGACCGGACCTCCGGCTGATAACGAATACGCGGTCGAACCCGTAGGGGTGGAGATGATCATGCCATCGGCGCGATAGCTGGAGACGAATGCCTTATCCACATAGAGATCGTAGGTGTTGAGCCGAGCCAACGGCGTCTTGTTTACCACTGCATCGTTGAACACCATGTAACTGCCGCGCACCACGCCGTCACGGCGCATCTCGACTTGCATCAACGAGCGCTGTTCGACCGCGGCTCGTCCCTCCGCGATCGCGTCTAACATCGTGTATAGCGAGTGTAGTGGCACTTCGGTCAGGAATCCGAGAGAGCCCAGATTCACCCCAAGCAACGGCACATCCTGCGCCGCCGTCACCCGGGCCGCCGATAGCAGGGTCCCGTCGCCGCCCAGCACGACCACCAGATCCAGCGGTTGGGATGCCATTTGCGAACGGGGCACGACCGGCTGGGTGGAAACGTACTTCCCCGTTTGCTCATCGACAATCACCGTGTAATTGTGCTCGGCAAACCAGTGCAGCAGGTCCGGCATGATTTCGGCTACCTGCGGACGCCCCGGTCTCGAGATTACCGCGGCAGTCTTGCGGGCGGATGATTGCTGATTTGCCATTTCGTCGACGAAACGTTGATTGTACAGAAAAGTCCAACATTCACCACAGAGCGCGCCGGAGAAATACAGCGGCTAGAACACCGCGTAGAGAAGGAATTCCCGGTTGCCTTCTGCGCCCAGAATGGGGGATTCGATGCTGTCGGTCTGAACCGCGCCCAGATGCGCGACCGCCGTTCTGACCTTCTCCACGGCCATGGTCTGCGCCTTCTCATCGCGAACAATACCGCCCTTGCCGACATGTTCCCTGCCGGCTTCGAATTGAGGTTTCACCAGAACAACCATTTTTCGCCCCGAGCGCTCCACGCCCGAAGGAAATGCGCTCGCCACAACCGCAGGCAGCACCAGGGCCGCCGAAATAAACGACACATCTATGGCGATGAAGCCCGCAATCTCGCCCAGAAGCGCAGCCGTCAAGTACCGGGCATTCGTCTTCTCCAGCAGCCGAACCCGCGGATCCTGGCGCAATCTGAAATCCATTTGTCCGTAGCCGGTGTCGATCGCCACTACCCGAGCCGCCCCATGCTGCAGAAGGCAATCCGTGAATCCGCCGGTCGAGGCGCCGACATCGAGGCAGATCTTCCCCGGGATATCGATCTGCCAGCGCTCAAGGGCACGCTCCAGCTTCAACCCGCCGCGGCTTACATATTTCAGATCTTCCCCAAGAAGGCGAATCACACTGTCATTTCCCACCTGCGCGCCCGCCTTGTTGATCTTCTGGTCATTGACGAGCACCTTGCCGGCAATAATCAGCGCCTGCGCGCGCTCGCGCGACGGAACCAGACCACGATTTACCAGGACTTTGTCGAGCCGTTCCCTCTTTGCCATTCGTACCACCAAAGTGCCAGCAACAAGTCCGGTGCAAAGTGCTAAAGCATGCGCCAATGAACCATTTACGTTAACAGTACGGCGCTTTTCCACAGCGTTTTCCACGAATGTGTTGAAAACTCTGTCGCGAAAGGGTCAGCCGTGAGCCGTCAGCAATGAGCTTTGAGCAGGCAAGGACAAGGTAGCTCATCGCTCATGCTCACAGCTCAAACTGTGATCGTAATCACAAAAAAGCCGCCTGCATAAGGCGGCTTTTCCGTTCCAGATCGTCGAAACGCTATCCGGCAACTTCTTCCAGCAATTTCTGATCGATATCGAAGTTGGCGTGCACGTTCTGCACGTCATCATGCTCTTCCAGCGCTTCCATCAGGCGGATCATGGTATTCGCCGCCTGGCCTTCCAGCTTGATATAGTTCTGCGGAACATAAGCGACGCTGGCCGATGCCGGTGTGATGCCCGCCTTCTTCACGGCCTCCAGCACAGCCTCGTACGCCGCGGGTTCGGTAATAATCTCCCAGTTATCCCCATCGTCGTGCAGGTCTTCTCCACCCGACTCCAGCACGATGTTCATCAGGTCGTCTTCTTTGGCCGACGCCTTGGGGACGATGATGTCGCCCTTCTTGTGGAACATCCACGAAACCGCTCCCGCCTCGGCCATGTTGCCGCCGTTCTTGCCAAATACGTGGCGGATCTCGCTGACTGTGCGGTTGCGATTGTCGGTGTTGATGTCCAGCAGGATGGCGACGCCGCCCGGGCCGTAGCCTTCCAGGGAGAACTCCTCATAGGTAGCGCCGGGCAATTCGCCGGTGCCGCGCTGGATGGCCCGCTTGATATTGTCCGCGGGCATATTCTCGGCCTTGGCCGCGACAATAGCCGTGCGCAGGCGCGGGTTGGAATCCGGGTCGCCGCCACCGTTCTTGGCGGCGATGCTGATTTCCTTGATCAGGCGGGTAAAAATCTTGCCGCGCTTGGCGTCGAGCGCGCCCTTCTTGTGCTTAATTGTGGCCCATTTAGAATGGCCGGACATGGTTCGACCTCGTCGTTAAAGATCTTGGATGGCGCAGGATTCGCCTTTAGAGGAGATCACAGGATTGCCTCGATAAGAATGCAGGCGAACCGTCATTATAGCACGCCGTCGGGCAGAACGTTATTCTGTACCCTCCATTGCTGCTATTGACTCTCTCCAGTCGTGCCCCCTAACATGCCCCTGCACGAGCTATTTCGATAGTTTGCCTATGACGGGCCAGCTGGTTGGGCATTATCGAGTCCTGGAAAAAATCGGCGCCGGCGGCATGGGTGAAGTTTTTCGCGCGCGTGACGAAAGGCTCGGCCGCGATGTCGCCCTCAAGCTGATCCGTCCGGCCTCCAGCGGCAATCCCGACCACCTGCGCCGCTTTGAACAGGAAGCCCGCGCCGCAGCTGCCCTGAACCATCCCAATATTCTGGCGATCTACGACGTGGGCTTCGAAGGCGCTGCTCCGTACATCGTCTCGGAGTTGCTCGAAGGCAAGACCCTGCGCGAACGCATCAACGAAGGAGCCATCCCGCTGCGCCAGGCCTCGGCCTACTCCCTGCAAGTCGCGCATGCCCTGGTAGCCGCCCACGAACGCCACATCGTTCACCGCGACCTGAAGCCTGAAAATCTCTTTATCACCCACGATGACCGCATCAAGGTCCTTGACTTCGGTGTAGCCAAACTGCAGGCCGCGGTCGAAGAAAATTGCGCCATCGAAAGCATGACGACGGTGACCAAGCATGGAGCCGTAATCGGCACTGTGGCTTACATGTCGCCTGAACAATTGCGCGCCAAGGCAGTGGATCATCGCAGCGATATTTTCAGCTTCGGCGCCATCCTCTACGAAATGGTCACGGGCCGGCGCGCTTTCCGCGGCGAGACTGAAGTGGATACCATTACCGCGGTGCTGCGCGAAGAACCGCCCGCCGCCAATCTGGAAGATGCAGCCATTCCGGCCGCGTTCCAGGACATCATCCGCCATTGTCTCGAGAAGGAACCGGGGAATCGCTTTCAGTCGGCCAAGGACCTGACCTTCGCATTGCAGACCCTGTCCGGCTCGTCGCCCCTCAAGCCGATCTCCTCCGCATCACGAACGCGCAAGACCTCCGTCGTGCCCTGGCTTCTAGTCGCCATGATGGCCATCGCAGTCGTAGTGGTGGCCGCCGCCGCGCTGCTCTACCGGGCCGCGCCGGCTCCCGTCTACAGCCGACTGACCTTCGAAGACGGCACGGTCTATGCCGCAAGATTTGCGCCGGATGGTCAGTCCATCATTTATGCCGCCTCGTGGAACGACCGCCCGGTGCGGCTTTTCTCGACGGTGGGTAATTCCCTGCTCTCTCAGCCCCTGGCCTTGAACGACGCCAATCTCCTGGGGATCTCGCGGGCCAACGAATTGGCCCTGGTCTTGCACGGAATCCATAACGGCCAGATGGAGACCATGAACGGCATGCTGGCGCGGGCTCCGGTCGCGGGCGGATCGCCGCGGGAGGTGTTGGCTAATGTTCGCTGGGCAGACTGGGATCCTTCCGGCAAACTGGCGGTGGTTCACGATGTGGACGGCCATAGCCGCATCGAGTATCCCATCGGCAAAGTGCTGTACGAAAGCCCCGGCTGGATCAGCCACATCCGCTTCTCTCCCCAGGGTGACACCATCGCCTTCATGGACCATCCCGCGCTCTGGGACACCCGCGGAGTGGTCAGCATGGTGGATACCACCGGCCACGTTCGCTCGCTGACTCGCGAGTGGGATTGTGAAAGCGGCCTGGCGTGGCGCCCGGATGGAAAAGAAGTCTGGTTCAGCGCCATCGACAAGGGATACAACCTGAACCTGATGGCGGTAAACAGGTCGGGGCGCCTCCGCACGGTGCTGGATCTACCGGTAGCGATCAATCTGGAAGATATCGCTCCGGACGGACGCGTGCTCTTCAGCCTGAACACCAAGCGCCTCGATATGGCGTACGCTGCACTCGATCGGGACCAAGATATCGACCTTTCCTACCACGACGCGAACTCGGTTCGCGCCATCTCCAGCGACGGCCAGTTCGTCGTATTTGAAGACTCCAGCGAGGCCGCGGGTCCCGGCTATGAGGTGTTCATGCGCAAGGTCGACGGTTCACTCCCCGTCCGGCTGGGAGATGGAAGTGCCGGAGGAATCTCACCGGATGGCAAGTGGGTGCTGTCCATTTCGACCAGCAAGTCGCTGCAAGTGACGCTGCTCCCCATTGGCCCGGGACAAGCACGAACCCTCAACATCACCGGCATGCAGCATGTACACAACGGCTTTGCGCGCTTCCTCCCGGACGGGCGGCGTTTTGCGGTCAACGGTGACGATGCCGGCCACGCCACACGCTGTTACCTGGTCGATGTTGCCACAGCAAACGCCAAGCCGATAAGCCCGGAAGGGATCACCTGCGGGGTCTTCTCGCCGGACGGCCGCGCTATGACTGGCTCGGGTGAGGACGGCACTTCCATCTACTCTCTGGACGGAGGCGGCACCCGCCCCATGCCCCGCCTCAGCGCCGACTTCACTCCAGTGGAATGGTCCAGCGATGGCTCCGCGCTTTACGGATACCATTTCGGCGAGTTTCCCAGCAAGGTCTACAAAGCGGAAATTGCCACCGGCAAAGAAACGCTAGTGAAGGAACTAAAGCCTGGTGTGCCCGCGGGCGTGGTGCTGGTTGCTCCCATCATTGCGAGCAGCGACGGCAAGCGCTTCGCCTATAGCTATAACCAGACCCTCTCGGTTCTGTACGTGGTCTCCGGTCTGAATTGACGCCTCAGTCAAGAGAGCCGGCAAAGTCCTCGCGCACATAATGGAAAAAGATTGACGTCGATGTCTGGCCTTCTCCCAGTTTGTCCCGATAATGCGGTACTCGTGTGCCGCGGTATGCGAGGCCGTCGCCCAGGCCCTGATAAACACTTACCGTACCTTCCGCTGTTTGCAGGCGGATCGGCCACGGCGTTGCCAAATCCGGCTCCGGCGAATAATCCACGCACACAGTGATGCTGTAATCGCACTGCTCCCGGTCGGTATGCTTCTTCAGTTCGGCTCCGCTCAGATAGGAGGCGAGATAAACGTAGGAGGGCTTGAGCGCCTCACCCGCCACTTGACTGAGCGTCGAGGCAAGCTGATGGTGGAAAAAACGCGCCACTGGCTCGTTATGCGCCGTATACCGACGCGCACTCTGGCGATCTCCCAGGTGAATCGCTCCCGTGCGGACCTGATACCGGTAATAACGCCGCAAAGCCGCGACGTGGAACGGATGAATCAGGCTGCTCAATGGAGCGTAACTTTTCTCCTGAAACCCGGCAGCAAGGTTCTTCCAGGACCTGCGGCGACTTCCGCGAAGGCTGGTCTGCTCCGGAACAAGAATTCCGGCTTGGGCCAGCAATGAAATCGTAGGCGCCGGAATAGAGCTATGAATTCTCTGATTGGGAGACAATTCCCGCAACAGCGCTTCCAACCTTCCGCTCAACCAGAACGGCAGCAGCGTTCCGTCCTCCGGATCGCGAACCCACGCGATTTTTCCCTGCAGAGCGAATCCTGACAGCAAATCCTGTCTCGCGCGGAATTGATCCGGCAGATCATCGCCCCGGCGAAGCCTGCATTCCGGGTTCAACACCAGTGGTCTATCAGCCGTTTGCTCCAGCAGCTTGCGCGTCGCCCGGGGCAGCAGGTGCAGGGGCAGCTCGTCGAGCAGGCAGACATAGCGGTCTGGCGGGAAGCTCGCGGTACAGCTCTGCCGCGAACCTCCCATCACAGATTCCATCCACTCCAACCAAGCCGGATTGTTTATCGACGCAGCCATCCGTTCAGGGTAAAGCGGCTATCGGCGAAGCGCCTCGACGGGCATTTCAGAGGCGTGATTTCATGCATGAGCTCGCAGGGGAAAAACACAATCTGGTTCTGCCGTGGAATTACCGCCTGGTACGTGCCCTCGCTCGCGTAGGAACCTTGGTCCAGCCGCGCATCGTGAATACGCAACTCCCCGCCTTCAAAGGCCCGCGGCTCCCGGTGGAAGAAGTAGACGAATGTCAGGTATCGCGACGCCACGAGACCGCTGGCGTTATCCGCATGGAAGCGAAAGAAATCCCGGTCGTTGCTGGCGGTGATCTGCGCCTCTACGCCGACGATGCGGAATTCTTCCATCTGCAGTCTCCGCAGGACCTGCGGCAATACGGTTTTGATGCGCTCCAGCATCATGTCCTGGTATTGGCCCAAATCCATCAGCACGCGAGAGCTTCGGTGCTCGTAATTGATCATGCCTCCCTCGGCATAAGGAGAGACGACCTCGCTGGCCCGGAAATCCCCTTCATGATCCAGCGTGAAGCGCGTCAGCTCCGCCAGTTCCTGCGGCGCGAGGAATTCATCGAGCACAACGCACCTTGCCGGCAGCGTTTGCGGCCGCTCGGCCAGCGCAATGCTGGATTGCGACACAGTGACCGTAGTCGCAGCGTGCGGGGGCTGAGGCCCGGGGGATGGCGGCTGCGGGGACCTGACCGGTGAGTCGGCCGGTTGTGGGCTCGGGGCGGGAACAGCCGGCGCAGTCGGAGTCCCGTGCTGCCCGGGGGCAGTCGGGGGCTGCGGATCCTTCGGCCCTAGATACTCGGTGGTGGAATGCGCGGCCTCGCGGACCGGGAAGGACGTATCGCCCTCGAGAATGCGTTCCACAATGCTGCCGCCAAGCACGGCAAAGGCTCGCTGTCCCACAATCTCTCCCACCGACGACGCGATCACCGCGCGCACCGCCTCCTGGGTCTGCGGGTTGCCGCTGCTCGCCAGATTGGCATGATGCACAATCATGGCCAGCAGCGCGCGTTCCTGGGCGCTCAGAATTCGCTTGTCTTCCAGCAGTGTCTGGGAAAAAGAATCAAGAACTTGCTTCGGTGTCATGCCACACACTCCTCCCTGCACACAAAGGTTCGGGTTGGGGAACCCGCCTACAGGGGAAGCACGACGAACATACAATGCAAAGCCGTGGTTCGCAACGAAAATACTTGGAGGGCGGCTGCAGCGGATCCAGATCGCGCGCAGGCTAGCGGGTCACGAGGGCGGCTACCATCGATTGGAATACCTTGACTCCGTCGGTGCAGCCGAGTTCCGGCTCGGCCGAACGCTCCGGGTGGGGCATCATGCCGACAATGTTTCCGCCCGGGCTGCAGATCCCGGCGATGTGATCGAGCGAGCCATTGGGATTCGCCGACGCGGCCACTTCGCCCGATGGCAGGCAATACCGAAACACGATGCGGTTGTCTCGTTGCAACTCCTGCAGCGTGGCGGCATCGCAGAAGTAATTTCCTTCCATGTGGCCGATCGGAATAGTCAACACCTCTCCCCTGGAGCAGGCGTTCGTAAAGGGGGTATCCGCGTTCTCCACCCGCACCTGCACTGGCTTACAGACATATTTCAGGCCAACATTGCGCATCAGGGCTCCGGGCAACAGTCCGCATTCGCACAAAATCTGGAAGCCGTTGCAGATGCCCAGCACCAGTCCCCCGCCGGCGGCGAACTTGCGCACCGCTTCCATCACCGGGGAGAACTTCGCGATCGCTCCCGTGCGCAGATAGTCGCCATAAGCGAATCCTCCGGGGACGATGATCGCGTCACAATTTTCCAGCTCATGCGATTCATGCCACAGAAATGTCACCGGCTGCTGGACCACATGCTGGATCGTCCAGTAGGCATCGTGATCACAGTTTGAACCGGGAAAAATGATGACCCCAAATTTCATTCGGCCCTCAATTTTTAAGGAGTTATCTTCAGTTTAGCACGGGTGTAAACGGCCTTTGGCCGCGTCAAATCATCGCTCGAATCGCCTTACCGAAACCCACTCTTAGCGTCAGGACCCGCCGATCTTACACTGACGTTTGAAGACGCATCTACGAAATTCCAGGGTGTGCGGCGGATCACAGACAAGACTTGAACTCTTTGCTTCCATGCACGTCATGATTCTCTTGACAGGCACAGGGGAGAATTGTATTGTCTCCAGCCATTGGCCGCCAGTTCAGCGACCGCTTACAAGCTGGACACGCGCCATGGAGCCAGCTCTCCGTCGGCCTCTTCACGCCCGCGCTTTGCACCACAAAGGAGTTCCCTGGTGACAAGCAGTGTTATGCATTCCTGTCGCAAGCCCAGGTTCAAGACCATTTTCACCTGCCTCGGCATAGCCCTGGCGGTTGCGCCCTACACAGCCTGGGGCGTCGGCTTTCAACCGGTTTCCCCGGATGAGCTGAAGATGACCTCTGAGCCGAAGGCCCCGGGAGCACCGGCGATCATTCTTTTCCGGCAAGTGGACCGCGACGACCGGGGCCAGACCGCTCATGAAGATGTCTATCTCCGCATCAAGATTTTGACCGAGGAGGGTCGAAAGTACGCAGATATCGAAATCCCCTTTTATAAGCAGCAAGGGAACATCGGAAATCTGCACGCGCGCACCATCAAACCGGATGGCACCATCGTGGACTTCACGGGAAAGGCCTTTGATAAATCGATCGTGAAGACTCGCGGCGCGAAATACATGGCCAAAACATTCACCCTGCCCGACGTGCAGGTGGGCAGCATCCTGGAGTATTACTACACCGAGGATCTGGCGGAGCATTACGTCTTCGACTCCCATTGGATTCTCAGCGATGAATTGTTTACCAAAAATGCCAGGTTCTCGCTGAAACCATATACCAGTGACTACATGCAATTTCACCTGCGCTGGACCTGGAACAACCTGCCCCCTGGCACCGCTCCTCCGGTCGAGGCTCCAAATCATGTGATCACCATGTAAGCCTCCAATATCCCGGCCTTCCACACCGAAGATTACATGCCTCCGGAAAATGAGATGAAGTCTCGCGTGGACTTTATCTATAGCGACGATCCCTTCGAAGCTGACGCCGACGCTTACTGGAAGAAACTTGGGAAGAGACGCAATGGGGCGCTGGAGAACTTTATTGGCAAACAGAAATCAATGGCACATGCCGTTGCTGAAATTGTCTCTCCCGACGACTCGCCCCAGGTCAAACTGCAGAAAATCTATGCGCGAGTGCAGCAGATTCGCAACACTTCCTATGAGGTCGCAAAGACCGAACAGGAACAGAAACGCAGCAAGGAGAAGGATCCCGACAACGTCGAGGCAATCTGGAAGAAGCAGTACGGCAATGGTGCGGAACTCACCTGGCTTTTCCTGGCGCTCGCCCGTGCCGCCGGATTTGACGCCTCTGGCCTCTGGGTTTCGGATCGCCAGAGCTACTTCTTCTTTCCCAAAACCATGGATGGCCGCCGCCTTGATGCGAACGTGGTATCGGTCAAGTTGGACGGGAAAGATATATTTTTCGATCCCGGAGCCGCATTCGCTCCCTTTGGCATGCTTCCCTGGTCTGAAACCGGCGTTGAAGGACTCAAGCTCGACAAGGACGGGGGAACATGGGTTCATACTTCAGTTCCTCTTCCCAATGAATCCGCTATCCGCAGGAAAGCGGAACTGAGTCTGAGCCAGACAGGAGATCTGTCGGGCAAACTCACGGTCACTTACACCGGGCTGGAGGCATGGCAGCGCCGGGTTGAGAAACGCCTCGATGATGACGCCGAACGCAAGAAGTTTCTCGAGGATGAAGTCAGAGAAACCATTCCTGCCGCCTGCGAAGTCGAACTCACCAATCAGCCCGACTGGAAGAGTTCCGCCCTTGCCCTGGTCGCGGAATTCACCCTCAAGGTGCCCGGATGGGTTTCCGGAGCCGGGCGTCGCGCGCTCTTGCCCGTCGGATTATTCAGCGCAACCGAGAAGCGCCTTTTCGATCACGCCGAGCGCGTGCACCCCGTCTATTTCCAGTTCCCCTTCGAGCGTTCCGACGATATCAGCATTGACTTGCCCCTGGGATGGCAGGTCGCCACCGCGCCAAAGCCGCAAAAGCTCGATGCCAAGGCGATTGTGTATTCCCTCGAGGCCAACAACGACAAGAGCACGCTGCACCTGAACCGGCGTTTGGACGTCGATCTCGTGCTGGTGCCGGTGGCCAATTACGCGAACCTGCGCCAGATTTTTCAGATCATGAGGACAAGCGATGAGGAACAGGTCATTCTTCAACCGGGTGCGTCGACGGCCAGCAACTGACAACCGGCTGCGGGCATTCCTCTATGTTGGCGCGTGCGTTCTCGCCTGCTCGTTGACTTGTTTGGCGGGAGACGCCCCGCCCTGGATGCATGCCGTCGTATCTGCGCCCCTTCCCGCCCATGATGACAAAACCGACGCCGTGCTCCTCTATTCCGAGCGTGTGGTCAACGTCCAGTCGATCGATAAGATCAAGACCAGGGTTCGCACGGTTTACAAGATCCTTCGGCCCGGCGGGCGAGACTACGGCATTGCCACAGTTTCTTTTAATCCACGCCGCAAGATTACTGCACTGCGCGGCTGGTGCATTCCTGCCCAAGGCAAGGATTACGAGGTCAAGGACAAAGAAGCCCTGGAGGTCTCCCTTCCCAGGGTTGCGGGAAGCGAATTGATTTCCGACGTTAAGGACAAGATGCTGCAGATCCCCGCGGCCGAACCGGGAAATATCGTGGGCTACGAGTACGAGCAGGAAGAGCAGCCCATGGTCCTGCAAAACGTCTGGATTGTGCAGCGCGAGATCCCTGGCCGCGAATTGCACTTCTCGCTGCAACTGCCCGCCGGCTGGGAATATAAAGCCTCCTGGATCAACTACCCCGAAATCAAACCCGCGCAAGCGGGCAACACGTGGGAGTGGATCGTCAGCGATGTCAAAGGCATCCGCAGCGAGCAGCAGATGCCTCCCATCGTGGGTGTAGCCGGCCAGATGGTAGTTTCGTTCTTCCCCCCGGGTGGCGCGGCCCTCAATGGGTTTGGCAGTTGGCTGGAAATGGGGAAGTGGTACTCCAACCTTACGACCGGCCGCCGCGATGCCTCCCCGGAAATCATCAGCCACATAAAAACCCTGACTGCCTCCTCGCAGACAACCCTGCAAAAGATTAAGGCTCTGGCTCAGTTCGTACAACATGACGTGCGCTACGTGGCGATCGAGCTAGGCATCGGAGGCTGGCAACCCCATACTGCCGCCGATGTTTTCAGCCACCATTACGGCGACTGCAAGGACAAAGCCACTTTGTTGAGTTCCATGTTGAAACAGGTTGGGGTCGAGTCCTTCTACGTGGTGATCAATGCCGAGCGTGGCTCCGTGACTCCCCAGACCCCGGCCAGCGTCGGGGCCTTCAATCACGCCATTCTGGCTATTCAACTCCCACCCAACACTTCGGATCCTTCTTTGCTGGCCAAGGTGGAACATCCCCGCTATGGAACACTTCTTTATTTTGATCCCACCAACGAACTGACGCCCTTCGGTGAGATTGGCGGCTACTTGCAGCAGAACTACGGGCTTCTGGTGACCGCAGATGGCGGGGAACTTGTCGAGTTGCCAAGCCAGCCGCCTGCAATGAACAGCATTCTTCGCGCCGGCAAACTCACTTTGGAGCCCTCCGGCACTCTGAAAGGCGAGATCAATGAGACCCGCATGGGCGACCGCGCATCGAGCGAGCGATGGCGCCTGCGCACCGTGGCCAAGAGCTCCGATAAGATCAAACCCATTGAAGACCTTCTGGCAGGATCCCTGTCCCTGTTTCGCATCACCAAGGCCAACATCATTAACCTTGATCAGACGGAACTTCCCTTCGGATTCCAGTACACCTTCGAAGCTGTAGGCTATGCCAAGAACGCTGGAGGCCTTCTGCTGGTTCGACCCCGGGTGCTGGGTGTCAAGACCAGCGCGATCATGGAAACCAGGGAACCACGGCAGTTCCCCATCGAGTTCGACGGTCCCGTGCGCGATACCGACACCTTTGAAATCACGATCCCGGCTGGCTTTGCGGTGGACGATGTGCCTCCTCCGGTCGATGCGGATTACGGCTTCGCCAGCTACCACGCCAGGACGGAGGTTAACGGTAACCTGATCCGGTACAGCCGCACCTTCGAAGTGAAGCAGTTAAGTGTGCCGGTTGCGCAAGCCGACGACCTGAAGAAGTTCTATCGCATCATCGCCGGAGACGAACGGAACACGGTGGTATTGAAAGCAGCCGCCCAGTAGGCCCTTCGGCCATTACTGCGGATTCTGCACCCGCGATGCCGTGGGCACGACCTGGGCCTGGCTCGATGCGGGAGTTTCACTCGAAGGCACTGTCACGACCGGCGCCGGCGGTGTCGCCGGAGAAGCCATTCCGCCGGAATTCTGCGGCGGATAGCCCCTGGCTTGCACGATCGCCCAGTGCCATTCGCTTCCCGCCGGGACCTCCAGATTCAGCGCCGCACTGAAACCAGCCGTGGCCCAGGGCAGTCCCGGGGCGCGCATGTGATAGATGACCGTGGTGTCCGGTTTCTTTTCTGCCCGGATCGTGTCCAGGGCTTCCACCTCGAGTCGCGGCATCAGGCTCCCTGGCGCTGCCGAGGCTTCCAGGGTGGAAATTTTATTCAGCAACGTGAATGCCACCGAAATTTCACTTAAATGCCAGTCCGTTCCATTGTGCACCGAGACGGTCAGCGCGTCGCCCTCCACCGTAGCGTGACCTTCCAGTTTAGAAAGATCTCCCGCCGGCAGATCCATTTCGGAATATTGACCGGAGAGCAGATATTTCGCATTTCCGCTGAAGGAGAGGCTGCAGGTTACGTCGGGTGCCGAGACGCGAAAACCGGCCCCTTCGCCTGTCATCAGGAATCGCAATGAGGCCCCGAATCCGCGGCGGCTGTCGGCCTGCTGCATCACCTGGGTCAGGTTATCGTCGTCGATGACCGGGTGGGCCGGTTCCTTTTTTCGAAGATTCCGCGCGATGTCCCCCAAAGGCGTTTCATTCGGATCCTCCTGCCCCCTTGCCGGACAGGGCAGCACAGCCAGCAAGCCCGCCAAGACGAGCAGCCATCGTGATGGAGAAGATCGCAGCATGCAGGAAACTGGATTCGTCGCGGTCCGCTCCCCGGGGCTTATTAGAAATATCACCTGGAGAGAGTCGCTGAACTAATTGTATGGAGGAAGCGGAGGAACGGAACCCGGCGGCAAAACGTTGGTAATGGTACTTCCGGTCGCAGGAATGATGGGGCGCGCGGACGAAATGGCAGGCGCAACGGGTCTGCGCGCCCTCGCACTCGGCTTCCGAATCACAATAGACCCTGCGACCGAAACCGCGTGACAGGGTCCGCTACAACAGGAATTGCCTGCCGCTTGAAAAACCAGCGGGCCACCGCAAAGCCAATCGCCGCGTAGCACAGGTGCATTACTTTCATAGACACCCCCCAGTCCGGTTCGATCTTTTCACCCTTAGGGGGAGAACTTCACCAACCCTATCGGCACGATAGCAATCAGGCTGAGATCGAACAAGGCACAACAGTGCCATCAGGTGGCACGGTAGTAATGGAGGTAACACGATGAATGGATGTTTCTGACAGGAAATTGTTTGCGAAAAAAATGCGGGCGTGCCCGTCACGTTTTTGGCACCCCAGGGGGCCCTACTGGGCGCTAGCTCTAAGAGATTCTCGCTTTGGCGTGTGCGGAGCGCCTTCGGGATTGGAATCCCCCTTTAAGGCAACTTTGCGACCGATTTTCTGGGCCTGAGAATATCTCCCATCAGGTCCTGCGCGGCGTTTCGCTCCAGATGTGGATACCTCGCTCCGCGGTGATAGTCGACATTGCACCGGAAAATCTGCGACCCGTTTTGCACGGCCAGGTTCAAGGGTGCCATCGAACTACCACCGCTGGCGATGGCATCTCGCAAGACCTGCGGCGACCAGGGCCGCTGGTTTACACTCAGCACCTTCATGTCCGGCCCCAGTCCCGCATTCCACGCCGCCGAGTCGCGCACAACATCGATAATCGTGCCATCCTCTTGTAAGAGCAATCCGAGGGAAAACCGCTCTTCGACCGTGTGATGGATCTCGTCTCTCGCCGCCTGAACCGAGCCAGGGACGCCTTCATACCCGAGGCTCCATCCGCTGGCAAACAGACCATCCAGCGGGGCGTCTGGCCCCGTGGCGTTTAACCGCTTCTCGAAAAATCCTTTCCAGTCGTGGGCAGCGATGCTGTTCATGACCTCGACAAGCTCGTCGAACGTGTAGGGATTAATGGCAACAGTGTCTTTCGCAGAAGCGAAGAAGGCGCGGCAAAAATCGTCCAGCGATCGCCTTCCTTGCGTCGTCCGCCGGATGATCATGTCGGCTTCCAGCCAGACCAAGAGCGACTCGTCGTAGTAATCGGCCCCGCGGCGCAGGGACTGCCATTGGTCGGCGGCCTCGATCATCATGTTCGTCGAGATGGCGGTATCCTGCAGAGATCGCCATTCACGTCCCGAGCGGTGAGCCGTTTGTGCGGCCAGCAGTGCGGCATAGTCGCGTGCTTCCTGCGGGCTCAGGATCCCCGATCGCGCCGCCAGCACCCAGTTCAAATATCGTGTCAGGCCTTCATAAACCCACAACAGTTCGGTGGTCTGTGCTTCCTGAAAGTTGCGCCTGACAATGCCCGCCGGAATCCTGTACTTCCCGTTCCAGGAATGAACATACTCGTGGGGCAATAAGTAGCCGTACGCGAGACGATTTGCCTCGTTTGAAAAAGAAAGAAGGCTCATGCGAAGATCGCTGGATTCGCGATGTTCGAGCCCGTCGTTGCCTACTTCATCGCTGAGCGCGATCAGGAAGTGGTACTGCTGATAGGGATATCCACCGAACAGCGCGCCCGCCTCCTCGATCACCCGGCGAAGCCGATCTTGCCATTCCATGGGAAGGTCCGCGGCCGCTGGCGTTTCTGAAGCAATGTCAACGAACACGGGAGGCGCGGAAGCCACCCGCAGTTCCACAGTCTTGAGATTTCTTCCGGAGAGAACCGGTGAGTCCACTAAGGTGGCGAGGGACACTCGCGGGAATTCAATCACACCCTCCACCCTTCTGATCGGCGCGATTGCGCAGGCATCCTTCCACCCCGCAGGAACCTTAAGCCGCGCCGCTATGACGGTCTCATCAGCCGCCGCCCCCTGCGGGTAAAGCACGAGCGTGTACCAGTCGAGAACAAACAATTGCGCTGTCGCAGCATTGAGGTCGGAGCGGTTGGCGGGCGCGACAACATCCATCGCGACATTCAGGACCTCGACGTTGTCTGGAACTACGACATGAAAGGAAAACTTGTCTACCAGGTCGCGTTTCCACTCAATCATCCGACCGTTGCCGCTCATCTTGAGGCGAACGATATTGTTGAGCAGCGCGGCCGGGAATTCGTACGTTGGAATTCCCCACCGTGGATATACCAACGTGAGAGGACCAGGACGGACTGGGATCGCAAGTTCGGAATGGAAGAGCTTGCGCGCGCTGTCGCTGGCATCCACATACAGCGAGATCGGGGTCGGGTTCGACGCCGACAACATTGCCGGCAAGGCCAGTCCAATTACGGTCAGGACAGCCACCCAGAAGCCTAGACACCTTGTGTCCTGCCGGGTAGATTCGAACGCGCTTCGGGATTCTTTCGCCATAGCCATTTTTTCGAATGATTAAGCCGGACGCGCAACCTTTC